>Ga0307422_1000838_pt1 | contig 16406 bp, 13 predicted proteins | sample SalMarWE160290MG_FD_202153 | JGI IMG/M metagenome (GOLD analysis project Ga0307422, IMG submission 202153) | Salt marsh sediment microbial communities from the Plum Island Ecosystem LTER, Massachusetts, United States - WE1602-90 | ecosystem: Environmental > Aquatic > Marine > Intertidal zone >...
GGGCCCGATGATTATCCGCAACGTCCAGAAGCAGATATTCTACATGATGTCTTATCCAGTCGGCCTTGGCGTTACCAAATACCGCGGTGGAAAATAGCGTTTACTCAAACGTGATTATATTGCGCAGCGCATCGCCCTTTTTCAGGGACTCGACAGCCTCGTTGATTCTCTCCAGCGGATAGTGTCCGCTGATAAGCTCATCGAGCTTAAGTTTGCCTGCTTTATACAGCGACACGAGGTAAGGAATATCTATACTGGAACGTAATGAGCCTCCGCCACAGCCCGTGAGTATTTTTTCCGTGAAGACGAATTCCAGCGGCTCGAAGTCGGCCATGTTGCCACCGGCCAGGCCCACCACGACCGTCATGCCCATATCCCCGCACATGGAAAAGCCCATCCTGACAGCCTCCACCTTCCCCACAGTAACGAAAACGTAGTCCGCCCCCCTGCCGGAGGTCATGTCCCACACGGCTTTAACGGGGTCTTTTTCCTTTTTTGCGTTGACCGTATGAGTGGCACCAAAAACTTTTGCCGTCTTTAGTTTGCTATCAAGCACGTCCACAGCGATAACAGGGTAAGCCCCGGAAAAAGCCGCCCCCTGGATGGAATTCAGCCCCACGCCACCCGTTCCAACCACCACCACGCTGCTCATCGCCGGTACTTTGGCGCGGTTGACCACAGCGCCGAACCCCGAGCTAACGCCGCAGGAAAGCAAACAAGCCCTGTCCAGTGGAATGTCTGCGGGTATTTTTGTTACCAGCTCTTGAGGCACCGTGGTGTACTCCACAAAGCCTCCGACGGGACCAGCCATCAGCGCCAAGGGCACGCCATTCTTGTTCTTATGTTTAGGCGTCATGAAAGCGCTTCTCTCGACGCAGTAATGGGGCTTGCCGATGGTGCAGTAATAGCAGTGGCCGCAGCCGGAGGTAACCGTGCCGACGACGACGGTATCGCCCTTTTTTAGACCGGTTACGCCCTCGCCCACTTCATCGATATATCCGGCCGTCTCGTGGCCGGCCAGTCCGGGCAGCGGGGAGGGGATTTCCCCGGTTAAAAAATGCAGGTCACTATGGCAAACGGCCGTTACCACCACACGTACTTTTACCTGGCCTTTACCGGGTGGAGCTACGGTCACGCCATCTTCTACAACCAGAGGCTTATTAGTTTCATAGCAGATTGCCGCTTTCATTAGTACACCTCTTTTCTATACTTTATGTAATGTTACTTAAACATGATAACGTTGCGCAGTCCCTCGCCTTTTTCCGTCGATGCTATAGCCTCGTTAATGCGGTCGAGGGGGAAGCGCCCGGTAACCAGCTCGTCCAGCTTGAGACGGCCTGACTGATACAGGCTGATCAGGTTGGGAATATCCAATTTAAGATTGGTAGCCCCCATGAAACCGCCGATAATATTCTTCTCGGTCGGTATGATGTCCATCGGTGCGAAAGAATACTTTTCAGTATAATTAGGCAGTCCGATAAGAACAACGGTGCCGCGCATGCCAGTGAAAGAAAAGCCCTGCTTTATAGCCGCGATGCTGCCGACGGTTACGAAGACGAAATCCGCCCCCCTGCCGCCAGTAAGTTCCTTAATAACGTCCGCCGCGTCCTTACGCCCGGCGTTGACCGTATGCGTAGCCCCCATGTCCATGGCCATTTTCAACCTCGTATCCAGCATATCCACACCGATAACGGGACAAGCGCCCACGTAGGCGGCCCCCTGAATGGCGTTAATGCCCACACCCCCCACGCCCATGACCACGACGCTCTGGAAGGGTTTTACCTGAGCGCGGTTTACTACGCCGCCGAAACCGGTAATCACTCCGCAGGCAAGTAAACACGCCCTGTCCAGAGGCATATTTTCAGGGACTTTCACTACCTGCGATTCGTCAACGATGGTGTATTCGGCGAAACCGCCGATATTGCCCTTCAATTCAAGCGGCTGTCCTTTCTGGTTATGCACCCGCGGGTTGGGGGGCGGGTCGAACCTGTGCTCGCAGAGATGCGGCAGTCCGTTAACGCAATAATAGCATTTACCGCATGAAGCCAGGAGTGAAACAACAACCGGGTCGCCGACTTTTACGGAAGTAATCCCCTGCCCCACTTTTTCCACGTACCCCGCCGACTCATGCCCGCCTAAAAAAGGCAGGCCCCCGGGAAGCTCTCCCTTCCAGTCGTGGATATCACTGTGGCAAATCGCCGTTGCCACCAAACGCACCTTTACATCCATATCCCCCGGCTCGGATAACGTAACGTCTTCTATCACCAATGGCTTGCCGAATTCGTAACAGACCGCAGCTTTCATCGGGCCCTCCTGTAATTTATGTAAAGTTAGTGTTCAGGTAAAAACGTGTCGGTTAATCTTAGCATTCTTTGTACCACTTTTACCACACAGATACATGCGGAATACAGTCAACAGCGCCTTAAGTGAATAAACGGAAGCGTGATATCAGGAATGACTTAAAAGAGATGAATACAATATTATTGAATAAATATCAGAAAAATATAAAAGAGGTGAATGAAAAATGCCCTATTTAGCGACCATAATAACAAAAGACAGTGAAGGGCCGATAGCGCTGTTTGCCCAATCGATTCGCTGGATATCAGCCTTAGAAAAATCGCCTATTAGTTCAAGATGGCGCGCGAACCGGACGACCGGTGCGGAAGAATATGCCCTGCCGCATATGCTAATCCAGTCAGTATCAATTTCTAAAGTCGTAAACAGGATTCCGTCAGGAACAGACTGCGTAATAGCAGCGATATCGCTTACATAGTCCGTCGAGTTCTGTATTGCGGCATAATTGGCGTTTACCATCTTTACTTGAGCCCCAACTTCATCGATATCGTCCTGCAGGTACTGTGAGGCATCAAACGCGACTCTTACAGCGCCATATGCCGCATTCGCCTGTGCCAACTGCTCCTGCGCCTGGCCGATTTCTTCCTGTACCTGATTTTGCGATAAAAACCCGAACACCAGAGCAACAACGCCCGCGAACGCAGCAACCGACGCTATTATCACCTTATTGGAAGTGCTGGCGATTTTGGCGTTTTGCAGCTGCCTGGCAATCCTAGACAGATTGATGTTTCGACGAGGGGCTTCATCTTTGCCGGCTTCTTTTTCCGGAGCTACCTTAATAAGTATAGAGCCGGCATTAGCGGCAAAATCATGCAAAGGCATATCGGAAACAAACTTATCAACCGGGGACAAGAGCTCTACAGTATATTCCACTTCCTGCTGCACGAGCTCGACCACACTATCATCGTTTACCAGCTCGCCGGTCAACAGTACCCTGGATGTCTCTTTAATCGGGTTCTCGGGATGATTGGTGTTATAGAAATTGACCATCTTGTTGAGTCTGCCAGCAACCTGGCGGATTTCATCTTTCAGGGCGGCTTCGGGGCCCAGGGACGGAATGATATGCAAAGCCTGCGGCACCCCTCCGACGAGCATCACGATGTTGGAATAGTCTTTTTCACATTCGACGATGATAGCATCGGTCTCGCCGGTTAATCTGGCCAGAGAAAGATGCTGAAGGTCGAGAAAATATGGCTTGATGCCGGCTGCCGATAGTGTTTTTATCAGGTTGTCAACAGGCTGCCGCGTTATACCCGCTACAAGCACCTGCCATTCTTTGTTTTCCGTGGGATATGCCTGCCATAACAGGTACATCTCATCCGGAGAAATGGGCATTTCCTTCCTGATTACCCTGATAATAGCTTCATCAAAGGCCGCTGGCTCCATCTTAGGCAGGGTGAACAGACGATAAGAAAACGGCAAACCATTGATACTGCATATCACCTTGTCTTTAGGAAGGGAATTATCGGCAAACATGGTCTTAATCTGGTTGGCGATAGCATCCGGCTGTAATATCAGGCCGTTATTAATCAGGCCGTCCGGCGAAATACTGCCGTGCTTAGCACTGCCGTTGCCGTTGGTGGCAACGTACTTGATTAGATTAGAGCTTATATTCAGCGCCGTTAATTTCATAAAATAGTATCCTTACTCTGCAGGATAGAAGTAGCGTAAAGCGCGAACGAAAGGTCGATGGTCACTTCGATTTCACTACCCGAAACATCACTCTCCAGTTGGGTTGTCCTTTCAACAGTACACTCGGTAATGATAATCGTGGAATAATCACCGTTGCGCAGCATGGTGATAAAATTTGTAGCATTATTCAGTTTACCGATGACGGTGCCGCTATATTTTAATATTACGTATGACTGGCCAATATTACTCGTTTCCAGCCCTTCCGACATTAGAGGCACTACCAAGACATCACACGCCTCCGCAGTTTTAATAATAAAATCAATTACATCTGTCTTATCGACGTTCGACGGGAAAATCTGCAGGGCTTCTGCCAGATCGTCCTGGGTTTTTTCGAGTTCAGACTCAAGGTTGGCGGGAGGTTGGTCCGCCTGAGAAATCTGCTGATTGACCAGCGCTATTTCATTTTCCAAAACCTCTATTTGAGATTTTTCTCCAAAATAGCCCTTCCAGATGATGAAATTAGCCACAATAATGGCAATAATCCCCAACACCCAGAGCCAAGTCATCAAGGAGCGGGACTTTTTGTTTTTGTTTAGTTTATCTTCCATATTATTTTTCATTTTTTACTTTTTAAGATGATAGCCAACAGGCTAAACATAATACCATGTTAAAATGGTAACAACTCCGTTATCGATCAAGACAGTGGCTTTTATCACGCTGTCTCCAGCGATAGCCGTAATGCCAAATGCATCCAGACTGACAATCTCAATCAAATCCACATAAAAACGGTCATTACTGCCATTACTATTATTGCGGAAACGAACCCAGAACTCGTCGGTCAGTTCATACGCGTTCAAGCTGAAATTATAGGGATAATAATTATTATCATCCTGGTCGTTTGTCCAGGTAAAAAGGGTGTCCCAGTCATCACCGTCGGAACTCACCTGGCAGACGGCGTTATCACTGCTTTCAAAGCCATAGACCTTGGCGTAAAATCTCAAACGCACAACGCCTTCGGCCTCGGAGAGGTCAGCCGCCCGCTGTACATCGCCCCGATTGTATGATCTCCTATCGCCTTGTAATAACAAGCAATAATTGCCTTCATAGGCAACAGGGTTCCACCACCAGCTCCAAACAACGGAAGAATATCCGGAATGGTCCCAATCATCCGTCCAGCCGCCGCCTCCGGTCCACCCCCCGCTCTCAAAGTCTTCCCAGGCGTATAAAGTTGGATATCCAATCAGCCAGACCAAATCTATCTTATCAACGTAGAAGTAATCGCTGCCACCGCTCATTTCAGCGTCAAAACGAATCCAGAATGTGTCCGTCATCTCATAGGAAGAAATGTCAATATCAAATGGCTGATACTCGCTACCGGTCCAGTAATCAAAGGTCTCTAAAGTAATCCACTCTTCGCCGTCGGTGCTTATCTGGCAAAGCGCCGTATCACTCCATTCAAAAGATGAGCACTTGGCCCAGAAACGCAGGTGGACGCCTATCTGGTTCGACAAATCCACGGGACGGCTTGCAAGCCCCGTGTCTCTTCTAAGTCTCAAGTGATAATTACCTTCAAAAGGGGTACCGGAGGTAGTAACACTGCTGTCTCCCGAGTGGGTCCAGTCATCGAGCCAGCCTTCACCCCCAGACCAGTCTCCGCTTTCAAAATAATCCCAGGCGATAGGCTCGAAGGAGTTGGACACGATTATACTCGTCGTCAGGCCGTTCAATGTTTCATCCAGCGTATAACTTACCGAACTACCGGCAATCAATAATTCATCCATCAGACCGTCATCAGTCAGTCTCCAGATAGCGTGCTCGACCCCGGAATCGGCGGCGTACTGTGAACGTATAGCATCGCCGTAGGCATGAGAGCCGATCATGCTGCTGCCGGCATAGCCCACAAAGGGCGGAATCACCAGCGCACCCAAAATGACGGCAATCATCACAAGGGGCAGAGCCTGGCCTTTTTCTCCGTTTATACTGATTTTCATTCCTCTGTCTCTGCCGGGCGCATATAGGCCCGGTAAGTGTAATTTTCACTGATATTCCAGCGACTGTCCGGCATGGTGGCAATAGTCATATAAATAACCCTGCTCTGGACGGTAAAATTAGCGCTGGCAACATTACTGGCTATTGTCCGGTTTGAGCTGCCATAAATTCGGTAAAGCTTATCGCCGGAAAGCGTATAGATGATGGTATTCTCATCAGGTAAAGTCAGTGTCAGACTGCTGCCACCGCTGGCATATTCAGCGGTCTGACCGTCAAGCGTCAGCCAGTGGGCTGCGTTCTGCATCGAGTGAATGGCATCGATCTGGTCATCACCCCGCTCGGGCACAACAACCATCTGCTGTACCGCCATGCTGATAATCGTGACTAAAAAACCGGTAATAGCAATGGCTATCAACGCTTCTATTAGAGTATATCCACGTTCTCCTTTCATCGGTCTCCCTTATAATCTGATATGGTCATGAGGAGCTCGCTATTCCGGTAGAAATTCGCCGTGACCTTCTGGATATTGTCATTGGTATCAGGCACCGAAGTAACACTCACAGTAATACTATATTCGGGCGGAGTGTTTATAGTGGGATAGGTCGAAGCCTCGGAATTATAAGCCAGGTTCTTGATATACTCCATTTGATTTCTGGCCAGACTCTGAACGGTCATCTCCTCACTGTTTTCATTTACCGCCAACGCTCCGCCGGACATGGCGAATATCATTAATATCACAACGGCGCCCAGTATGCCTATAGATATCAGACCTTCGAGCATCGTCAAGCCTTTCTGGCCACTCTTCCACTGCATCTTCTTCTTTAGCCCTGTTAATAAATTCATCATTACTGGCACCAGCTTTTATGACACATTCTGATATATCGAGTATAACGGCGTAATAATGGCTATACCTATAAAACCGACGATGATAATGGAAGCCGGTTCAATCATCGAAAGCAGTTTCTGAACCCTCAGGTCAAGTCTTTTCTCATAATAATCCGCCATCTTAGAAAATGACGACTGTAAAGAGCCGCTTTTTTCACCGATAGCGACCACATCGACCAGCAGCCTGGGGAAAAGACCCGCCTTCTGCATCGGCTGTGACAGGCCTTTGCCTTTAATAATTTCCTGCCGGATTTCTTTTAAATCATCCTTGATAATGACGTTGTCTATCGTGCCGATGATAGCATTTAGCGCCTGCGGGAGATTAAGACCGGCCTCTATCAACATGGCGCTGCTGCGGCAGAACCGGCAGACGTTACGCATGATTACAATATTCCTGATTACAGGCAGTCTTAGCCCCAGCGAGTCAAAATACCTCTTGGCAGCGGGAGATTTTTTCAAGAAGATACCAATACCAATAACGGCTAATACTCCGATCCCGAGGTGAAACTTATAGGTTGTAATGAACCCGGCAGAGCCAATAAGTATCTGGGTTACCAGGGGCAAATCTACGCCGAGTGAATCGAATAGAGTTGATAGAGCCGGCACCGCTATGGTAGCAACGATTATTATTACAACCATCGCCGCTAAACCAAGAAACGCAGGGTAGGACAGCATGCGCTTAACGTGACCGCTTAAGGTGGCTTCTTTTTCTATGTAACCCGCTACCATCCTTAAACCGCGCGTCAGGTCGCCGGATTTTTCGCTGACCTTAATCACCTGGCAGTAATGGCTTGATATAAGCTTGGGGTACTGCCCCAGCGCCAGAGAGAAAGGAACACCCCCAGACACATCCCTGCCTAGCCTGGTAATAACATCTCTCAAAGTAGGATTGGGAGTTTGTTCCGCCAGCACCCAAAGAGCCTGTACGAAAGGCATCTGGGAATCTAAAAGCGTGGCTAACTGCTGGAAAAAATCTACGAATTCTGCCTTCTTGACAGAGGAGGAGCGTAGAAACAGACTCTTGATAGACGAGGAAAGCGACGGGGACTCTTTTTTCAGAGTTAATATCTGATGATATCCGGCCCCATTGAGTCTTTCCTCGGCTATGCCTTCGCTCGGAGCATCGATAGTGCCCTGAACGATCTCTTTATCAAGAGTATATGCTTCATACTGGTACATTCATATTCCTCTGTAGAACAAAATGGCATTTTATCCAATCGTAAATACGCTATTCATCACTTCTTCAAAAGTGGTGATTCCTTCTTTTACCTTTAACAGGCCGTCACGCCTCATGGTGTAAATCCCCTCGCTAATCACTTCTTCTCTCAACACACCTATGCTGACGTCGCTAATTAACATTTTCTGTATCTCTTCACTCATGACAAGCAGTTCGAAGATACCTATCCTGCCCATGTAGCCGGTATTACCGCAGAGATGACAGCCAGACCCTTTATATACGGTCGTTAGTTCCTCCCCCATTTCTTTGAGATATATCTCTTTCTGTACGGCGTTAGGCGTCACCGCTACACGACAATTGGTACAGATACGCCGTACCATGCGCTGGGCTATTAAAGCGATAAGCGTGGAAGAGACGAGCCCCGGCTCCACACCGAGGTCGATAAGGCGCGTAATCATACTGACGGTATCATTAGCATGGATAGAAGAAAATACCAGGTGTCCGGTAAGGGCCGCCTGTACGGCGGTGATGGCAGTCTCTTTATCACGTATTTCTCCCACGAGAATCACATCCGGGTCCTGTCGCAGTAATGCCCGTAGGCCGCTGGCAAAGGTTATGCCGGCTTTGGTGTCCAGCTGGCTCTGGGTAATATTCTCGAACTGGTATTCCACGGGGTCTTCGATAGTCATAATGTTATATCTTTTACGGTCGATTTCATTGATAGATGTATAAAGCGTGGTTGTTTTACCGGAACCAGTCGGCCCCCCGACCAAGATCATGCCGAAGGGATAGTGTAAAAGCGACTGGTATTTTTTCAGGGTATCCGGCAAAAAGCCCAACTCCGGCAGCGTAAAAAGTGCTACCGATTTATCCAGCAGACGCAGGGTTATACGCTCGCCGTGGATAGTATCAGTGCTGGCGACACGGATATCAATGTCCTTATCACCAATTTTTATGGAAAACTGCCCGTCCTGCGCCTGCTTAGAACGGGTCACGTCCATTTCCGCCAAAATTTTTATCCTGGAAGCCAGTTCTGCGTGGATATTCATAGGCACAGAGTTCATATCATACAGCCCACCGTCGATACGGTAACGGATACGCAGGCGATCACTCTGTGGCTCAAGGTGAATATCGGACGCCCGGTCTCTGATAGCCTGTTCGATAAGCAGGTCCAGGCTTTCCGTAATAGGCGTTTCAACATTAAAATCGGCGGTGGATTCGCGGTTGCCGATATCCGCGGGAAGGAATTCGCTTACTTTTTCCTGTATTTCATCGGTAGCGCGATAGTAAATATCGATAGCGCGCCGGATATCCGCAGCGTTAGCGAACGCCACCTGTACCTTCATATTGGTCCTGGCAAAAATATCCCCGATGGTAATATAGTCATCGGGGTCAGCCATCACCACCATCAACGAATCGTTGATGATTTGCAGGGGTATAAAAAGGTGCTTCCTGGCCAGTTCTTCCGGTATCAATGCCAGGGCCTCCGGCTGCACCACGTGCGTCTTAAGATCGATAAGAGGCAAATTCCACATGATGCTAAGGAATGACGCCAACTCCTCGACCTTAACGAAACCCAGATTAATCAGGATTTCACTAAGCTTGCCGCCCTGTTCTTTTTGCTTTTCCCGGGCTTCCTGGAGCTGTTCCGGAGTAATAACCTGCTTCTGAACCAGCGATTCCCCCAGCGTGCCTTTAGGTTTGTGATTTGTCAGCGTCAACTTTCACCTCCGAGGGGGAAGTCATTTTTTTAGATTGCCTGGATTCCTGCCCCGTATAGCTATAAGTAGCAATATACCGGGCAATACGCTTTAAGTCCTGTGCCAGTTTCTGGTTTGGATTGGACTGTATTACAGGCTGGCTGTCCAGGTAGAATAGCTGGTACATCTTTGCATCGAAAGAGACTACTTCCACCAGCATAATCCCCAGGTTGGCCTCGACAAACGGCTTCATATTAGTAGTCGTCAGGTTCTGGTTCTTGCCTTCCGGGTCCGCCAGCACGACAGCCATTTTTTCAGCGGTAACGCCGAGGAAATTCAACAGCGTGACAGCATTCCTGGTATTAACGAGATTATCGATGCGGTATTCGCTTAATATCATTACGAGGTCGCTGCTCTTAAGCATCGAGGTGGTAAAATGACTCGGCTTAAGGGGCAGGTCGACCAGCAGATAATCATTAGCCTTGCCGATTTTCTGTATGAGGTCGAGGCTGTTTTCCGAAGCACCGTCTTTACCGTCAAATACATCATCTACATGCAGGACTCTTATTCCGGAAGGCAGTGTTTCCAGTCCCGGCTCCTGCGCCCCATTATCTATGGTATCTACTTCCAGAATCACACGGCCTTCCTGTTTTGAAGATATTTTATCCTTGCCGTTTTGTCCTTTATAGCTGTTTGATGCATCCACCAGCGTAACCTGTTTTTCCTGCTCGACAAGCGCCGCCGCTACATTGACCATGACCATAGTAAGACCGGGAATCTCGCTGGTATTTATAAAAGATACCACCTTTGCCTTGCCGGTTATTTTCTTGGAAAGCAGACTCTCCACGCGATTTATAATCTCGGTCGGGGAGGCCGGTTTGAGCAGGTAATCATCGGCGCCGGCCTTGAACCCTGTATTAATATCTTCTTTTTGAGTCTTGGCGGAAATAATCAAAATCGGTATCTTAGCCGTCTGGGAACCGGAGTGCAGCCTGCGGCATACTTCAAAGCCGTCAATTCCGGGCAGCATGATATCCAGAATAATAATGTCAGGCTCCTCTTTCTGGGCGGTTATGATGCCTTCCAGCCCGTTGAGAGTAGTCATGACCTGATAGCCACGCTGCTTAAGAGCGTACTCTATCAACCTCAAAGAGGTAGGGTCGTCTTCAATTATCAGTACTTTACCCGACATAGCTTTTCTCTACGAGTTTATTTTCCAGCTGTTCTGCGGCGGCTATCGGCAGAGTAAAACAGAAGGTACTGCCTTCTCCCTCTACGCTTTCCGCCCAAATATCGCCACCGTGCGCCTTGACTATCTGCTGGCATATGTGCAGTCCGAGACCGCTGCCCTCTACGTCGCCGCGGTTCTCTGCCCGATGCCCCTTGTTAAAGATAGCCTTCAGTTCCCCTTTAGGGATGCCGATGCCATAATCAGTTACCTGTACCACCAATTCATTATCCTTCGGTTGAACCTTGACGAATATAGGGCGGTTTTCAGGACTGAACTTAATAGCGTTGTTCAGCAGGTTAGTGATTACCTGCTTGACGCGGGAGGCATCGGCGTTTACCTGCGGCAGTTCGGGGGTAAGATTATGGCCTATGAGATTGTTCTTCTGCTGCGCCATCGATTGCGCGCCGTTGATAGCCTCGTGAATTATGTCGTATGAAGAAACCGCTTCGGCGTTGACGGTCAGTCCTTCATTCTTATTATTTAAAATATTCGACAGGTCATCGATTAATTTGTTCAGAGTTTCACTCTGCTGCTCCATGATAGAGAGGAATTCCTGCCGCGTGGCATCATCAGCCACACCTTCTTCTTTCAATAATTTGGTAAAACCTGAAATAGAGTGCAACGGACTACGCATTTCATGTAATACAGTGGCCACGTATCCGGCATCCAGTTTCTCGGGTAGCGGCTGGGCGTCGGATTTCGCTGCCATAAAAGGCGCCTCGAGTTCCTGCCTCGACCTGATAATGTCATCGCGGGTAATATTTATAATATCTTTCTTGGCCTGCGTTATGGCTTCGCTGGCCTGTATTACACTGGTTTCTGTTTGCTGTCGCAGCTTGCTAGTTTCTTCCCTGGAGCGATTTTTTGTCTCAATCAATGTCTGTTTAGCTTTTTCAGCCTCTTCCCGGGCTTCAGAAGCCTCACGGTGCGCTGTGTTTACTGCTTCTTCACCGGTCTTTCTCACCATATCCAGCTCTTCTTTAGCCTCGCGGCTTTCACGCTGTGCCTTGTTAATGGCTTCACGCGATTTTGCATTTATAGAGCTAATTTGCTGCCTCAAGTCATTAACTTCTTCCAGGAATTCATCATAAGCATGCTTTTCCGCTATTACAGTAGCTTCCTGCATCATTTTCTGGGCGGTCTCGATATCCGCCTTAGCCTGCCGGCTTTCCAGAGCAGCTTTCTCCAGCGACTCTTGAACTACGCTGCGCGCTGCTTCAGCATCTGCTTTAGCTTTACTTGCCTCTTCGCGGGCCTGTTTGACCGCAATGTGCGCCTGGAGTTTATAAGCCTTTAGTTCCTCGGCGTATTTTTTTAATTTTTCATTTGCTAAAGCGACGGTAACCTGGGCGTTTCTATCTATAGTTGCCGCTTCTTCACAGTTTTTCCTGATTTCTTCTTCAGCCCGCTGAACAGCCATGCCGGCAGCTTCTTTAGCTGCTTTCACTTCTTCGCGGGCCCTGATAATTTCATTAGCAGCCTTGGTAATTGTTTCCTGCTTTACCTGGCTGATGAGTAATTCGGCAGCTTTGCGGGCGTTATCGGCATCGAGATAGGTTTTTTTTGCCTCTTCTTTGGTGGTGTTAACCTCTTGCTGGACTTTATTTACCGCAATGCGGGCTGCCGCTATTTCCGACTTAGCCTGGGAAATGACTTTTTCAATCCTGACCCTGGCTTTATCTTCGGTCAGATCATCAATAAGCTGGCGCAGTTGGGGGCTTTTACGCATTACCAGCCGGTAAAATTCTTCTTTGACTTCAGCATCGGTGGGCTTCACCTTAAAAAGGGACCTCTTCAAATCCCCAACAATACTGAATGGATTGGCATTCAGAATCTTAATTGGTTCTTTAAGATTCGTTTCGTCGTGCGGTGCGGTGATGGACTCGCTGGTTTCCTGGCTACTTTTATTTTTAGAGCCTCGAGACTTCCTCGTAGCATCCAAAGCAAGCTGAAGTGCATCCTCCAGCCCGTTCAACATTTTCGTAGCTTTGGTTTCAGATGCCTTGCTCTCCTGATAAAACCGGTTGATGGCACCCAAGGCAGCCTCTTTAGCTTCAAGAGCGTTTTGTTGCGCTCTTACCAGCAATTCCTTAGAATCGCCATTCAAAGAGGCTGCCTTTTGGGTCCCCTCACCGGTCTTAGCGTTCAGCGTAGCTGTTGTCTCCAGCTTTTCGCCATCATTTATACCGCTATTTGTAGTTGTTGTGTTCATCGGCATAAAACACTCACTAATACCCGGTTTTGATTTACAGTTGTTTTGCTTACAAGTTACTAATTACTAACTTATACGCTACACACACTCCTAGAACCCGGTTGATTCCTGGTTAACTAGGCCGGTGGTGTCGCAGGAATAGGTGCCCTTGGCCAGTTCAAATCGCACGTAGCCAGTATAAAGCGAAGTGCCAGTGACAGGGAACGATGACATGTTGCTAGTAGCATTGACACCACTGGTATCGGCGACTTCAGAGAGGTTCTCTTTCGCCATCATGGTATCCATCGCTGTCTGTATGATGGACAGTTCCGCTTCGGCACCTTGCGTCTGACCATAGCCGACTAATCCTGACACGTTAGGAATCATGATCGCGGCCAGAATTCCCAGCAAGGTAAACACGATGAGTAGCTCGACCAGGGTAAAACCTTTTTCACCCCTGTTGCCCTTTTTCGCAAAGCCTTTCATATTTTCCCTCCTTTTCTTAAGACTTTCTCTATAATAAATTTAGGTGAAATTCTTAGATAGCACGAGGGTAAGAAATGAGCCTCGTTAAATCGTTTAGCTTCAGAGGTCAATCTGTAAAACATCCTTACTATATATTAGATACGGCGCAATTAAGGTTTATACCTCTGATATTACTTGCTTAGCCAGTAAGCCGATAGTAAGATTCCCCTTAATTACCACTAGGGGAAACACCAATAATATTTGGGTTCTGGCTATCAATTTTAGGCTTACGATAACTTTGGGTTACTTTGAATGTTTATAGACTCAAATCAAAGCAGTTTTCTATCGAACAATTTCTCAATACGGAGGCTTAAGTTGGTTGCCAGGATATGTTATAATCATGCTAACCAGATATTTTATGTGTGTTATACGAGTTAAAAAAGGTGAATCGCCGGAAGGCATTGTCAATATTTTTACAAAAGAGGTAATTGTATGAGAACGCCCCATAAATGCCCGTACTGCGGGCAGGAAGCCTTCGGCACAGTCTGCCGCTGGTGCCACCAGCCATTGACAATTAACCAACCTTCTGAAAAAGACGAAAAAAAAGAACCTGAAAAACTGGGGCCGAAGCGTCCCCAATTCCCTATAACCAATCGCCTGGTGCCACGGACGAAAGACACAAAACCAAAGGAGAGGACCGAGGGGCGTGCTGCGCCATCAACGTTGGTTTTCAATGATGCCAAGCAAAGGGCTTCTCAAATAATTTCCCGTGCGGAACAAGTCGCCAGGGATATTGCTGCTAAAGGCCAGAATGAAGCAGAGACAAAATTCGCCAAGCTCATGGACGATACCAAGGGAAAAGCCGAGCAAATCATCCAAAACGCGGAACACCAAGCCGCCCACATACTGCACAAAATCAAGACCGAAGCCGAAACCACCGCGGCCGCTATAATCGCGGAAGCCCGCCAAAAAGCCGACCAGATAATCGACGTGGCGGAGCTTACTGTCAAGGAAATGACGGCCCAAGAAGATATTTATGCCAAGGCGAAGGGGGAGGCGGATAAACTCGTCAGTGAAGCACGCCGCAAGTCAGAGGAAATCGTCCATGAAGCCCTGGCAGCTAACCGCCAATTGACAGCTAAAGAAGATGTTATAAAAACCGCCGAAGCGGAAGCGATCAAGCTGATTGCCAAGGCTAAGGAACAGGTATCGGAAATCATTAACGAAGCAGAAAAATCCGCCGCTGAAATAGCCGACCGCGCCAGAACCAACGCCGAAGAAGACGCAGCCAAAGTACTAGCCGATGCCCGTAGCAGAGCCTCTAAAATTATCGCCAAAGCAGAAAAAAATGCTGAAGCGCTACCGACCAAGATTAAAGCCGCTACCGAAAATACCGCGAAAGAACTCATGGCCGAGGTAAAAGCCAAAGCAGACAAGGATTCCGCCAGACTTCTCGTCGAGGCGGTGGGCAAAGCCAAATCTAAAACAGCCGCGGAGTCTACTAAATTGATGGAAGAAAGCCGGGAAAAAGCCAGAAAAATCATCCATGATGCAGAAAAAAAGGCAAGAGATATTGTAGTCAGGGCAGAGAGCGAGGCCGGTGAAAAATGGACCAGTATCGTTAACCAGGCCACAGAAATAGCTAACCGCACCCTGGAACTGGCCGGAGTTAAAAATCAACCTCAATCAAAACCGGCGTCTAAGACGAAGAAACACGCCTCTAAAAAGTGACCCCCCAAACTGATAAGCGCCCTTGATTATTCAGTATATGACTCCTTCTTTGCTTCAGGTTTATTTCCCGCCGCATTAGCCGCCGTTTTATCTTGTGATATGATTGAGATAACTATAGATACCCTAGGTATGGACAATCGCACGAATAGGACTATATAATTAAGTAATAATGTTCTCCGCACTCGGACGTTTTGCTCATAAATACCGTTTTTACATCCTCGGCTGCTGGCTGGCCATCACTATCTTTCTTGTGTTCCAGGCGCCGTCTTTATCAGAGGTCGGTATTAACGACCAGAGTCAGTTTCTCCCGGAAAATACCGAGTCCGTCTATGCCCGCAACCTCCTGAATGAAAAATTCGGCTCCGGCATGCAGGAAACCAGCGGCACAATCGTCGTTTATAACGAACAAGGTCTGGACCAACAAAATATGGACCAGGCCTTGAAACTGCGCAACTGGCTCATTTCAGAAAACAGACCCGAGGCAGTCAACCGCGTTACTTCGATATTCGATAGCGAAGCCCTACGCTCCTCACTTGTCAGCCAGGACAACACTACCATGATGATATCCGTGGGATTTTCCTCCTCGGCATTGGACGAAAATGTAGAGCAGGCAATTAAAACCATCCGCCAGCAATTCACCCTTTATCCGGAAACATCTCTCTATTTCACCGGGAACATGGGCTTCATCCATGACATGTTTGAATCGGTCCAGCGTACAATCGACAACACCACCCTGGTAACGATTATCCTGGTCATTGTCCTGCTCCTGATAGTTTATCGCTCGCCGATTGCCGCCCTGGTGCCTCTGGTAGCTATTGGTATCAGCTTCCTGGTCGCACGCGGCATCATTGGATATCTCGCCGGGGCCGGGCTAAGCGTTTCCACGGTAATCGACGCCTACATGGTGGTCACCATATTCGGCGTGGGCACGGATTACTGTCTGTTTATCATTTCCCGCTTCCGTGAAGAAACAGCGCGTGCCGATAACACACGGGGAATCGACTTCACGATGAGGCGAATCGGGCCCGTTATTTTCGCCAGCGCAATTAC
>Ga0307422_1000840_pt1 | contig 16395 bp, 13 predicted proteins | sample SalMarWE160290MG_FD_202153 | JGI IMG/M metagenome (GOLD analysis project Ga0307422, IMG submission 202153) | Salt marsh sediment microbial communities from the Plum Island Ecosystem LTER, Massachusetts, United States - WE1602-90 | ecosystem: Environmental > Aquatic > Marine > Intertidal zone >...
TAAGTATGCACTATGCACGAAAATTCCCTCCTTTTTCTTTTAAGGAGGGGTGGACCGAACTTGTTCGGAATGGGGTGGTTGAGAAATATACCACCTCCCCCGGTTAGATTTCAAGTGCAATTCCTGTCGTGTCCTGCGAAATGTGGATTCTTCGTTATGCTCAGTGGTTTTGGGCATAGTACCTGCACAGATTTGTCAATCCGCATAGTTCACATTTGGGGTTACGCGCCTGGCAGATGTACCTGCCATGGAGTATCAACCAGTGGTGTGCTTTGGGAATCAGTTCCTGAGGGATATATTTCGTCAGCTGACGTTCCGTCTCAAGTGGGGTTTTGGCATGGGTACTCAGTCCGATCCGGGCTGCTACCCGAAAAACATGCGTGTCAACCGCCAATACCGGTTTATTGTATATAACAGACGCGATCACATGTGCTGTCTTTCGTCCTACACCCGGAAGTTTCTGAAGATCTTCAATGTCCTCCGGGACCTTTCCGTTAAACGCTTCAACCAGTTTTTTAGCCATTCCTGAAAGATGTTTTGATTTGTTGTTCGGATAGGAGCAGCTTTTTATGTATTCAAGAATTTCAGAAGGTTCTGCTTCTGCCATCTCCTGGGGAGTAGGAAAACGTTTTAATAATCCGGGAGTGATCAGGTTCACTCTTTTATCCGTGCATTGGGCTGAAAGAATCACTGCAACAATAAGTTCAAAAGGTTCTTTATAAAACAGCTCAGTTTCTGCTACCGGCATGGTTCTTTCGAAATAACGGATCACCTCTTCAAAACGCTCCTTTTTATTCATTCAATACGATGTTAATATTTGTTAAATATAAAAATAAACCGGTTTCAAATGTAACAAAAACAGGTCTTCTTTAGTCTTATGAATAAGTAATGCAACCTAACAAATCCTTTTCTTGCGAATAGAAATGGTTTTAAGTATAGTAAAATTAAACAGACTAAAAGGCCGGTATTGACCGGCCTTTTTTTTGTCCTACCTTCCTGTTCTCAGCATTGGGGGTTCTTAAAACGTTTTTTCAGTAAACCATAGGTTGCCTATAGTATTGAAGAGGACGATCTGCTTATGGTTAAATATACTGATTTTTCAGCCAATTTTTATCAAATATCTATATCTCAACCTATTAGTCTTCATAGCAATGCTTTGTGGCTGAAAAAAATTAACACACAGCTCAACATTATCAGAAATGTAATGTTGTATAGAGACATGGTAGATACTAAGGGAAGTGTACAATGGGCACAACCCAGAGTCGGGAAACCGATGTTTCATGCAGGGGCAGACTAACTCGTAGCAGGAATGAATCCCTAGAAATCGGGAGGAGTTAATTAATTATAAATTTATACGGATGAAGTATCTAATTGTAGGAGGAGTGGCAGGGGGTGCTACTACAGCAGCGCGCCTGAGGAGGCTTGATGAAAAAAGCGAAATCATTATTTTTGAACGGGGGGAATATATATCGTATGCCAATTGCGGATTACCCTACTATATTGGCGGAACGATTTCGGAACGGGATAATTTGTTTGTACAGACGCCTGAAACGTTCGGTACAAGATTCAACCTTGAGGTCCGGATTTTAAACGAAGTGGTTTCAATCAACCGGGCAGAAAAAAACGTTTTGGTGAAGGACCTGCGCTCCGGGGAAACCTATACCGAAAGCTATGACCGGTTGGTTCTTTCACCGGGTGCTGAGCCTGTAAAACCTCCCCTGCCGGGAATAAATCAGAAAGGCATCTTTACATTGCGCAATGTTCCGGACACAGACAGGATTAAACAGTTCATTGAAACGGAACATCCCCGCCATGTGGTGGTCGTGGGAGCTGGTTTTATTGGTCTTGAGATGGCTGAGAACCTCCATCAGTGTGGGATCAAAGTAACCATTATCGAAATGGCCGAACAGGTGATGACTCCCCTTGACTATTCCATGGCAGCCCTGGTACATCAGCATTTAAAAACCAAGAACATTGAATTTTACCTGAACACAGCAGTCTCTTCTTTTTCAAAAGCAGCGGAACGTATTGCGGTAACCTTAAGTTCTTCCAAAACAATTGAGACCGATCTGGTCATACTTTCGATTGGAGTCAAGCCTGACAGCCATCTGGCAAAAGACGCAGGTTTGCAAACCGGGAAAACCGGAGGCATTGTAGTCAACGAGTTTTTACAAACCTCTGATACAGATATTTATGCCCTGGGAGATGTCATTGAGTTTGAAAATCCGGTAACCGGCACGCGGATGATCACCTATCTGGCAGGCCCGGCCAACAAACAGGGCAGGATACTGGCTGACAACCTGGTAAAAGGAAACCGCAAAAAATACAGAGGATCCACCAATACAGCCATAGCCAAAGTTTTCGACCTTACGGTGGCTTCAACCGGCGTTTCCGGGAAGTTACTGGGAGAAATGAACATTCCCCATATCGACTCAACCATCCATACTTCTTCCCATGCAGGGTATTACCCCGGGGCTTTGCCCATGTCCATAAAAATATCGTTCACACCCGATAACGGACGTTTGTTAGGCGCCCAGATTGTTGGTTTTGCAGGAGTTGATAAACGCATAGACCTCTTTGCCGAGGCTATCCGGGAAAAATCAACCGTCTATGATCTGACAGAGATAGAACACGCCTATGCCCCTCCATATTCATCCGCCAAAGATCCTGTTAATATTGCAGGAATGGTCGCTGAAAATATCCTGGAAGGAGTTACCCGGACTTTTTCGTGGAGGGAAATATCCGAAAATTCATCAGAAGATCTGTTTCTGCTGGATGTCCGAACACGCGATGAATTTCAGTTGGGATCCATTGAAGGAGCCGTGAACATTCCCCTCGATGAACTGAGGCTTCACCTGGATGAGATCCCTCACAACAAAAAGATCATCGTTTTTTGCGGAGTTGGACTGAGGGCTCATGTTGGCTGCCGTATTCTTATGCAAAGCGGTTTTGCTGAAGTGTATAACCTTTCGGGTGGATTGAAAACCTTTGAAACAGCCAGCCAGAAACAAAGCAACGAAGATATCTTTGCACATGACTATATCGGTAAGGATGACCTGATTTATCAGGGAACCCAGAAAAATACTGCCGGGCCATCTGTTGAACCCGGGAAGATCCTGGATGTGGACGCCTGCGGATTGCAGTGCCCGGGCCCGGTTTTAAAACTGAAGCAGACCGTTGATCAGTTAAAAACAGGGGAAGTGGTGAGAATAAAGGCTACCGATGCCGGATTTTTCAAAGATGTGAAAGCCTGGGCAAACATTACCGGGAACGAATTGATCGAGGTTACAAGCGAGGGGGCTGAGATCACGGCCCTCGTACGCAAAGGGAAACCCTCAGCTCACAAAGATTCACAAAAGGATGGCAGGAATGGAAGCGATGCTACCCTGATCTGTTTCAGCGATGACCTCGACAAAGCTCTGGCTACTTTTATTATCGCCAACGGCGCTGCCGCTTCAGGTAAAAAAGTTACTATATTCTTTACCTTCTGGGGATTAAACGTGATTAAACGGCAACATAAACCGGCCGTAAAAAAGGATCTGTTTGGCAAAATGTTCGGAATGATGATGCCACAATCGAGCAAAAATCTTGGCCTTTCAAAAATGAATATGGCCGGATTAGGCAGCAAAATGATGCGCAAAGTGATGAAAAATAAACAGGTAGATCCCCTGGAAAGCATGATTCAAACTGCCCTGGATAACGGAGTCGAATTGGTCGCATGCCAGATGTCGATGGACGTAATGGGTGTTAAAGCCGAAGAATTTGTGGATGGAATCCAGATTGGCGGCGTGGCAACCTATCTTGAACAAACGGAAAAAGCAAATCTGAACCTGTTCATATAACCGGTTCATGAAAAACAACACCGGGATACCTGAAAAATGGAATTTCTCTGTCAAGCAAAGAATTGTGTCATTCCGTAAAAAAGTAGTAGCGCGTAGCAGAATCGAACTGCTATTTTCGGACTGAGAAACCGATCTCCTAACCATTAGAGGAACGCGCCGTTAGTTAGTTACGAGTTACGAGTTACGAGTTACGGGTTGCGAGCAGACTCCGGTCTCCGGTCTCCGGACTTCGGACTCCGGACTTCGGACTCCGGACTTCGGACTCCGGACTTCGGACTCCGGACTTCCTAATACTCTATCCCTTTTCGGGCCTTAACTCCGTTATTATAATAATGTTTTACTTCTTTCATTTCTGTCACCAGCCCGGCCATTTCCACCAACGCTGCCGGAGCATTGCGGCCGGTAATGATCAGTTCGGTATCTTCTTTTCTCTGTTGGATAGCCTCTGCCAGTTCTTCCAGGGAAAAAAGGTTGTAATAGAGTGCGATGGTTGCTTCATCAAGCACGACCATATCGTATTTCCCCGATTTAAGGATCCCGGTAATTTCTTCAAGTCCTTTGCGGGCTGCCTGCCTGTCTTCCGGGGTGGGGGTTTTTATTATAAAACATTCCCTTCCGTATTGTTTCAGGGTAATCTCCGGGAAGCATCTTTCTATCGCTTCTGTTTCGGAATACCTTTGTCCCTTTACAAACTGAGCTATAAACACTTTCTTCCCCGCCCCGGCAGCCCGTAAAGCCAGCCCCAGAGCTGCTGTGGTTTTTCCTTTTCCGTTTCCTGTATATACATGAATATATCCCTTCATTCAACGTGGCTTTTATTTTTTCCTCTTCGCTTTACTTGATACAGAACAGGCATTTATCTGCATTTCACCAGGTACGAACTAAATAAACTTTCGTTCTTCCGCATCAAATATTTTCTCTTTTCAATTTGTAACTCACCGGTTTGTATTATTTTTACAGAACGCATTGCAGAATTATTTCTCCGGAAGCAAAACCGATCATCGAGTGGATTATTTTATGCTATATAACCAATACAAAGAAACAAATAATTATGAAAAAAACTTTGCAAAACAGACGGGAATTTCTGAAGATATCAGCCGCAGGAACGCTGGGAATGATGGTACTGAGTCCGCTGGCCTGTAAGCCGGGCCCTGCTGACCGGAAAAGCTTTGGTGTAGGCATTCAGTTGTACAGCATCCGGGATGCGATGGCTGCCGATGTACAAGGTTCCTTACAAAAAGTTTCAGACATGGGGTATAAATACCTGGAGCTTGCCGATTATGCGAATGGGAAATTTTACGGACATTCCCCGGCAGAATTTAAAAAGATGGTCACCGACATGGGCATGGAAGTACTCAGTAGCCATACCCAGGTTGAAGCCGCAGGCATTACCCTGAACAATGCCCGGAAAATGGCAGACGACCATGCCGAACTGGGCTTGAAATATTGTATCCAGCCCTGGATAGAAGAGGTAGACCGGAACATCGAATCCTACAAAAAAATGGTGGCCGACTGGAATGAAGTTGGAAGCATCATGCAGGACGTAGGAATCCAATTCGGGTATCACAACCACAATTTTGAATTTAAAGCAATCGATGGGATCGTACCCTATTACGATATTTTTATGGCTGATCTGGATCCTGATCTGGTTACCATGGAAATTGACCTCTACTGGGCAACCAAAGCCGGACAGGACCCGGTTGACATGTTCAATACATACCCGGGCAGGTTCAAACTCTTTCATCTAAAAGATATGTCCACAAAACAGGAACCCTATTTTGAAATCATCAAGGACGATATATCACCGGTAGGTGCCGGGATTATTGATTTTAAAAGAATCCTGGCAGCCAAAGAAACAGCCGGAATGGAGCATCTGTTTGTGGAAGATGACAACCAGGGCAACGGAAAACCTTTTGAAGGAATTGAAACAAGCATTCGCAACCTGACAACGGAAATTCTGGTCTGATTCAAATCCTTTAAAACAAGCATTTTCAGAAAACAGCCGTAAAACGATAGGCCCCAAATTCTAAGTTGCTGATAGATAAATATTTGTATTATTCGCACAAAGATTGGTATGGCTTTTGTGTTTTAGGATACAGGTTACAATCATTAAAACCAAAAGCCATGAAAAAGTACATTATCTTTTCAATCGTCGCCCTGCTCACAGCAGGCTGGAGCATAACCAATGCTCAGGAATTTCCCGAGGAGTACCTGGGATTGCCGGGTGATAACCTCAATCTCTATGCAGTGATGAAACTGTTCCAGGAATCAGAAACCCTGGAAAGCTTTGAGAGAAGCCTCAATGATGAAAATACCATGATTAACAACCTGGACCTGAATAGAGACAATCTGGTCGATTACATCATGGTTTTCGACTATGTTGATGGCAATGTTCACACCATTGTTCTACGGGTTGATCTGGACCCGAACGAAACCCAGGATGTTGCGGTTTTTACCGTTCAGCGCTTCAACGACGGTTCGGTACAGATCCAGCTTGTGGGGGATGTAGCCCTTTACGGGAATAATTACATCGTTGAGCCCTACTATACCGATCCCAATGAAACGCCCAATCCGGGATATGTTGCAGATGTTACTAACAACAATAGAACGGTTGTACAGACCACCGTTTATGAGGTAGCAACCTGGCCACTGATCCGATACATTTATCTGCCAACCTATATTGGCTGGCACTCCTCATGGAGATGGGGATATTACCCCTCCTACTGGAATCCGTGGAACACCTTGTACTGGCACACCTATTACGGATATCATTCGCACTGGCATCCCCATTACTACCGTCATTTCCGTATCTGGCACCGCCCGCGCTACCACCGGTACCACGATTTCTATTACACCAAAATCCGGCACTTCTCGCCTACGGTGAACATCAACATTCGGGTCGGGAAATACAAAAATACCTACTCACGGCCTGATCTGAAAACCAGGGGAGAAGCTATTTATACCAGGAGACAATCCGAACAGAATGCCGGAACCGTACGAAACACCTCCGGGAGGAGAATACAATCAACCCGTTCTGAATCCACTCAGAGGAGCAATGCAAGGGTTAGTTCCCAAACCGGAAGGCAGGCGGTATCTTCCTCAACAGCAAGAAGCAACAACCGACAGGCTGCAGAATCTGTTTCCGGAAGACAGGCTTCCACAACCCGGGACAATAGTTCTCCGACCGAAAGAAGGGTTACGAATCCGACTGAGAAAAGAGCGACTGAAACCTCCGGCAGATCAACCACTGTTGCAACTCCCCGGAAGGTTACCCAACCCTCGGGGAACCAAACAAATGGAACACGCAGGACGGTTTCAACCCCTCCTTCAAAACCTGCAACAAAAAGCTCTGTCGGAACCAGTTCCACTGTTTCGCGCAGATCTTCCACGCGAACAAACAGCAGTACTCCTGCACGTTCTTCCGTGAGGACCAATACCAGCACCCAAAAGAAGGCTGTCCAATCCACCTCCGGAAGAAGTGCATCCAATACCCGGTCTGCTGTGAAAACAACCCAGTCAGGAAGTTCTTCAAAACGGTCTGGCTCAGCAGTAAAATCAAACAGTGGAAGCCGCTCAAACGTCACCAGACAAAGCAGCCGTAGTTCTTCTTCCGGAAGCTCAGGACGTAGAAGATAAAAAGCCTTTTCTCCCTGATCCATATAAAAAGCCTTTCACCATCCGGTGAAGGGTTTTTTGTGATAAGAGCAGGATTACCTGACGGTGATCCTGAAGGGGGGGGACATTCAACCAAAAGCCCTTACGCTTCGCTTATGTTTTTTTTTTAGTTCAGTGCCTAAATTTCATTTCATCCCTGACCTAAAATAAAAAAAGCCCTTCATCAACTGATGAAGGGCTTTTGGTTGGTGGGGAGAGCAGGATTCGAACCTACGAAGGCTTTGCCAACAGATTTACAGTCTGCCCCGTTTGACCGCTTCGGTATCTCCCCATTAAAATGTGAACTTCTGCAAAACGAATAATTTTTCTGAGCCGGATGTCAGATTCGAACTGACGACCCCGAGATTACAAATCACGTGCTCTGGCCAACTGAGCTAATCCGGCCTTTCTCTGTTAAAGAACGTTTTTTGCATCAGCGGCGCAAAGTAAAATATTAATTTTTAAATCTGCAATACTTTCCTCAACATTTCGCTGTCCACATAAAAAAGTGGGTAAGCTACCTGTATCGCACCGCTACAACCGCCTACCCTTGCTGCCTTCCGACCCTGGGGGAGTTCAGCAGGAGCTGGCCGTACAGGACTTACCCACCTGCAAAAGTAGAAAAATTTACCGTTCCATCAAACTTTCCTTCTGTAGCATGTAACAATTTTTATCCTGTCAGGACAAACGAAAACAAATGGAGACAAAGAATTCCTGAAAACGCATTTTGGAATCCCGATAAATCCTGATTTGTTCTTTTCATCCTTCGGGATGATAAAAAATCTCCTATATTTGTTTACCTTAAATTCATTAAAAACCTTACGTTATGGAAGAAAAAAAGATTTCTCTCTGGAAAACGGCAATGTCCTGTGGAATTTACCTGGGGCTGGCCCTTATCATTTACAGCGTTATTCTGTATCTGGCCGGGCAGACATTTAATCAAACGCTGGCGTTAATCTCTATCCTGATCATCATTGTGGGGATCATCTGGGCACAGCTAAATTACAGAAAGGCACAGGGCAATGTGCTGAGTTACGGACAAGGAGTCGGTCTGGTGGCTGCAATGATGCTGTTTGCCGGAGCTCTGTCAGCCATTTATACCATCCTTCTTTACAAAGTAATTGATCCGGAATTATATGACCAGTACCTGCTGTTTTTTGAGGAACAAACAACTACCAGATTGATAAACCAGGGATTAGGTGATGCTCAGATTTCACAGGCACTGGAAGTAAGTAAAAGATTCCAGACACCGGTTATTCTTGCTATCACAGCTCTTATAACCTATATACTCTATGGGGTTGTCGTTTCTCTGATTACTTCAATATTTGTGAAGAAAAACCCAACTGAAGAGGGAATTGAATAACTAGCTGAAACATTGTGTTATGATTGATATTTCCGTAGTTGTCCCTTTATTTAATGAAGAAGAGTCGTTGTCTGAACTGGCAAAATGGATTGACAACGTTCTCACCAAAGAAAATTTATCGTACGAAGTCATTATGGTCGATGATGGCAGCACCGATGCGTCATGGCAGGTTATTAAGAATCTCAGGAAAACGAATCCACAGATCAAGGGAATAAAATTCAGGCGCAACTACGGGAAATCAGCTGCTTTGTATTCAGGATTCAACGCCGCCAAAGGCAAAGTTGTGATCACCATGGATGCCGACCTCCAGGACAGCCCCGAGGAGATCCCGGAGATGTACCGAATGGTCACCGAAGAAGGATATGACCTGGTTTCAGGTTGGAAAAAGAAGAGGTACGACCGATTTGTAAAAAATACAACCAGTAAATTTTACAATGCCACAGCCCGGTTGGTCTCAGGAATCAAACTTCATGATTTTAACTGCGGATTAAAAGCTTACAACATCACACTGGCTAAAAGCATTGAGGTGTATGGCGAGATGCATCGCTATATACCGATTCTGGCCAAACATGCAGGGTTCAGAAATATTGGCGAGAAAGTAGTGCAACACCAGGCCCGCAAATACGGCAAAACCAAATTCGGACTCGAACGGTTTATAAACGGATTCCTTGACCTTTTATCCATCACGTTTATTTCCCGTTTCGGGAAAAAACCGATGCACTTTTTCGGGCTGATGGGTACAATAGTATTCATCATGGGGCTTTTAGCCACTGTTGTCGTGGGCGTAAACAAACTGATCCTGATCTCAAAATCCATAGCAGCTCCCCGGGTTACCGAAAGCCCCTATTTCTATCTGGCCTTAACAGCCATGGTGATCGGAACACAACTGTTTCTGACCGGGTTTATTGCGGAACTGGTATCACGCAATTCTGCGGAACGAAATGTGTACGACATCGAAGAAGAAGCACTGGATAACGAATAATCCATTTTTGTACTAAGGATTAATTGATGGACGACAAAAAAATAGTATTTCAGAAGAAACGCAATCTGGGAGAGATCGTTTCCGATTCCTTTCATTTTTTTAAAAATGAATTTCCGGTTTTATCACGGATTATTCTTTATTACGCAATCCCTTTTTTTATTCTGTATGCGGTACTTCAGGTAAACGTACAACAAAAAATGTTGCATTCCGGCTTTCTGAATGATCCTGAGAACCTTCTGCAAAACATCCGTCCATTTTACCGGCTCATTTTTCTTTCTGTTTTGTTCAATGTTTTTGTTCAGTCGCTTTATATTGCAGTTGTTTATTCCTATATAGAGGCATATATAAGAAAAGGGAGTGTTGCTATTTCGGATGTTACCCCCCTGCTGTTTTCCAATTCGCTGCTTGCTTTGAAGGCAGGAATTCTGGTTGTTATCATTGTTTTTGCGGGAGCCATGCTCTGTTTTATTCCGGGTATCTATTTTGCCAACACCTTTTCACTGGTTTTTTTCATACTTATTTATGAAAAACAGGGAATGGGCCCTGCTTTCCGCCATTCATGGAACAGGGTCAACAGCCAATGGTGGAGTACCTTTCTGGTGAATCTTGTAGCCCTTCTTCTAGTTTTCGGCACCGGATATATCCTGTCGCTGCCTGCCACCCTGGCTGTAACGGCAACCAGTCTGTCCGGGCTGAATCAATCTGCCCCGGTGAACTATCCGCAATGGTACTGGATTGCTTCCGGTATTCAGGTAGTGATCTCCTCCCTGCTTTATATCATTCCTTATACCTTTCTGGCTTTTCAGTATTTCAATCTGAAGGAACATCGGGGCATAGAAAGCAACCCTCCGTTTGGGATGTGAAGGAGCTGGCTTTTATTCTTCCTGGTCGGGGATCAGAAATTTATAGAGCCGGTTGGATAGCTGCTTAGGGGATATATCTTCTTCAATTTTACCGTCATTCACAAAAGAGACAGCACCTCTTTCTTCAGAAATGACAATGGCTAAGGCATCGGTATTTTCGGTGATCCCGATGGCAGCCCTGTGCCGGAAGCCCAGTTTTGGATTTTTCATTTCATGCTGTGTGATCGGCAAGATGCATCGGGCGGCTACAATTCTGCCGGTTCGTATGATTACCGCGCCATCATGCAAGGGAGCATTTGTAAAAAATATCGATTGAAGCATCGCTGAAGAGATGCGGGCATCCAGTTTTTCGCCTGTCCCTGCCTGTTCCATAAGTTCTGAATGGATGCTGAAAACAATGATTGCCCCGATTTTCCGTTCGGACATAACCTTGCATGCATCGGTCACCTCTTCGATCTGTTCAGCAGAAATATAGGCCTGTCGGTTCAGATTGAACAGTTTATCCAGTGACAACAACTTGTTAACATTGTAATTGGTGCCAATAAACACGAGGAATTTTCGAATTTCGGGATGAAAAACAATGATCAGGGCGAGCACTCCTACTCCGATAAACTGTCCCATGATGGATCCCAGCAATTCCATATTCAGAGCTCGTACCACCAGCCATACCAGATAAAGGGAGAAGAGGCCGATGACAATGTTAAAAGCGACGGTCCCCTTAATAAGCCGGTAAACCTGGTAAAGAAGGAAGGCCACCAGAAGGATATCGAGAATATCCAGAAAGCGAATGGTTATAAATAAGGACATGCTCAGAGTGTAAGTTTAATGGCATGAAACAACAACACTGCTTCCATAGCCTCTTTGACATCGTGGACCCGTAAAATATCTGCCCCGCCTATCAACGCCAGGGTATTCAGGACGGTTGTGCCGTTTAACGACGCTTCCGGAGTTGTATTAAGGACCTTCCAGATCATCGATTTCCGACTCACTCCAACCATCACCGGCAGTTGAAATACTTTTAAGGAATCCAGGTGGTTGAGCAACTTATAATTATGTGCAATGTCTTTCCCAAAACCAAAACCCGGGTCAATCACAATGTCATTCACTCCCGCTTTGGTCAATCTTCTGACTTTTTCACTTAAATAAGATGACACCTCCCTTACGACATTTTCATAATGCGGATTTTCCTGCATATTCTGAGGGGTTCCCTGCATATGAGACAGGATGTAGGGCACCTTAAGCTTACCGATCGTTTCAAACATTTTGACATCAAGTTCTCCTCCTGAGACATCGTTTACGATCACCGGGCCGATTGTTTCCATCACCCGAAGGGCAACCCACGAACGGTAGGTGTCAATAGAGATAAGAGCTTCGGGAAATTCTTTGCGGATAGCAGAAACAGCCGGCAATAAGCGCTCCAGTTCTTCTTTGGTGGAAATAATCTCTGCTCCGGGACGGGTTGAAACGGCTCCAACGTCAAGGATCGTCGCTCCGTCCTTAAGCATCTCCCCTGCCCGACTGAGAAGTTCCTTCTCATCTGTTAATGCACCTCCGTCGTAAAAAGAATCAGGCGTAACGTTCAAAACACCCATAACTGCCGGTGACGATAAGTCAATCAACTCACCCCCAAGCTCAATGCTGTTTTTCCGTTTCAGAAATTTACTGGCCGAATGTGAAATAAGCATGATTTTACGCTATTTTATTAACGCATTAATTCTTTACAAATGTATAACAAAACCATTCAATTTCCTTAAAATTTAATATTTTTATCCCCCCGAAACGAGTCCTTCGGGATGAATACCGGAATCGGGATTACCAAGACACGGAACAAAGTAAACACAACCAAAAAGAAGGGTGCCGTTATGGAAAATACCAACCAGCAATACGACAAGGTAATACAAACCTGCACCGATGTATTTATACATAAAATGAAAGACTATGGTGCCTCATGGCGTATTCTGCGTCCCAGTTCCATAACGGATCAGATTTACATCAAAGCCAACCGGATACGGAATATTGAGGAAAAAGGGATTCACAAAGTGGGGGAAGGAATCCGGACCGAATTTATCGGAATCATCAATTATGCCATTATTGGACTGATCCAGCTTGAACTGGAGACTTCAGAAAACGAACTTTCGGAGGAAGAGACGTTAAAACTTCATACGAAATACTTCCGGAAAGCAAAAAAACTGATGCAGTCTAAAAACCACGATTACGGCGAAGCATGGCGAAATATGAGAATCAGCTCCTATACAGACCTGATCCTGATGAAAATCAAACGCACCAAACAAATTGAGGACAACCAGGGGAAAACCCTTATTTCGGAAGGAATTGACGCCAATTATTATGATATGATTAACTATTCAGTTTTTGCTTTAATCAAACTGGAGTCAGGAGTATAAAACACAGTACCATTTCATCGGGACCGCAAAAAAAATACAGACTATGAAGACAGTGAAAACCATTGCCAGGATACTTGTTGGGGTAATCTTTATTTTTTCAGGCTTTGTCAAAGGGATTGATCCCTGGGGTTCGGCATACAAATTCACCGATTATTACCTGGCCATGCATCTTGACTGGATGCTCTGGTCTGCCTTTCCCTTTGGGGTTTTGCTTGCTTTTACAGAAATTGTCATTGGGGTTTCCCTGTTGTTCAACCTTTGCATAAGATTCTTCTCCTGGCTTGCGTTCCTGTTTATGGTATTTTTCACCGGGCTGACTTTATGGGTAGCCCTGGCCGATCCGGTAGCTGACTGCGGCTGTTTTGGCGATGCCCTGGTTCTTTCCAACTGGGAAACCTTCTATAAGAATATTGTTCTGATCCTTCTTACCGTGTTTGTATTCAGGAACCGGAAATATTACGATTCAGGATCACCCCAACGGTCAGGATGGATTGCAGGAACCCTGGTGGTAATCGTGTACATCGGATTGGTGATCCATTCGTATCATCACCTTCCTGTAATTGATTTCAGACCCTATAAAACCGGGGTGAATATACCGGAAGCGATGCGTATTCCGGAAAATGCACCCCTTGCGGAGTACAAAAACACGTTTTATTACCGGAACAAGCAAACCGGAAAAGTCAAAAAATTTACTGAAAAGAATTATCCGTGGCAGGATACCGTAAACTGGGAATACGATCGCATGGAATCAAAACGGATCAAAGAAGGCTATGAACCGCCTATTCATGAATTTACGATCACCACCCGGGAAGGCAACGATGTCATGGATTTCTTCATCAGCGATGAAAATTTTGTTCTCATACTCATTGCGTATGACTTAGACAAAGCCGACACATCCGCAATGGACCGAATTGTTGACCTTGCAACCTGGGCTGAAAACAACTCCTTCTCGTTTATCGGATTAACGGCTACTCCCTTCGATATCAGCGATGAATGGATTGCCCGTTACGGGTTGCCCATGGAATTTTTCACCTGTGATGAGATCACCCTGAAAACAATTATCCGGTCAAATCCAGGGCTGATGGCTGTTGAAGACGGAACTATTGTGGGCAAATGGCACTATAACGACATCCCTTCCCCGGAAGAGTTCCGGAAAGAATTCCCGGAACTATTTCTGACTAAATAGTTAATAGTGAGAAATTCGGCTTTTGATTTTAAACCCGGGTACGGCTCCTTTTTTTACTTTTGTTAAAGACATAGATATTAACCATAAAATAATTGCATTATGAGAAAAAAGATTGTTGCCGGAAACTGGAAGTGCAACACGGATGTTCCGGAGGGGATTCAATTGGCCAAAGAGGTCAATGCCCTTGTTAAGGGAAAAGGAGCAGAGGATGTGACAGTGATCCTGGGTGTTCCGTTTACCCATCTTGTATCCGTCGTTGAGACGGTTGATTCCAAGCGGATCGGTGTATCGGCACAAAACTGTGCTGCAGAAGCCAAAGGGGCCTATACAGGGGAAGTTTCAGCCGCCATGGTCCAATCTACCGGAGCTGAATATGTGATTCTAGGACACTCCGAACGCAGGCAGTATTACGGGGAAACAAGTGAGACCCTGAATAAAAAGCTGGCTCTTGTTCTGGAGAACGGGCTAACCCCGATCTATTGCTGCGGGGAACCGCTTCATATCCGGGAAGCAAACCAACAAAGCGATTACGTGAAAAAACAATTCGAAGAAACGGTTTTTCAGCTTTCTGCTGATGATTTCAAAAAAATCATCCTTGCCTATGAACCGATCTGGGCGATTGGCACAGGGAGAACGGCCACTGCTGAACAGGCTCAGGAAATGCATGCCTTCCTGCGCAATGCCATTGCTGAAAAATTCGGTCCACAGGTAGCTGATGAAACGTCCATTCTCTACGGAGGAAGCTGCAATGCTAAAAATGCCCGGGAATTGTTTGCCAATCCCGATGTGGACGGAGGACTGATTGGCGGTGCTTCGTTGAAACCGGATGATTTTATTCAGATCATCCATGCATATTCCGGATAAAATCAGGCCTGTAGAGCCCGTCTTCATCGTGAAGTCCGAATCGCTATCCTATTCTATACCACCTGTCATAAGGAAACAACCAAAAGCGGTAACCGACAGGTGACAGGGTATGATAGCGTTTCATGCAACGAAATGTCGTTGACACAAACTAAAGGCCTATGCATTAAAAACAGATAGGATTTAAGATTATGTATGATTTAAAAAAATTACTCCATGATTTAACGGAAGTCAGCTAATTCGTTTTCACAAACACGTGTGAACAGACGACCTCTCCCGACACAACCTTCAACAGGTAGGCCCCTGGATTCAAATTTTCCACATTCAGGGCATTATCAACCTTTCCAACTCCCCTAGCCTTCAGAATCTCCGATCCCTGGAGATCGGTTACGGTAGCTATGTAAGCCTGTAAATACGGAACTCCGGAAAAATGAATCCGGGACGCTGCCGGATTGGGCCAGATCCTGATCCCTGGAGGTTGTGTATCGTTAAAAACAGCGTTAGTCTTTACCATCTGCAGGTCAATGATCGTATCTTTTCTCAGGTACAGTCCATCTTCAATGATCTTATAGCCGTCCTTTCTTATGGTATAAGAATAGGCAGAGTCTGTGGCTTTGTCTCTGAATGTGGCAACACCAATGGCACTCGTATACAAGGTATCTGTTAACAACGTGATCTGCGCTTTGTTTACCGGTGTAGTGCCTTCATACAGCCTGAAGCGTATATCAGCCTGAAGGATTTTTAAGACAATCCGGAAGGTAGTGTCGGAAACTATTTCTACCGATTCTTCAACCGGTGAATAGCCGGGATCATCAATCGCCAGTGTATGTACTCCATAGGGTATCCGGAAAAAAGCATTTCCCTGGCTGTTTGTTTCCATGCTTTCATCGCCCATGTTTACGCGAATACCCCAGATTGCCGTTTCAGAATACTTTTCTTTGATTTCACACGTCACATCATACAATATCTTTTCCGCATAAAGGGTCAGCAGGGTATCACCGGAAATATGAAAATTGGTGGTTCCGGCCAGCGAATAATGGGTTTTGTCAAAGGTCACACTAAAATCAGAAGGCAAATCAGTAAACAGGACATTTCCATCCGGACCGGTTGTTTTTGTTTCCCCGTTGATTGTCAGGCTGCATCCGTCCAGTGGGGTTTCGCTTTCCTGCTCTTTCACCTGAAAGGTAACGTCGTAAACCTGTTCCTGGAGCGTAAAGGCCAGCGATCTTGATTCATCGACAA
>Ga0307422_1000849_pt1 | contig 16323 bp, 15 predicted proteins | sample SalMarWE160290MG_FD_202153 | JGI IMG/M metagenome (GOLD analysis project Ga0307422, IMG submission 202153) | Salt marsh sediment microbial communities from the Plum Island Ecosystem LTER, Massachusetts, United States - WE1602-90 | ecosystem: Environmental > Aquatic > Marine > Intertidal zone >...
CTCCTCTTCTTCCACCCTGTCTATTACTGTACGAACCAGAGCGATGTCCTTATCGAATTGTTCCGGTGTCGATTCATGGTCGGCGAATTTTATCAAATCCCATTCGGGGAATTGTCTGGTTAAAGGAAAAAGCAAAGAAAAACCTTTTTTCTTTATTAAAGGAATCAGTTCGGATGTCGTAGCCTCAACAGCGGGAATACTCTTTTTTCTCTCTATGTACCTTCTGCAAATGTAAGAAAGAGAAGTATAAAGTTTGTTCCAATCCCATTCTTTTGTTTTTCCTTCCAGGATTTTTAGATTCCTGAGAGCTTCTTCCTCCGGTTCCAGCTTTTCCTCTTCTATCAGAGCGATTTCACTCTTTTTTAATTTTTTAAATAAAAGATAGGCTATTAAACCGATTGGAATAACAAACAGATATAAAAGGTAATGCCAGTTGAAAAATCCAAAGGGTCCCCATACAGGAGAGATACCTTTGTTTTCAGGTTCCAGGACCGAACCGACGAGATAATTCGCCTTTAACGTATCGTTATTAACTTTTAGCTTAAAATCCTGGCTGCCGGTCGAGAACGAAGTAAACTTGACCATTGCCGTAGTATCTGTGAGTCTTGTTAGTGAATCAAGGATTGCTATGTCGGGAAAAGAATCCGGCATAATAACCGAGAGTGTCCCGGGTAATTTCCCTTTTACGGTTGCGGTTATCGTGTCCCCCACGGTTAAAGAATCCGGGTTTATTGTCAGAATTAAAGCCGAGAAAAGATAAGGTAAAATCAAGGCAGTCTCTTCTGGAAGAGACGATGAATGGAACCGACATAATCTTCTCCGGTCGTTATTTCAATTCTGTCCAGTCCATTGATATTAAATAACCGATTCAATTCTTCGTCGCGCTCTTTTCTGATTTTTTTTAGTTTTTCGGACAATTCTTTACCGTCGAACATTCTGATTTTCCCGGTCTCAGCGTCGAGGAAGTTTATTTTTCCGTTTAATTCAAACTCCTTTTCCAGTGGATCTCGAACTAAAATCGGGATGAGATCGAATTTTTTAGCCATGAGAGAAAGCGGCATCTTGATGTGATCGGTGCTGAAGTTTTCTCCCAAAAAGTCGGATATAAAAAGAACGATCGCTCCATGGCGTAGAACTTCTTGAGAGAATTCCATAGCGGGTACCGGGTCGGTTTTTTTGCTTTCTCCTTCGAAGAGCAAAATATCCCGGATTATATGGAGAGTGTGTCTTCTTCCTTTAGCCGCCGGCAGATAATGCTCAACTTTATCGGAGAACATTAAGAGTCCCGCCTTGTCGTTATTTTTTTCCGCGGAAAAAGCGAAAAGAGCGGCAATTCTGGCTATAAGGTCTTTTTTCTTCTCTTTCCTTGTCCCGAATTCTCCCGATCCGCTGCAGTCCGCTATTATGAAAACAGTCAACTCTCTTTCTTCCACAAAGCGTTTGACGAAAGGATGATTCATTCTGGCGGTAACATTCCAGTCGATATTCCTTATATCATCTCCGATGAAGTAGTCACGTACTTCGTGGAATTCCATCCCTTTTCCTTTGAAGGAACTTTTGTATTCTCCTCCGAAAAGAGTGTTAATCACTTTTTTCGATTCTATTTCGATCTGTCTTACTTCACTCAGTATATCTCTAATTCTCTCTTCCATAATTACCTAAAAGAAAATCTTTCGTATTTTTCGTGTATTTCGTGGTTTAATCACGGGATTTCAATCGCTTCCAATATATCTCTTATTATATCTTCTTCTTTTATCCCCTCCGCTTCCGCTTCGTAAGATAGTATTATCCTGTGCCGCAAGATGTCGTAAACAGCAGCCTTTACATCTTCGGGAATGACAAAGCCGCGTCTCTGTAAAAAGGCGTGAGCCCGCGCGGCTTCGAAGAGGTATATGGAAGCTCTGGGAGATGCGCCGTATCTAATATAAACGTCGAGTTTTTCGATTCCGTAGTCGGAAGGCTTTCTGGTCGCGAACACTATATCTATTATATAATCACGAATTTTCTCATCGGCGTGAATTTTATAGATGAAATCTCTAAGCGCATTAAGTTCTTTTATGTCTACTACGGGTTTGGTTTCGGGAAGTTTCTCCGCTGTTTGCTGTTTCATTATCCTTTTTTCTTCGTCTTTATTAGGATAAGAAATTATTAACTTCTGTTTAAATCTATCCACCTGTGCTTCGGGGAGAGGATAAGTTCCTTCCTGCTCTATGGGATTCTGAGTAGCCAGAACCATAAATGGCTCGGGTAATGGATATGTCTCATCACCTATGGTTACCTGTCTTTCCTGCATCGCTTCGAGTAGAGCACTCTGGACTTTTGGGGGAGCTCTGTTTATCTCATCGGATAGAATAAAGTTCGCGAACAGGGGACCTTTCTTTGGTGTAAAATCACCGGTTTTCTGATTGTATATCTGTGTTCCCGTGATATCGGCAGGGAGAAGATCCGGTGTAAACTGAATTCTTCTGAAACTCGCGTTTACAGTCGCTGCCAGTGTTTTTATTATGTATGTTTTTGCGAGACCGGGGACTCCTTCTATTAGTATATGACCCCTTGTAAGAAGTCCGATTATGGTTTTTTCGATTATTTCCCTTTGCCCTATAATAGATTTCCCTATTTCGGCTAAAAGATTTTCTATTATAGCGCTTTTATCTTTCGCTTCAGCGTTAAGGTTCTGTAAATCTATACTCATTTTACCTCCTTCCAATTACTGATTGTTGTTGGGGAACGGTACAAATTTAATTATCAAAAAGTTGTTGTCAACCCCGTTATTCCCCTTATATATCCTTTACATCCCCGCGTAATTTCTCAGCTTACAGACGCATTTTATGTTATAAAAGTTCTGAAATCTTTTGTATATCGGTTTAAATCCTGTAAATTTGAAGTTCTTGACAGAATAGATGGATAGCATAAATTAATTGGTATGAATAAAAAGAAAAAGATGAGATTAAAAGAACTAACACAAAACCAAAATTTTTATTTCCTGTCTTTCTTGCTATTCTTGTTTTTCTATTATCTTTTATTTTTTGATTCGTCCTTGTATCATCATTATCACCAACCCTTATTTCTCTTCGATAAAATTTACATAAAAGAATTTTTCTTATATCCCGGAGGACCGGCAGAGTGCATTACCCAATTTCTTCTTCAATTCTTCTATTTTAATCTGCTTGGTTCTTTAATAATTTCGGCTCTTTTAGTGTCTATCTTTATTGTTACTTATAAGCTTATTAAAAAAATCGGAAATTTTAAATACTCCTTAATTCTTGCTTTTCTGCCTGTCGGTTTACTGCTGATTATACAAAATCAATATAATTTTCCCCTGGCAATAACTGTAAAATATTTACTGGCATTAATATTTTTCCTTGGATATACAAAAGTTCCCGATCGGTTCAAAATATTTTTTATTTTTCTATTCTTTTTAATTTATTACATTTTGGGCGGATGGACGTATTTATTTTTTATTGCGCTTTGTTCGTTATACGAATTACTTTTCCGGAATGGTTCAAAAAAATATATTTATGCGGGGTTTAATGTTCTGCTTTATTTCATATACCCTTACATCTCGGCGCATTATTTATTTACGATTTCCCTTAAGGAAGCATACCTTTACATCGTCTCTTATGAAATTTATTATGAGCCTTTTTTGTTCAGTCCCGGATTATCTTTTTACTTAACTTTTCTTTCTTTCCCTGTATTGCAAATAGGTCTTTTCGTGTATTTAAAATGTTTTAATAACAGGATTAAAAAAGGGGGGGAATCGTTATTGAGATACAATCATATATTGGCACAATTAATTTTTATTGTAGTTGCAGGAGCCCTTACACTGGCAATTTCTTTTGACCGAAACGCAAAACAGGAAATTAGAATTGATTATTTCGCAGAACAGGGCAGATGGCAGGAACTCCTGTTTTCAATCAATAAAATGGAAGAATATGATAGATTGGTCAATTTTAATGTGAATAGAGCTCTATATCATACAGGACAAATGCTCGACAATCTGTTCAGTTATCCTCAACTTCTGGGAACTGATGGTTTATTTATCACAAAAATCATTGCCAGTCAGTTTGCAATTCCAGCCAGCGATTTATATTTTGACTTAGGACATGTTCAGGCTTCGCGAGTTATGGCATATGAGGGGCAAACAAAGTTCAAATACAATCCGAGAATTTTGAAAAGACTTGCTATAACCAATATTATAGACGGGAAATATGTTATCGCGAGAAAATTCTTAGATCTCCTCGACAAAAGTATTTTACATAAAAAATGGGTTAAACATTATGAAAACTATCTCTCTGATAAGTTGTTGATAAAATCTGATAGTCTAATTCAATTAAAGCGCAGACAGCGGCCGGAATCCGATTTTTTTATTGATAATGTAAACCCCAATAATGATTTAGTTGGCCTGTTAAACAAAAAAAACAAAATGGCCTTCGAATATCTAACAGCATATTATTTGCTGGAAGGCAGATTAGTAGATGTGGCGAGAAATCTTGATAAATTTAAAAAGTTCGGTTATAAGAAATATCCACGCCATATAGAAGAAGCGTTATTGTTATACAGTATTTTAGCTCCATCGGAAAAAATCAAGATAGAATATAGAATTAATCCAAAGATTGTTGAAGAGTTCAAGCAGTTCAGCGTAACTCTTGCTAAATTCGAAAATCAAGCAGAAGCAAAGAAAATTCTTGGAAAAAATTTTTACGACACATATTGGTATTACGTTCGCTTTCTTAATCCTAAGGTTACGAAACGTGAGTTAAAAAGGAGAATAATCAATGATGATATTTTATAAATACGCAAAGGCAGCATTTATTGGAGTCTTTTTCATTACCTGCGGATTACAAAATTGCGCCAATCCGGTTCCCGAGGATTATATCGAAATGGACCGTACACCAATTATAGACCCGGACTATGCGAACATCGTTATTCCTCCGAATATAGCCCCTTTAAATTTTAAGATCAATGAAGAAGGAATGGAATTTTATATCGATATTTACGTGGACAAAGAAGAAGGCGATCATATCAAAATAAAAACCTGTGAGAATATTGTAATGATACCGATAAAGAAATGGAAAGCTCTTTTATCGAAAAGTGCTGGAGAAAAGATATACATCGATATATATCAAAAGGATGAAAATCAAAAATGGAAGAAATTTCGCACGATAGAGAATAAAATAGCGAAGGAGAAAATCGGCAGCCATGTTGCTTACCGGTTAATCAATCCGGGTTATGTGTTGTGGTGGGAAATGGGTATTTATCAACGCAATCTCGAAAATTTCGACGAATCTGTTATTTTCAATAATAGAACTACAGAGCATAATTGTATGAATTGCCATTCTTTCTGCAACAATAATCCTGAAACCATGATGTTTCACATGAGAGGTAAACACGGAGGGACGATGGTGGTTAAAAACGACGATGCGGATAAAGTAAACACTGCAACAAAATATACGATGTCTGCCGGCGTTTATCCTGCCTGGCATCCCAACGGGAGGCATATCGCTTTTTCGATCAATAAAATATATCAGCAGTTTCACGCCAGGGAAAATAAAAGCATTCATGTATGGGATAAGGTTTCCGATTTAGTTATTTACGATACAGAAACAAACACAATAACAACATCTCCGAAAGTTTCGACAGAGCGATTGGAAAATTTACCCGAGTGGAGTCCTGACGGTAAGTATTTATATTTCTGCAGCGCGCCTGAATGGGGAGATAAAGAATACCACGAAATGAAATATGACCTTATGCGTATCTCCTATGATGTCGAAACAAATCAGTGGGGTGAAGTAGAGCCGGTTATTACTGCCCGGGAAACCGGAAAGAGTGTCTCTTTCCCAAGAATTTCTCCCGATGGTAAATATCTGTTATTCACTTTGAGTGATTACGGATATTTTTCCATACATTTTTCATCCAGTGACCTTTATATGTTAGATATGGGAACAGAAAAGTACCGTAAACTTAATATAAACAGCGAGAGCAGCGAAAGTTATCATACGTGGTCGAGCAATAGCCGGTGGTTTGTTTTTGCAAGTAAAAGAAAAGACGGTCTGTGCTCAAGGTTGTATTTTTGTTACATGGATACACTGGGGAATGTGTATAAAGCGTTTATAATGCCGCAAGAAAATCCCACATTTTATGACACGTATATAATGAACTACAACATACCGGAATTGATCAATGGTCCGGTGAGAGCCGATCACTGGGATTTAGTGCAGGCTGCCAATAAAAAACCTGCACAGGCAAAATTTGATACGACAGTCAATATCGATGCTCTATCGGGCGCTACAAAAATAGCTGAATAACAATCAAGTGAAAACAAGGTTCCCGATTCTTACCATACTTCTGCTAACCATGTTAGCTATCGCGAGTATTGTAATCGCTACTTTACTCGAACGGTTATACGGAAGTTCTGCGGCAACAGCTCTGGTATATAATACCTGGTGGTTTGAGGTCTTATGGATTTGCTTTTCGGTCATGCTTTTCGCGAATCTTATTCGTTTTAAATTGTGGCGGAGAAAAAAATGGGTTATGGTTTTATTCCCCTTTGCTTTTTCGACTATTTTACTGGGTTTCATGCTGACCAAACATTTTACCATAAAAGGGTTCCTTTACCTTCGCGAGGGAGAATCCTCTCAGCATTTTTTTTCGACGCAGCCTTATTTGCGGATTCGGATAAGTAACGAAAATATTTCTGTCGACAAAGAATACGAATTGGGGTTCTCTCCTGTGGGAAAACCTTTTGCAAAAAAATTAAAAATCGATAAAACTCCTATTTCTCTCAGGGTAAAAAGTCACATCACCAATCCGGTTAAAGATTTAGTCGAAGATACCAAAGGAACACCTGTGGTGGAAATCGTTGCTTTTAAATCCCATTTTTCTAAATCCGTTTTTTTAGAAAAGGGCGAAACGGACTCTTGTTTCGCTATTTATTTCGGATTCGAAAGCGATATTAAAGGAAATGTCCCCTGGATACAATTAGAACGGCGGAACCGAGAAATAAGGGTTTTTTCTAACCGGCACATAACCCGAAAAAAGATCGGCTCCGAAAAGAAAGGAATTTTTAAACCTTTCGTTTCAACCCGGTTTGACAATTCTTTTGTTTACACTATCGATTCTGTTTCTTTTACGCTCAGACGGTATATCCCTAAGGGCAGAATTCAGGCCTTTTCTTCGGAAGCTTTGCTATACACGGAAGATAAAGTTTCAGAAGCTCTCGATGTAACTGTTGAAATTGGGTCTTATCGCCAATCCGTTTCGCTTTTTGCCGGAGAAGGGATAGAAGGTAAGCCGAAAATTATTCAAAGCAATGGGATAAAACTCGAACTTCGATTCGGACCTAAACCTTATCATTTGCCTTTTTCCCTTCGTCTTGCGGATTTTAGAGTTGAAAGATATAAGGATTCACAAGAGCCTTCTCAATTTAAAAGTGATGTGTTAATAGAAGATTTGAAAAGCGGCATTGAAAAACCTTACTCTATATATATGAATCACATTCTTAAATATCGAGGTTATCGAATATACCAGTATTTCTTTGATAAAGATGAAAAAGGATCCGTTTTTTTTGTTTCCCGCGACCCCGGAACCCCTGTGGCTTACACGGGATTTTTCCTCCTCATAATCACCATAGCATTCGGTTTTTTTTATCCGAAAAGTCGAATCCGTGAGCTTGAGACCCAGCTCAGGGAGCCCCAATGACAACGAGTAATTTAAAAAACCGCGTCGGTTTCCTGCTCTTGTCTCTTATGGTACTCTTGTGTATGGGTTCTTCTTTTCATTTGAAAATCGAAGAATTATATTACAATTTTCGAATTTTCGAGCGGATCGGGAAATGGTTCCTATCCGTTACCGGATTTTTTTTACTGATAGTTATCGGTCGATTCGCATTTAAAAAAAGATTCCGAAAAATATTTTCTATTCTGGAAAGTATCTTCCCCTGGGCAACGTGGATTGGATTTTTAGTTTTCACCGCGGGATTAGGAATGAGATGGATCCTATCTGGTCACGCCCCGCTTAGCAATCAGTACGAATCCATGGTCCTTGCCGCCTGGACCAGCCTTTTAGCCGGGATTGCGATGAGCCGTCATTCTCGTATGCCCCTGATATGCGGTAGTTTGCTGGCAGGAATTGTGCTGCTTATGGCTCATATGCCTACTATAGACGCTTCGATTTCTCCTCTGCCGCCCGTTTTAAAATCCAAATTAATGATTATTCACGTATCTATCGCAATGACTGGTTACGGTTTTTTCGCGGTAGGATCTTTGCTGGCCTTGTTTAACCTTTTGGTAATGGCTCTCCCTGTTTCCCACGGGAAAAATCGTTTACCCGGAGATGTGCAAAGATGGAGCAAAATCACGGAACAGGCGCTCTGGACCGGGCTTTTTCTAATCACTATAGGGGGTATACTGGGATCTATATGGGCAAATGAAACCTGGGGTAGATACTGGGGATGGGATCCAAAAGAATCATGGACGTTGATATTAATTCTTTCTTATGCAGTAGTTTTGAATCTTCGCTTTGTTATACGTTCACATTGGGCATATTGGCTTAATGTCTGGGCGTTATTTGCCTTCGGAGCTTTGCTCATGACGTATTTCGGTGTAAACCGACTCTTCTCAGGAATGCACGCATACGGCGGGGAAAGAAAAGGGCATTTCCCTTTGTTGTTTTTCTGGATTGCGGGAATATGGGTTGTTTTATCTATTATGGGGTATCGAAACCGTAAACGAAGCGTCTAATTCAAACAAAAGTTCATTCCAACACACATCCGCCACCAGGTAAACCGCGGGAATATTTGAAATACCAAGAGATTCCGCAATTTCTTGATACCGGGAGAAATCTTCTTTTCGCTTTAGAAAAACAGTAGCTTCGCAAAAATCAGAAAAAGAAACTCCTTCAGGTTGGATAAGCGAATTTATTACCTCTACGGTGTGCTCTACCTGAGCGGAGAAATCGCCGATGTGAATGGTTTTACCATCCTCATTAATAGAAGCGGTACCTGAAACGAAAATCCACTTTTGATCCGGTTCTGAAATTCTCATGGCTCGGGAAAATGCGGACCCATATCGATATGGAGAACGCTGACGAATTCCATAAAGAGGTTCAATTTGTATATCACTATTGGAACTTTTGGTTACTGCTAAGAGATCCATGACAGCAGAGGCTCCTTCAGAATTTTTTCCTGCGATTCCTGTACTGGCAGGTAAAAAGATATTTTCCGCGTGGTTGACATCCCCATTATATAACAATCCAAAATCGGTGTAACACCTATTTCTTGCCGAATTGAATTCTTTATACCAATCCAGTATATTATCCACATAAATCCATGTCCGGGCAACATCCCGAAAAGAAGCGCCTTCTGTCGTTAAAAGTGTTTCAGCTTTATGAAACATCTCTTCCGTTTGCTCTCGACGGTTTCGCTTCTCCGACGAACTCTCACCGTAAAGGTTCTGAAACTGTAAAAAGATAGCGCCTTTTCGGCTCCACTTCCGTCCGCGAGGTATATTTCCTTCAAGTATGGTTTTCACTTTTTCCTCTTCCCGGGAAGGACGAAATGCGCGAAGCTGAACCCCGGCGAGCGGATTACCGTAACATGATTTCCCTTCTACATAGGTTACCATCCCCGGGTCTTCGGGAAATAGACATCGAATTTTCCGATTCCGTGCTCCGAGGATATTTTTATGGATTTCAATCTTACCGAATATCCGTTCATGGATAATTTGTGCTCCGGATTCGGCTAAAATTTCGGCAACCTGGTCGTAAATAACTCCTGCGACGCGGACAGAATCCGCATCAGGATTAGTTACTAAAGCGGTAATACAGATATAGGAATCTTGGATATCGGTGCGGAAAACCTTGAATTCCGGATGCAAGTCAGTAGTTCGCTTAATACTCATAGTATTTTATCGTGTCTGAAGTATTAACATAAAATGTTCTACCTCAACTGCCAACCTTTTAATACCAGTATAAAACAAAAACGCAGGTCGTAAAGAATCAGAAAACTTGATATGTCCTGAATCCAGATCTTTTGCCTGTAACTTAATTTCGAGCAATGAAAATTCATCTTATCCTCATAAAAAAACATATAATGGTTAATTGAAAAGTCAAGGGAATAAATAGCTTTCCATCCTCCCAACTTTTCACCACAGAGAATATAGAAGATAATGTGATACGTAAATATGGAACCGCTTCAGTTTTCACACGTCTGTATGTTAGTAAAAAAATATATGGAGGCTTAAAAGATGAAAGGATGGTTTTTTATTATATTAACCTTATTTTTTATTATATCCTGTTCAAAGTCTAAACAGACAATTTATGCGGACGAAAAAGAGGTAAAAATGGATAAAATTCAAAAAACGAAAGAAGAATGGAAAAAAGAACTTACCCCAGATGTTTATTATATTATGATAGATAAGGGCACGGAAAGACCTTTTTCAGGGAAATACTACAATTATAAAGAAAAAGGCGTCTATGTCTGCGCCGCGTGCGGTAACGAGCTTTTCAGTTCGGACGCTAAATTTGAATCGGGAACCGGATGGCCGAGTTTTTATGAGGCTATAGAAAAGGGGAAAATAGAGACAAAACCTGACTCTACAGGAGGGATGATAAGAACGGAAGTTCTCTGCGCGAGATGCGGAGGGCACCTGGGACATGTATTCGACGACGGTCCTCCTCCCACGGGAAAAAGATTCTGCATAAATTCCCTGTCGCTTGACTTCAAAAAAGAATAAAAAAAGGCAGGGTTGAAACCCTGCCTTTTTTCAGGCAATACTCTTTCTCTTACTATCTAATAAGCATTAATCTTTTACTTGTACTCTGTTCCCTTTCTGTTTTTAAAACGCAGAAGTATACACCACTGGCAACAGGATTTCCGGAAGCGTCTTTTCCATCCCAGCTGGCAGAATGACTGCCTGCCGACACCTCTCCGCTTACGAGATTTTTAACCCGTCTTCCCAGAATATTATAAATATCAATTGATATATTCTGTTTTCCCCCGAGAGTATATTCTATGGAAATCTGTCTGTTGAACAGTAATGGATTGACATTTAAAAAAATCTCTTCCAGGGTTTGTTCTTCGATGCCGCTCCCCGGCCACTGGCTTATATCGAACCGTGCTGCCCGAGTGGGATGATCCACATATATTATTCCGTAACTGTTTGTCGCTATGCGTTCAATCGCGGGTTTAACCCGGGGCTCTAACGAATAATCGGTAAAATTAACAGCAGCGCTCCATGCCCCGGCAGGATAGCTCCTGTGTCTGTAAAGACCATTAAAGGTAGCCATTATAACCGCTCCGAATTCGTCTCCCTTCCTTGCCGTAATAGCACTCGCGCGCCGAAATCCCGCGCTAATCTCACCAAATAAAGAACCTTCATAATCCCAACTGGTTCCTCCGTCATAAGAAACATAGCTTTTAACAGAATAATCGAATTCCGCCTGCCAATACGGATATAAAACCATAACAGTATCTCCGTACGCTCCTATAGAAGTTATTGAAAAACCGGATAGGGTATATAAAACATCGGTTAACGGACCATAGTTGTAGCTCATAACAATACCTACCGCTTCTATATAAACACTATCATTGGTTCCTAAATAAGAACACCACGCAAACCTGTTTCCGTATCCTTCGTTATAGCACGCATCGAGCCCTCTATCCGCGTTTGTGACACCAAGATCGAAGGTTCCCCAGGACGTCACCGTTTCTTTGGAATTGAAATATCTAAGTGAATTATTGTTCAGAATGGCAAAACAGTATAATCTTGCGGGAGACGAAGCATCCTGTTCGGATACAAGAGCTATTTCTTTCACATTCACTCCCGAGGAAAACACCGTGTCCGTACCGTAAGTATCATCCCAGCTGCCACTACCGGTATCGAATCTTCTTATAAGTGCCGCATTGCCGATTGCGTAAGCAACATAAAAATAGTCGTTAAGAATAGCCGCATCAATATCGATAATACCAGGACCCACTAAACCGCCGGTTTTCTCAGTCCATGTTCTGCCGGTGTCAGAAGACACATATACGGTCCAATAATTATTTCCGCCTTCAGTATTTTTAAGAGCGGCGAACAGATTACCGTTTGAATAATCGACATCCAGAATCACGGCATTTACGGAATCCCTGGCGCCGATTCGAATATCGCCATCCCATATTATCGAGGATAAAACAGGCTCTTTTCCTATGGCATCTTTTACAAACAAGATAAAAGACAGCACTGAAAAACAAACCAAAAATAACACACCCCTCTTCATAATAAACCCCCTTTGTTTAAGAGATTGTAAAAATTTTGCGCCAGATGATTGAATACATATATCCAGCACAAGCCAAATTTATTTTTTGTCAAGATATTTTTGTGCGGTGCACTTGACATAAATGGTTTCGCTTTTCATATTATAGTGTTTAAATCTCTTTCTTTTAAAACCACAAAATTAAAGGAGGAAAAATGAAACCACGGGGACCATTAATGATAGAACATCGTCTTATAGAAGAAATAATCGAGCTTATCAAAAAAGAGTCATCAAAAATAAGAAAAACCGGAAACATTGATCCATTATTTATAGATACAACAGTCGATTTTATACGAATTTACGCCGATAAAACACATCACGGAAAAGAAGAAGATATTTTGTTTAGACAATGCGCTAAGAAAAAAATGTCGAAAGCCGACAAAAAAGTTATGAATGAATTAATAGAAGAACACAGATTCGGCAGGAAAATCGTTGGTGAACTCGTTGCTGCGAAAGAAGATTACATTAAAGGTAAAAAAACTTTGGATATAATCTTAGAAAAACTTGATATATTGGCCGATTTTTACCCCAAACATATAGAAAAAGAAGATAAAAATTTCTTTATTAATTCGGAAAAATATTTCAACGAGGATGAACTGCAGAATATGCTCAACGAATTCCGGGAATTCGATAAAAGAATGATTCATGAAAAATATAAAATGGTAATCGAAGAATTAAAAAGAAAATAACCCCATCGTTTTACGCCTAAATTCAAAAAGACGTGGATTTCTTTGTGTCTGATGTATTTTGGATTTGTATTATCTTAACTTTATAATCTTATTAAGATAACCTTTCCCTTCAACTTTTGCTATGCAAAAGTATATTCCATCCGGGACCTCACTCCCATCACTATTCCTTCTATTCCAGATGACAGAGTGTATTCCACTATCCTGAATACCATTGAAAAGAGTTCTGGTTAGTTGTCCGTCGGTGCTATATACCGACATATTAATATACTCCCGTGCTTTTATTTCATATGTAATTTTAATCTCTTCTGCGAATATATTCAGGGTAGTATTCTTAAATTTAAAGTCTGAAGAAGAATCGTTTCCATCTATCTTAATGCCTGTTTCTCCCACAATTATTAGTCCTATCATACCTAAATTGCAGTGAGGAATACAAAAGTAAGGGTACTCGGCTACAGAATCGAAAGCAAAAGAAAAGGAATTCCCCGGATTTATCAAACCCGAATCCCAGAAACCGTCAGGATTGCAACTCGTCCCGCTTGTGGCTGTGTGAGCTACAGAACCGTTATTAACCCAAATAACAGTATCACCTGTTACAACAGAAAGAGTTTCCGGAACAAAGACATTCTCTATCATGCTTACTTCATGACTTGCGGCATAAGATGAATTAATACTCAATAAAAGAAAAGCCAGAAGAATTAACAATAATTTTCTCCGAAAAAACATTCTTACCTCCTTTTTTATAATTTAATTGTTAGTGAAGCCCTCTCTTCATGATGAGGGGTGAAATCATCCGCTCCGTCCAGGCCGTGAGCAAGTAAAATTTTATAACTTTTTCCGATCTCTAACTTGTTTATCATGCTTATCTCCGTAATTTAATCGATAATATCATTATGGCGCTTCTGAACATACCCGTTTTTCCCTCCTTTAAATATTTATAAACCTGTAAATATTAAACCCGAAATGAAGAATGTTAGAAGAAGTACCCAGCATAGATCTTCTGCTTCCGATTTCTGTGTTATTCCCTACCGAAAACATAAAAAGATGTCCGAAAGTTTCCGCCTTAATACCAAAGGCAAAAGTGTTCAACAGATTTTCCTCCTCTTCCAGCAAAGGAAAATATTCCGCTATAAGATGAATCCTCTGTATATAGTTAAAATCAAAATCAAATCCGATATCTATTCCAAATCCCAATCCGATTTTAGAATTCTCGGCATCATAACCTACGTTTAATGCCAGACTTATTAATTTCGGCAAAGGGTCACTCTGTATAGACAAAAGGTAAAAAAGATTTCTTACGTCTTCATCAATTATGAAATCGGTATAATCGAAATATTCTATATCTATCTGGCTCCGTAAATATAGGGAATCAAATTCCACGGCATAACTGCTTCCAAGGGTGTATTCTTTATGCCCGACTTGATATCCGCCTTTAAATTCTAATTTGTTCCACATAAGATATCTTACGCTTAAACCTACATTGGCTCCGTAATCTATACCCAGATGATTCCCAATGGGATCATCCGTAATGTCGCCATAAAATCTATGCCTTATTATAAAAGCCAGTTCATTTCTTTCCATCTGAGTCGGAACATTCAAATTAAGTAAATCGTTTTCGAGTGAATATACCGCAGAAGAAACGAATAAAAACAATAGAAAAAATATTAATATTCTCCTCATCTTACCTCCTCTTATAAATAAAAATTTTTTTATTATAAAAAAAAGACTTTATTTATAAGAAACCCGAAAAGGAGAATTACGCAAGAAAAAATTCATGAGTATCGAAATTTTGTGAGTCTTAACTTGACACTGTAATTTAGTTTCATAAATTGAATCATATATAAACAAAGGAGATTTTAAATGAACGCTGTAATCGATACCATTGTAGAAGGAAGGTCGGTTCTTTTCTATACGGATAAAAAAATTCCGAGAGATCAAATGAAAGCCGTACGAGAAAATATAGATTCGGAAGTAGAAGACCCTGTATACTATTCCGCGCCCGCGATTGTTTTCGTTATAGGCGGCGGAATAACATCGGGTTTGGATGGCCTGACGATGTGTGAAAATATGATGATTGCCGCAAAATCTGTGGGTATCGGCAGCTGCCGGGTTTACTTCGGACAATTGGTACTGGACGATCCTGGAGTCAGAGAAAAACTCGAGATTAGAAAAGAGGAGAAAGTGTACGGTCCGATTCTTCTTGGGCACCCCCGAGAAAACTTGCCGGAGCGCGCTCCTAAAAAAGATCCTCTGGTTAAATGGATATAATAGATCCTGCGGATCAGAGAATTGGTTAAATTGTTTAATGGTCAAATAAAGAAAGAGAGGTAAAAATGAAAAAAATAGGTATTGTTGCCGGACTGGGTCCGGAGTCGACAGTCGATTATTACAAAGAGATAATTTCAGCGTTTAATACCCGATATAAAGATCTGGCATACCCTGAAATGGTTATATATAGCGCTAACATTAACAAGCTGCTGGAATTCGTAAACTCAAAAAAATGGTCGGAATTCGCCGAATGGTTAGGAGAAAAAGTAAAATCCGTTTACCGTGCGGGCGCCGAATTCGCTGCTATTGCTTCTAATACACCCCATATTGTTTTTGAAGAAGTTAAGAAAAAATCTCCGATACCCCTTCTGAGTATAGTGGAGGAAACATGTAAAGAAGCCGTGAGGCAACAAGCGAAAAGAATCGGTCTCTTGGGAACCAGGCTAACTATGGAATCAGATTTTTATAAGGAGCATCTGAAAAATAACGGGATATCCGTAGTTATACCAACCGAAGGCGAACGCGAATTGATTCAGGAAAGGCTGTTTTCGGAAATCGAATTAGGTATTTTTAAAGATTCCACAAGAGATGAACTGCTTGGAATCGTTAAAAGAATAATCGATGAGGAAAAAATAGATTCTTTGATTTTAGGCTGTACCGAATTACCTTTAATTTTGACTGAAAGTAAATACGGTATCCCATTTTTAAATACAACCGCGATACACTGTAAAAGTATTGTAAAATATTGTATTGAGGGATAACGCATATAAAAGAGACAAATTCTTCCTTCCTGAAGAAATTTCACCAGCGCTAAACCTGCAGAAATAAACACCCGAAGAGAACCCTTTCGCATTGCAAGGAACATTATATCCCCCCCCGTTGCGTTTTCTTGACCAGAATTTAAACTTTATTGCCCGGCACATAAGATTTTTTGAATCTATCTATAAATACTTGCCTACCCCCCAAAATTTTTACGTCAATACGCATAAAGTTAGTTATTGCAACGTATATGAGAAATTATATGCTGGGGAAAACTATTCTCGAACATTCGCAAAATCAGAGGAATTGCTGTTCGATA
>Ga0307422_1000850_pt1 | contig 16323 bp, 18 predicted proteins | sample SalMarWE160290MG_FD_202153 | JGI IMG/M metagenome (GOLD analysis project Ga0307422, IMG submission 202153) | Salt marsh sediment microbial communities from the Plum Island Ecosystem LTER, Massachusetts, United States - WE1602-90 | ecosystem: Environmental > Aquatic > Marine > Intertidal zone >...
TTCTCTGGTCACGGGTTTTTACCTGAACTACTTTATTACCATTATTATCTTCTGTAATTATCACTGACTCTACAACTCCCTTTTCTTCCTGCTTCATGCTTACAGAAGATTCCTTTTTTGATCTTATGGAAATCTCTCTAGCTTCAGAAAGGAATTTTGGCGGGGACATTTTTCCGATTAGAACTTCACATTCATTAACTTCTGTTTCCGGGCCAATAATACCATCAGCCTCAAGCCATTTGTAACTTGCCTCTGTTTTATAGCCAGAAGCGTCTTTTTCAGGAATTGCAATTTCATCTTTCAAACCGCCGGCGTAATTCATCTCAACTGTTCTGTAAGGCCTGAAATAAAAACTCCTTCCAACACCACGGTCAACACTTCCTTTATTTAATATAAGAGCATCTTCCATATTATATCCTTCATGAGTCATAATTGCAACAACAAGATTCTGGCCTGCAGGATAGGTGTTCAAAGTATCATAAATAAAACTCCTCACAATTGGTTTTTGAGGGTATTGCAGAATTGAGACATCTGTATCTATTCTTGTCAGATAATTCGCAGCATAAAGGCCAAGCGCTTGCTTCTGTGTTTTGCTTCCACGATTAAGTCTTGAACTTTGGTCATGATTTCCATAAGGAACAAGGCTTGTAACAACACCAAATAAGTCAATAGAGTCAATCTCAAGATGCGTGTGTTCAGGAGTGATTTCTTCCTCGTTTAAAGCAACGAGCGCACTTTCTTCTTCCATTGCATCTAAGTAGTCTATAATTCCTTCTTTGATAAGATCTCTCCATCTCATCTCTCCCTGCTCCATTCCTACCAAATGGCTTTCTTTTAGCTTAGACTGGCCATTTTTAACAACTATCAAAGGTCTTAATACCCTGCCAGGTTCTGTTGAAATGTTGACTACCTGAAGATAAGGATCATGTCTGATATTCATTGGAATTGGAAATTCCCCGCTTCTTCTTTTCTCTCTTATGTTTTTTACAAACTCCTCAGGATTTTTCTGATCCAGATTTCCGATATAAATACCATTAAAGAAAACTTCTGCTCCGCCATTTTCTTCTAATCTGTTAAGCCCAAACTCCTCAAGATTTTTAATGAATTTCTCTTCATCAATATCTATCCTTCCAGATACTTGCGCCAGAAGTGCCAGGTTTTTTCTTAAGCCAATCTCTGTTCCTTCAGGAGTCTCAATTGGACAGAATCTTCCATAATGTGTTGGATGAAGCGTTCTTGCCGCGAAGTTTTCACGTTCACTTGGCAGCATTGAAGAAACTCTCTGCAGCTGGGAGATTATTGCTAAATAATTTGTCTTATCCATGTTTTGCGTAATTCCAGAACGCTGTCCTGTCCAGCTTCCTGTTGCAATTGCACTTTCAACACGGCGAGAAAACAATGTGGATTTTGCAATTATTTTTATAGAAAAATATTTTCGTTTTTTAGTCACTTTTTGTAATGAATATTGAATGTCTCTTATCAAAATTCCCAAGTTAACCCTAAAAAGTGTTGCGAGCAAATCGCCTGAAAGTCTTACTCTTTTATTTGCATAATGGTCTTTGTCTGTTCTTAAGTTTGGATTTTCCTTTGCAATTAGATATTGTTTTATCAGCTTGCAGATGGTCACTGCTTTTTTCATCCTGTCTTCTTTTTTTTGACCTATGTGGGGAAAGAGGTAAGAATTAATCCTTTGCTTTACTCTGTCAAGAACTTCTTTCTTTGTTCCCTGAAGATTTACTTTTTCAGAAATATACATCATGGCATCTTCCTTTGTTGCAATATTTGCAAATTCGTAAAGGTTCACAATTAAAGAGTCTGTTTCTTTTCCAATACACTTCTGAATTTCTGATTCTTTAGTCATTCCAAGAGCTTTGAGAATTACAATAATAGGGATGTCTCTGAACTTGCTAAATGAAATTTCAAAAATTCCTTCTTTGCTTTCTGAAATAGTAACAGGGATCCTGTATGTTCCTCTTAAAGAAAATATTTTCAGGTTTAAATTTCCTTTTGAATCTGTAGATACAAATGGCTGGTTTTCTGCGAGGTCTTCTGCCATAATCATAACTCTTTCATTTCCTTTGATGACAAAGTAACCTCCAGGATCAAGCGGGTCATGATGCGTTTTGATTAAGTCTTCTCTTGACATTCCATGGGTATTGCATGCCTTGCTTTTTACCATAATAGGGATCTTTCCGATTTCCACAACTTCGGAATCAATCTGTTCGTCCTTTTTTACAGTAATCTCGAGGTAAATTGGCGCAGAATAAGTAAGGTTTCTTGTTTTTGCTTCTGCAGGGGTTATCAATGAAGAGCTGCCGTCAGCTTCGATAACTTTTGGCTTTCCAATTTCTATTTTTCCCAGATTAATCTGAAAATCCTCACCTGATATGGTTTCAGAGATTTCATTAACAATTTCCTGCATTCTCTTTTCAGTAAAGTTGTTAAAAGAATTAATGTTGCTCCCTACTAAAGAATGTTCTTCTAAATATTTTTTTACTATAAGATGCTTGTTTTTATTCATCTTTGCAGGGATTGATCTGTTTATTTTCTGGATGCCAATTTGAAACTTCTAAGCTAACTTAATTCACCTAAATGACAACTCTGTAATATTGATTAATTGTCCCATCTCCTTCCTTCCTTTCTATTTTTACTACATCACTAATCTCACATCCTTCTGGCAATGCAGGGTCATTTAGTAAGATTCTTGGCAATTGGGATTTAGAAATGTTGAATTTTTCCAATATACTCTGTACTTCTTTTTCCTTAAGTTTTGTATGTTTGGGTTGAAGAATATGCATTGTATGTGGTTTCGTCAGCAAATCGGGCAGCAAATTACCTGCTTAAATATTTAATATTGCTTTAATAACTTATCAATAATAAAAGAAACCGAATTTTTGTTTTTAAATCTTTCGTCTGGGGGGGCTTTGCACCAAAAGTCTTATACTCTTATTCTTTTCCCAAATTAATGAAATTATGGCCCCGGAGGGATTTGAACCCACGACACCTGGATTAAAAGTCCAGTGCTCTGCCAGACTGAGCTACGGAGCCTCACTTTGTTCGTCTCCTACTACAAAACTGCCCAAGCGTGGTCAGCTTAGAGCTACGGAGCCGTGGCTCAGTAAACAATTTTTGATTTAAAAATTCTTTGGAGAAGATAAAAAAGGGATTTTTTAGAATGATTAGTTTTTGGATTATTAGGTATATTCTGGAGTATATAATTGTTTAAAAAATAAAAGCTTCATAATTTAAAATGAAAAGAGGAAAATACATTATTTTTGAGTCTGGTGAAGGTGGCGGAAAAACTACTCATGCAAAATTCTGTGAAGATTATCTTAAGGAAAAAGGAATTAATGCAACTTACTTCCGTGAACCCGGGAGTGTTGAGATTGCAGAAGATATAAGAAGAATTTTACTGAAAAAAGGAAAAAATATAGACTCTTTTATTGAATTATGCCTTTTTGAAGGTGCAAGAAGAGCATTTTTCAAAGAAGTTGTAAAACCAAAGTTAGAAGAAGGAGTTTCAATTGTTTCAGACAGATCAATGTATTCAACATTAACTTACCAGGGTTATGGGGGAGGGGTTGATTCAAATTTAATAGAAGCTTTAAATAAAACATCCACTTTTGGAATAAAACCTGATTTAGTTGTTTTAATAAACATTGATCCAAAAAAAGGTCTGGAAAAAGAGCTTAATCCTGATAGGATTGGAGCAAAAGGATTAGAATTTCACACAAGGGTTAATCAAGGCTATTTGAAAATAGCTGATGAAAATTCTGAAATCTTCGAGGTAATTCCTTATATTGAAAACGGTCTGGAAGAAATGCAAAGATTATATTTGCCAAGGATTAATGAACTTTTTGGTCTCTAGTGATTATTTATCCAATTAACATACCTGAATAAATTTTAACCCTTTGCCTAACCCTAATTTCTGATACTCCATCTTCATTAAATCCTATATCTTTTGGGTGGGCACTTGGAATTATAGCATTAGGATGAAGTTTTTAGCTTTTATCTTCATCTAAATTAAAAATTAACTTTAGTTCTTTAACTTTAGGTTTTAATTCAATAAGCTCAATACCCACTTTTTCCAAAATTTTTCTTGAAGCAATATAAGAAGGAATGTTCTTATACTTATCTTGCAAATAAACTACTTTTTTTATCCCGGTCTGGATAATTGCCTTTGCACATTCATTGCATGGAAACAATACAACATAAATTGTGCAACCTTTTAAATCTCTTCTTGTCGAATTTAATATAGCGTTCAATTCCGCATGACAGACATAAGCATACTTCGTCTCTAAAAAATCTCCTTCCCTTGCCCAAGGAAAATCTTTATCTTCAATTCCTTTAGGAGCACCGTTATAACCAGTTGCAACAATTTTTTTATTTTTATCAACAATGCATGCTCCCACTTGTGTTGAAGGGTCCTTACTCCTCATAGAAGACAAGATAGAGACTCCCATAAAATATTCATCCCATGGAAGATAATCTGTTCTACCTAAATAAGTATTATTAACAAAAATTTTCTTCTCTTTAATTTCATTTAAAACCTTCAAAACCTTTTCATTCAAATTTTCAATACTCCCATTATTTTCAAATTTATAATCAGCAAGAATTGTACAGGCACTAAGATTTTGTTTAGTGTAATCATCAGATTTCATCTCTCTGCTTTCATTAGATAAAAATTTAGCATAACTTATTTTGTCTGTTTCACTTGCTCTTTTTTGAATTCTTTCATAACGTAAAAAGGGTTCGGCATCAACAGAAAATAAATAAAAATCACCAAACTCCTTCAACTTTTTAACTTCTCCAATAGCCCTCAAACTTTCTATAACTGCATCACCACCTCTTTCTATAGCCTCCCGATAAAGTTCTTCAACAATATAACTTGGGGAGAATTTTCTACGCAAATCATTCGCAACAACAACCATAGAATCCCTATTCACAGGCAAACCTCTTTTTTCAATTTCTTTAATCAAAAATTCCCTGACAGAATAATGCTTAATACCCCTCTCTTTTAAAAATTCCACAATCGTCCCTTTTCCAGCACCCAGAGTCCCTGTTATTCCAAATATCATCAATCTTAAATTCCCCAACATTCTTTTTAAAAATTATTATACTCTGATTTCTACTTCGTCAAAGTTATCTTTTATCGCTTCTTTAATCTCTCTCATGAATTTTTCGCTGGTATCCTTTTTATTTTCAAACTCCTCGCTTAGAACTTTTCCGCTATTCTTGAATGCTTGAAGAGAATATTTCTTTGGCTTTCCTATTAGCTTATTCAGCCATTCAGCAATCTTCTTCATTTCTTCAATGTCGTGAATACCTTCAATTACAGTAGTCCTGAATTCATAATCCTTTAATTCTGAGATTAATTTTATGCTTTCTTCAATTTTTTCTGGAGAGATTCCAGAATTTGTAATCTTCTTATAATTTTCTTTGCTCGCTTTTACATCCATTGCAACAAAATCAACAAGATTCTCATCAATTATCTCTTTAAGTTTTTCAGGAAGGCTACCATTTGTATCAATTTTGATTAAATAACCTAAATTTTTTATTTTTCTTAGAAATTCTTTATTTAAGGAAAGTGTAGGCTCGCCTCCTGTTATGCAGATACCTTCAAGATATTTTTTTCTTTTTTCCAAAAAACCGAGGATTTCCTCTTCAGAGAAAATGTTTTCATTTTCTTCAGTAACTAGCTCAGGATTGTGGCAGAAACCGCATCTGAAATTGCAGCCATATAAAAATATTGTGCATGCTATCTTTCCAGGATAATCTATTAGGGTCGTTTTTTGAAGTCCGCATATCTTCATTTTAATTAAACGATCTTCTTAGGAAATTTCAAAATTTTTTCTGTCTTTGAATTCAGCCTCTTTGCCTTCATTCCATTGACTAACAGGTCTTATATAACCAACAACCCGCGAAAAAACTTCACATTTGGTTCCTTGAAAAGCTTCTTCTTTCTTTTTTTCCTGTTCTTCAATCCTCTCTTCAGTCCTATTTTCCTCAAACATTTCCATTTTTTAGTTTTTTATTTGAATATTTTGTTTAAGTTCAGTTTGTCTTTTGATAATATTTCTTTCTGCATCTCTTATAATTCCATGCTCAGAATCGCATTTAGGGCAATAAAAATGCTCTCCGGCTATGTAACCGTGAACTGGGCAAACTGAAAAAACAGGCGATATTGTAAAGTAAGGCAGACTAAAGTTTTCAGCAATTTTTTTTACTAATGCCTTTACTCCTTCTTTATTTAACCTTTCTCCAACAAAACAATGGAAAACAGTTCCGCCAGTATACTTTGTTTGCAACGCGTCCTGTAACTCAAGGGCTTCAAATAAGTCTGTTGTATAATTTACAGGAAGCTGTGTTGAGTTTGTATAATAAGGCTTGCTTTTTCCACTCCTTACTGCTGATTCATTAGCAACGATGATTCTGCCAAATCTTTTTTTGTCTGTTCTTGCGAATCTATAGGTCGCTCCCTCTCCAGGGGTTGCCTCGAGATTGTAAATATTTCCTGTTTCATTTTGGTATTCTTCAAGTTTTTTTCTCATAAAATCCAATACTTTTATTGAAAATTCTCTTCCTTTTTCGCTTCCGATATCTTCTCCAGGCATAAAATTCATAATACCTTCATTCATGCCTAACAAACCAATTGTGGAAAAATGGTTCTTCCAATATTCACCAAATCTTTGATAAATTTTTTTCAGATAAAATTTTGAGTAAGGGTAAAGTCCTTTTTCTGTGAAACCTTCAAGATTTCTTCTTTTTATCTCTAAACTCTCTTTTGCAAGTTCCATCAAATCTCCTAACTTATTGAAAAAGTCTTCTTCGTCAATGGCTATAAACCCCAGTCTTGGCATGTTTATTGTTACAACACCTATGCTTCCTGTTAAGGGATTAGCTCCAAATAAGCCTCCTCCTCTTTTTCTTAATTCTGTTTGGTCTAAACGTAATCGGCAACACATACTTCTTGCATCCTCTGGGTTCATATCTGAATTTATAAAATTAGAGAAATACGGGATTCCATACTTAGCTGTCATTTCCCAAATCATATCATACTCTGGGTCATCCCAGTCAAAGTCTTTTGTGATATTATAAGTTGGAATAGGGAATGTGAAAACCCTCCCCTCCGCATCTCCTTCTAACATGCATTCAGCAAATGCTTTGTTTATCATGTTCATCTCTGTCCGAAATTCTTTGTATGTCTCTTTCTGGGGCTTTCCTCCAATGATAACAGGTTCATCAGCCATATACGACGGGACTTTCAGGTCCATTGTTAAATTTGTGAATGGTGTTTGGAACCCCACCCTTGTCGGAACAGCAAGATTAAAAAGAAATTCCTGAATTGCTTGTTTTATTTCCTTATATGTTAAATTATCCTGTCTTATAAAGGGTGCTAATAATGTGTCAAAATTTGAAAATGCCTGAGCACCTGCACTTTCCCCCTGAAGAGTGTAAAAAAAATTTACAATCTGCCCCAAGGCTGTTCTAAGATGTTTAGGTGGTTTTGATGCAACTTTTCCTTTAACACCTCTAAATCCGGTTATTAACAAATCTTTCAAATCCCACCCTACACAATATGCGCCTAAAGTTCCTAAATCATGAACATGAATGCTCGCACTTTCATGTGCCTTTCTAATAGCTTCTGGATAAATTCTTCTAATCCAGTAATTGCTTACAATTTTTGTAGAAATATAATTATTCAATCCCTGCAAAGAGAAGCCCATATTTGAATTTTCTTTGACCATCCAGTCATTTAATCCTATGTAGTCTTCAACCGCTTCAATAGTGTCAAATAGCCCTTTAATATTCCTCAATTCTTCATGGCTTCTTCTATAAAGAATATAAGCTTTTGCAACTTTTGCGTGCCCCTCTTCAATTAAAATTTTTTCAACTAAATCCTGGACCTCTTCTACTTCGGGAATTCCAAGATCTCCATATTTTTCTTCAAGTTTTTTTACAATAAAATCTGACAGATATTTTGCTTTCTTCCTGTCTCTTCCTCCGACAGATTTGACAGCTTTCCATATAGCTTCTGCGATTTTGTCTTGATTAAATAAAACAACACTGCCATCCCTTTTTCTGATTTTTGTCACCATTTTTTATTTTCACAAACCTTTCATCTCTTTTTTGAAATCTTTAATATCCTGAAAATCCCTGTATACTGAGGCAAATCTTATGTAAGCAACATTATCAAGTTTCTTTATTTTTCTTATTACAAGCTCGCCAATAGCAGAACTTTTCACTTCTTTTTTTCCGCGCCTCATTAACTGCTCTTCTATTTCATTTATCATCTTATCAATCTTTTCTTTTGGAACAGGGCGCTTTTCAAATGCTCTTTCAATCCCTGTCTCAAGTTTTTCTTTAACAAATTTCTCCCTTCGTCCGTCTTTTTTAATTATATAAAGTTCACTTTTAGCTATTTTTTCGTAAGTTGTAAATCTTTTTTTACACTTTAAGCATTCGCGTCTTCTTCTTATTCCTCTAGGAGACCTTCTTTTGTCTGTTACTTTAGTTTTTCCACCGCAATAAGGGCATTCCATAAGACATACAATATGTTGTAGTTTATAAATATTCCCACATCAAGTGGTTGTATTAATGCTTTTTATTTTAATGTCTGAAGTATTTAAAGATTTATTTTTACTTAGGTATGATAACAGGCTTCCATCACCATAAGGTAGGAGATAGCTATGAAGTAAAGTAATGAAGTTAGATATAAATCAGCTTATAAATTTTCCTGCTGGCCATTTTACATAAAATCTCTTAACAATTCTTCTCTAGAATGTGGACTTAAATAGGTTACAGGAATATCTGCTAGAGTAATAGCCCCTGTTTTTCCTTCTTGTTTTAACCTGTAAGCCCCTCTCGCAGTAGCGACCATAATGCCTGCAGTACCGTGTGAATTGCTCTCATATTCACAAAAGAACTCATGTTTTGATGGGTATGACCCTGTTTTTCCAGTCGCAATAACCAGACCATTATGCTGTTTTGAGTTTGAATGATTCACTAGAAATTCTTCCTCACTGACAAACTCAACACTAGTTTTATAACCCTTAAAATAAGATTTCATTTTTTTAGTCTCTTTCTCTATTCTCTCTTTTTCCTTAGGATTATCTGCCCAGTTTTCTAAAGTAATAATACATTCTCTTATTACTGTCTTTTCTCCTTCTAGAATTTCTTCACCATTTCTTGCTTTCTCAATAAGTTCAGGAATAGCATGAGTATACTGGATAGCGTATTTTACACCTTTTATGCCTAAAAGTGCATTTGAATGACCCATGCTTTTACCGCCCCTAGGATTTGTGCCATAAAACGGTTTTGGCTTTGGTCCTATGGCATAAGAATCAAATGCAATTCTGGCTGTAGAAAATGTCCCTGGATCCCAACCTGTTGAGATTACAGCTAATTTACTTCTTGATCTAGTAACTCTATCCATTACATTAGAATAGCTAAGTATTCTAGGATGAGTATCAAAGCTGTCTACTGTCACTTCAAAATACTGTGCAAAATAAGGTCCTTGTCCAAGTTCTAGCAATTTTTCATCCCCTTCCATGATTATTCTGGAGAGCAGTATTTTATTCTTAAGAATTTTTGAAACCTCTTTTTCGTCACCAAATAAATCTTTCTTAGAGCCACCACAAAGAAATGCGACCTCTGTACCAAGATTACTCCATCCTTTCTTATCTTTTATATCAAAAACAGGCACATCTAGATCCTTAACCTCTTTTAAAACTCTCTCACGGTCTCTAGATATTATTCCAACAAGAGTGATATCTCTGTACTTTTCTTCGTTTTCTTTAACTACATCATGAACTGCTTTTCCTATGTTTCCATAACCGACAACTATTGTCTTTATTTTCTCGGACATCTTAATCTCAGCCTCTTAGAGTATTTGCCATAGAATAAACTTTGCCTTTTTCTCCTTTTTCCATAGCATTAACGAGGAATGGTAAAGCTTTTTCTACTGTTCCTTGAGCATAAGTATCCCTCTCCAAAACCTCTGTCTGGAAAGTTAATTTTACCTTGCCATCAGGACTTGCTATTCTTATAAAATGGTCTCCATGTCCGTAAGTAGCAGTTCTGTCCCCTTTTGTCGGAACAAAATTAACTCCTAATTTCTTTATTGCATCTCCCCATTTTACAAGTGTTCCACTTATTGGATCTTTTTTTGTGTCTTGATGACTATCAACTCCATAACCAGAAAATCCCTTCAAAGCTCCTGGGAAAGTTTCACCAGCATATTTCAACATTGCCCCAAAAACAACCAAAGGAGTGCTCATATTTTTGTCAATAACAGCACAGATATTACTCTCTTTTACTGCTTTTTCTAATTTACTTTCTTCTTCTGGATCTACTCCTGTTCCTCCATAAATGAAGGGGATTTCATATTTAACAAATAAGCTATTAACACCATGGCCCTCTACTGTCGCAAAGTTTATTCCAAGGAGAGAATCCTTATATCCTTTCTTTAACTCTACTAATGTTTTTTCATGATCTTCTGGGGGGATTAGATGAATCCCTTTTGAATTATAATAATCAGCTATAAACTTGTCATCTATTTTCTTACCTTTTATCTCTTCACCAGTAAGAGCAGTATCATCTTGGTCATATTTAGCAAGATTAACATTCTTAGTCTCATTGACGATGTTCCCTATTCTTGTTGGCATATCGCCAGGCAATCCAACCAAGATAATATTTGCTTCTTTCATTTTAAATTATCCTTTTTTATTTTTATAGACTTATAAGCTTTATTACACTGAAAACGATATTAACTAAAATTTCCCACCAAAACATTTATAAACTATTATGAATAGGTATTCATAACTAAATAAGCCTGTAAAGGCAAGGAGAAAAAGAAAATGCCACAAGGAGATGGAACAGGACCAGCAGGACAAGGATCTATGACTGGAAGAGGAATGGGATCCTGTGCAGGTTATTCTGTACCAGGATATATGAATGGTAGATTTGGAAGAGGCATGGGTAGAGGTTTTGGTAGAGGATTTGGATGGAGAGCAAGAGCAATGCAAGTTATGCCAATCCAGCAACCTGCAGTGATCACAGAAAAGCAAGAAAAACAATTTTTGGAGCAGGATTTAAATGCTCTAAAAGAAGAAATGAAAGAAATAGAGAAAAGATTAAAAGAACTTAAAGGGTAATTAAAATATATGGGAAGAATGAGAGAAAATTTTAAAAATTTTTTGCCTCTTAAACTTTAGAAAGATCTAAGATGAAAGAAAAAATAGCTGGAATTGCAGTATTTGCTAATCTTTTATTAGCAATTGGAAAACTTATAGTAGGATTTTTAGCAGGAGCTACATCTATTTTTGCAGAAGGAATCCATTCAGGAATGGATGTTTTGTCTTCTGGAATTGGACTTATTGGGATTAAATTAGCTAAGAAACCCGTAGATAAAAAACATCCCTATGGGCATTACAAATTTGAAGTTTTATCTGGATTAATTATCACAATAATTTTATTTTTAACAGGAGGTTTTATTGTTTATGATTCTTTTAGAGGCTTTCAAAATCCCTCTGTCATTAATATTGGATATTTAGCATTAGGAATTATGATTATTTCAGCAGTAATTAATGAAATTATGGCAAGATTAAAAATTTATTATGGAAAAAAAGAAAATTCAATAAGCTTATTATCAGATGGGATTCATTCAAGAATTGATGTTTATACTTCTATTGCAGTGTTAGTAGGATTATTAATTGTGAAATTTTTAGGATTTGTTTATGCAGATTCTTTATTGGCATTATTAATTGGGTTGTATATTATTAAAGAATCTTTTTCATTAGGAAAAGAAGCCACAGATTCACTATTAGATGTTTCAGCAGGGGAGGAAATAGAAGAAAAAATAAGGGAAATCGGAATACAAAATAAAATAGAAATCTCGGATATAAAAACTCAAAAAAAAGGTTCTGCTGTAGTTGCAAATTTAGAGATTAAATTACCTAATAAGATAAGTGTTAAGGAAGCATCAGATATATCCAATGTTCTTAAGGAATCTTTAATTAAAAAAATAGAACCATTAGAATATGTAGCAATTCAAATAAAAAGCCACGATGTTACTGATTCATATTTCAAACCAAAAGATTTTGTTTCAAAAATAACTGGAAAAGGATTTGGTTGGCAAAGAAAGGGTAGATTTAAAGATACAATTAAAGAAGCTCAAGGCAAGGGTCCAGAAGGTTATTGTATCTGTCCAAAATGTAATTATAAAATAAAACATGAGAGAGGAGTTCCATGTTCAACAATTAAATGCCCTAAATGTAAAATAAAATTAACAAGAGGATAATATGCCAAGACCAAAAAGAATTAGAAGAATATTTTTTGAGCCGAGAATTAATTATTTCAAACCTGCGGGGGTATTATTAAAAGATTTGCAAGAAAGTGTTTTAACAAGGGATGAGTTAGAAGTAATAAGATTGATTGATTATGAAAATGTTAAGCAAAGTAAAGTAGCTAAGAAAATGAAAATAAGTCAGCCGACATTGTCTAGAATGTTAAAATCTGCAAGAAAAAAAATAGCAGATGCTTTAATTAATGGTCAAGCAATTAAAATTCAAGGAGGTAATTTTAAAATGGTTCAACAATCCCAAGGAAGAGGACTTGGTTTAGGAAGAGGCAGAGGAGCTGGCGGAAGAGGGAGAATGGGTGGTTCACTAGCGGCAGGCCCAGGAGGAATTTGCAAATGTCCAAAATGCGGATATGAGGAAACCCAAATAAGAGGTCAACCCTGCATGAATAAAAAATGTCCAAAATGCGGAAGTCTTATGACACGAGGGTAAAATTAAATTATAAGGAGATTAAAAATGAAAAAACTTAAGATTTACTTATTTAGACATGGACAAACATATTATAACAAAAACAAAATCTTTACTGGATGGAAGGATTCACGTTTAACTCCTTTAGGTAAAAAACAAGCAAAGATAATTGCAAAAAAATTAAAAAATAAAAGTATTGATGTTGCATTTCAAACTACTTTATCCCGTTCTAAAGATACTTTAAAAGAAGTCCTAAAATTTCACCCAGAATGCGAAGAGATGATAATTGCGAATAGAATGGTTGAGCGAAGTTATGGATTTTTAGAGGGAAAAAGCCACAAAAAAATCATTGAAAAATATGGAAAAGAGCAATATGAAAAATGGCACCGCGGATGGAATAATCCTCCAAAAAACGGAGAATCTTTTAAAATGATTGAAAAGAGAGTTAAGATTTTTATCAAAAATCTAATCAAATTCATGAAAAAAAATAAAGTAAATGTAGCTATATCTTCTCATGGAAATTCTATGAGATTATTTAGAAAATTAATTGAAAAAGCAACTATTAAAGAGACTTGTTCATGGAATATCCCTTATGATAAATATTTTGAATATACAGTTAAAATAAAATGAAAATTAAAAATATTACTATCTTGTCTGGATACAATAAAAAGAAAGAAAAAGAAATTATAGAAAAAATAGAAATTCTGGAAGGGCAAAAAATAGGAATAGTTGGACATACAGGTTCTGGAAAAAGTCAATTACTTTATGATATTGAAAAATTAGCTTATGGGGAAACAAAAACTAAAAGGAAGATTCTCATTAATGGTAAAAAAGCCGATAAAATTTTGAAAACAGATCCTTCTATTAAAATAATTGGTTATTTAACTCAACATATGAATTTTATGACTGACACTAGCGTTTATGAATTTTTAAAAACCCATATAATTACCAGAGGGAAGCATAAAAGCAAAGAGGAAACTAAAAAAATTATTGAAAAAGTAATAGACGAAGCCAATAAAATAACTGGTGAAGAAATAAAAAAAGAAACTAATTTGCTTATCTTATCTGGAGGGCAATCAAGAGCTTTGATGGTTGCAGATTTGGCATATGTTAGTGAATCTCCTATAATTTTAATCGATGAAATAGAAAATGCTGGAATAAAAATAAAACAGGCCCTTACTCTCCTTATTAAAAAAGGCAAGATAATTTTCCTGGTTACTCATGATCCTATGCTTGCATTAGATACTGATAAAAGATTTGTTATGAAAAATGGGGGAATTAACAATGTTATTCATACTTCTATAAGAGAAAAAGGGATAGCAAATTATTTTTCCTGGATAAATGATTATATACTGGATATAAGAGAAAACATCAGGGATGGAAAAAAAGTTGATGAATTAAGATTAATTTGCACGCCAGTCGGAGAGAAAAAATGAAAATTGTAATATTTGGAGGAACACCTGGAAGTGGAAAAACAAGCATAATTAAATTTATAATCCAAGAATTAAAAGATTTAAAAATTCATTATGTTAAGTTTGATGTTTTAAGCACTGATGATGATTTATTAATAAAACAAAAATTTGGGGTAAGTACAGAAAATAAAATTTCTGGAGAAGTTTGTCCAGATCATTATGCTGCTTTAGAAATTCCAAAAATAATTGAAAAACATAAAGACAAAGATTTGATAATTATAGAAACCGCAGGTCTATGTTTAAGATGTTCTCCTTATGTAAATGAAGGATTAGCTGTCAATGTTTTGAATATTTTAGCAGGAAAGCCTTCCGGGTATGGTCCATTACTAACTGATGCAGATGTAATTATTGTGTCTAAAGGAGATTTAATCTCCCAGGCAGAAAGAGAAATATTCAGAAGCAAGATTTTAGAAGTAAACAAAAATGGTTTGATAATTGATGGAAATGGTTTAACTGGAGAGGGAGCAATTGATGTATCTGAGAGAATAAAAAAAATTCCAGAAGTAAAAAAGACTCTCACTTTAAAAAATTCTATGCCTACTGCAATCTGTGGATATTGTTATGGAAATAAAATATTAGATTCTAAAGAAACATTAAATAGATATAATCGAGGGAAGGAATTGAAGGCAAGAGTTCCTAATTTAAATTGTGGTAAATGTGGATTTAAGTCTTGTAACGAGTTTATAAGAGCAGTTTTAGATAAAAAAATAAATGAAGATAGATGCCCTTACATAAAAAAATAAAATGGTAAAAATAATCAAAGAAAAATGCGATGGGTGTGGAAATTGTGTAGAAGTATGCCCTTTTGGGGTATTAGAAATTAAAAATGGGAAAGCAATAGTTAAGCATCCTGAACAATGTAAAAAATGTGGGGCATGCATGTCTGCTTGTCCAAATAATGCGATTAGAATAAATGATAAAGATAAAGGGGAAAAATAAAATGCCATGGGTAGACAAAAATAGATGTATTGGTTGTGGAATTTGTGTTAGGGAGTGCCCCGTCAATGCTATAAGTATGGAAAATGGAAAAGCAGTAATAGACATGAAAAAATGTATTAGATGTAAAAAATGCCATGAGATTTGTCCGAAAAACGCAGTAAGGCATGATAGTGAAAAAAATCAAAAGGAGGTATAAAAATGAAAGTAGCAATAAGTTCGATAGGGAAGGATTTAGAGAGTGAAGTAGATGCAAGATTTGGTAGATGTGTTTATTTTTTAATTGTTGATGTTGAGAATAATAAGATAAAAAATGTAAAAGCAATTAAAAATACAGCATCCTCTCAAATGGGTGGAGCAGGAATTACATCAGCACAAATTGTTGCAAATGAAAAAGTAGATTTAGTTGTAACTGCAAATGTTGGTCCAAGGGCTTTTTCAGTGTTTAGTCAACTTGGAATTAAAGTTTATCAAGGACAAGGAAAAATAAAAGATATTGTTCAGCAATTTATTGATGGGAAATTAACACAAATAACAGACTCAACAGGACCACAGCATATGGGTTTTAAAGAGTAAAATATTAAAAAATAAAGTTATAAAAAAACGATAATAACAGAGAAACCAAGAAAGCTTTAAGAAAAGTAATACATCCTAAATTTAATAAGAATCTTATTGCATTGGATATGATAAAAAATATTAATCTTAATAAAAATGAAACCAAAAAAATCTTCACAAAGCTCAGATTTTCTGGGTCCCAAAAATCCTAAAGGATCTTTGCGGATAGCAATTACAGGAGGGAAAGGCGGGATAGGTAAATCAACTATTGCAACAGCTTTAGCTATTGAATTAAGTAAAAAAAGTAAAGTTCTTCTTATAGATGCAGATGTTGACTGTCCAAATGACCATTTAATTCTTAACATAAAAAGAAAAAAAGTTAAAGATATTTATCAGCCAATTCCTAAATTTGATTTTAAAAAATGTAAAAAATGTGGTAAATGTTCAGAGGTTTGTAGAGAAAACGCAATTGTTTTTGTAAAAGATGAATTTCCAATACTTATTCCTGAAAAATGCATTGGATGTTCTGCATGTATGATTGCTTGTCCTCACGGAGCAATAAAAAAAGATAAGAAAAAGATAGGAACAAT
>Ga0307422_1000851_pt1 | contig 16320 bp, 21 predicted proteins | sample SalMarWE160290MG_FD_202153 | JGI IMG/M metagenome (GOLD analysis project Ga0307422, IMG submission 202153) | Salt marsh sediment microbial communities from the Plum Island Ecosystem LTER, Massachusetts, United States - WE1602-90 | ecosystem: Environmental > Aquatic > Marine > Intertidal zone >...
GAGATGAGCAGATCGCCGAAGGGGGAGCGGTCCAAGAATCCAAACAACCGGAATCCGTCCCCCCGTCGGTGTCCGTGTCGGTGTCCGTGTCGGTGTCCGTGTCGGTGTCGGTGTCCGTGTCGGTGTCCGTGTCGGTGTCCGTGTCGGTGTCCGTGTCGGTGTCCGTGTCCGTGTCGGTGTCCGCGTCCGTGTCCGTGTCCGTGTCGGTGTCCGTGTCCGCGTCCGTGTCGGTGTCCGTGTCGGTGTCCGCGTCCGTGTCGGTGTCCGTGTCCGTGTCGAGGCCCTCCGCGGTGTCGGTGTCGAGGCCCTCCGCGTCATTTCCCGCGTCGTTGACCGCTTGGAACGTCTTTGGATTGTCTGAACAGGCGAAACAGAAAAAAAAAGCGATATGGACAAGCCATGAAAGGCCCGGTCCGATTCCGGGCAAAAGATAGATAGCTCTGATGATTTTACTCATTTTCAAAGTCCTCATTTTTTTTTTCGGGAACTTCGACGACTATCCGACCGCCAAGATTTATTTTTTTGGATTTCAACTCCTTATGTCGAACGTTCCACAAGACAAGTGCCCGCGCTTCACTATCCGCCGTCGGACCGCGAGCGCCACAGCTCAAACATTCGACGAAATAATATCTCTCTATGCCGTCACCCGTTCCCCGGGAATCATGACTCATTTCGATTTTTTCGCTGCTCGCTTCATCGCAATGAGGGCATAATTTGAAAGCTCTTTTAACCTTCATTTTCAGTCCCATTTCCCTTCATTGCCTTGGCGACATTCGGATGTAAAAGACCGTTTCTTTTTATGGCTAAAAGTGTGTCTGCCTGTTCTTCAAAACCGTTCGTCTCAAGCCAGTTTAAAGCGTCTTCGGGCTCTAAGGGTATGTTGTCAGCTCGACCGTCATTGCATTCATATCGGCTTTCCGGCCCCCCCTCGCAGCAAAGCCAATAAACGGCATTTTGGATGAATAGCGTCTCTCGATACCATCTTGGATGTGTTTCCATCCGGCTTTCATGTATTCCCAAAATTACGCCAGAATCTTTGTGTGCCATGACTTTTTCATCCTTTTCTTTGCTTAATTCCTCGATATATCTATCGAGCCGTTGTTTTCTGAAATATCTTTCCCCATATTTCCAAAATTCTCTTTTCTGCATTACGTTTCCCTTTCACTTTTTGACATTTTCATCCGGTCCTCTTTTCGCTAGTTTGGTTTGCATCCTTCGAACAGCACTCGAAAGCGTAGTCATGGCAACGTCAAGTTCATTGAGAAGCTCCCCCCGTGTTGCTTCGACGTGCGGTGTCAGCGAGTCAACAGACACGCACGCCGACTTTCCGGAAATCCAAGCAACCGCAGATCCGGACGGTAGCTCACCCACGCTTGTCACGGTGTGGCCATGAGAGGATATCGGGCCACCGATAATTGAATGATAATCGACGACATCCCCGGCCCGCGGCATCCAAAATGATGGTCTCTTATTTTCGTTCATGACTTCCCTCCCCGTTTTTGTTGTGAAGATAAACGATTGTTCAAGTACTCGATGAAGGCGCGTTTTTTACGCCAATCAAGGAATACAGCGATCCCGAGCACGCCGCCTAAAGCGCCGATCGCACTCGCCACCCAAACCATGATGTGATACATTTGACCTCCCTTTTGGGTGAGAGGGTGTGTTTTTTAGTCGAGATGCACCCTCTCAATTTTTTTGACGTCCTACGAACAATTCTAATCGTACTCTCACAAAAAAAAAACTCAATCGTCAAAAATTTCCCTGCCGGTCTTCAACCGGGTTTGGAAATCCGCGAGCATGAGATCTTGTGTTGTTGAATCGGCGGCCCGGAATCGGTCGATGAATCCGCGGCCCGGTCCGTCATACGATGCGCCCATGAGAAGGGCGGCCCGGAATCGGTCAAGCTCAAACTTGGGGGGGAGTTTGGAGGTGCTCACCGATTCCGGACCGGGGTCTGTAGAGAGAAACGCGGTGTCGCTGGGGAGTGACGATACCGCGGGGGGGAGGTTTCGTAAAGCGCCGATGAGCTGCCGGACAGCAAAGCTCTTTTCGGCTTTTGTCATGGCTGGCCATCTTTTCACCCAATAGCCGATTTGCTCATCGTCGCAACGGGAAAGAAAGTCGCCGCAAAGCTTGATCGATTCTGCTTGCCCGGTCAAGAGCGAACAGCCCGCGAGCCAGTGAATCATTTGCCGCTGTATGGGTGATAGGTCTCGCGGCAATTGTGACCGGCTATACACCGTTTTTTTCGGTTGGGCGTCCCCTTTTCCCTTCGAAATTTTTTCGACGTTGTCGCGTGACGTCCGATCGATCGCGCGACTTTCTTTTATATTAACTACGGGAATAAGGGATCTTGGTGAGTTGCTGTTTTCTCTTGTAGTTTCGGACATTGCCGGAGACGGTCGGAGTAAGGAATTGTCGCACATCTCCGGGGGGGTTTCCCGGGGTGCTTCGACGCCGGCGGCGCCGGCGCCGGCGCCGGAGAGCTCGCGGACGGGTGGATCATCCAAAAGTGCTTTGAAATTGGTTGTAAAGCCGTAAATCTTGGCGAGTTTTTCCTCTCGACTAACGGATCGCGGAATGATGAGATAGCCCTCTTTCTCAAGGGTTTTGAGTGCCCCTCTTATCTGTCTTTCTGTGTATGTGATCGGCTCTTTGGTAACCGGATGAACCGGCTTGCAAACCGCCGTTACGATGTCAGCTAGCGCCCCTTGAAACTCGCAAAACCGGCCGTAATCCCATTTCACCAAAACAAGTAAGGTGGCCGCGAGATCTTGGACCACTGGACGAAAACCGCGAAAGATCGCGTAAGCCCTGTTTTGTGGAAATTTGATTTGTTGAAAACGATAACGGTCAGCGGTGCGAGGTGAAAAGAGGTCAAGTTGCCTTGCTAAAGAAGACATGTCACCCCCGCTTTGTTTGAGATTTTCTTTTGGCTATGGTATGAAGGTTTCATCTAGTAACTCCCTGGTCGATACTGCGACGAAACAACGTCGGCCAGGGTTTTTCTTGCTTTCCACCCGACGATCTAATCGGGATTTAGTTTATGTTTTCAAACCTCTACAGACACTGAACGGTAGATCAGATCGTTAAAAAGATCAAATACAAGATAATTGAAGTATCTCGCAGACACCATTTTTCGGCTTTTTCGGCCTATTTTGCCTATTTTTTGCCGAAACCCCGTGGGAAACCCCGTAAAAAACCCGTAAATATGTCCGTTTTTACGTCCGTAAGGTAAGCTAAATGAATGGAGGTGTCTTATGGGAGAGCAAACCGAAAAGAAAAGTCCGGGCCGACCACCGAAAGTCGAGTTCAATCAAGATCACATCGAGAAACAGGATATCGAAAATATCTTTGCTACGGTGCCCGCTGGATACGCGATCCAAATCCATCGAGAAGAACCCGAATGGTGCAAAGGATATCTTGGAAAGGTCTTTTGCAGTTCTGAAGAGCCAATCAACCTCGATATGTTGAAAGCGAAGTACGGGGGAACGGTTCTTTCATTGCGTTTCGTCAATCCGCAAAACAAGTTCAAAGGTTCGAAGCGCGTGATCTTTCCAGACCCACCGAAGAACAAAGAAGGTCGGGTGATCACTGAAGATGACCCGTTTGGATACAACAACGGGAAACAATCTCAACAACCACAACAACAACATGGGGGAGGATATATACCTCCCGGATGCCCTCCACAGCTCGCCGCACAGCTCGCGGCATATTATGCAGGTTTCCCGATTCAGGCTTTTCAAGCGCAACAAGAGCCGCCGAAACAGAACCCCCTCGAAGCGATGCAGGCCACCCAAATCATGAACATGATGAACGCACAGATGCAGGCCCAACAAGAGCTTATGAAAAACAACATGGCTCACATGAGGGAGATGGAAAAAATCCGTAGAGACGCCGAAGATGAACGCCAAAGACGACAACAACAGTATGAGCGCAACCGTCCCGAGCCGATGGGGGAGCTTTCAAGCACAATCGCCATTATTCGCGAGCTGAACGGCATTAAAAGCGAGCTGGGAGCTACTGATACAACCGCCGAAATCATCTCTCACGGTGCGCCAATCATTCAAGATGCTATCTCGGAGCTTGTCGAACTACAGAAAATGAAAGTACAAGCCGAAATGGCAAACAAAATGGGCGGGAATCATGGCGCGGCGCCACCCCTACCACCCCGGACAGCACCCAAAACCGACCATTCTATATCAGTGGTAGGACATTCCGTGTCCACCCCTGAAAAAAACGGCAATGGAAAGACCGATCCGGTTGAGCTGGCACGTCAATTGCGGATGGCATATGACGGGTTAACAACAGAGCAACAAACCGCCGTAATGTCTGCGTTTTTAAACTCAAATGATGCAGATGATGAAACCGAACAAAACCTTGACCACTTTGATTCAGAGAGACAAAATATAATAGAGAACTCGGATCAATCAAGCGAAGGACTTCTTTCTGACGAGGACAGGGAACTTTTAGAGCATGACCAGTCAAATCACAGTGAAGAGATTCAGGACGGCCAACACTCCGGCCCAACTGAAACAGACGATCAAAGTGATAGGTCAAGCGATACAGAAGGGGACGGTATACCCACCGATTAGGCATCTTGCCGCGACGGCCGCAACCCAAGCCCGGCCGAAAGACTACTACGGACAAATTGCGGCTCTTTACAACGCCATAACAAGGCGTTGGTGGCGTTACGTGTATGATCCGAAAGGAGCCGAGTTTGTCTTTATTGATGGTCCGCGTCTCTTTGAATTTGCCCTCCATATGGGCGGGAAAGATGGTTTAAAAGGATACGGTGATTGTGACGACATCACGGCCGCTTCGGGGGCTTTGCTCAGATCGATAGGCATGTCAACGATTATCGCCACCCTTGCGCCTCCTTTAAGCCCCTTCATTTTCACCCACGTGTTTCTGATGACAAAACCACCGCGAGCGAAACGGTGGATCGCCTTTGATCCCGTCGTCTATCCGAAACATGGGCTCAATCACATTGCCCCGTGGGGGAGAATTGCTTTTTGGGATCTACGGGGGAACCTTCTCAAGAAGTTTGGGAAGTTCCCACCGAAGTTCGATCAAATCATGGCGCTCTACGGCCCCGGCCCGGGCAAGATCGTCGGAAACAACCTCACGGGCCAGATCGGAGACGAAAGATGTCAAATGGAAACCCGTCCTTTTATGACTTCCCAGATCAATCGGATCGTTTGGGACTATTCGGGGCGGCCGATGTAGTGGACGATCAGAACGCGGCGGCAATGAATGCGCTCAGAGACAACCGCGTTTTGGCCGACTTTACCACCGATGGGATCCTTGGTTTCGGGTGCTACTCCGGAATCATGGGCATCACAACGGGGGACAAGACACCCTACATCATGGCGGAGTATGACGAGGGCGACATGCTTGGTGATACCGGACTCGTACGGACCAAACATTTCGAAATGGCGCCCGATGATTATGCCGTCATGATGCGTCAAGGTGTTCCCAACGTCGGAACGCTCGCCATGGCCGACGATGGCGATATCTATCAATGGGAAGCTCACCCCGATGGGATCGGTGGATGGTTCAAGAAATTGGCACGTCGGGTGAAGAAAGGATTCCGAAGAATCAAAAAAGGAATCCGAAAAGGCGTTCGGTGGGTCGGAAAGAAGGTCAAAAAATTCATCCGAAAAACGAAGTTTGGCCGCATGTTGTGGAAGGTCGGATCGAAAATTTGGAATACCGCAATGAAGGTGGTCAAGCCCCTCATGAAGTATATCGGCCCTATCGCCAAACGGATCGCCCCCATCGCGGCTTTTGTGCCCGGTATCGGCCCGGCCGTCTCCGGAGCGCTCATGTTGACCGGAAAGGTTGCGGACATTGCCAAGAAAGTTGGAATTAGTTTCGATCGCAGTGGCAAACCTCAACCCAAAAACAAGGCTCAAGCGCGAGCTTTCGCGCGCGGTCTCGCGGCTCAAGGGCGCCGTATGGGCAAGCGACAAGCGGCCCAAGTATTGGCCCGGTATCGTCGGAAAAAGGGCTTGTCGGGTTATGACGGGCTTGGGGAGACGTTCTCAGATTACAACGTTAATTCGTACTATCTGACACCGAATCAAAGCGATGTGGGGTGGTTCTAATGAGACCCGTCACCTATCTCGGCCAATATCAAAGACACCCTTACTATGGGTATGGTGGACTTGGCGCTACCTACGATCCTTCAACGGATACGCGCTACATCCCTACCCCTGCCGAGATTCTACCCACACCACAACCCGGAGCGTTCTACCGCATTACGACTCAAAAACCCGACGAAACATGGTATGGCGTGGCCAAACGTGCCTATGGTGCCGATCTTGTCAAAACGGGTTTGTTGGCAATTAATGCGAGCACATGGAATGACCATGTAAACAGGAAAAAGAAAGGGTGGGAATCGTACAAGGTAAAGGGGTTGCAAGACACTCCGGACTATTCCGAAATACACCCTCATGCACCTGTTTTGACTGGCCATGCTCACCCGGTGGTGTGGATACCGATTCTCGATGAAGCGGGGAAACCAAAGGAACCGGAACAGGTCGGCTATGAGCCCCCCGGAGAGGGGAAACAAGGTCCGCCCGGTGAACCCGGGGAACCAGGAACACCCGGGAAGCTCGGTCCGCAAGGTCCCCCCGGCCCGGCCGGTCCGCAAGGTCCCCCCGGTCCTTCCGGTCCAAAGGGAGCAAAGGGAGCAACCGGCGCGACGCCATCCAACAAAGCAATGGCCGCGCTCATCGCCGATTACATGAAAGAACACCCGGCCCCCGCTGGCCCCGCTGGCCCGGCTGGAAAGACTGGCCCGGCCGGTCCGGCGGGAAAGACTGGCCCGGCCGGTCCGGCCGGGAAAGTCGGTCCGAAAGGTCCCCCCGGTGCGCCGGGAACCGCAAGTGATGAAACCGTCGCGGCGCTCATACAGGATTATCTTGAAAAGAATCCTATTGCCGCGGGCGCGAAAGGTCCCCCGGGGGAAATCGGCCCGGCCGGTCCGGCCGGTCCCCCGGGCGCGCAAGGTCCGAAAGGAGAGATCGGCCCGGCCGGTCCGCAAGGTCCAGCGGGCGCGCCGGGGAGTGTGAGCCCTGAATCGATGGAATCTCTCATCAAAGATTATCTTGCGAGTCATCCGATCGCTTCGGGCGCGGCCGGTCCCCCCGGTCCGGCCGGTCCCCCCGGTTCGGCTGGCGCTCAAGGTCCCCCCGGTCCGGCCGGTCCCCCCGGTCCGGCCGGTCCCCCCGGCCCGACCGGAAAAGCGGGAACATCCGCGACATCCGGAGATGTGATCGGGAGCATTAAAACCGATTGGTGGAAGATGCTCGGGGCGGGGATACTCGGCGGTATCGTCATCAAAGGTGTGAGATGAGCAGGCCACCGACACAAGCGGAAAGCGATCTTTGGGATGCCTTTTTTAGGCAAGTCACCCAAAGGACTTTTCCGCGCACAAAAGGGTGTCTTTCACTTGGTGAGCACGCCGCAAAACTGCGTATGTTGCTCGAAAGCACCCTAAAATTGACGGGCATCCCATGGCCTATCGATAACCAAGATGTTGCCATTTTGAAGGACATACAGAACCGCTCTGGCATCATGAACCGCCTTATAGATAAGGTACTTTTAAAGACCTATGCGGTTTCATTTCAAAACGGAACCTTGGATATCGTGGCCCTCCCGGGGACAAATAAAGAAGCGGTGATGGATGACATCTACCCCGCTGAAAGCGCTCAACTCGGGATTGCGCCGATCATCATTGTTGCGGCGATCGCCGCGGTGACTTTGCTCATAGCTGGCGATCAAGCTGCCGATCGGCTCGAAACACAAGCCAAGGTCGAAGCGTTGAAGCTTCAACAAAAAATGGTCGAGACAGATCAAGCCATGGCCGGAGCCCCTCCGGATGCAAAGGCGAGTTACGACAAGTGGAAGCAACAGAACGCCGCTTCTCTTGGAAAGGCCATGAACAATCTTGGCGACGCGAAAAGCCCGGGGTGGGTTGAGCGCTTCTTAGGAAGTAGTCCCACCATGGCTTTGGTTATCGGTGCGCTGCTCATCGGCGGCGCGCTCGCATTCAGCAAGAAAGGGGGAAATTGATGCCCGTTGTGGTGGGTGTAAACCCGAGCATGATTAGAAAACCAAAGCCGTCGAAAGGCGGCAAGCCAAGAAAGGAAAAGTCGATGGCTGGAAAGAAAAAAGGGAAAAAAAAGGGGTCGGGTGGTAGCAAGCCCAAGACAAAGACCCGTACCGTCACAGTTACGAAGTGGCGGACTCGAAACCCTGCAAAGAAAAAGAAGGGAGGCGGCGGCCGCGCGCGCGCAAAACGCGGTATTGCGGCCCTCGACATCGGAAAAGCCATTCGGGGAAGTGTTGCGTTGGTGGCGGGAATGGTGGCGGCAAAGGCGGCGGTCAACAAGATTACGGCCGGTGGGAGTGAAACAGAGCGTTGGAGCTGGCCGAATATCGCGACGGCGGCATTGACCGGTTTCTTGGCCGCGTTCCTACTCGGCGCGGTGTTCAATCTGCCTCGCTCGACAACCTCCCTTATTTTCATGGGCGGTCTCGCCCTCAGTCTGTACAAGGCGTTTACCACCAAACTTGCGCCCAAGTGGACTTGGGCGGAATCGTGGTTCGGCGCCGATGAAGACATCAATCCCGCGCTACTTGGCGCCGGTGGTGAAATCGATATCTACGAACCTATTCAAGGTTACGGGGAAGATTACGAAGTTTACGACGGATACGGATACGATGAGGACGCCGAAAATATGCTTGGTGAGATGGGCTTTGACGGTGGAAACACTATGTCTCCATACGATCCCACCATGGGCGGGGAGGTTGTCCCCTTCCAACCCGAGTTGGGATATTACGGACAAGACAGCCCCTATCCCGCCGTTGTGAATGAGAGAGCGCGTCAACTGTCCGTAGCGGCCAAATCATACCCAGGGAGTTACTAGACCCTAACTACGAAGAAAGGATATGAGAAGATGCCTAATGGTTTTAACAATGTGATTCAAGACTTTGTCCTTTGGGACACTGTCTGTATCGGTGAAGACGTTCCAAGCAATATCAACGGTTGGTTCACCAGCTTGACGAACATGGCCAACAGTGACGTCCCGATTTCCTTTTTCAATCAAAGACAAGAGGGGGAAACGGGAACGGCTTACACGAACATGAAAAAGAAAACCGGTTTGGACTGGCCCGCGGACTTCCAGTCAATCGGCATGCGGTTTGTGTACCCCGATCCCGTCAATGTCGACATGTACGACGGTGATAGAGCCGCGGCCAAAATGTTTCGGGAAGTCCTTCCCGAACACACCTCACTAGGTCTTTATGTCGGCGGCGCCGACGACAAGATCCTTTCTCTGAAACCTGCTTTTGCGCCCCCCGGTTTCGGCCCGGTATCCAACCAATCCGGACCGACCGCGAGCTATTGCAGCACGGGAACCATGGGTGTCAGTCTCGCGGGAAACCGCTTTCTATGGCTCACAAAGGCGCTCACCCTGCCGAAAGACATCTCTATCGAGGTGCGCCTTTCTCTCACAAAGAAGGCCAAAGAGCTGCTTCTCGCGATGAATGAAGTGAAGCCCATCGAGTTCGAAAACGGAAAGTTTGTGAACTGGGCGGCCATCGAGGTCACCTTGCGCGGAACCCGCGGTATCCAGCAAGCCGGAGAGTGGCACCGATAGTCACAACAACGAATTGAGAAAGGGGGGGGCTCCCCCCCCTTTCTTTTTTCTCTTAAGGAGCAACAACGAATGGAAAACGTTAATCCGAAACAGTTTGAAGACAGCAAATACACGGTTGAGTTGGTCTTACCAGCCAATCCCGGGGAAGAGGTCGAGACATCGATCGTCACCCGTGAACGTCCGTTTGCTCTTCAGCTCATCACACACCAAGTCATCGGAGATGATGACGGGGCGGACACCGAACAGTATTCGATTGATTGGAGCATTCAGAACGAAAAGCGATATTTCAAAGGTCAAGGTGCCCCGATGGCCCGTGCCGGTTTCGGTTCGATAGCAACCGGCCGTTGGATCAACTTCCGACAACCGATCGCAATCGAGGCGAAAACGACACTCTTTGTGAAGCTCCAAAACAGATACACCGTTTCAACGGAAACCAGAAAAGTACAGGTCATATTTCACGGTTCGGAAAGGGTGTTCTAATGCGAATTGCGAAGACAGAAAACGCCGCAGTGGATGACACCCTTGTGAAGGTATGGGGTCCGGATGACCTTCTTGAAATCACGAGCAAAATCCCAATGAAAAATGAAAGTGACGACCACTTTCTGATGAGCCTTATTGATGCCGGTGCTCTGTCTGCGCCCCGTGATCCTTTCGCGCACGTCGATCCTTATGAGATGGTTATTGAAGGAAACGAGATCCCAGATCCTCGGGTTCCACAATGCCTTTTGGGAATGAAGGTCACCCCGCGGCGGGAATATGAAATCGACCTTGATCAGCTCTGCAATACTCCCGAAGTCATCCGATACGTTGAAAATTGCAATACCGAGGTAGTGGCAAACTTCAATTATCTCCCCTATGAGCTGGCCCGTTTTGTGGTCCCTGAAAATCAAGTTGGTGTCGTAAGAACGATCGAAACGGATATGACATGGGATGATCCAACGATTACTTGGCCGCGAGGAGACGCGATCTTTCATGAGCGATTCGATGTTTTGGTGAAATGGCATCTCAAGGTTGAATCGTTTGACGTCGGTCACCCTGTTGACCCTTATTCATATCGCGGTCCGCTCATCCCTCCCGAGGTGGAAATACCGGGCACTCCGTTCGGTCCCCTCCCTGTGTGGCGTGAAATGAGATTCATGTGGGGGAAGTACAATCCGGTGTTTTTCGTGCTACCTCCAAACACCCTTCTATCCCTTTGGATTTCGTTCCAAACGGGTTCTTGCAATATTCCGCTTCGGAGCGTCTCCGGACGGTTCACGGGTATGCTTCAAGCTCAAGACACAATGAAGGCATACAGAAACGTTACAACGGGGTGGTGATGGAGAAACGAGCGGTAATCATCTATCATCCTGATTTCGACAAGCCCGGCGCCGATGGGGTCAAGGCCGCAACCGAAATGGTTGCCCAGTACAAAGACGGAAACACGGCGATCCTTGCCGAAGTGAAACGCCGCGGACTTAAACCCGATGAGTTGAGAAAGTTCGAAACTTGGATCTCACAAGTTGAGTACTACATCCGAAAGGTTGATGTGTGACTTGGCCGAAGAAAATAGAGCGGTTCAGAGAACCGGTCGGGTGGGAATGTAAAGACGTTCCACCCGATCTGATATTGGCCGTCATGCAACATGAAAGTGGTGGCGTGCCCGGCCGGGAAGGTGGCAGGGGGACGAAATGCGGAATGCTCCCCACTGCATCGGGTGGACAAGTCGAAATCTGTCGAGCTTTGGGATTGATGCAGATTCACCCACGAACTGTCGCGAGCTGGAATGAACACGGAAACGAAACGGCTTTTGTCGAGGATATGACCGGTGATGATGAGCGCGCGATCCGGATGCAAATACGGATCGGTTGCTGGTATCTCGCGGCATGTGTCGCCGGTCTTCACAAGCATTATCCGGAATCGTTCCCCGCGGTGTCCGCGAGCCAAGCCGACCAAAATCAACTACAATGCGCATTGATAGGTTATGCCGTTGGACTTGGGGCACTTCGGAAAAAGCTCGATCAGCTCAAAGAAGCAAACAAGCCTTTGACCTATGAACAGCTTGTAAAGAGCTTTCCGGAGTGGGGAAAGTCTCAAAAGACAGGAAAATGGATAAATCGGCCGCTTCATTATGCCGCGGTAGTTTGGGATCAATACGCCAAAAATCAGACCGGAGCGACGATCCCAACAACCCCCCCGGGGCTCATCGCTCGAATAGGGAAAGCTTGGAACGGTGGGGGGTGGTTGCTTGTTCCTGTCGCCGCTGGTCTCCTTTGGAGTTTGGGAAAGAAAGACGAGTCATGAAGGTCCCAAAACACATCACGGTGCTTGGTTCTCCGGAAAGCCTTGTTTGGGAAGTCACGATGTCAAAGACAAGGAACCCGGGTTTCAAGCGTTCTACCGAAGTTCAATCTATCATCTTCGATAAAACAAAATGGGGGGTGAGTGAAGCAAAGAAATGGCTCAAAGACCACGGCAAGAAAGCGCCAGCCGTCGACAGCACAAAGGAGTATCACCGATTTCGACAAGCTCCCCCGGGTTCATTCTCGAAATCGAGCTTTCGAACCATCTCACTTGGGAACCGTTCGAAAGGGATAAAAGCTGTCATCGCGGTACCGAAAGCCGCGCGAAATCCCGAAACCCGTCACACATCGTTCTATTCAAGACAATTCTTTCTATGTTGTAATTCGAGTCTCACAGTACTTTTTCTTATTGATGGTCAATACGCCAAAGAAATATCAGAAGATGAGGTGACCGGCGGCGGCGCATCCATTGCGGATGCATACCGGCTATGGAGCGGATTCGAGCCAGATATCTTTTATTCCTTCAACCTCCCTCAATACGATTTAAAGAAGGGAGGTGACGCGATTCGGATTTGCTACCAGTCGGATAAATGGGACGGATACTTGACCCATTACTATCACGACTTTGAAACTCTCCCATCGATTTGGGTGAATCGATATTCAGACCCAACGATATGGGCGTTGAAACACAAAAGCGGGCGAAAGATCGTCTCTAAAGAAGGGATTATTGGATGACCTTTGCTTTATCAAGCAAACCATACAATTGTTGGACTTGCGACCATTTCCAACCAAAAGACCCGGAAAACACGGTTGAAGGGTGGTGCCGAAAGTCTGCCCCTTTTGGGCTTGATCTTTACGGACCGATTTCGGGTGGTGACATCCTTGAAAACAAGGGTGACGTGCTCACCCACGATGATTCTACGGACACCATTTTACCCGTTGGAAGTGATGGCCAAGTCCTTACAGCAAACAGCGCCGTATCAAACGGCATATCGTGGGAGACACCGTCTAGCGGTGCATCCCCATTGACAACGAAAGGAGACCTATACACCTACGATACCGACGATCAAAGGTTACCGGTCGGTTCAGACGGACAGATACTTTCGGCGGATAGTGCGGAATCAACCGGTCTTAAGTGGGTGGACAACCCGGTCAACGATGAATACCGGTATTTGCAAGCCGAGTTGATGGGGGAGGCGAACAACACGGTGGGATTTTTCTCCCGGGCGACAATCAATTCCAACAACCCCTCGGGGCTCGCGCTCACCCAGTCGGCAAACGTCTACTCAAACGGACAGCTTACCCCTTGGATTCTGCCCCATGATTGGCGAGTCATCGATATCAAAGTAGCTTGCGCCGGTGCTGCGGTGTCTGTAGGGACAAAGGGAGCGGCACCCACCTTGCGACTGGATTTTTATCAGATCAATCTGACAAACAGAACGCTGATAACGAACGGGACACAACGGCTACCGTGCATCGCAAACCAAACCGATATCGGTATCAACAACACGGCCACCCCGGGAACGTCTCTAATCTATTTCGCAAAAGAAGCCTTCCCGGGAGGATACATCGAACCGGCAAACAGTACGCTTTTCGGTTTCGAGTTTGTAAATGAATCGGGAAGTGAAGACACGATCAATGTCATCCGGCAAGCAACGGCATATGTGGAACTTGTCAAATTGCCGCTTGTTTCGGCTATGGCGGCCATGGCGGCCGCTGAATCGGCGGGTGAACCTTTCGTGGGATCTATTGATCCAAACGACATCACCCAAGATGAATCTTACGCCAAGTGGGCTTTGATGAAAGTTGCCCCAAACGAGTGGTGCGGTGAATGGAAGCCCGCGAGCTCGCGGATCGTCCCCCCCGTGCCACCCTTTACATATCCGGAGCCGACACCATGACGACACCAAAACTTTGTTGGTACTGTGATTATTTTCAAACCTCACAACCCGAGGTGAACCGGTCGGGGTGGTGTCGCCGTCACCCACCGAGGGGTGTTGATGAAAAATCGGTGCCTGTTCGTGAGTTCTATGACACGTTCCCGGCGGTCAAAGATGGTTCTCTCGAATGGTGTAACGATTTCAAACCAAACGCGGGAACGATCCCGCCTTTACCGTAAGGAGCTTTTAAGATGGCCGATCATCCGAGAGCAAAGGCAAATAGAAATTGCCGGACATGTCACTACTACTACGCGGACACAACCACCCCCGGGCAAGGTCAGTGTGTAAGGAGCGCACCGACGGGGAGCGGTAACACGGGAACCGGACCGGCCGCGGCCGGGGATGAATTCGCCCTCATTCCCGCAACCATTGCGGGAACCGCTTGGTGCGGTGAATGGAAAAAGTGGGAAGGCGAAGCGAGGGCAACCGGCGCGTAGGTCTTAGACCGGAAAGGAACGTGACAAAATGGCACATGAAACGAGAAATCAATATTGTTGGTCATGCAAGTACTTTGATCCGGATACGGATGAGTTAACGTCGGGTCATTGCATGAGGCGAGCCCCAAGCCGCTTAGATTACGATCTTGGAACGGCTGTTGTCGGAGATGATTACAACATGTTTCCGATAATCGCGGACGGCACAGACGTTTTGTGCGGCGACTATGAGCGCATGGAAGGAACGATCCCAGACATCCCCGAACCGGCATGATTCCCCCCACCGTAACGGTGTCCGTTTGGTCGTATTGTCAGCAAGCTTGCTCATATTGTGTGGCGGGCTCAAACGCGATCGAGTGGACGCCAAAACCAACCTTTGAGATCTGGAAGCCTGCGGGATTTGAGCATGCGGATGATTTCGAGTTGAGAGGGTTGTTTGGTTCGGAATGGTGGCATGAACAGTGCCCGGACAAAGAGCGCTATCTCAATCCGGCGGACGTGCTCCCCTTCGACGCGCTAACCGACTGGTTGATCCGATTCCGGCCGGGGGCAACCGTGCATGTTTCCGGTGGTGAGCCCCTCTTGAGACCCGATATTGAAAGCGGTGTCGAACAGCTCTTAGATAACGGCTTTGATGTCGTCATGGTGACCAACGGCGTTTTGATTCCCAAACGTCCCAAGCTGCTCGACATGCCGATAAAATGGGCGGTCACCTACCATCAAGACTCTGTTCATTTGGAGTGCTTCAAACGGGTGATAGAGCCGCTCAAGAGCCGCTCACACGTGATTCACACGGTTGTTTCAAGGTTCGAACATGCTCGAAGATTGCCGGACATAGAAAAGGCGTTTTCAGAGTTCAATTTCCTTGCGAAGTGGGATCGGAACCCATGGCGAACAAACCCAACATTGAAAGCCGATCCTCTCGACCTGGTCGAGCCTGCATCATATCTCCTTACCCTCATTACACCGAACGGCGCGGTTTATCCGTGCAACACATGCGCTCATGGTCCGGTGGGTGACATCTATTCTCTCCGATTCGATGAGCAGAAAGCCCGCGAGCGCGATCCGATGTCGCGGACGTGCCTTGAAAACAACCGTTGCGCCGCCTATCAATCCGCTGTTCTCATGGCGAGTCTTTAGACAAGCTGCAGATTGGCAAAAAGAAGCCCCCGAGGTCGCAACCCCGGGGGCTGTATAATGCGTTTCGGGGCTCATGAGGCCCCTTTTTGCATTTAAAAGATAAGCCCCTCGGAAACTAGTTCTTGTCCGCGACGCCCTTCAATGGGGCCGAGGGGCTTGACCGCTCTTCCCATTGGGCTTGATTCGGTCTTGAAAAGCCTACCCTCCTTTTTTCTTTTCGTCCAGATCTTTAAGCTCTTGACCGACTTCTTTCAACTCTTCACTGACTTGCCTCACCATTTCGAGGAATTTTGGGTCACTAGTGAGTTGTTCCAAATCCGCGGCCGTACATACTCGACCGGCCTTTACACGATTTTTCCGTTGTTTCCTTTTTCGTTGTTTCCTTTTTTTCATTACAAATCCTCGATACAGTCAAAGCCGAAAGGTGGCTTTTCATCCCATAACAGCTCACGACAACCGCCGTTCCAAGCGTCCGTTGGGCAAGTATGCTCACCGCATATCTCTTGACAGATAAGCCACTTTACACCGTAGTCCGCCCAAAACACGTTTGGAAGTGAAACACCTTGAAGTGGGCAAACCCACATAGGCACAACATCACATTTTGTGTTTGGCTGATAACAACCGTCATGAGATGAGCAGATCGCCGAAGGGGGAGCGGTCCAAGAATCCAAACAACCGGAATCCGTCCCCCCGTCGGTGTCCGTGTCGGTGTCCGTGTCGGTGTCCGTGTCGGTGTCGGTGTCCGTGTCGGTGTCGGTGTCCGTGTCGGTGTCCGTGTCGGTGTCCGTGTCGGTGTCCGTGTCGGTGTCCGTGTCCGTGTCGGTGTCCGCGTCCGTGTCCGTGTCGGTGTCCG
>Ga0307422_1000852_pt1 | contig 16305 bp, 13 predicted proteins | sample SalMarWE160290MG_FD_202153 | JGI IMG/M metagenome (GOLD analysis project Ga0307422, IMG submission 202153) | Salt marsh sediment microbial communities from the Plum Island Ecosystem LTER, Massachusetts, United States - WE1602-90 | ecosystem: Environmental > Aquatic > Marine > Intertidal zone >...
TCTTTTTTCCTTAATAAGAGTGTAAATCCAGAAGAAACAACTTCTCTTTTTTCACGGTCGTTCCTGTTAACCTTTAACTCTAAACATACACAATTTATAGCTGTATCCTGCAAAATTGTGATTCCTTGCTGAATCAATCCATTTTTTAAACACCAATCAACTGCTGCGATGCCATTTAAAACATCATTGGTTTTAAAATCTTTTATTCTATTACTTACTAAGTCTAAAATAGGATTCAATGGTTTAATGATTTCATTTTCAAGCTTATTTAAAAGTTGATTTGTTTTATCAACAGATTTATTTTCTATGATATTTTTCACTCTGCAAGTCAGGATATTCCAAGTAAAAGTTTCCAACTGTTTATTTATGTCATTCAGAAGAAAGGCTGCTTTATTTTTATTTCCTGAATTCCTCAGGACTGGTGTTATTGTTTTTTGGGTAAGTTCTGATATTTTAGCAACTTGTCCAAACTTAACAAAATCATTCGCTGCAATCGTCCAATCCTGTAACTCAGAAAATACCGTTAAATTTACAATTGGGGCATAGCCATCGTTATCCATTGCTTCATAATTGCCGTAAGTTATTTGCTTTATTGTGATCTTTTTTAAATACTTTGCATAGTTGAGAAGCGACAATAATAGCATAGGCAAATATCGAAAAGAATGGGTTATGTCAAGATAAACTTCATCTTCTTCTTCCAGTTGGTTATAAATAATTTCAAATATTCTCCATATTTCCTCCTTGTCTTTTCCCTCTGGTATTTCCTTTATTATTGAGTTGGATAACAGATTTTCCAATCCCATATAGGGAATCTCATTGCCACTCCGGTCTTTCCTGGAGGTTATTGCTTTATCCCAATTAACCTTTTTAGCTTTTTTAGTTGAAAAAATAACAATTTTGTCGATACTATCCCAAGTATTGCAGAACAAATCAACACAAGCTTTTTGTACAAATCGCTGTCTTGAGTTATTGCTCTTGTCCTTCCAAAAATATGAGCATTCCTCATATAAGTTGGTTCCTAGAATTGATAAAAACATTTTACGTGCCATATTGAATGTTTTAAGATTTTAATGAAATTTTTATCCATCCCATAGGCAGCATCATATCCGAAACAACAATCCGTGTAATCGGGAAGGTTTCTTTTTGTTTATAGTATTTTTCTTTTGGTGCCTTTCCCAATTTGTACATTTTACAAAATGATTTGAAGGCTTCTATATCTGTTTCATAAATAGCATTGCCAATAGTGTTATCGAAATAGCTTTTCCCTGAGCCCACCCGTAAATAAAATTCCAGCGAACCAGTGTTTTCAATTTCGTCAATTTGATCCGTCAGTGCATCGTAAAAATTATTAAGTTTGTTTTTTACTTCATCAGAGACTCCTTTTGATTTTTCATTAAGAATTTCCTGTTCGGTTAAAATGGAGTTATAGGCAAAGTTGTTAATTTTTCTAATAAATGCTTCATTAACGGGCCAACTTTCTGATTTGAAAGAAAAATCGGACGAATGTCCTTTCTCGATGCATAATTTTACCTGTGGCACACTTTTTTTATTTGAGTTCGTCAAATGAACCCTCCGGGTTTCGTAAACAGCAAGGGATTCAGCAGGGAATGGTCCTGTATCACTGATGCTCAAGCCGGCAAAAACCGGTTTTTGATTTTCATCTTTATTATCTAAAAACTTTTCTTCTACCTCGTTGCGGTATTTCTTTTCAAACCAATCTCTGTTAATGTGAGGTTTTAAATTATTTATTATTTTTTTGAGTACGTTCTCCCCGTAATCCGATTTTTTCAGCCAATCGTAAAACAGTGCTGTTTTAATCGCTCCCTTTAGTGAAGAACCAGGAATTAACGGTTTTTTATTTGAAGTGAAGCAGCAGGATATTGGGGATTTGCAACTTACTGCATTACGGAAAGGTATTCGCTGTTTAATCAGCTCGTCTGAAGATATCTTCAGAACATTTTCGATAAAACTTTTTGGGTCTACTTTGGTTCCAGTATGGGACTCGTTGATTGATTTTGAAACATATTCGATAAAAAAGTTGATCTTTCCTTTAGCGGCAAGTAATTTCTGAAACTTTTCTTTGTCAACCATGCACAGGAATTTACCATCGACGAAAAAGTCTGTTATAGGAGACCATACTTCGCCTGTGCCCACAGAAACTGGTGTAATGGTTTTTATTTTTAATGTACTTGTTTTTATGTCCATAATGTTTCGAATTTTGAATGCAACGGAAAGAGAAAAGTTTGTCCATACCGTAAATAATTACTGTTTCCATCAGGCGAAATATCAACAATACGTCCGGTAACACGTCTATTTAATACAGCACCTTCAGCAATCATGTTTACCAGTTTCAGGCGGGTTTTATGATCATCGGTCATCCGGCCCCCGCGGGTAGTTAATTTGTAATACTCAAAAGCTTCCAATTCATCAGGTGCGGGATTGCTTAACGAAATGGACAAATAGTATTTTGAGGTGTCTTGCATTAACCAATCGGCATTGGAAACCCGGATTTTTTTAAACAGGCCACAACCCGAAGAACGGTCTCCTCCCAATCCTTCATCTGCTATCAAATTCACCACGGTGTTTAATTTATTTTTTTCGCCATTTGGTACTGTTTCGTCCTCAAGGTAGAAATAGTATCCTGTTTCACCGCTCGTATTTTGCAGAACAGAGATATTGCTTTGATTGTAAAGTGTGTGTTCCTTGTCGTTCGTGTGAATCTTTACTTTTGGCACTGTTACTTCTCTGTAAATGGAAATATCTTCTGTTTCCAATCCTGCTAATTCCTCGTTCCAACAAATGAATTTATGATCAATTATAGTGCATAAATCTGTATTTAACCATGCGTCCGGGATGATACCGTCTTCTATAATTGTTTCCGATACAAATGAAATCTTTTTCAATATCTTATGTTCTTTCGTTCTGAACAGATCGGCAGTTACCGGCTTTGGCAAAAAACGGATGGTTTTGTTCTCAAGTCGTAAATAAAAGAACGCAGATGACAGTTGAACTTTTTGCTCTTCGAAAAGTTTTTTGAGGCTGTCAGCCTCTCCGTAAACTTTTTTCCAAATATTCATCAGTGCTGAAAACAAAAGGTCTGAAGAAGGGAAGGCAGCCACAGTATTCATATTTCGGGTTTCATTCCAGGGCAATATTTCCCCGAAATGAAATTGTGTTCCCGTTGACGGGATTAATTCTACTATTTTCATGATATCCTGTTTTATTGCCAGTATTTTTTCGTAATATCAATTTCTTCCCCTCCTTGGTTTTTAGCGTAATAATCGGTTATTGTTCTCGATTTTATGGAAACCACTTCAAATTTAACCCTGCCGTAGCCCCTTGTCCCACTTCCACCTAAATAATCATCTTCAAGTAATTTTATGGCTTTTACGATTTCTTTCAGGTGAACATTTTTTTTATCATCATCATATTCATCGTAGATCATTTGAAAATGGAACACAGAACCTGCAGGAACCCGTTCAATTTGCCTGGGATCGCTGGCACTTCCTTTCCTGCGGTTTATACGGTTTTCCCATTTACCTTCCGTCCATGGAAGTTCCATTTCTTCCTGGTTGAATGTTTTTTCAAAGCTCTCCTTGTCGAGAAAAGCATCAAAAACCATCAGGCGCGATATTTTCGGATTATCTTTTTCAGAACTTCCAAAAATTTCGTTGACTGGTTCCTTGTCTTCACGAATGTCCATCCAACCATATTCTTTAGAAAGCAAGGTTCGTAATTTTCCTTTGAGTGAACTTCCCGGGATATACGGTATCCCCATGACATTTTTCTTAAAGGGTGCTGATTTAATGACATTACTGTCAATACCACCAATATCGCTGGCAGATGAAGAACCACCAATATGCAGTCCTGTTTCAAGTATTATTTTTCCGTCTATGATAATTTTTCCTGTAAGTTTCATGTTTCTTGTTTTTATTGGTAACAATTTTATAATTTAATTTTTCTTTCCGTAATATTTATGATAGGCAACGATGGCTTCGAATACCTTAAGAAAATCATTTAACTGAATTCCTTTTGCAATCAAATCATCCAGAAGTAAAAAAAACTGTTTCATGCTATCAGTTTGGCTTTGTTGCTTCGCCATCAGGTAGGCGATTTGGGGGCGTAATAATTGTAGTTCCGATTCTCCGGATAATGCTCTTGCTTTTGCATATAAATTACGGACCTGAGAAGTGCTTACATTGGATGCAGCTTTTTCCCGTACAAATTTTTTTAGACATTCAATCGTTGTTTTGATTCTGTCAGGATTATCCGTTTTTGTGAAATGAAAAAAACAATCCGGATAATCCGGGAAGCTTTTTATAGCTTCCTGGAGGAGTTCATTGTCGGTCTTGTTTTTTTGTTTTTCGTGTCCACGAACATGCTTGTTTTGTCTTTGAGAATTCATGATTTAAGGTTTTTAAGTTTATATTCAGCTAAACGTGCAGCAACGGGGAATATCATGGTATTTCCTTTTTGTTTTTTCATAAAAGCATCCATAATAAGACCTTCGTACTCTTTAATGAGTTTTTCAATTTCGTCACGATTTTCAGGTTTTACATTCCGGAGATAATAGAACAGCTTCCATACGCGAGGTACGTACAGTTTCCCATCCGGTGAATGACTAAGCGTTGCGCTGAATCCTTTGTGGCTCTCCCTGATCCGGTTGATAAGCGCTTTGCTTTCTTTTTTATTTTCAACTAGGTCAACAAGTTGGCAAGATATTTCCAGCAGATGACTGTATTCTTTCCATGTAAAGACTTCACCCATTACTGTTATCCTGTTTTTTTTGGCGTTGACATTTTTTGCTTTCTCCAAATCATTTTCAGCCTGCTCAGCCAGTTTAAGCATAGGAAATGTTGGCTTAAAAATATTTATGGAAGCTGAAAAAGTAAGTTTTTTCCCAATTTGTGGAATATCTTTCCATAATTCATTAGAGAAAATTTCAAATTTCTCATGGAGCAGTTTCGTAAATTCCAGCAGAGCATCAAATCCTCCTATAACAAATGTATCATCTCCACCGGTAAAAACCAGATAAATATTGTCCTTGTAACGATGCTGTTTATTTTTTACATTAAAATGCTGATCATTTCTGAATGTTTTTACCTCTTGCTCAAAAAATTCTTTTAGTTTTTCAGAAAGCTTATCAGAGGCTTCCTTTGTTTTCAGATTTTTAAAACATTCTCCCAATGAATCCACATCCAGTTTAAGCGCCGCAAGCAATCTGCTACCGGTACGCTGTCCGGTAAAATCAGCCAAGCCATCAAAATCAATAATTCCTTTTTTATGTGGAAGAACTTTCCCGGTTTCTATATCAACTAAGTACTCCCTACAATCTTCCCAAACCGGTATATCCGGCAATTCTGCATCGTAAGTTGTTCCTTTGGGGAATTCGTACGGATCAAAAAAACCAGGGATTAATTTGCCTTGTAAAAATTTATCCTTCGATGCTTGTTCTTCCAATGAATTTCGACATTTTACATAGTTATCAGTTAAGTCCTTTTTAGGCACTTCAATAAAGGAAAGAACAATACTTAATTCATTAATTCTTACCTTTTTCTCAAAATCTTTACGAAATTCCTCGATCATTGAATCCCAATTCGGAGGTTTACAGGTCATAAAAACAAAATTACCCCCACCAACCGAGGGTGAGGCTTTAAGCAACCTGGCTAGCTCAGTACTGATTTTCTTTGTTTTGTACTTCACTTCCTGTGAATGCTGCTTCAATAGTTGGGCAGCCTCCTTGTTCGGAACAGAAAAAATGTATTTCTGTATTCCAACCACATCGCCTTTAATCAAAAGATAATCTTCTTTTTCCATTATAGTAAATTATTTATTTATAACTATTCATTCATTCAAAATTCACTTGTTCCACATTCACCATACACGTAATTAATTCTACCACCACATTTTAAAGGGTTTGTATTCTTCCATATCCAGGAGGTGTTTTTGTATTTTATAGCATTCGAGTTTTATGAGGTGTTTATAGCTCACAGACCGTTTAAGCGCCCGGTGCCTGATTGTTTCCTGAAGCCTGTCTTCAAGTGCCTGTATAAACACTTTTTTCCCGTTTGGTTTTAAGGTCACTCTGTTTAATTTTTCTTCAAAATGATCATCCCGGATCATCTTTTTGTTCATAACTTTAAAGATTACCCGGTCTACCAACAAGGGCTTAAATATTTCGGCCATATCCAATGACAACGAAAATCTTCGTTCTCCCGGAGAATGGAGAAAACTGATTGCCGGATTAAGCTGGGTTTGGTGGATGGCCCGTAAACATTGACTGTAACACATCATGTTGCCGAAAGAGATCAGTGCATTGACTTCGTTCTCCGGTGGCCGGTAACTTCTGCCCCCCATGGGAAAATCGTTGATGATGAGATCAAATGCCTGATAGTAATTTTTCCGGATGTTCCCTTCAATGCCCATCAATTCATCAATCCGGGTTGTTTCAGGAATTTGACTTGCCAGGGTGTCTATAACTTCAATGAGAGGGAGCAGGTCTTTTCCTCTTGAATTATAGTATTTAAGGTTTTTAGTCATGTTAAATGAAGCTCCATTGAGGATCTTCTGAGCAATGGCCATTCTGGTTTTTGTGGATGTATGTTTTTTTACCTGTGCCAGCAACATTTTCCCGGAGATAAGTGCCTCCCGGGGCATAAACGATCCGGTATAATTTTCATAGTAGTCGAAAAAATGTATCGGTATTTGCTGCTGTCCAAGAAAATTATAAAGTGCAGCGTTTGCATCGAGGTTGCCGAAACAGTATAATTCACTTATATTCTCAACCGGGAGAAATCGTGGTTTTTGTTCGTTTCCCTGCTCATCGTAAGGAGTAAACTTCAACGTGTTGTCTTTTCGCTGAAGCCGGCCCGGATTAAAAAGGTAGTATGTTCGCTTCATAGCCTGCTATTAAATTGTAAGTTCTGTCCATCGTTGCAGGAAAACATCGTACACACAGTGAAAAGGCATACCCTTCTTATCATACTTCTAAATTATGACTTTGAGCTTCCATGAAACGAAAATGGATTCTCGAATTGTTTTGTTCCCATGTCTTTTTTATCCTCAAAAGTTAACTTACATATTGTAACATAAGAATTATGGTTTTATGCCTCTTCGGATTCCCCGCTCCAGCAAAAATCAAAATAGCTGCATTTTTTGCAGCGGTTTACAGGAATCTTCGGCGGGCATTTTTCCGAATGAATGATTTGATCAATCTTCCGGATCATTTCTATAATGGCTTCCCTGTCAGGTGTGGTCAGGAATACTTCCGCGGTTTTATGCAGCCGCGGGTATTCGAGCAGTCCGGAGCAGTTCTTAACGCCGTTTTTTTCCAACACATACAGATAGTATTTAACCTGCCATTCATGCGCATCCTCGTGCTTGTCCGACTTTTTAATTTCGTGGACTACCTTATTTTTTGTATCGTAATAGTCGATTTTAATACCGTCGAGTTCAATTTCCTGATATCGATCGCTGCGTCGGGGATACGAAGTTTCGTGGATCAGCTTTCCTTCATAAACCAGGTCTGAGGTCGCTTCCATATGGATGCCGTTAGCAAACAGCCAGAGCTTCCGGTAGCAGATGAGGTAGTAATTGAAATGAGTGCCTGTGATGCGCATGATTTTTACGATTTAAAAAGTATTGATTCGAATGGAGCCCGTATCGCTTATGGAGGACCGTGTTGGTTTGGATACTTCGTTATCAGCGCTAAATAACTACGGATTGAATTAAAAAGGCAAATCATCATCGTTAAAATTTTTGGATATTTTATGAATCTCAGAATGAATTATCTGTTTTACATGATCTTCCAGCCATTGTATTTTGAAATCGAACCAATCCTGGCGGTAAGGGGAATGGTCAATGATGGCTTTAAAATGAGCAAACGGTTTCCGGTGGTTTAATGCATAAAAAAGCTCTTCCTGTAAAATCTCGTCTTCCACATTTTCGGCAAAGGCTTCCATAATTCTGAATGATTCATCGGAATCAAGCGGCTCGAAAACATAGCACTTATCCCAGCTTTCGTGTTTCAATTCTTCCTCTTCCAAATCAATGCCGGTTACCATCTTGAATTCGTACGGGTCATCCATCAGCGATTTTGGGATATCTTCCATCTCCAGTGTTTCAGGATTGAGGTAGCAGATAAACCCGGCATCAAGCGATTGGGCTATCTGGTTTATACAGGGAGCAAATTTTTCAGGCAGTTCATATTCATCGGATTCTTCTCCGCAATTGCAGAACTCTCCGTAGGGACAGGTTTCAGGGTCGCCGGTGCACAGTTCCAGGTCCATTCCCGACGAGGGCAGGTACTGCACTTCGTGTTGCCAGTTGGTCGTTAGCACTTCATACAACCATTCGGGCGGAATATCAGGCGGGGCATCCACCAACTCGATATTCAGTGATTCGAATACCTTAAAAATGGCCTCGTTTACTCTTTGCCACTGGTCGCCCTGCAAGTGGATGATTTCCGGGAAAACTTCCTGTTTTATTCCGGTCAGTTCTTCAAGGGTTTTAAACGGAACCAGCGCTAATTCCGAAGTAACCGGATCATCGGCAATATGCGGCGGCGGTTCAATATAAGAAGGTTTCGGCGGATTCTTCGCTACCTCCTCAAGGTCTTCAATGAGTTGGCGAATGTAGTTTTCAAGATTCATAAAATAATATCTTGTCTCGCTTTTTCTAAATTAAATCCGGAATTGATGTCATAGCATTCTTTCCAAAAAGATAAATACTCATAACCATACTGGTTTTTTTCAGCATCGCATTTATCCTGTATCTCATTTAATATATTTGGATATACTGAAAGAGTAAAATGAGACATTAAACCTGTCAATTTTTTCAACTCAATTTGTCTTTTAATAAAATCTGCATCCTTGTTTTTGATAATGGAAATATAGGTATCAAAAAGTTTCTCCCCGGAAATCTTTTCTTCTGAATCAGTTAAAATATTGATATTGTGGAATTCCTTTTTTGAATACTCGTCCGGGATATCAATATCAACGGGGATGAATATCGATCTCGAATCGTTATTTTCTATTAATTGAAACTCAGAATGAATGTGCTGAAAATTGAACTGATTAAAATTTTCGAGGTAACTTTTTAATTTTCCGGCATCTGTCCAGTCATCCTTTTTTGTATCTTCAAACACTTTTTCATATAACATGTCAAATGTTTTGTTGAGAAGTATCTCTTTAAAACCAAAATATATCTCTTTGTCTTTTTGCTGATGTTTGTAACGTTGGTCTTTCCCGTAAATGGTTTTTGCGTTGTCGCAGTCAAAAAGAAATACTTTACTGCCTTCTTTTGAAGCATTCCGGTTGATTCGGCCGGCCAGTTGCTCGTCACTATCAAGTAATGAGCGGTCTTTAAAGCCCAGGTCCATATCAATATCAACACCCGCTTCTACAACCTGTGTTGATACAAGAATAACTTTATCATATACTTCTTTTTTAATGACTCTGATAATCTCTTTTCTTTTGGATTCCAAAATATCGCCGGAAAGTAGGAGTATTTTGAAATATGAAAAATCCTCGGATTCGTTTAGCATTCTAAAGAAACGAGAGGCCGTGTTTTTTGTAATGAATTCAATAAGAACTCTTGAATGTTTGAATTTTTTGAAGTAATCATCGGCTTGTTTTTTCATAAATGAAGACAATTCATCCAGGTATTCCTCTTTTGTATCTTTATCTGGTTTATCTTTATCGAGCCATGAAAAATCAAACTCAACCCGACTAGAAAAATTTTTGTTGATAAAATATAGCCTTTTGTTTGGTGTAAGGTTAACAAACTTTCCTTTTGCTGTTTCGCTTAATGCGTCAATTTTTGGTAAGGTGGCAGACATGATAATAAAACGCATATTGAATATACGGGCATAGTTTTCAATAAAGTACAGAATTTTATCCCAGTGTTTGGGATTGTAAGTCTGTAATTCGTCAATCACCACAATTGAGTTACATAGCCTGTGAAGCAGATAATTGGACTCTTTATTATTTCCTTTTAGTATATCGAAAAAGCGGATGTGGGATGTAACACAAAAAGGATAATTTACAAATAGGTTATCCAAATGTAATTTTTTTTCTTTTCCGTATTCTCCATCAGTAATTTCTTCTTTGGTATGAAATCCGGCTTTTGATTGTAACTGGATCATTTCGTTCTTATCCAACCCAATGGTTTCCTTTATTCCGGAAAATGTTTGAGTGATTAACGTAGTGAACGGAAACACATAAAATACTTTGTTCAGGCTTTTATCTTTTTCTAACAATTCAGAAATGCAGGCTAATGATAAGTTTGTTTTTCCGGCACCTGTTGGCGCTTCAATGTAATACCAGGAGTTATCAATAGTATCTCTGAGTGTTGAAATAACCTCCACATTCAATTTTTGCCGCAGGTAGTTAAGGTTAGCTCCGCTCTTTTCCTGCAATTCTCCAAATGGTTTATTCTGAAAATCTTCAAAACGAAGAAATAAATCTTTGTTATATAATTTTTTTGTTCTGAAGTTTTGCCGGATTTTTGTTCGTAACCCATCATCAATCAACCCAAAATCTTCCACTTTAATATCGGCCATGTATTCGTTGGTTGCATAATAATCGGAGGCGGTTAAAAGAGAATAGTTGAGTTTTAGCAGGGCGAAGAGGGTGAAGTAGATTTTAGGTTTCAAATTAACTTCTTCTTTAATTTCTTTCAAATTTTCGTAGAAGCTCAGGCTGTAATCTTCTTCAATTGATATTTTATAATTTTTCAGAAAGCGAAAAGATTCTTCCAATATATTGGTTTCAAATTCCTGTCGATAATATAATATTGAAGAATGATGGCAACTGATCGCATTGCTCATCAAAAACACAAAAAAATAAAGAAAGGGTTTATCATCTTCATTTATAGTATTATCTTCAAAAATTTGCTCAAAGTAAAAATTAGAAAAAATGAAGCTTCCCAAAAATGAGTGATTGTGTTTCTGATTTAGTTTTTGTCTTTGAAAAGCCTCGTTATTCATTCTGTCAATTTGAAAATTCGGATTAATCTTTCCTAAATCGTGAAGAATAATTGCATCAATGAATATTGATTTGCAATAATGATTTGTAGCGGAGTTTTTGATTTTCAGAGACTCGACCAGCTTATTGATAATTTGCTCTACTAATATTTCAATACCCTGACTATCAATTATCTTTAAAAGATATTTTGCAACGAGTTTTGAATGCTGTTTTAATGTTTCGTCTTCCTTCTTTTCGGAGGTGTGAGCCAGATATTTATTTCCAATAATATCAAATAGTTTTAGACTATTGTCAATTATCTCTTTAATAGATTTGTATGACATTCATTTCTGTTTTTAGAAGTTGGAATGAATTTGACGGAGAATATTCTTCCTTTAATTCACTATTTGTGAAAGTAAAAGACTTGAAACTATATTGAAACAATGGAGCACCCATATAAGAGAGTGGCAGGTTCTCAAAATACACAAATGGCAAATTGCTAAAGTCTTTCCTTATTCCAGGAATAAATCGGGCTTTCTTCACTCCTTTTATTAAGGCTTCTTCTTTTACAAACAGCGAATCAATATTAAAAACGCCATCTGGTTTAAACTCGGAATACTTATGTTCCGTGGCATTGCTCCACCAAACGGAACATTCGTTTTTCCCGAGATAAGGAACAAATTCTGCCTGATAGGAGAAAACATTTTTATAAAGTTTTTTTTGTTCTTCAATATCGGTATCCAGCAAAACGAAGCAGCGATAAGCAGGAGAAATAAGTGTTTGCTCTGCGATCATTAAATTACCACTGGCTTCTTCACTGGCCAATCCTGTACTGTTATTGTACTTTATTATGGTTTTCGAAAAGTTGCCATTTTCATGTTGCAATGGCATAATACTTACCTTGATATCTTTGAGACACTCATAGTACTCTGGAAGTTCTCCATTTTTAGTGAAACCTTTCATCCCTGCAATAGCCCCCAATATACCAAGCAGTGCCGGTTTATGGAGCATGTTAAAAGTCAGGTAAACGGGTTCGTTGGTATCGGGTTTTTTAAGCATTCCGAAATCAGCTTTAATATCGAGTGAGATTAGTTTTGTCATAGCAATGTTTTTAAAAATGTTGTGAGTTCATTATATGTAACGTCAAAATCGGGTAAATCAGTAGCAGCTATCTGATTTGAAAGACTTTGAGACCAAGCCCTTTTGTTTCTCAGGGCTTTTTCTTTATTCACAAACTCATGCACTCCTTTAATTATTAGACCTTTTAGCTCTGATTTTTTCAGTAATAATTCTCTTAATCCGGGAAAAATTGGATTTGCCGATTTGCTCAGGTACCACACATCGTAAACGTCGCGGGGACGATTTCTTTGTTTCAGGGCTCTGATTTTTTCAGAAAGTATTTCTGTAAAATCATAACACACTGCACTGTTCTTCATTAAATTAACATCAGAATACGGATGAATGATATCTTTTTCTACAGCTTGCAAAAGAAGTTTTTCTGAAAAGCTGATATCAACATTTATGCTTGTTTGCCAACGGGAAGGCGGTAAAGGCTGTTGATTGAGATTGTGGTCTGCTCCCCAGAACCTGATTACTGCTTTATATCCCTGCGGAATATTTTCCGATTGTTGTTCACGCAAATCAGCAAGATGAAACAGAATCCCGGATTTTTCGAATGCTTTCTTTATTATCTTGTTGATAAACGGTTTGTTAACATCAAAACCGGCATCAAGTAGTGTAAAGTCGAGGTCTTCGGAAAAGCGGTAATCTTTAATAAAACATTTGTGCAGGCAGGTTCCGCCTTTAAATACAAAATTATCTCGCACATCAGCAAAAGAAAACATAGCATTCAGTAAATGCCCCAGTACCCAGTCTTTATCAATGGTCGATTTGGGGACTTGTTTCCTGGCAGCTATTTCCACGATTTCTTTTTGCTTTATCATGTCAGTATAACGAATTGGCTATTTCGAGAATCTCTTCTTCATCCATATTTAATATCAACCTCCATCTGCGGAGATATTTCCCGTTTGGAGGTAGTGAGGCATCGAAAGGATTATATTTTTCATTACAAACTTCTGCTGCATATTTCAGAAAATACTCCATTTTAGGTTTATTTAGCAACTCCGAGAGATAGGCAAGCCGTTTTGTAACCGCAATATTGTTTACCGCTTTACAATAGGTCACCATCTTACGGGCGCTTAAACTGGCTTTGTTGAAAGCTTTAATAATCTCGTTGTATCCACCGGCATGTTGCGGCAGGTCGAAACAATCAACGATGGTTTTTTCAACATCGGTCATGTACCAGGTATGATTGCCATAACCCATCGTTTTATATCCCACAAGCTTTTGGGGTTTTACGGTTACAAATTGAAAAAGAGAACCGATACCGAATACCGAACGCTCGCCCCTGCGCCTGCTGTTTTGCACAAAAATTTTATTTGGGAACTGCTCTGTTAATCCATGTGCGTTCAATGCCGACCAATATGCTATGCCACCGTCAGGCGACATAAAACAGGCAATCACATTTTCATCGGTAAAATGCCGGCGCCGATATTTACCTTTTTCAATATTGACAACATGCATTTTTTGAACAAGCCACCTAAAACCTCTCTCAAAATCATCCGTATCTATATTTATCTGGTTCATGATATCTCTTTTGAAGAATATATCAACACTCTCTTCTTCCAGATAATTTAATATTCTACTATGTATATTTTTCATGACCTTTTATGTATTAATCCCTAAGCGAAAACGTAATTATGAAGCATAAAAAGTCATAAATATACCAAATAAATATTGCTCAAAGGCTTTTGATTGTTGTATCTTCCGGCTCATTTTCAATTTTCATTGAACTTTCATTAAATGCAATTTCGATTGTCTCAATCTGATCCTTTACTTCAGCAATCTTTGCTTTGAGTTTTTCACAATCGAGCACAACTTTTCCATCACGTTTTTCAGGTTTCATTTCAACCAACTGGGTCAGGTTCGGAAGAACCAGTTTTGCGTTTTCTTTTAACGTAATCCAAATCAGGGCTTCGTTTTCAGAACCGGCTTTCGAGCTTGAATCGTACCAGGTTACTCCACGGCTCATGGCTTCTTTTAGTTTTTCAATATCTCCTGATGTTAATGTGTTTACCCCTTCTCCAGCAAGCTTTACAACCTTCTCCAGATTTTTAGGATTTACAGAAAAATGATGCAGGTAATGTCCTTCCTGTAGTTTTGACTGGCGGCCAAGGGTTGTTGCCTGTTTTTCTTCACTTTTTTCATCAGGATTCCTGAATGGTGACATTATCTGCTCAGAGAAAATATTGTTCTCTCTCCAAATATTCACACCATGGTTTATTTGTATCGGCCCGTGAATAGAAATTGCAACATTGCTGCTTTTCCCTTTTTTTGCGAAAGTTGCACCAAATAGACGAATATCCAGACAACTCAGAATATCTTTTGCAACAATCTTCTTATCTTTTGTATCCTTATTCTCAGGGAACATTTTTGCATAAGCATCATCTAAACTGTAAGGTACAAATTCTTCGTTAAGACGTTTGAAATAAAATATTTTCTCATCAATATAAACATCCTTCAAATAATTTTTTACTGCATATTTGAATGCCTTGTCGGTTGCATACACGGTTCCACTGGGCAAGGTGCGCGGTTGTCCGCTAAAATCCGCATTGTAGTTTGAGTTTATTGCTTTTACAATAGCGGCTCCGAAAATTCTTTTTTTGTATGTCATAATTTTTGATTTTTGTGTCGTCCCTACTGGACTTTGATTATTGATTTAATTTATTCTATACCATATTTTCGTGCTTATGGCACTTTTATTACTGGTTTAATTTGTTAATTCAGTTTCCTTTTTTTCCTTTTTCTCATAAATTACGCTTTGAGCAAAGCATCCTGCAAGGAAATACCTGAGATAATCTTTCATATTAATGTCAGATTCATATGCGAGTACTTCACTGGCCAGTTTTTCAAAACGACCTTTTGAGATGTCAATTTCGTGTTTGTACATAGCAATGCTGTTGCTAATTGCATTTTGTAATTGTGAAACATTGGTTTTTTGTAAAAATGGTTCAAGCATTGCATAACTTTTATTGCTTGCAGCGCTTTTAGTAAGTAAGAAATAAACTAACTGTCCTGCCCCGAATGCGAACTCAGCGGGGTTTTCAGAAAATGAAATATTTTCGCTATTAGCTACTTGTTTCATTTTTTCTAATAATTTCGGAATTTTTGATGCCATATCTTCTCTGTTTTGATTTTGATTAAAAAAATTATATAAACTAAACCACAGGTTTAGTTTTTCTTTAATTGCATAACCACGTGAATGTTGTTCATTTTTGTATTCATCTATGCGAATGTCCTCAAGGATAGAAATTGTCATCATTTTATCGAACATCGAACAGGTAATACTATCATGGCGCGATTTATAAATATAATCATAAATTGATTTTCGGTATTGAAGCATCAAACTGCATATTTCGTAGGTAAAATGATATTTTAAATCAGGCTCGATATCATCAAAATATCTTATCCAGCCTTCTTTTGGACAAAGCTTTCTATTAAAAATAGCATTAAAAATGTCATTTTGTAATTGAAAAACATTGGTAATTTTTTTTGCTTCAATAGTTCCCGCTAGGCTAAAGATTTCTTTTAACTCCAACTGTTCGACTTTGTATTTGAATTGTGGCACAAAGTCAATATCGATTATTTTACTGCCTTTTAAGCCAGCCTGAAAATAGATTAGGTAGAAGTTACTTAACTCTTCTTCCGGGTTTCTTAACAACTCTTTAATTAATTGTGCATGGGATAAAACTTTCCCATCCTGATGTAACCTAACAGTAGCTTTATTCAATTCGTCTGAATTAATAAAAATCGGGCAGCACGGATTGGGTAACTGTTTGTTTTGTTGTAGCTTAAAGAATTTCCAAAGATTTAATGAATCTTTCCCTGTTATTCTGAAATTAAATTTTGACAAAGAAGTCTGGTGTTTTAAAAAACGTTTTTTATCATTAAATCCACTTAAACTGTCGCTTATGCCAAATATTTCTTCTTCCACTGTTGCATTATAATCTTCCTTATTGAATACATTATCTTTCAGATAACGATTATGTGCTTCAATATACTCAGAGAGTGTAACCGACTTTAGATAAAGGTTTACAGAATATGAATCTTTGGAATCTTTAAATTCCTGTAGATCATATAAGAGCTTGTAAAGATCTTTTTCCAGATAATTTTTGAACAGTCGAAAGCGTTTTATTAACTTTTCATCGACATATATTGAAGCCTTTTTGAAATATTGATCGGATAACTCCTTAATCAATAATTCCTTTTCATATTTGACAAA
>Ga0307422_1000854_pt1 | contig 16281 bp, 13 predicted proteins | sample SalMarWE160290MG_FD_202153 | JGI IMG/M metagenome (GOLD analysis project Ga0307422, IMG submission 202153) | Salt marsh sediment microbial communities from the Plum Island Ecosystem LTER, Massachusetts, United States - WE1602-90 | ecosystem: Environmental > Aquatic > Marine > Intertidal zone >...
ATTAGTCCTGTGGGAATCTGCTGTTTTGTAATCATTATCCTGAATATAGAGTAATATGCCCAGTCCTATACCTCTTAAATTGGATTTACAGATAGTTTCCTTTGCTGCTTCTTTTGCCTTATGTAAAACGGGCGTAAGGATTGCCATTAAAAGAGCAATGATAGCAATAACCACCAATAGCTCGATTAATGTAAATGCACCAGTGCCGTACCGGGTATGTTTTCCGTCACGCTTCGCGACTGCCAATCTCTGATGGTTATTTCCGAACAACTCATGGAATGTGCTTGTTTTTATAAACCGAAGCTTCGCCATTCTACATCGACCACCATGCTATTGATAAGACCGGGCCCACAGGTAAATTGAGTCCACCATTTTCACTTTATATATATTACAAAATCATCTCGTTTTTCTCAACATGTATTTGGGAAACTATATGATATTCTTCCTCCCTGCAAAATCAAGTGCCATTATCCATTAAACAGAGCGGGGATAAGATTTGACCAAATTATTAGTATCTGATATTGTTATCTCATCTAAAGTAAGAATTTATATTTAGTATTTTGGAGAATAAACAATGAAAAAAGGCTTTTTGGCTATCGGATTACTTGTTATTGCTACCTGCCTGCAAAGCTGTGTTGTAGTTATCGATGACCAGGAAAAACATTCACGAGAATCCAGGAGACATACACCCCCGGACCAGACAATAGCCGAGATAGATGCAGCGGGTAAGCTGATTCTGGAGTCAGACAAAAGAGACGCATATAAAATAATCGCCGGAAGAGACTATCTTAGCCCGGAGGCTCAGATACATATCGTCAAGGCAGTTTTTAATAAACTTGTGCTTGAGAGTTCAAAGGAAGATGTGCTTTTAACGCTGATAAAAAATCCGAGTTTTTGTCCTGCCGGTGAACAAACAATCCTAAATCGATTGGATAAGCTTGCACTTGAAAGTGATAAACGGAATATTCTCAATGCAATAAGTCAAAGAAAATCCCAGGGCTAAACCCAGGGCTAATTTTTACCCATCTGCCTTTACAGGAATGCACCATTGTTTTACAGTTTGCTTTGACGTACAATTTCTATATGGAGCTTGGGCAAGACAAGAAAGTCAAAGAGATAATAGCTCGGCTTGAAGGCACCGCCGAGAACACAGGAGTGATTAAAGTTGAGGGTACATGGGGGTCATTCGCCCGATGCCTCGGAGCTTATATATCAAAGCAACTCTCTCGACCGATTCTGTATGTCTGCCCACACATTGACGATGCAGAGAAGGCCGCCGACGATGTTCAAACATTCGGATGCGAAAAAGTTGAGTCTCTGAGCGCTTGGGCCGGAGAGGAGGATTTGGCTGATGCAACCGATGAAATTCGAGCACAGAGATTAAAACTCGTATTTCGTATTTCAAATCCTAAATCTGCTCAAAATGGAAACGAATTTTTCATTCCAACATCGATACAAGCACTTTGCCAACCGATTCCAAAGCCGCAGGCTATCGAGTCAAGCAGTCAGAAAATGCACATCAAACAACAGATTTCACCTGAAGATTTGGTCGAGTGGCTCGTTGAAAACGAATTCGAACGTGTTGAAAGGATTGATTTACCTGGTCAGTTTGCCAGACGCGGCGGTATCGTTGATATCTACGCCCCACTTATTAATGAAAAGGTACTGTCAGGCAAAGAATCCGATGAATTATCGCAGGGTACCGAAGCATTCAGGATAGAATTCTTCGGTGATACCATTGAAAGTATCCGCGAAATCAATCTGGACACGCAGCGTTCGAGCCGGCAGATAGAAAGTATAAGGATAATCTCGGCGGTATGTGGAACTGCGATTGAGCAAAGGGAGCTTTTATTGAATGTCTTGCCCAAAGATACAATAATAATCTTTGAAGAGCCGAACGAGATACAGGAAGTTGCACAGGTTTTTTTGGCAAGGGTCGAAGATGCGAGCCGGCTTTATAGCTGGTCGGATATTCATAACGCAGCAAAAAATTTCACACAATTACACATTTGTAGATTCGCTACATCAGAACCGAGCGATTTCATCAGGCTGGACATTAAAAGTGTTCAGCAATTCCAGCACAAGGCTACTTCCGTGTGGGCCGGTCATAAGGCTGCGCTGGAGGAGTTGGTAACTGAAGCCAAACGGGATAAAAACGTGTTGCTCTACTGTGAAAGTCCCGCCGAGATCAAACGTGTGACTGAAATTATCAGGGACATCAACAAGCAAATTCCATCCAGGTTTAAGCTGCTGCTGGGTTTTATAAATCAGGGCTTTGTCATAAATTCTCTACTTACAATCGTCATCAGTCACCACGAATTGTTCGGGCAATACACACTGCGGCAAAGACGCAGGCCTGCACGGGCAATGGCTCCGGTGGACACTCTCAGCGATTTGCAGGAGGGTGACTATGTCGTGCATACTTCGTACGGTATCGGCAAATTTTTGGGAATAGAAACAATACAGGAGCAAGCCGGGACGAATGAGTATCTCACAATTGAATACGCCGACCATGTGAAAATCCAGGTCTCGGTTCGCAATATTGCACTGGTTCAGAAATATATAGGCACAAGTCCGTCCCGGCCGAAATTGAGCAAGGTCGGTTTGAAAAAATGGCTCAGGCAAAAAGAAAAAGTTGCGCGTTCGGTTCAGGACCTGGCCGCCGAACTGCTCGAAGTTCAGGCCAAGCGACAAGACGCGGGAGGAATCGCATTTACCGAAGATTCAAGCTGGCAGGTGGAATTCGAAGGATCTTTCGCCTATCAGGAGACACCCGACCAAACCACAGCCGTAGAACAAATCAAAGCCGACATGCAACAGCCGGTGGCGATGGACAGGCTGCTCTGCGGTGACGTGGGTTACGGCAAGACGGAACTTGCAATGCGGGCTGCGTTCAAAGCGATCGAAAACGGTAAGCAGGTAGCTGTCCTAGCACCGACAACGGTTTTAAGTGTGCAGCACAGCAGGACTTTTACCGAGCGGTTCGCGGATTTCCCGATTTGGATCGAGGTTCTAAATCGGTTCAAAACACCTAAGGAGGCCAGGGACATTATATCGAACACGAAGGCTGGGAAAATCGACGTACTTATAGGGACACATCGGCTCTTTAGTGGGGACGTTAAATTCAAGGATTTGGGACTACTGATAATCGATGAAGAGCAGCGTTTCGGTGTGGAACATAAAGAAAGACTAAAAAAGCTGCGTATCAACGTAGATATTCTCACAATGACGGCCACGCCGATTCCAAGGACACTGCACATGTCACTGCTGGGTCTTCGCGACATAAGCTCATTAGGAACACCGCCATTAGACCGGCGAAGCATAGTCACAAAAGTGACCTCCTACGACAAACAACTAATAACCAGAGCAATCTACCAAGAGTTGAACCGACAGGGCCAGGTGTTTTTCCTGCATAACCGGGTCAAGACAATCGAAAAGAAGGCATGGGAAATTCAGAAGCTGGCCAGTGACGCCAAGGTTGGCATCGCACACGGTCAGATGCCCAAGAGCGAGCTTGAAAAAGCGATGATAGAATTCGTAATGGGCAAAACCGACGTGCTCGTATGCACGACGATCATCGAGTCAGGCCTGGATATTCCCAATGCCAACACGATTTTTATCAACGATGCGGACAGATTCGGCCTGGCAGAGCTGCATCAGCTTCGCGGCAGAGTAGGCAGATACAAACATCGGGCGTATGCATATATGCTGCTGCCAATGTCACGACCTATTACACCTTTGGCGGCAAAAAGATTAAAAGCTATTGAAGAATATTCGCATTTAGGAGCCGGCTTTCGAATAGCCTTGCGCGATCTGGAGATTCGAGGGGCGGGTAATATTTTAGGACCGGAGCAATCAGGCCACATCCAGACGGTCGGCTACCAAATGTACTGCGAACTCTTAGCCGATGCTGTTAAAAGATTAAAAAAAGAACCTATCGAGCCAATACCAACAGCAGTTGTCGATTTGGGATTTGCCACGTATATACCGAAAAATTATATTCCCATTAACAGAAACCGATTAGATGCTTACCGCAAGATTGCAGTTGCAAGGGTCACTGAAGACCTGGAGCAAATCCGGGCTGAATTTACGGATGTTTACGGCCCAGTCCCTGAAGAAGTGGAGCTTCTTCTTGAACTGGCTAAGCTGCGAATTAACGCGGGCAAACATCAAATCAAAAGCATCATTACTTCAGGGCAAGATTTGATTTTTAAATTCGAGAAGGACTATAGCAGCAATGCCCAGGCCCTGTTCAAAAATGTCTCCGGGAAAATTCGTATCTCGGACTCGAACATTATTTATCTGCACATGGCAAAAAATTATTTCGTGCCGAGAACATTAATAAACATCCTGCGAAAAATATTTGCACGTAATAAAAACTAAGTGTAACGAAATATTACTGAATAAAAGGAGAAGCATAATGTGGGACAAAAGACGTAGAATTTGGATTTTAGTTATAGCGGCAGTTTTGTTAACTGATTGTTCTGGGGAATCCCGGAGTAAAGAAGACAAATCACCGTTGGACGAATTGCCGGCTTATATAAAACAGATAACTCAATTCGGCCAGCGAGCAGATTTCTCACATGATGGAAAGCGCATTTTGTTCATCGAGAAGACATTTGGTGACGTCTATGAAGTCGAGTTAGAGACAAAGACTATCCGCCAAAAGACAGGCCACTACTATCACGAAGGCTACACGCGTGCGCTATATCTGGCCAACGGCGATATTCTGCTTTCCGGAGCACGGCAATTCGATGTCAATGACCCGCAGGCGAGCCGAAGCGAGAGAAACGCAGAATTATGGGTATTGAATAAGGACCTTTCAGGTCCGCCGGTGCCGCTCGGTGAAAAATGCTCCGAAGGACCTGCTGTTTCTCGCAAGAACATGCGAATCGCATGGACCCAGCGTGGCGCGTTCTATATGGCGGATATTGTTTATAAAAACGGCAAACCGGAACTGGCAAATAAGAAAAAGATTTTGGACAAGAACGATTTACCATTTAAGTGCGATCTGGAAACGCAAAACTTTCGGCCACCGGATGAAAAAGAATTGATTTTCAGTGCTTACAATTACCAGGGCACAGAAGTTATGGGATTGGATATAGAGACGGGCAAAGTTGTTAACTATTCTCTGGCGCCGAATCAGTATGATGAGCCGGAAGGAATTTTTCCCGATGGTAAACACACGCTCGTCGAGTGCGATAAACATTATAGCACTGGAATCCATTACATCGACATCTATAAGCTGGCTCTGGACGGTTCCGGTATGACGGAACGTCTGACGTTCTTTGCAGACTATCCCGGCTACAAAGCCACAAATCCAGTAGTCAGTGACGATGGACGATACATAGCATTTCAGTACGCAAAAAAAGGTGACTTTGCCGGAGTCGGCAGAGGTATCCTGATTTCCGATCTAAAGATGTATGAAAAAACAAAGAAGTCTGAAGATAAATAGTGCCTTTATATCATGGCAATAATAAATTTTCCCACTATAAACAGAAAGAAAGGGAACACTATGAAAAAACAATGCAATATATTCCTGTTGTCGATCATATCAGTATTATTTTCTTTTGTAGCGGGATGTCAGGACACCGGAAGATTTGCTGTTTCAGGTAAAGGCGGCACATTAGGAGTTGGCGGGGATTTTACTATAGGTGTCGCCGATAACGTTAATGCCCGCGTTGGTCTGAATATGCTCGATTCAGATCCAGACGATGTAGAAATAAACGATATTGAATACGATCTTGGAGTAGATTTGCAATCCTTTTCCGCATTAGTTGACTGGCACATTTTCGACGACTCGTTTCGAATTAGCGGCGGTCTTATTTCAATGAACAATAAAATCGGTCTGGATGTAAGACCAACTAAGTCTGAAGAAATTGGCGGTACTACATATACACCCACTCAAATAGGCACCTTGTCAGGCAGTGTTGAAATCGATAACCTGGCACCCTATGTAGGAATCGGATGGGGCAATCCACTAACTCACAATCAAAGATGTGGATTTACCTGCGATTTTGGCGTCGCCTTTGCCGGTTCTCCTGATGTCGCTCTGACTTCAATTGGTGGGTCACTATCGTCGGATTCGACCTTTCTGGCAAATCTGGAAAAAGAAAGAAGAGATATAGAAAACGATTTAAATTCGTTGAAGTTTTATCCGGTGATTTCTCTGGGCCTATTCATTAGATTCTAAATTATAAACAAAACAATCAACTCGGACCTAATCGAACAAACTATTTTAATACTACTTTTAAGATTTCCATACGCCTGTTTAGCACAGGTGCTAATCAACGCTCGCTATCTAATATATCCGATAAAATATCGCATGTATTACACAATATCTTCATTTATATCCCGATAATCAACATAAACCGGAACCCTATCTTAAATCTTCAATAAGCCATGAGCAAAAAATCCGGCCTTTCTAAACCAGCCACAGAGCCGATAACTGAAATATAACGCCCTGTAACAGTTGACTTTATAAACCGAATTTGTTATCATATTACATAAGGTGGATTAGAGATCTCCAAGGACACGTATAGGGGAAATTCCAAGAAAACGAAATAAACGCACGGCGTATGAATCCAGTTTATGCCGATAAAAAACAGACAAATTCCACTATCGAAAACCGACATTGTAAAATCCATATATATCATCTCAAACGGTTGCCATGAGAGTCTTTTTGACGCCAGGTTACTGGAACTGTATCTAAATGAATCACCGGCTTTTAATGCGGTCGAGAAAATCCAGGATGCCGATGTTATCATTTTGTTAGGATGCTCGGTCTCGCAAAACAAGGAAGAACAGACATACGAATTAATGAAGATTATTTCAGAGCAGAGACGCCCTGACGCCCGGCTACTTGTATCGGGTTGTATAGAAAAAATAAGACCGGATTTGCAAGCTAATGATAAAGAATCCGATATGTTGCGTCAGGAGATTTACAATATCTTGAAATTTAAAAGTAAACCGAAAGAATCAAATACGCATTTCTCATATTATGCATTCACCAATGGTCAGCAGGGGCTTATAAAAATCGCAAGAAATCACATGAGACAAAATACTGTGCGAGAATACGCAATTAATTGTACAGTACTGTTACGCCCAGTAATACAAAAGCTCTCAAGTACCATCGTAAATATAGCTAACAAGTACACTGACTACATAGAATCGAAAATAGACATATGGAATCGAGAAACATATACCATCAAGATTTCTACCGGATGCTGTGGAGACTGCGCTTATTGTTCCATAAAACAATCAAGAGGAAATATACTAAGCAGGCCAATCGAGGATATTGTAAAAGATTTCAAAGCGGGACTTAATCAAGGCTATGTTGATTTTGCTTTAATCGGAACCGATATAGGCGACTATGGTAAAGACCTTGGAACAGACCTGTTAGACTTACTGGATACCCTTATAAATTTACCCGGCCGATTTCAGTTGAGATTAAGGAACGTTAATCCCCGATGGATTATCTCATCCGTATCACAACTTTGTCATCTGCTCAAGAATCGGAAGATTTCATATATCCAGTCACCCATACAGGCATGCAGCAATCATATTCTCAATCTTATGAACAGAGGCTACGATGCCGAAGACTTTTTCGATGCCATGGAAAAAATCCGTCATACCAATCCGGCCATTTTTCTTAAAACACAAATCATCGTTGGCTTTCCCTGTGAGTCAGATGCTGATTTTCAAAAATCTTATAAGTTATACGAATCACGACTGTTTAATTATGTAGACGTTTTCCGTTATTCAAACCGGCCGAACACAAGAGCTTCTAATATGACCGGTCAAATTTCACAGGAAATCATCATGAGAAGATATAAGAAGTTAATCTTCAAATCGCTGCTTCAATTGGGGCCGAAACATTTACTGCGCCGAGCAAAAAACCACTCATAAAAGTCACTAATCCTAAGGTCTCAAAAAATTCTACCTGAGTTTGTTGGCAAGAGTTGAGCCAAATTCCCGGCCCAGCTTACTTGCAGTGTATCGTTTTTTATTATCATAAGAGGCCGACAATAGAAGTTCTCCGTCACGGTCTTTAGCGACAACAGATATACTTTCAATAGCCTCATTCGAAGCCGACGAGGAGCCAAACCAATCATCATTAGATGTAGCCCTTACTGTAAGAAAAGTAGCTCCGGAAATTAAGACCGTGGCTGTATCAGGATCACAGAGCTGAACTTTCCTTCGGACCAGCTCCTTTTCAAGAATATCTCTTAAAACCTTTCCCACCTGCGGATCTTCACTTTCGAGCGGTGTAATATATACGCACTTGTACTCAAGCGTTTTTAAGCGTCCGGTACAAACAATATCTGTATTGCAACCAGCAGCGGCCATAATAAATAAAAAACCAACAAACCAATACAATCTGTTCATTTGTTTTGCTCCTAACTTCTTTTCTGCCGTATATTTTTTTCGGCATATTCTCTTTTTGTACTGGAAAAATTCTCAGAATTATGCAATCCACACTTGAAAGTCATGATAATTCCCGCCCTTCTCGGACAAGTTGAGACTTTGTAAGGGTGCAATATTACCCTAAAACGGACGATAATGTATCTCCGGAATAGAAAAATAAGAATTGCAATTTTGCGAGCTTACTTTTAGATTAGTTTGATAAATTTGCCTTTATTTTATGGGCGAGTAGATGGATGTTACCCATGTTATCAAGGAGCAGATAATGGCAGAGGTTAAACCAAGCCGCGAAGAGGCTTTATCACTACTGAAAAAATACAACAAGAACGAAGGATTAATCAAGCACGCTCTGGCTGTTGAATCAGTAATGCGCTATTGTGCCCGAAAACGCGGCCAGGACGAGGAAAAGTGGGGTGTTATTGGATTAATACACGATTTGGACTATGAGCAATTTCCTGAGCAGCACTGTCAAAAAACCGAGGAGATTCTGGTCTCTGAAAGCTGGCCGTCTGAATACATCAGGGCGGTGGTATCTCATGGATGGGGAATATGCACCAATGTTGAACCTCAAAGCGACCTGGAAAAAGCCCTCTACGCCGTTGATGAACTTACCGGGCTCATAGCAGCTACGGCATTAGTTCGGCCAAGCAAAAGCGTAATGGACATGAAGGCAAAATCAGTTAAAAAGAAGTGGAAAGATAAATCATTTGCTGCCGGTGTTAATCGGGATGTCATCGAAAAAGGCGCTGAGATGCTGGGGATGGAATTAAGTGAATTAATCACAGATGTTATTATGGGAATGCGAGAAGTAGCCGACCAAATCGGTTTAAAGGGGAATCCAGATGTCACGGGATGAATCAAATATATACAGGTTTCTCATCGTTATAATAATGCCGTTGTTAATATGTAGCTGTAACAGTGACAATCAGGCGGGTTTAACAAACGCCGAATTAGAGCGAATCGCTTATGCACAAAATATCGAGCTCGCCGAAGCCGCCGGCAATCCCGTCCTGATGATCGGTGGTGAATCTGTAACTCCTGAAGAAATAATTGAGACCCCGACGGAATTAGGTGGACTGTTTATCTCACCTACTGAGTACTTCAAACCAATTGCACAGCTTATAAACCTTAAACAATTCAAAGAGAGGGCGCGGGAACCACTGAAAAAAATTCTGACGGATAAAATTTCGAACATTTTGCTTTATCAACACGCAAAAAGAGAGGCAGGACAGGATATCGATGAATATCTGGACAAGGCAGCGGAATCCGAACTAAGAAAATTTGTTCTCCAATTCGGAGGTGACCAGGCAAAAGCCGATGAGGTACTCAAACAGAGCCGATTGGACCGCAAGAGCTACAAGGAACGTCAAAAAAGAGTCATTCTAATCGAGTGGTATGTAAGCTCTAAGCTACGTGACGACAGGCCCATAACTTATCGCGAACTGAAGGAACGTTACGAAATGATGAAGGACGAATTTTTCGCCAGAGATGAGACTATTCAGTTTCGATTAATCGATATTCAACCGAATAAACTGAAGGTAACCGATCCTAATGTGAATAGTAAGCAGCTTGCTGTAAAATTGGCCTCCGAACTGCTTGCACGATTAGAAGCAGGCGAAGATTTCGGTGAATTGGCCAAGAAATGGGAATACTCTCACGGGAACATGCGTGATTTTGGCGGATTGTGGAAACCGGTTAAGCCGAGTTCTTTGGCTCGGCCTTATGACAAGCTTGCAGAAGCAGCCCAAAAAATAGAGCCCGGCGAAATTACAAAGCCGATAATAACCGACGACCATATTTTCATTATGAAACTGGAACATAAGCAATCGGCCGGCTATGAGCCGTTTGAAAATGTGCAGGAATACGTCAGAAAAGCAGTTCTTTCAGACCGTCAGGACGAAGTTCTTAGTAAACTGAACGCTATTGTCCGGGAACAGGCGAACCTTGGCCAAACGGATGCGTTCCTTGAACTTTGCCTGGAAAAAATTCACCGATTAAGCAAACAACAGAAGACACAAAACTGAAAATCTATGATACATTAGCTGTTAGTCTCAATTCCGGAGCCCTATAGGATGAAAATTATAGCACATGGTATAGACCTTGTGGATTTTCCACGAATTGAGGAGATGATACAACGGCATGGTGAACGTTTCATTGACCGAGTTTATACTGCTGCCGAGCAGAACTATGCCGACAAGAATAAGAACCGCGTGGAGAAATATGCAGGTCGTTTTGCAGCTAAGGAGGCCATTCTCAAATTAATAGGAACCGGCTGGCGAGGAAAAATTGCATGGACAGATATCGAAGTCACAAACAGTCACAGCGGTCAGCCACAGGTCACACTTGACGGGGAGGTCAAAAAAATAGCAAACAAACTTGGAATCTCACAAATAAGCATTAGTATTACTCACACTGCAAATTTTGCAATAGCATCCGCCGTTGCACTGACAGAAATAAAGCAAAGTTAAAGTAACTTTGAAAACTCTTCGATTGAAAGATCGGCATCACGAAGTAATTTACGTATAAGACCCTTACCCAATGCCTTATGACGAGGTATAGTTAATGGTTGTTTGTTACTATCACTTTTGTGTCGCATTCGCACATGGCTACCCCGTTGACGCATGATTTGATAACCCATTTTTTCAAAAGATTTTATAGCTTGATTGCCGGAAATGACAGGTAATTTAGGCATAAGATAGTGTGTAGAAACTTAATTCCTGTGGATGGAAATTTTTAAGGGCTTCTTTATTTTCCTTTTCTTCGAGGCATAAGTCAATTACTTCTCGAATGTTCTTTAGGGCCCCATCTATGGTCTTACCCTGACTGTAGCATCCCGAAAATACGGGACATTCAACTACATAAAATCCATCCTCGTCTTTTTCTATTAATATAGGTAACTGATGGTTCTTTTTCATTTTCTTATCACCTTTAATATAAAGATACCATAAAGGACTCTAAGAATCAAGTAATTTGTACCAGAAATTCCTATATTTATATGGATTTGACTTGCCGAGCGGTTCGCTCCGCCTTAGGCGGACTGGATTTTATTCAAATTCAGGCTTCCAACGATGTCAGTGGCACTTTGTTGATTGTCGCAAATAAAATCAACCAACAGGCTAGGGCAATAGCCTGTAGATCACAAATCCTTGACAATGGTAATGAATCGGATATCATCACGTAGAGAAAGAAAATCTGATTCTCTCTTAGCATATTGGCGGTACATTTCGTCTTTCTCGATGGCTTTGACTAGCCATTCCAGCGCATGATCATTACTTCCGTTTAGGGCCTCTATACGAGCTCGATTGTAGTATGGCCCAGAGAAGTTCGGCAGCAACGTGAGTGCTCTTTCGTAATCAGCAATAGCTTTTTCATAATTACCTTTTTTCGCCCACGTTAATCCCCTATTATTGTATGCCAGTGCAAAATCTGATTTCAATGCGATAGCAACCATATAGTCAGCAAGAACACTATCGTAAAGGTTCTTTTGGTAGAAAGCATTGCCCCTATTATAGTAGGCGTTCGGATTCTTTGGGTCCAATCGGATAGATTCGTCGAAATCGGCTATGGCTTTATCATGGTCGCCCTTCGAATCCAAAGCTGAACCACGATTCATATATGCTAAAGCATACTTTGGATCCAGCCTGATAGCATGGTCGTAGTCCATAATGGCTTTATCGTAGCACATTGATTCTCTATTCTTTTCTCCCTTTCGCGCCCATGCAGCGCCACGGTCACTATAGGTCGTAGCATTATCAGGATTCAGTTGAATAGCTTCATCGTAGTCAGCAATGGCTTTCTCATACTCGCCGATTTCCGCAAAAGTAAGCCCTCGGTTGTGGTAGTACGAAGAATTGCTCGAGTCGAGGCGGATTGCCTCATTGTAATCAGCAATTGCTTTGTTGTACTCATCTTTCTGGGCCCACGCTATACCACGATTCATGTATGCTAAAGCATCTTGAGGATTAGTGCAGATGGCTCGGTTGAAATCAGCAATAGCTTTATCGTATTCACCTCTATTGAACCACTTAACACCTCGGTCGTTATAGTCTATCGGGCTCGGGTCTTGATTTTTAATTTTCACTGCAATGTTTTCCTTTTATAACATTATTAAAAAAATGACATCAGTTGTCAAGACTTGATTAAAAGGTTCAGAAAGCTATACTGACTAAATATGTCTAACAGAACGAAAACAAACGAATTTGATTGTATAGTTATAGGTGCAGGTCACGCCGGCGTCGAAGCTGCTTATGCGGCGGCAAGGATCGGTGCCAAAACCTGCCTGATTACAATAAGCAAGGACACGATTGCCAAGATGAGTTGTAACCCGGCCATCGGCGGCCTTGCCAAGGGACAGATTGCGCGCGAAGTCGATGCGCTGGGCGGCTTGATGGGACTGGCCACTGACGCAACGGGTATTCAGTTTCGAATGCTGAACCGCTCCAAGGGCGAAGCTGTACAATCGCCCCGCGCACAAACTGACAGACAAAAGTATCACGGATTTATGGGGCAGACGCTTGAACAAACAGAAAATTTAACTATCGTAGAGGCGATAGCAACCCAGTTATTAACAGAAAAAAATAATGTGCGAGCGGTGGGTTGCAAGGATGGATCGGTTTTTCATACACAGACGGTTATTATAACACCGGGAACCTTTCTTGGTGGTATAATGTATATCGGCAACGAGCGATGGGCCGGCGGAAGACTTGATGAGCCACCAAGTACAGAACTTTCGCAAAGTTTGAAACGACTCGGATTAAAACTTGGCCGTATGGCAACGGACACCACACCGAGATTAGATGCAAGGACGGTGGACGTTGATAAACTGCAAATACAGCCTGGTGATAATCCGCCAATACCGTTTTCATTTATGACCGAAAAGATAAATGGACCTCAAGTGCCCTGCTGGATTACATACACCAATGAGAAAATACACAAGCTGCTCCGCGATAACTTGCATCGTGCACCACTTTCTTCCGGCCAAATAAAAGGGACCGACCCACGTTATTGTCCAAGCATTGAAAGCAAAGTTGTCAGGTTTGCCGATAAAACCCAACACCGAATTTTCCTCGAACCGGAAGAAGCAGATATAAAAACAATTTACTGTAACGGCATTTTTACATCTATGCCGAAAGATGTTCAGGAACAGTTGCTTAAATGGCTGCCGGGAACAGAAAACGCCAGGATTATTTATTACGCTTACGCAATTGAGTATGATTATTGTCCGCCGATTCAGCTGAAGCCCAATCTGGAAACCAAAAAAATATCGGGATTGTTTTTAGCAGGACAAATTAATGGCACCAGCGGCTATGAAGAGGCAGCGGGACAAGGCATCATGGCCGGTATAAATGCTACCAGAAAACTACAGAACAAAGAGCCGATTGTACTCGGAAGAGACCAGGCATATATAGGCGTGTTGATAGATGACCTGCTAACAAAGGGGATTGACGAACCCTATCGAATGTTCACTTCACGAGCTGAATATCGGCTAACATTAAGAGCCGATAATGCGGACCGAAGATTAACACAAATCGGAAAATCTGTCGGTCTTGTCGATGGAGACAGGTGGTTGAGATTTCATAATAAACTTGAACAAATTAAAAAACTCAAAATATATCTTCAGGAAAATCGTATAGATGGGATAAGTCTGTGGGATAAGCTTCGTCAGCCTAATAATGAGCTTGCTAATAAATTGTCGGAGGATAAAAAAATCCGTGATATGAAAATATCAGAAGATGTACTCCAGGCAGTGACAATTGACGCTAAATATGAAGGCTACCTGACAAAGCAGGAACGTCTGGTTGCAGGCATGAAAGCCTTAGAGCGCAGGATAATTCCCGCAGATTTGGATTTCAATAGTATCTCACACCTTCGCCCTGAAGCAAAGGAAAGACTTTCGGCATTTAAGCCAAGCACACTTGGCCAAGCCTCACGAATAAGTGGCATAACACCGGCCGATATTACTGTATTACAGGTACACCTTAAAAAACATTACAGGCATTGAATCGACTCCATTTATTCCGGGAAAATCTGTACTATTTACAAATTTCCTCTATATTAGCTTGAATATCCGGCAGCGCTACATTACAGTCCTCAAAATCTCTTCCAGCAAACAATTTGATGCCCCAATCCGGTACCCACGTATTGCTATTCTGAACTTCAACTGGCATCCATCTAATATCCTCGATGTAACATTCGGCCCACGCATGATAAATTTGGTTTCCATCGGGCAGCAAAATTCTACCTATAACAAACCTTCCTGGGATACCCGCGTTTCTAATGAGAGCCAGAAATAAATTCGTATATTCACTGCAGGTGCCCTTTTTTAAATGTAAAGTTTCTAAAGCACTTCGTACGCCATGCTCACCGGCTGAAATTTCCCGCGCCAAGTCACTATCATATTTCACAGAAGAAGAAACAAAACTTAGAGCGACCTCAATAAAATCGTAAGTATAAACTATATCCTTTGTTAATGAATTGTTGATTTGGCTTATTTCAGGAGATTTGGATTCTATTAATTCTGTGGGCTCTAAATATATCGCTACCTCTCCGGGATAATTAGCATCCTTATTATACCGGTGTGTTTTTATTAAATTAAATCTTTCTGCAGGCAAATTAGTCGAGCGGCTCAGTATCTCTACCTCGTAGGGGCTCTGGTTTGAAATTATTTTAATTACTTTTTGTGGGAACGAGTTAACAGATTTAAGGTCTATCTTATCTGCTTTAATACGATAGTAAGAATATTTTATGGAATCTGTGGTTTGGGATTTCGTAGGATTGAAAAGCTGACTCTCAGCAATTACCTCATCAGAACCCAACGAACATAGCCCTCTTAGAGGTTTTTCTTTTAAGCATTTTTCAATGATACGATAACCAATATAGTATCCCGTTTTTTCAGGAAATCCCTCCGGTGGATTTGCAAATCCCGAGCCGCCGCATATATATTTTTTCTCTATATCGAGTCCGCTTTTATTTAAATCATGCCAAATGGTGTCAAGAATCAATCTTTCGTTTTTAACACACCAATCGACGGCGGGCTTGGGCATCATCCATAATCCTTCATAAATAGATGCGTTCTCATTGACAATTCTCGGAAAATAAGACGCTATGCCCTCGTCAATTATCCAGTCACTAAGTGACTTAGGTTCTTCAAGAGGTTTGTACTGGTAATGCAGGCAATGTGCATATTCATGGACGATAATCAGTGGAATATCCTCCAACTTATATTCTATGGAGATGAGAATAGTATTTCTTCCGTTAACCGGAAGCATCTGACAATCTTTAATCGGGCTTAGGAAAAAACACACATCTATCTCTTTTTTTGGCGAGAGAGCTATATTGCAACGCTGCACGGCTGAATCGTACATGGAACAAAATTTTTGGTCATCAATGTTTTCAAGAATTTTTCGATACTTGCTTTCCGAGATACTAATAACTTGCTCGGTAAATCTTTGTTTATTTATCAGGTTGCATTCCTCATATTTTTCGTGGAGTTTATTCACAGCCGGATATGGGTTTAATACATACTTCTGATAATTCTCCCATGTGTGTTCGGTGCCAAGAAACTTTTCAAATCCCTTATACGCAAGTATTACTTTACCGTTCTCTGTGTTATTTCTATCAGGTTTTGGATTTGGCTTTCCCGCTACAGAAAGATTGCAGAAAATCAAAATAAGCAACAAAATCAAAACAAACATGAATCCGATAAAAATTTTTATTTTCATCTCTAATATTCCACTATTAATCACGACATAATTTTTTGATTTAACAAATCATACTCACTTCTACGGTGTCCATTCTTTACACTCTGAGCAATTTCTAATTTCCTGCAATTGCTTTGAACCGATACCATACTTAAAG
>Ga0307422_1000855_pt1 | contig 16278 bp, 13 predicted proteins | sample SalMarWE160290MG_FD_202153 | JGI IMG/M metagenome (GOLD analysis project Ga0307422, IMG submission 202153) | Salt marsh sediment microbial communities from the Plum Island Ecosystem LTER, Massachusetts, United States - WE1602-90 | ecosystem: Environmental > Aquatic > Marine > Intertidal zone >...
GTCGACGGCCAGATCCGCGAACCCGGCAAGAAGCAGTACGTCCGTCAGATCACCATCTACCGGGCGATCGTGGACGCCGGCGGATTCACCGAGTTCGCCGCCCCGTCGCGTGTGAGCCTGATCCGCCAGACGGCGGATGGCGAGGCAAAGGTCTACGTGATCAACGTGCGCAAGATGATGCGGGGCGCGCCCGACGACGTCGTCATCCTGCCCAACGACATCATCCGCGTGCCCAAAAGCGTCTTCTAGCCGGATTGGAGGGTGAGGAGCAATGCGTAGGCGGGTTCCAGTTGTTGCCCTTGTCGGGCTCGTGATCACGCTCGGTGCCGGCTGCGGCGGGGTGAAGTCGGACCCACTCCCACCGACGGTGACCGAGGACCCGGTCGAGACGTACCGCATCGCCCCTGGCGACGTGCTCGAGATCGACGGCGGAAGGAACCCCCAGGTCAGCAAGGAAGGGGCGCACGTTGACCAGGAAGGGTTCGTCAGCCTCCTCTACGTTGGCAAGATCAAGGCGGCCGGCAAGACCAAGAGCGAGCTCGAACACGACATCGACACCGCCTACATGGAGGCGGGGCATTTCACCGACTCGCAGGTCAGCGTCACCGTCCTGACGCTGTACTACTTCATCGACGGCCAGATACGATCTCGCGGCAAGCGCCAATACATCCGTCAGATCACCCTGTACCAGGCGATCGTTGAGGCGGGCGGGTTCAGCGAGTACGCCGACCGGGGCGACGTCCGCGTGCTGCGGCCGCAGCCCGACGGCACCGTCAAGGTCTACGTAATCAACTGCCGCCGCATCATGACCGGACGCAAGCCCGACAGCTTCGTCGTCTTGCCCAACGACACAGTCTTCGTGCCTCGCGGCTACTAGAAACAGTGAGAATAGAAAAATAGGGACAGGCACCTGTTTTTCTGCGGACGCGGGACGCATTGAGCATGGCCGCAGATGGAAAAACAGGTGCCTGTCCCTGTTTTTCGTGTGGCCCATGGCGAGGAGGCTTGCCTGCCGCAGGCAGGTTGTTCCCCATCGTCGGCCCGCGTTTTGCTACACTGGACTCGCGAGCTGCCCTCATATCCCGTGACACCCGGCTGACGAGTCGCCGCCCATGACGGACACCGCTCAAGGCCTCCGGCAGGAGCCACCCGAGCAGGCCGAGCCGATTCGCCCCGAGCCGCTCAGGCGCAGCCGGGAGACGGAACAGATCGAGCGGGTGTGCGATACGATCATCCTGGCACTCCTGGTCGGCGTGCTTGTGCTGACGGCGATCGCGTTCGGCGGCGCCGACCAGGACCTGGCGCCGTTCTCGAAGACACCGCTCGGCACGGTCCTGTACTACTTCAACTACACGATCGCGGCCGCCGCCGTGCTCATGGTGCTCGCCTGGGGCGTCAAGATGGTGCTCACCGAGCGCCTCGTGCTGGCCAGAACCCCGATCGACATCCCGCTCGTGCTGTTCCTGGTCTACGCGCTCCTGAGGGCACTCACCTGCGCGGCGCCGGCGGTGGCGATCCGCGAAGTCGGCTGGCTCGCGGCATATGCGGCGATCTTCTACGTGGCGGTCAACGTGTTGCGCACGCGGCGGCAGCAGCACCTGGTCGTCGGCGCGATCGTCGGCACGGCGCTCGTGCTCTCGATCGTGGGGTTGGTGCTCATGCTCCGGCTCGAGACGCGCGACCTGGTGCTCACGCTCGAGCGGCCACAGCAGTACCACGGCCGGCTCGGGGCGACGTATGTGTGCCCGAACCACTTCGCCGGGCTGCTCGAGATGACCATCCCGCTCGTGCTCGCCTACATCATGATCGGCAAGGCGCGCCTCGTCCACAAGATGATCGCCGGCGCCGCGGGCTTCGCCATGGTGACGGCGATGATCTTCTCAATGTCGCGCGGCGGGTGGATCAGCCTCTCGCTCGGTATCGTCTTCCTGCTCGCCGCGGCGACGCTGAACAGGCGAATCAAGCTGCTCGCCTGGCTCGTGCCGCTCGTGGTGATCATCGCCACCGTGGTGGCCATCATCGTGAACGACCCCGGCGTGCGCCACCGGTTCTCGATCGTGTTCGATCGCGACGACCTGAGCTACGGCGGCCGCGCCCTGGCGTGGAAGCACACCCTCGACGTGGTGCGGCGCCACCCGCTTGTCGGCACCGGACCGGGCACGTACCGGTGGGCGTTCACACGCGCGCAGCCGCGGGATCTCGTCTTCGACGTACGCTACACCCACAACGACTACCTGCACACCCTGTCGGACTACGGCCTCGTCGGCCTCGGTCTCATGCTGTGGGCGGCGGGATCGTTCGCCTACCGGGGCGTGCGCGCCCTGCGCCGCGCGAAGAAGAGCGCCGACCTGGCGCTCGCCACCGGCGTGATGGCGAGCGCGGTGGCGATTGCCGCGCACTCATTTGTCGACTTCAACATGCGCGTCCCGGCCAACCTGATCATCATGCTCGTGCTCGCCGCCGCCCTGGTCGCCGTCCGTCAGTATCAGCTCCGGCGCATGGGCGAGCTTGTCGTCTTCAAGCACACGGGCACGCGCCGACTGGCCACGGCCGTGAAGGTGGTCGCGATCGCCGCCCTGGTGCTTGCCGCGGCCGCGATCCTGCTCGTCAACGGCCGCAAGCATGCGGCCCGAATCGCCCACCACCGCGGGCGCGAGGTCGACATGACCGTCCCGAGGCCGATCGGGCTCAAGGAGCGGGTGATCGAGCACGTGTTGGCCCTCGAACAGATCACCCCGGAGCAGCGCGAGCCGATTGTCAGAGCGCTCTCCATGCTCGACTGGCCGATGATGCAGGACGTCGATCGGACGCTGCGCCGCATGGGCCATAAGGAGACGCTCGATCCCGAGGCGATCAAAGAGCTCATGCGGGCGGCGCGCGCGGCCCGCAGCATGACGCAGGAGGACCAGGAGCGGATCGTCGCCGCCTACCAGCGGGCGATCAGGCTGGACGGGTCGAACTTCGAGTTCCACGCCGCCCTGCTGAACTACTACGTGTACGTGGGACAGAACAGGCTGCTCAACCACGAGGCCCTCAGGGAACTCGCACGCGGAATGCCGCACGGCCTGGAGGCGACCCGGCTCAACCCGCTCTCCGCAATGACCGCCTTCAACATGGGCGAGATGCATCGGGAGATGTACGATCGGCTCAACCGGCAGGACCTATTCAACCTTGTCGACCAGACCGACTACGAACCGGTCGACTACTACAAGAAGAAGGCCCGGGACTGGTACGAGGTCGCCATCGGGCTTCATCCCGAGAACGGCACGTATCGCGAAGGCTACGCCGACTACCTCGTTCTCGCCGGGGAGCTGCAGGCGGCCCTCGGGCAGTACCGGAATGGCGTCGAGATCTTCAGCACGATGCGACGGTATGAAACGGTGTTCGAGGACGGCATCGAGCAGGTCAAGCTCACGCGCGACCCGTACAGGATAGACATCGAGCGCATCGAGGCCAAAATCCAACGAACTGAGGCGAAGCTCCGACGTCAGGCCCTCACCCCGCCCGCACGCTCGACACCAAGCGAGCACCCGCAGGATGCCCCGGAGGGGGGTCCCGAAGAGGAGCGCCGTGAGTAGCTCCGGGTCAAACCCGGAGACCAAGATGTGTGAGGAAAAAGATCCGACCCCGGAAGGGTTGCGCAAGGGCGGTCTCGGTGCCGCCTCGGCCGGCCCGTCCCGGCAATCTGCCGGGGAGACCAGGCAATGACCGATCAGGGTGACGAACAACTCAAGCGGATCTGGGCGCCGTGGCGCCTCGACTACGTCAAGGCCATCCACGACGACGGCGACGACGAGTGCATCTTCTGCATCCCGCCCGAGACCGACCGCGACCGCGAACGCCACGTCGTCGTGCGCCGGCCCGACTGCGTCGCCATCCTCAACCGCTACCCGTACAATAACGGCCACCTGCTTGTCGCGCCGAAGCGCCACGTCGCCGGGCTCAGCGACCTGAGCGACGACGAGCTCGTCGCCCTGATGCAGCTCGTGCGCGACTGCATCGCGCTGCTCCAGGAGACCCTCGACCCGCACGGGTTCAACATCGGCCTCAACCTCGGCCGGGCCGCGGGGGCCGGCATCCTCGATCACCTCCACTTCCACATCGTGCCGCGCTGGACGGGCGACACGAACTTCATGCCCGCCACCGCCAACACCAAGGTCATGCCCCAATCCCTCGACGCCCTCTGGGAGCTGCTCCGAGAGAGGCTCGGCACGGGACAGTAAGACCAACGGCCCAAAAACCGCCGGATAGGGAGTCTCGCTCGTCGAGAGGTCGTTCGCTCACAAGGTGATACTGGCATGCGTCCTCAGGGAACGGGGCGACCGCCGGCAGCGCCGTAGGCGCGGAAGCCGGTAGCCTGGGCCGTGAGGCCCAGGTGAGGAATCGCCCTCAATGGAGGAAGCCCCGTAGGGGCGACAGATGCTCGTCGAGGACAGGACAGCAGCCCGCTCATACGACCCCTGCCGCGCCGATGGCGCTCATCGCCATGTGTTGCGCCGTAGAGTCCCTGGGCCTAACGGCCCAGGCTACCGCCTGTCGCCGCTCCGCGGCTGCTGGCAAGCACAGCCAACCTTTATCCGCCGATTTGGACGCTCCGAGCCGGCTTGACCACGGCCCGCCGACGTGCTACTTCCCTGTGCAGCATCGAGGAGGCACATGGTCAGGAGGAAAAAGAAGAAAGCGGCTGAGGAGCCTCTCGTGAGCGGCGTCGACGGGATGCCCGTCGATGGGCCGCGCGTGGCGGCGCGCTGCCCTTCCTGCGGCCACGAGTCGGTCTTCGAGTCCTTTGGGGAGATGAAGGACCTGCTCTACCGCGGCCACGTCTACGGCCAGCGCCGGTGCCCGAACCCCAACTGCGACGCCCACCTTTTCTTCATCACGAAGGGCAAAGAGGGCGTCACCACGTTCCCCGCCCAACGGGTCGACTTCGAGAAGGACGGCGTGCCCCAGCACGTGATGACGCCGCTCGACGAGGCGCTCGAGTGCCACGCCAACGGCTGCTACACGGCCGCGGCGATGATGACGCGCCGCGCGCTCGAGCTGATCTGCGCCGACCGAGGCGCCGCCGGCGAGCGGCTCGTCGAGCGCCTCAAGGACCTCGCGCGCGAGATCGTCCTGCCCGACAAGCTGCTCAAGGAGATCAACATCCTCAAGATCTTCGGCGACGACCGGGCCGACGCCCACCTGAGCACCTTCCCCCAGGTCGGCAAGGAGGAGTCCGAGACCGGCCTCGCCCTGGCCAAAGAGATCGTCAAAGCCGCCTACCAGTACGACAAGCTCGTCGACAAGCTCCGCGCCCTCAAAGAAAGATAGCTCTCCGCTCCGTGCCCCCCGTGTCCCCCGCGGTTTTCCCGGAAACGGGAAGATACAACCACGGGGGACACGGGAGGCACGGGGGAAAGAGGTGACTGACCCTGTTCGCCTCGCGGTAAACTTCTGGGGGTGTGAGGCGTTCAAGCGAGTGTAGGAATTGGGGGCCTTGACGCGCGACGAAGAGCTCAAGTTGATTCGGGCCTTTCAGGCCGGCGAGACGGGCGCGTTCGACGCGCTGGTCGGCGACGTGCGCGCGAAGGCCTATTCTTTGGCATACCAGTGGACGCAGAACCGCGAGGACGCGCTCGACGTCTGCCAGGACGCCTTTCTGAAGCTGTACCGGGCGCTGCCGAACTGGTCGGCGCGGGCGTCGGTCTTCACGTGGCTGTACCGGGTGATCATCAACCGGGCGATCGACATGAAACGCAAGAAGACGCGGCACAAGACGGTGTCGAGGGACGCGGCGAGCGACGAGCATCCGCTGCCCGAGCCCGAGGCGAGCGGCGTAACGAACCCGGAACGGCTCGCGTCGTCGCGCGAGATCCAAGGCCGGATCCGCGACGCGGTGATGGCGCTGCCGACGAAGCAGCAGCAGGTGTTCGTGCTGCGGCACTTCGAGGACCTGCCGCTCAAGCAGATCGCCGCGATCCAGCAGACCACCCTCGGGGCGGTCAAGGCGACGCTGTTCCAGGCGGTGCGCAAGGTGCGTAAGTCCCTCGCGGGGTATTGGGCAGAGATGGGAATGTGAGACCGATGAATAGGAAGCGATTCGATCAACTGATACAGCGGATGAGCACGGGCGAGCTGACGGACGCCGAGCGCGGCGAGCTCGTCGAGCTCTGCGCCGACGGCGACGCGCTGCACGCCGAGGTGCGCCGGACTGAAGCGATCCTGGCCGCGGCGCACACAAGCACCGTCGAGCAGCCGAGCGATTTCGAGTGGGCCGCGTTCTCGACGCGGCTCGAGGCCACCATCGAGGCCGAGCAGCCTCGCGCGTATGGCCGGCTGGCGCTGTGGCTCGATCGCCTTGTCGCGTTGCTACGGCCGCGGCGTCTTGCTGTGGCCGCGTCGGCCGGAGCGGTGGTGGCAATTGCGGTGCTGATCGCCGTCGTTACGCTGCGCCCCGGCGCGCAGACGAAGCCGCGGATGGTAGTAGCTGGCATTGACGAGCCGGAATGGGATTGGGAGGAGTTCGCCCAGTACTACCCGGTGGCCGAGACGCTGCCCGATCCGGACCTGCTCACCGTCGAGCAGCACTTCTGGGAAGAGATGGACAAGGTCGACGAGGTGATCGAGGAAGCGCCGTCCTTTGACGGGAACGGCGAGAGCGACGAGTCGTACATCTTCGGCTGAGGCCAAGCGGCCCGGCCGGTTGACGAAGAGCGAGGTGGACGAGCGATGAAACGGATCATGATCGTCGGAGCTGTGGCGCTGTTGGTGAGTCTTGGCGCGGGGGCTCTTGCCATGGTGATGCCCGGCAGGGAAGGTCCCCCGCCCGAAGGAACAGGTGGCCGCCAGCCCTTCCATCCCCCCGGACACGAGCTCAAGGACATCGAGCAGGCCTACGAGAAGGAGCTGCGCGCGGCGCAGGAACAGATCGCCGAGTCGCGCCGCGTGCTCGACGAGAACACGAGCCGCTTGCGCGAGATCTGGGACCAAGCGCGTGAGGCGTCCGGCGCCGACGCGCGTGCCGACCTGCGGCCGGAGTTCGAGGGCCTCGTCAAGGAGAACTCGCGGCTCGAGATCGAGGTCGCCGAGCTCAAGGTGAAGGTGGCTGAGATGGGGCTGAAGCTCGCGATGGAACGCCTGGTTCAGGCCAGGGTGTCGCTGCGCGAAGCCCAAATCAAGCTGCACCGCCGCGAACGATGGCTCGAGGGCGACTGGGGCGACCGGCTCCGGCGCGGGCCGTACGAACCCCGCCGAGACCGGCCGGCCGACGCACCGACCGCCGATCAGCCTTCGAGCAACGGGCCAGCGGCCGATGAGCCAGCGGCCGATCAGCCGTCGGACGACAAGCCGTCGGACGACAAGCCGTCGGACGAAGAGCCGTCGGACGACGAACCAGCGGTCGATCAGCCGGCGGCCAATGAGCAGGATGCGTCTCGCGACGAACCTGCAGTGCAAGCGCACTAGCCTGCCGTTCTTTCACCCTGGTGGCGCAGCCGGGACCGGCGTCCCGGCTGCGTCGCCGCAACCGACATGCCGTCTCCGCCATTGACCCCATGCCCGACCGCCGCTACGATGTCTCCGATGAGGGGACACGTCTGCCGCACCCGAACGAGGGAGAACGATGAGCATTCTCGACGAGATCCGTGCGAAGGCCAAGCGGCTCGGCAAGACGATCGTCTTGCCGGAAACGTACGACGACCGCGTGCTCGAGGCGGCCGACAGCATTCTGTCGGACGGGATCGCCAAGGTCGTCCTGATCGGCGACCGCCACGAGATCCTGGGTAAGGCGACCAACCTGGCGCACCTCGAGCACGCCACCTTCATCCGACCCGACGACCCGAAGCACGCCGACGATTTCGTCGGCGAGTACCACGAGCTGCGCAAGCACAAAGGGATCACGCTCGACGAGGCGCGCGAGACGATGGCCGACCACGTGTTTTTCGCCGCCATGTGCGTGCGCAAGGGCATCGCCGACGGCTTCGTCGGGGGCAGCATCGCGCCGACGCCCAAGATGCTGCGCGCCACGCTCCATATCCTCAAGACCGCACCTGGGATCGAGACGCTCTCGAGCTGCTTCCTGATGGTCGTGCCCGACTCGAGCTTCGGCGCCAACGGCGCGCTGATCTACTCGGACTGCGGCGTCGTGCCGAACCCGGATGCCGAGCAGCTCGCCGACATCGCCATGGCGGCGGCCGGCTCGTGCCGCGCGCTCATCGGCGCCGAGCCGAAGGTGGCGCTGCTGAGCTTCTCGACCAAGGGGAGCGCGAAGGACGAGACGATCGAGAAGGTCACCGACGCCGTCGAGATCCTCAAGAAGCGCAACGTCGATTTCGTCTTCGACGGCGAGCTCCAGGCCGACGCGGCCCTCGTGCCCGGCGTGGCGAAGCGCAAGGCGTCGGACAGCCCCATCCAAGGCGACGCCAACGTGCTCGTTTTCCCCGACCTGAACGCGGGTAACATCGCCTACAAGCTGACCGAGCGCCTCGCCGGCGCCGACGCGATCGGCCCGCTGCTGCAGGGGTCCGGCAAGCCGGCCAACGACCTGAGCCGCGGCTGCGACGCCGCCGACATCGTGAACGCCGTCGCGATCACCGCACTCCAGGCGGCCGCGGCGACGAGGTAGGCGGCCCGCTCATCAGCCATCGCGCGCGTTGCTGCGCAGCGCCCGTGCGCGAAGCCCGCGCAGTGCCCGTGCGCGAAGCCCGCGCAGCGCCCGTGCGCGAAGCCCGCGCAGCGCCCGTGCGCGAAGCCCGCGCAGTGCCCGTGCGCGAAGCCCGCGCAGCGGGCGTGCGCGAAGCCCGCGCAGCGGGCGACATGTTGTAGCCACGGGCGTCAGCCCGTGGAGCGCGAAGGGAAGAAAGAGCAAAGCCCCCGCAGGGGGCGGCATCTGCATTGCCTGGTCATCAGATGTCGCCCCCTGCGGGGGCTCGCGCATTTCTCCTCGTGCCCGATGTCCACGGTCTCACGACCGCGGCGACCTAATGTCACCCTCTGCGAGGGTTCGGGTGCGCGGTGGGGCAGCGTTCTGGATCTTGTCCGTCGTGTTTGCCGCTATCGCTGGCGCCGTGTCGTCGAGCACTCAGCGTGTGGGGTCGGGCTCAACGCCGCTCAAGCAGTTCGGCGTTCAGTCCGCCTTGCTTTCGGCTGCAGCAATCGTTCCGAGGGCAAGCGAGGCCGTCGCGCGGACTTCGGGTGGCACCTCTCTGCTGGCGCGGAGCTTCTGGAGCGGCTCGACGGCGCGCGGATCGCCGATCTCGCCCAGAATGCCGATGAGCAGCAACAGCGTTGTCTCCTTGGCCTCGGCAAGCTGCTCGATCAGGCTCGGGACCGCAGCGGCGCCCATCGAAACAAGCGCGTTCTCGGCGTTGCGCTGCACCTTCCAGTGACGATCATGGAGCGCGTTGACAAGCGGCCTGACCACGCGCGGATCCTCGAGCCGCCCAAGCAGACGTGCCACGGGCACACGCACGAGCGGCGACGGGTCCTTGAGCCCGCTGAGCAGCATGCTGACGTAGACCGCGTCGTCGAGCTCGACCTGGGCGAGCGCCTTGGCGGCCTCGGCTCGCACGCCCTCGTCGCTGTCGGACACGAGCACGAGCGACAGGGGGCCGCCGACCTTCTTGCCCGAGATTCGGCCGAGCGCGCGCACAACGCCGTAGCGCACGATGGGGCTCGGATCGCCGAGAACCGCCAGCAGCGGCTGGATGCCCCGCGGGGTGCGCACGCGGCCGAGCACGTGCGCGGCGTAGTAGCGCGCCCAGGTGGCGCCCTCGACCTTGAGGAGCGCCTCCTCGGCCGTGTGGGCGACCGCCTCGTCCGGATCGGCGGCGAGCTTGCGGAGCGGCTCGACGGTTTTCGGGTTCTTCAGCTCGCCCAGGCTGCGGATCGCCCGGAGGCGCATCCGTTTGTTGCCGTCCTCGAGCGCGCAGCGCAGCACGGGATCGACCGGCACCTTCGGCAGCGAGAGCAGCTCGGCGACAGGGCCGATCACGGCGTTGCCGTGCTCGACGAGCGCGTCGGCCGCGGCGCGCCGCACGCGGAAGTACGAATCAGCAAGGCAGTTGATCAGCGGAAGCATCGCCGCCGGGTCGCGTGCCCTGCCCAGGACGGTGATGATGTTGGTGCGCATCTGGCGGCTGCGGCTGAGCCTGAGCCGGTTGAGCAGGTACGCCGTCGCGCTCGGGCCGAACCCGGTGAGCGCCTCAATCGCCGCGGCCACCACGCGGCTGTCGCGGTCGCCCAGCCGTTCGATGATCACGTCGACGGTGCCGGCCTCGCCGAGCCGGCCGAGGCAGCGGATCGCCTGCTCGCGCACCAGCGGCGACTCGTCGTCGATGACCTCAACGACGGCGGGCGCGACGCCCGGATTAGCGATCCGGCCGAGCACCTCGCAGATGCCGGCCCGGAGCGCCGGGCTCGGCAGCTCGAGCGCCTCGACGAGCGGGATCGTCGCCACCGACCGCAGGCGGCACAGCGTGGCGATCACGAGCTCGCGCACCTCGGCATTGTCGACGATCAGCAGGCGCAGCAGGCGGCGGGCCGTCGCGGTTGTCTCCTCCCGGGCCATCTGCCCGATCAGGCGCTTGAGCGCCTCGGCCGCCTCGTTGCGGACGATCCACTCTTCGTCGTCGAGCGCGTCGGCAAGCGCCTCGATCACGGCGGGCTCGCCGAGCTTGCCCAAGGCCGCCACGGCGAACCAGCGCGTCACGGCGTTCTCGGACCGGTAGACGCGAGGCCGCAGCAGCGCCTGGGCCGCCGAGGGGTCACCGATGCGCGCGAGCCCCTTGACGGCATACTGCTGCACTTCGTCGTCGGGGTCGTCGAGCGCGTGCACGAGTGCCTCAACGGCGCGGGCGTCGGTAAACACGCCGAGCTGGCGAGCGGCATCGCGGCGCACTTCCCAGTCGATGTCGCTCCTGAGCTCGTCGGCAAGCTGTTCCAGCGTGTCGGCCACGGCGCGCCTTTCTTATGCCACCTCGATGATGCCCTTGCAGCTCCTCCCGGGCGAGGTGGCCGTCATCTCGTAGTTGCACTGGATGCCGGTGAGGATCTCGACGGCGGCCTTGAAGCAGCCGATCCGCGCGCAGGTCAGGTTCTGCAGCGGCATCGTCTGGCCCGACAGGTCGCGGCAGCTCGCGCCGTAGGGGCACGCGGCCACCTCGACCTCGACGCGGTACGGGTCGAGCTCGTCGACCCTGAACTGGCTCGCATCGTCGAAGAAGCCGACCTTGACGCACAGCTCGATGTAGCTCTGGACCGCGTCCTTGATCGTGGCCGCCTTGCGCGGCCGGAGGCCGTACTCCTCCTCGAGGATGCGCAGCAGCGTCTCGGTCGCGTGCTGGTAGGCGCGCTCGATGAACGCGCGGGGCCGGATGCCGTGAAAGTCGCGCGCGGTCTCCTCGAGCGCGTCGAGCCAGACGCGGGCGACGACCCAGCCGGTCGTGCTCTTGTCGAGCGTCTTCATTTCTTCCTCGCCGTCGTTGAGGTTGTCTCGTTGCTGGCAGGTCCGGCCGCGTCGGTCGGCGCCGTCTTCGTGGCCGCCTTCGTGGCCGCCTGCTCTGCGGGCGGCGTGTGCTCGGCCTCGACCAAGCCCATTCGCTCGAGCAGCACTTCGAGCGCCCGGGGGGTGAGCGAGATCGAGTAGTCGCGCTGGAGCTGCCGGACGAGGTAGTCGAAGCCGGCGTCCTTGTTGTCCGACCACAGGATGGCGACCTGGGCCTTGTCCTGCTCGCTGAGCGCGGCGAGCTTCGCGTTGATCGTCTCCTCCTCGATCCGCTCGGCTTTCACCTTGAGCATGTGGCCAAGCACGCGGACCGTGGCGCGGCCGATGGCGAGCTCCTCGTTGGTCGGGATCACGAGGACCTTGACGGGCCCGGTGCTGATCGTCGTCTCGTTGGCTGCGTTGCGCTTCTCGTCGACCGCGATGCCGAGCGCGTCGAGCCCCTCGCACGCCTTGAGCCGGACGGGGGCCGCGTTCTCACCGATGCCGCCGGTGAAGACGACCGCATCGAGCCCACCGAGCACGGCGGTGTAGGCGCCGATGTACTTGCGGACCCGGTAGCAGAAGATGTCGAACGCGAGCTGGTGCTGCTCGTTGCCCTCGTTGGCGCCGGCGATGATCTCGCGCATGTCGTTTGTCGTCTCGCTCACGCCGAGCAGGCCGCTGTACTTGTTCATGAGCGTGTCGACTTCCTTGGTCGAGAGCCCCTCGCGCTCCATCAGGTACGGCACGAGCGCGGGATCGATGTCGCCGCATCGGGTGCCCATCACGAGGCCTTCGAGCGGCGTGAAGCCCATCGAGGTGTCGATGCTCACGCCGCCCTTGACGGCGGTGATCGAGGCGCCGTTGCCGAGGTGGCACGTAATGATCCGGCACTCGGCAAGCGGCTTGCCGACGATCTCGGACGCCTTCTGCGCCACGTGCATGTGCGAGGTGCCGTGGAAGCCGTAGCGCCGGATGCCGAGCTTGCGATAGAGGGCCATCGGCAGCGCGTAGGTGTAGGCGTGCGGCGGGATGTTCTGGTGGAAGGCGGTGTCGAAGACGGCGACCTGGTCCTTGCCGGGCATGAGGGCCGCGCACGCCTCGATGCCCCGCAGGTTATGCGGGTTGTGGAGCGGCGCGAACTGGATGCACTCGCGGATCTCGTCGATGACTTCGCCGGTGATCAGCACGCTGTCGGCGAACCGCTCGCCGCCGTGGACGACGCGATGGCCGATGGCGCCGATCTCGTCGGCCGACCCGATCACGCCGTAGCGGCTGTGGGTCAGCGTCTTGATCGTGAGCTCGATGGCGGTCTCGTGGTCGAGCACTTCGAGCACTTCCTTGACGCCGCGGCCCGTGTGGGGCGTGTAGCGAAGGATGGCGCTCGAAGTGCCGATCTTCTCGACGATGCCCTTGGCGATCGCGGTCTCGGTGTCCATGTCAAGGAGCTGAAACTTGACCGACGAGCTGCCGCAGTTGAGGACAAGAACTTTCATGGTCTCCTCGTGCCGACGTCTTTGGTCGGAAAGGCGGCCCGATGCTGGGCGGTCGAAGGCCCGGTGTCGGGTAGCTGGCTGTCTGTCACGGAATGCGCACCTGCGGAAGCAGGAAGCGCGCCATATGGTTACACAGGGTTCGGGCGGGCGTCAACGGGTATGCTGGGGCCGCAAGAAGGTCTGGACGAGGGCAGGACGATAAGACAAGGCGGCGAAGAAGCCGGCCGCGCTTCTTCACCGCCTGCCTAGTTCTTGGCCGCGTGCTTGCGGCTTCTTACTTCTTCCGCTTGCGCAGGAACAGGAGTCCCGCGAGCCCGAGGACGGCCATCGTGCCCGGCTCAGGAATCGGCACGCACCGAGTGTGGATGATGATCTCCTCGATCCAGGTGCACGGCTCGAACCAGATCTCGATGTACTCCATCGGCGGGTTGCCGGGAAACGTCACGAGGTAGGGATTCACGGACCACGTGGCACCGGTGGGGTCCGTCCCAAGCAGGACGGGTGCACCAGGGGTCGTCGTCGCTCCATGTCCCGGCTGGCCGCCAACCGATATCGGCGGCGACGTCGACGTCACCTGGACCCAGACCTCTTTGCGGATTCCATCAGAGTCCTTGTTGTGGATCTGGATGGCCTGCTTGCCGGGTTGGTCTCCCCCGACATGCCACGAGGTCAACGTGCCATCCCAGCTGGGCGCTTCCTGCTCGCCCCAGCCTTCCCAAAGGCCTTCCTCCATCGTGAGCAGCGGGAGGCCGTACGGGTTCTCGCAGAAGTCCGGCGCGACGTCGACTGTCTCCTCTGTGAAGAACTCCCAATCCTGCCACGTGCCCCGGTCGTCAGGAACGGGCAGCTCCCACGGCGGCGGGATGATATCCTCCGCCGTGGCGACGGGCGACAGCACGAGCACCGCAAGCAGCGGCACTAAGGCCAGTAAGGCTTTCCTCATAACTGATCCCCCTTCTCGTGTTTCAGCGCGCTGTTCAGGTCAATAGCAGTCCCTTGGCCCGCCTGGATACACCAAGACGCGACTTCGGGCTGTAAGCTTACCTGGCCTGCGGCAAGGAATAGGGAGTCTGGGTAACTAGCGACCAGTAAGGCAGTTACGATAGAACCCCCGGCTCCTTACACCCAAGCATCCCTTTTATACCATAATCCGACCTGCCGAGTCAAGCACGAAACGCCGCAACTGCGGCTTCCCCCGCACCGCGCAGCGCCGAGAACCTGGGCAAAGACAACGGGCCCGGGGAATCCCCAGGGCCCGTTGTGCGGCGATGGCCTTTTCTCGCTGCCTAATCCCAGAGTTTGAAGATGCTCCTGGCGAGGTCGGTATTATCGATGTAGAGGCCGCGAACGGGATCGTGCTTCGGCCCGTGCCGGTAGAGGTGCGTGCAGCCGCGGCCGCGCGCGTAAAGCGGGATGAGCGCGTTCGTGTGGTCGCCGCTGTTCCACTGCATGCCCGGCAGGTTGCCGGCGCCGTTGTTGACGAGCGGCGTCCAGGTCGCACAGCCCGGGCCAGGGCCGGCGCCTGAGCCCGGACCGGTCAGGTAGCCGCATTCGTGGTCGGCGGTGACGATCACGAGCGTGTCGTGCCATCCGCCGTTCGCTTCAACCCACTGGCAAACGGCCTCGACGGCCCGGTTGAAATCGATCTCCTCCTCGATCACGCGGTTCGAGCTGTTGCCGTGGCCGGCCCAATCGACGGCGCCGCCCTCGATCATCAGGAAGAAGCCGTCGGGGTCGTTGTCGAGGACGTTCAGGGCCGCCTTCGTCATCTCCGGCAGGGTCGGCACGGTCGCGATGAGCGGGGCGTCGTACGGATTCGTCTCATCAGGGACCGGGCCCCGGTTGTACTGAAGCGTCAGGGCGATTTCGGCCACGCCGAGCACGCGGTCGGGCGCCGGGCCGCTCATCAGGCCCTGGAATGCAGCCCGGGACGTGATCAGCGACCACGGATCGTTGATCCCGTCGCCGTCGGCGTCGCCGGCGGCGGTGCCCGCAATGAGCTCGATCCAGGTGGCCTGGCCGCCGACGTACTTGTACTGCCAGGTGGACGGATCGGTCGCCAGCGCTTGGCCTTCGTTGTCGAAGCCCGGATGCCCGCAGCCCATGACGACGTCGGTGGCGCTGTCGTGAATCATCTCCTGAGCGATCTCGGCGTAGTTGCCGCGCGCTACGTTGTGCGCGACGTAACCGGCCGGCGTGGCGTGGCTGAGCTGCACGCTCGTGATGACGCCCGTGGCCTTGCCGAGCTCCTCGGCGCGCTGGGCAATGTGTGTAAGCGGCCACCCGTCGGTGTCAACGCCGATCGCGCCCGAGTAGGTCTTGACGCCGGTGGACATCGCCGTCGCGGCGGCGGCCGAGTCGGTGTACTCCCGCATGACGTACTTGAAGTAGGTCCACGCGCGGTCCGGCTCGTACGTCTGGCCCATCATGTAGGTGCTCATGGCGAGCCGCACGGGCCACTTCTCGTAGGGCTGCGTCCCGGTGGCGCCGTACTGGTACAGGCTGGCGGCATCGACGTGGTAGTAGCCGCAGCCGTCGGAGATCATCACGATGATGTTCTTCGGCCGCGGCGTCCTGAGGAAGCGCCACCACGGGCCCTTCGCCAGGGCCGGCGACGCCGCCAACACGACGGCGAGCACCAAGATGGACGGCGCCAACCTCTTCGTAATGCTTCTGCTCATAAGCTTCATGGTTCACCTCTGATGCAGCGATCTTACGGGACGGGGCGGCCCAACGCAACAGCGCCCGCGGGTGTGGTAGAATCAGATCAAGACAAAGGAGGTGGCGCCATGCCGACACACGACGCTATCGACCGAATGACCAAGAAACTTCGGCTCGACACGCCGCTGATCGCCGTGTACGACGCGGCGCCGGGCGAGGCGTTCGCGCCCGTCGTCGAGGCGAAGGAACGCACGTGCTGCTTCGCCTACTACACGCAGTGGCTCGACGGGCAAACGGTCGTTTTCAAGAAAGGAGGCGGCGGCTGCCCCGGCGGGCACCGGGCGTTCGGCCTCGAGAAGGACTACCCCGACTACATGGCCCACTTCCTCACCGACGGCGAGGGCGCTCCGATGGGAGAGGGCTTGAAGGCCAGCTCGGAGCTTGCGCAGGAGTTCCTGGACAACGCCGTGCCGCCGGAGATCTCGGGCGACACGGTCCTGATCGGCCCGCTCAGGCTCGACCAGTGGGACAGCGTGCAGACGGTCACGTTCCTGGTCGATCCGGATCGGCTCGCGGGCACGATGACGCTCGCGGGGTTCTGGTCAGGGCGTGACGTGGTCAAGGCGCCGTTCTCGTCGGGCTGCGGCATGATCTGGC
>Ga0307422_1000856_pt1 | contig 16276 bp, 13 predicted proteins | sample SalMarWE160290MG_FD_202153 | JGI IMG/M metagenome (GOLD analysis project Ga0307422, IMG submission 202153) | Salt marsh sediment microbial communities from the Plum Island Ecosystem LTER, Massachusetts, United States - WE1602-90 | ecosystem: Environmental > Aquatic > Marine > Intertidal zone >...
AGGCCCTCAACGCGGGTTGCCGCGTTGAGGGCCTTTATCATGCATGAAGAGTGGGGACACATCTTCATTTGTCATGTACTATGCCAAGGCCGGAGAGTGATTTTAAGTCCTCCTCTCTGATTATAGCCATCATGCCTCAAGATTCGTAATTCCGGGGACACAATACTAAATTATTGATAATTGATGTAAGTCATGGCTTTGTGCGGCCATGGCACGTATCGCAAGAATCGTGGTTCCCGGCTATCCTCATCATACAACGTAACATCTCAAAAATTCGGGTAGTTGGTTTACAATAGTCAAACCTGGATTCCGGCCTTCGCCGGAATGACTTTTAAGATCAAAGGTTTCTTTCAATCTCGAACGCTATAAGCAATACTTCACCTCTCCTGTATCTCTATCGTACTGGAATCTTAGACTGGCTTCCCAAATTATTTAATGAAATCTGGAATGTGGATTTCTGATGACATACGGCAGAGGGTTTTGGCTTTCGCTGGTGAGATTGATAATGATTAGCGTATTTATGAAGTCAACTACTACCGGCTGAAGCCGGTAGTAGTTGACTCGAGTAGATAATCCTTTCAGGTGAGATTGGGCAAATTTCTGCCGGCAAAGAGGGCCTTTATGTTATCTTCGATGTCCATCTGCCTTGCCCATTTTTCAATATATTGTGCATCAAGTCTGGAACCCTGGACAACAACAATCCCCTGAGCATCACGTATCTGCCGCTCTGAGGGCATGAGATGGTCCCAATAAACCTTATGCAAAAGAACATCTTCCGGGCTTGCCATAACAGCCCAAAAGCCGCCTATTACCTCAATTTTCCGAGATCGATGAAAACAGGATTTTGTGAATGGATCACCCCTGTTAACCCAAAAATCAATTTTCAGGCCTGTCCGGGAATGGATAAAATTAAACATACCAGAGCCTGCTAGGGCCTCCAAGACTCCTTCTCTGCTGATATAGCCATCATGCTTAAAAAGTCGAATAATCCCATCTACATCCTGTTTTCGAGCTGTTAAAACTACATCGATATCATGGGTAAACCGAGGGATTCCATAATAGGAACTTGCTATTGAACCCGTTATGAAATATTGAAAGTCCGCTTTTTCAAGCTTGCCGACAAGCAGTTTAAGAACCTCTAACTGCTCCATACGTCATCCTTTGGCGTGCCCGTCTTTCAATTTCGTCTTCGTCTAAATCAGGATGTAAGGACTTTTCAGATGCCTTTACCTGAGCAATGGAAATATCCCACATTTCAAAGGCGATCTTGAGACGCTCCTTTCCCGACATCCTTTTATAGATTTCAACTTGTTTTCTTGCTCCTTGTTCCGGCCTCATGAGAACCAGCTCCTTGAACCAATGCCATAGAGTAAATCGCTTGGCAATGGTATCCTTTATAGCTTATCTCAAAATAGAACTTGCCTCAAAGGAAGTCAAATGTGAAAATGGGGCCACATCCATTTGTCATGTAATGAGCCAAGGTTGATGGTTTCGTAAAAAGTCTTTCTGTCTGTCTTGACAAAGATTCTTGTTTCTTCTATAAAACAATATACATACTTAGTGTTTTATAGAAGAAACAAAAAAATGGGATTTTTGCTAAGTACATGCTTAACAAACTCGTAAAAAGTCTGTTTCTCGATTTTTACGAAACCATCATGTTTGCAATCCTATAGGACGAAGGGCGCCCAATGATAAAGGAAACATTCAAGATCATACTCAAAGAATTTCATGATCGTTCGGTCCCGGATCTTATAGAACGCGATCAAAAGGTTGATCTCTCCCTTTTGCGATCACCGGTAAACAAAATAATAACGATTATCGGCCCACGAAGGGCCGGCAAAACATACTTCCTGTTTCAAACTATCAAGAAGCTGCTGGCCAAAGGGGCCGCCATAACGGACATAGTCTATATGGATTTTGAAGATGAGCGCCTTTTGCCGATGAGGCCTGAAGATCTCCAGGGTATTCTTGATGCCTATTTTGAGCTTTACCCCGATAAGAGCAAACCGTTTATTTTCTTCGATGAGATCCAAAACATCAATGGCTGGCATCAATTTATAAGAAGGCTTAACGATCAGGGATACAATATCTTTCTCACCGGCTCAAACTCCAGGATGCTCGGCCATGAGATTGCCACGGCGCTGAGGGGAAGAACCCTTGCCTATGAGATATTTCCGTTTTCCTTCAGAGAGTTTCTCGCAGCACATGAGATAAAAATAGAAGAAAATACACTCTACGGCGAGATAAGACATCGGGTCAGGCGGCTTTATGAGGAATATCTCTTCTCCGGAGGGTACCCGGAACTCGCCTTTATCCAAGAAAAAGAAACAAAGGGGAAAATTCTCCAAGATTACTTCAACGCCATCTTTTATAGAGACCTGTCCGAGCGATATCGGATCAAAAACTCGGACCTCTTGAGACAATGGCTGCAAATCCTCATGGCCAATATTGCTTCAACGATTAGTTACCACAAGGTAGAAAACGATTTCAAATCACGCGGCATGAAACTATCTCGGACTACGTTGAGCACCTATGCCCGCTATGTGGAGGATATCTTTTTCGGCTTCTTTCTCGAACTCTATTCAGAATCCGTGAGGAAACGTCAGATAAATCCCAAGAAGTTCTACCTCATCGATCAAGGGCTGCACAACTATCTAACCCTGAAATTTTCAGAGAACAAGGGCCGGCTTTTAGAGAATATCGTCTTTCTTGAGTTAAGAAGAAGGGGATTCCACGTTTTTTACTATAAAACCGCCACGGGTCATGAAGTCGACTTTCTGCTGCAAGATAAGGGGGAGTGGAAATTGATTCAGGTATGCCATGATGTATCGCATATCGAGACCTTCTCACGAGAAAAGAAGGCCTTGATCGCCGGAATGCGAGAGATGGGTCTTCGATCTGGAACTATCATAACCCACGATGACACAAGAGAGGAAACAATAGATACGTACACGATACATATGGCGCCGGCCTGGAAATGGCTGCTCATGCCTGAAATCTGAAAACTACGTACACATATTCATACATACGGTCCTGCCTGCTGCGACGCTTGCGGCGCAGGCAGGGACGTATTCTGCAAGCTGGGTTTCAATAAATTCCTTGAAAAAATCCCCCTTGCCCCCTTTTATAAAGGGGGAATTTTTTCTCCTCCCTTTTAAAAGGGAGGTTGGGAGGGATTTTAAAATGTGAGCGTATTTATAATACTGTACTTAGCCATTCGATGCTGAGCCCAGCTTCTTTTTCAAGCCTTTTTCTTTCAAATAGGCCTTCAATATCCCGGAACCCTGGAGCATTCCCCGAGCCTCAACAATCGGATCACCGGCTTCAGGCACCATCAAAAGGCAGGAGCAACCCTGTAAAAAACCGAACGGCGCACATTTCACAGAGGCCCTGCAAAGAAAAAGGCCAATCATCTCTGCGCTCTGCCTTGCGGTGTGGAATACGTGACGGCACGATATTTGATGAGGCAGAGAGGAATATACCGGTCATCCGAAAATTCGGTTCATTCTCTCGCCTACGACAGCAAGGAATCTCTCCTTCAAGGCTGAGGTGGACGTGTTTGCCTTACCATTGCCCCTGATCCGGGGTTGGAGTGTGCTGGGGTAAAAAATGTCAGCTTCATTCATACCCTGGAGCGAGGATTTCCCTCTCTATCATCCATGTCCTCTGTCTCACCTGTTTAAAACTCGAGGTAATGCAGGGCTGCCAGGTAATATTGCGGGTCAAAATGAGCATTGCTGATCATTTTTCGCTGAGTAAAGCACGAATATTGCTTTTCACTTTCTGGAGTCCCGCCCTCTCAAAGGCAGTCCTCCCAAAGGTCTTCTTGAAATCAGGATCGCTCATAGCGAGGATATCCCCTGTGGTCGGCATAGAGACCATGCTTTGTTCTTGTCCGTTGAAAGGACACACCTCCTGACACACGTCACAGCCAAAAAAGGTATTTCCCATCTTTCCTGCCGCCTCCTGATCGATATCGCCCTTGGACTCGATGGCGAGGTACGACAGACATCGATGAACATCAAGGAAATAGGGCGCCTTCAAGGCCCCTGTCGGGCAAGAGTCGACACATCGTGTGCATGAACCACATGCATTTTCAAGCGCCTTGAGTGCAGGGATGGGGAACCGCGCGGTGGTGAGGATTTCAACCAGGTAACAGTACGAGCCGTAACCAGGAACGATCAACATGTTGTTCTTTCCTATGAACCCAATACCGCTCGCCGCTGCAAAGCTCCTCTCAAGCAAAGGCGCGGAGTCCACGCATACCCGGCTGAGGCTTCCAGGAAAGAGCCGGGAAACACAGGCGCGAAGCTCCTTTGCCAAATTTCTTAACCGCAGGTGATAATCATCTTGATCCGGTGTGCTGTACCTCGAGGCAGCGTATCCGTCCGGCGTGGATGGTTTTGCCGCCGGATAGGGGTAGGCCAGGGAGATGATCGTCCGCGCCCCATCGAGGAGTTTTGTCGGATCTCCTCGTATGTCTCTGTATCTTCCGAGGTACGGCATATCGCCGAGTTCCACATCCCGCAGCCAGCTGAGGAATGATTCGAAGTGCAGCGGGGTATCCGGCCTGGTAAAGCCCACGGCGATAAAACCCAGTTCTTTGGCCTTGTCTATAAAGACCTGGTTCGGCATTGCATCCTATGCGCTGAGCGTCTAAGGGCAGATCGCGCTATAAAAGGGCAAAGCAGCTCGGAACTCGCAGCCCTCATTGCTGCTGCTTGCTGTATGCTTTCCTAATCCGGCCTTTCGAAGAAATCCTTTGCCCATGGCGGATTGTACACAATGACGTATGCCAGGAAAAATGCTGCCAGCGGCAAAAAGAAGACGATAAGGTCGAGCAAAATGATCCCTAAGGCCAATAGAATACGGTTTTGCTTGCTCATAATCATCTTTCTAGCATAACCTCTATTTGTGATCAAATAAGGATAATATCGTGCAGCGATTTTATCACTTGATTGTATAGGAATTTCCTCTTTTAAGTCCCGCTTGCGGGACGCTATATAAAATCGTGCAGCGATTTTATCTTGACTTATAAAATCCGCCTCTGCTAGGAATGAGGTGCTTATTGCGAAGGGGTTTCCTAGGGCTCTTACATGAATATCCTTGATTTTATCATCATTGGATTGATCGCCTTTTTTCTCATCAAAGGTATTTTCAGGGGCTTCTTCAGGGAAATTGCTTCCCTCGCAGGTATCATTTTTGGACTTGTGATCGGCAACCACTACCATCCCCAAATGTCCGACTACCTCAAGGCCTACATCCCTCTGGAAAAACCCCTCCCTCTTATCAGCTTTATCATCCTGTTCGTCGCGGTGATTATCGGCTTCTATTTCTTTGGGCTCCTTTTACACAGCCTCTTTCAGAGATTGTTAATCGGATGGCTCGACAGAATGCTGGGTATCGGTTTTGCCCTCCTAAAAGGAATCATCGTTTCCTATCTCTTGATCGTGCTTCTGACCTTTTTCGTGCCTTCCACAAGTCCCCTGATAGCCAGCTCAAGATGTGCCCGGCTGGTGATCAACACCTACCAATCCATGGCGAGGCTTATCTCACCGGACATCTACCGGGAATGGAAGGCAAAGATCTCAAAGGAGTCGGAAACGGTGGGAAAGGCGATCTCCAAAGGAAAAGAGGCTATCAAGCGCATCCCCCAGGTCCTTCCGGATACGAAAGAATGACTGGTTTATTTCATCTCAGAAAGCCACGTCCTCTGGGCGTGGATTCTTTGCTGTGTTTATTATGTTTGTCGTGTTTGTTGAGTTAATCACAAATGCCAAATGACAAAAATGATAGCGTTACTATTACTGATGTAACCTTAAGGGAATATGGTCAAAATATTCCACACCAATACCTTCATATCTTTACCCCGGAAATCAGGCATGAGATAGCCCTACGGCTTATAGACGCGGGGTGTACCAATATCGAGATCCTCTCCTGTGTCAATCCTAGCAAAGCCCCTGCCATGAGCAAAGATCTCCTGGAGAAGATAGTAAAAAAGCTTGGCAGGATAGATGGTGTTCAGCTCGTCACCCTCGTCCCAAACAGCGCCGGGTATGAGACATTTCTTGATCTCGGCCTCGGGCCAGATGGTTACGGCCATGCGATGGGCATATTTTTTTCCGCTGTTGAGGCGCATAACCTGGCAAACCTCGGCAGGCCCATCAAAGACACCCTCGAGGAATACAGGATAATCCTCAAGGATGCGTCCTCACGGGGCATCAGGATTATCGCCTATATCTCAGCCGCATTCGGATACCTGGCCCCGGAAGGAGGGGGATTGCTCATCCCGGATATCAGCGCCCTCAACGAGTATATAGACCTCATGCTCGGCCTCGGGTCCGATCTGGTGACCCTTTCTGATCTTCAGGGCGTAGCACGTGAAGAAGCCACAGCAGAGGCGCTTGGAGGCATCCTCAAGGGGAGAACATGGCGGGATATCGGCAGGTTCGGGTATCACCCCCACCACGTGTCGGGAGAAGAGGCAATAGCCAACAGCAAGGTCGCCTATGAGATAGGCATTAGACGATTCGATTCGTCCCTTGGCGGAACAGGAGGCTGTGTTACCGGCGCCCCTGGTAATCAGCCGACCGAGGGGCTCATACACCTCCTTCATTCATTGGGGGCCGAGACGGGCATAAACGAACGAGAGGTCTTCTCTCTGGCCTGCATGGTACAGCGAGAGCTCTACGACAGGATCACGCTCCTTGAACCCAGGTAATATCATCCATTTTTTGTGTGTGGTAGAGCGCCTTCCCACAGCGCCCTGCCTTCCAAGGGATGGGGCGCTGTGGGGGCTTCACGAGTGGAGCTATTTCCTTACCAGCCGCTCCTTCGGCACCTCTGCCTTCTCAGGCCAGCCATCGGGTATAATCTGCCCGGGTTTTTCGCCGGACTTCTCCTTGGTGGAGGCAAGCTTGGGCCGTTTGAACTCCTCACGGGGCTCCTTGGGGATCCGGCCGTTCAGGATGGACTCCGAGCGGAGGCGCCGGCCTATGGTCTTCTCCATGAGGGTGCCGATCTCCAGGATCCGGTCGATATCGATCCCGCATAGGTCGATGCCCATCTCATCGAGCATCACGCACATATCCTCGAAGGTCACCAGACCTACTACGTTGGGATCTTTGTAGTAGTAAGCGCCCGTTCCTGGAACAGGGGTGCGGTCCAGGAAGTTGGTGGGCTGCCCCCCGATCCCTCCTAACGTTCCCTCGAAGATCTCGACCCCGGCCTGGAGAGCGGCGAGCACATTGGCCAGACCCCAGCCGCGGCTCACATGGAAATGGGCTACGTGGAGCTCGGGGTTGGGGATGGCATCCAGGAGCATCGAGAAGTAGCGGTACACCTGGTCCGGGGGTGCTGAGCCGTCGTGGTCGGCGTGCTCGATATCATCAGCGCCGATCGCGAGCCATCGCCTGGTGAACTCAACGGCGTCCTCCAGCCTGGTTGGCCCTGAGATAGGGCTTCCCCAGATGGTGCTCACCGTGCCGCACATCTTGATGCCCGCGTCCTTACACTTCTTTATTGAGCGCTCTGCCTCCTTCCAGTAGGCGGGAAGCGTAGTGCCCGAGTTGGCGAAGTGATGCTCCTCGTCGGTTGAGACCATCATGAGCACCCGGTCCGGGCCGTATCCCTTTTCCTTGAGCGCGATGGCCCGGTCCACGGCAGGCTCCCGGATGGTGACCGCGGTCCACTCGATCTCCTCTCGTTTAAGATTGCGACTGGCGAGCCTCTTTAAGAAAATCTCGTCGTGGACCCCCTTGAGCACCTCATCGGCGTCCTTGAACTGGGGCATAACCCGGGGGGATCCCAGGTTGGTGACCTCCATCCGCTTCACCCCTGCGAATGCGAGTTCCTGGAGGTAGTAGATCTTGGCCTCGGTGGGGATCCAGTTCTCCTCGTGCTGGAGGCCATCGCGGATGGTGATATCCGCAAGAGTTACCCTTTTGGGCATCCTGGGATTCAATGTAAAGATGTCATATTTGCTCATGTTATAGTCCTCCTTTCTATCCTCGTATTGATCTCGGGAGCAGCATCTGATGGTGAGGACAGATGCTCTGAGGATTTTGGTAGCACGCCCGTGTAAAGGCAATACAATAGTCCCTGATGTTGGTCATGGAAATAATCTCATCCACCAGACCGCTCTTCGCGCACCAGATCGGCCTTGACTGGTCATAGTATTGCTGGGCAAGCGCATTCATCTTATTGATCACCGGTTCAAGCGGGTTGCCCGCACCCTGCTCCTTTACTAATCTCCTTGCAAAGGCTGCAACAGCAGCGGTCTCACCATGCATCACATAGATCTCGGTGGTGGGCACGCCCAGGGTAAAGGCATTATTCCTGGTTGCCTGGGGACCTCCCATGATGTAGTGTGCTGCTGCTGTCCCCTTTCTCAACACCACGCAGAGCATGGGCAGCTCCGAGCTCTCGATGGAGTATATGAGCGACTGTCCCAGGCCGAGCAGCTCCGCCTTCTCGGCGATATCGCCCACGTCAATCCCGCTGGTGTCCTGAAGCCATATCATGGGTATCCTGTCTCTGCCGCAGAACATGACCATCTCATTCATCTTGATAAGTCCCTCCCGGTAGAGTTTGCCGCCGATACCCAGATACTGATCCCCCGCATAGGGGGGATATCCTTTTCCCAGAAACCCCTGCCGATTGGCAATCACGCCGACCAGAAACCCATCTATCTTGGCCAGCCCGCAGTAAACCTCAGGGCCGTAGTCCTGCCGGTATTCCATGTGTTCGCTTCCATCAAACACCCGGGCCAATACCTGTTCAATGGCATAGGTCCTTTTTTGATTGATGGGCATGATGTAGTTGAGATCATCTGCGGGGTATTTCGGATCTGCGGGCTCTGCCACCCTGAACTGTGAGGGATCATAACAGGGCATACCCGCCATGCACTCCTTGAGGGCGCCGAGAACTCCCTCCTCGGTGTCGAACACCTGCCTCATAAACCCGGTTTCATCATGGTGAATCTTGACCCCGCCTGGCGGCACCTCTTTGAACCTTCTGGTTGCCTCTATAATGGTCTCGGCTCCTTCCAGGTCGAACCCTCCTTTCGGAGACATGCCGCTTACGATTCCCCCTCCACCCACTGCCATGTTGGCCTTCTCATGGGCGAAGATGATGGCCGGGCTGATGGCGTGATATCCGCCCCCGGCCGGATTGGTCCCGTAAAGTCCCACGATCACCGGTATCCCCTTTTGGATCAGCTCACTATGCCGAAAGAAGGTTCTTCCCCCTGATCTCCTCCCGGCGTATACCTTCTCCTGCTCGGTGAGCTTAACACCGCTACAGTTGAGCACCCAGACAAGGGGGATGCGCAGCCGCTCCGCGACATCCTGGGCGCGAAACACATGTTCGCGCTGGCCCGGAATCCATGCCCCGGCAAGGACCTTATTGTCCGAGGCGATAATCGAGGCATACCTCCCTGAGATGCGGCCTATTCCTGTGACAACCCCTGTTGTTCCCTCCTGGTTAAACTCCGGATCATAGAGGCTGTTTAAGGGCTGAAAGGTTCCGGGGTCCACAAGTAGCTCCAACCTCTCCCACGCCGTCTTTTCTCCTCGCTGGTGAAGCTTCTCAGTCGGCAGGCCTGTCTCCTTTCTTGCCTCGAATGCCAGGGCCAGCTCCTGTTCAACCGTTGCTATCTCGCGAGCATTATCCTCTCCCTGTTGCCTCTCGCTTTCTCTCAGTTCCTTTCCTATAGGATCCATGTTCTCAAAATATCCTTTCATTGTGTATACCCCCTCTTATTGGAAATCAGTTACCCTTTGCTCGAGTGTGCCGAGTATGCCTGCACGAAACCGCGGATCCCGGTAAAGTCTCGCGTCCGCCTTCATCTCCCGTTCCACGAATGAGATCTCATCAAAGGTTGCCGGATCGTAGTCCTCAAAGAGCCTTGTTAAGGCCTCGATCGACTGGGGCGCGAGCGGTCTTCCAATCTTGGTAATCTCATCGTTCACCTCTCTCAGAGGCCTTCCCTTTAGAGGGGTGTAGTTGTCCGCATCCGTTCGTCCGGCTATCTCCCGGGCAATCTCCTGCTCGGTGGCCAGGACCGCGCGCTCTTTCTCATCCACCTTTGGGATCTCCTTGAGCGGACACACGGCAAGCTCCAGCGCCCTTGGAAGCACAAGCATCCCGGTTTTTTCATTATGGGCATTCAATTCTTCCTGGTACCGGGCCTTATCCGCGTCCGGATCAGCGGTTTTTTGTCGCTTCGGGAAGGGGAAGGGAACCTCTACTAACTCGTTATAGGTTCCGATCTCCTTGAGCTGCTGAGCCTTCACCTCCTTTGCCGTCATGGCCATATATTTCGCATTGGTGAGGCCCGCCTTGACCAAGGTCCTGGCTATCCCTGACCAGCCTGGCAGCAGACCGATCATAGACTCGCTGAAGCACAAACCGCTGCGGGAGTCCCCCACCAACACATCGGCCATGAGAGGGATCTCCGCAGATCCGCCAAACCGCGTCCCTCCTCCGCACACCGCAACGACCCTGAGATGCACGGCGATTTTCCTCATAAGCCCGTGCAGGGCAATCCCTTTCTTCAATCTGGTATCTGCCCAGTCAAAGAGCTTATCTATCTCATCCTCAGGTGCGCCGCTCCGCTCCTTCTCCTTTTTTAGCTCAAGGGTCCTATCCAGTTTGGCAAGGCTCTCCTTGAGATCTCCCCCTGCATGGACCGGGTCGTTGGCTCCATAGAGAAGGAGAAAATCGAGCTCATCCCCATTCTCCAAAACCCTCCCTAATCCCTCCAGATAGGCGTCCAGCTCCGGGTTTCCGACCTGATGAACCGGGGGATTATAGTAACAGAGTATGGCGCCGGCTCTTCCGTTGAATGTAACCCGGTCAATGATGAGGTATGCCTTGCCCTCAGACCACTCATAGATCGGCCCGAGATTCCTGGAGCCCTCAATCTTCTTCGATCTCACCAAACTCACCGGTCCTTCCATGGGATACCTCCTTTCAATCGATTTTAACGATCGCATAAAATCGCTGAGCGATTTTATAACTTGACAAATGCTAAATTTTCTATATATAAAATATTAACTAATGTCAAATATTTATTGGCTGTGTCTCGCTGGTTTGCGCTCCTCCATCCCGTACGACAGATAGGGAGGTTTCCATCATGAGCTTGGGCTCGTTGATCCGCAAAACTCGCAAAGAGAAAAGGCTCACCCTGAAGATAGTAGCAGAAAAAGCAGGGATATCCGAGGGATTCCTGAGCCAGGTGGAGAATGATGTGAACTCTCCCTCTGTGGATACGCTGGTGAATATATGCAGTGCAATCGGGGTTCAGGCTGGAGATCTCTTAAACCAGGCACATAACCAAGAAAAAATCGTCTTGATCCCCAAGGGTGAGTGGAACGATATAGATATCCCCCATACTGGATTTATAACCAGGCGCTTCTTTTCCCCGGAAAACAGAAAGCTCATCGATAGCGCCATTCTGGTAATCGAACCAGGGAAATCAATCCCTGTTCGGAAGGACATCAAGAACGGACAGGAGCTCTTGTGCATACTCAAAGGTTCCTTAAGCCTGGAACACGGTGAACGCATCATCCACCTCCATGAGGGAGATACGGTTCACTACTTTGCAAATCCAAAAAAACAGAGCATTACCAACGGAAACGATGACCTTGCTATCGCCCTTTGGGTAGGAACGATTTAGTAAATAATGCAGCTGACTATTCGGTGATTATGCTAACCATCCGCGAGAAGAAGAAAAGGGGAATCCTGATCATCCGGCCAAGCGCTCTGGGGGATACCCTCCTGTTGGCCCCTGCCCTCTATCAACTGGCTCACGAGAAGGAGTTGACATTCGTGGGGAGAAGACCGGGAATTGATTTTCTTGAACCCCTCACAGCGAGATGCCTTGATTATGAAAAGGGAGGATGGCATACCCTGTTCTCCCAGAAACCCCTTTGCAGGGATCTTCCAGACTTTGATATCGAGAGGGCCGTCTGCTTTCTTACCGATCCCGATGGAGATGCCACGAAAGGCTTACGGGCATGCTTTCAAGATATCCCAGTCCACTGCTTTCCGCCATTTCCCTCCAGCCAGGATAACACACACGTCGCTCTATACCTGGCCCTATGTCTCAATGCCTCCGGCCTGCCGGTGGACCCCGAGCTAGCCATCAAGGAGGCAAAAAGAACCGCGTTGCTCAACGGCAACAATCAGGAAAAATCAGCACCCATGGCGGTATTTCATCCAGGCTCCGGGAGTGAAAAGAAAAACTATCCCCTCGAATTCTGGTTCGAGCTGGTTCAGGACAAATCTTTAGCGATATTTCATAAAAAGATCGTGCTCTTGGGACCAGATGAACAGGGGCTCTATGAGCAATCTGAAAAGGAGTGGCGGGATATCAATATCGAGATCATCTTTTGCCCTCGGAACGAGGAACTGCGTTCTCTGCTCAAGAGGGCATCCCTATACATCGGTCATGACAGCGGTATCACGCATCTCTCTGCGCTTCTTGGAGCACCGACAATAGCCCTTTTCAGGAATAGTCACTGGGAGCAGTGGGCGCCCTTAGGGCCTGAGGTTACCGTGATTGCTCATGACGGAGATTATCAGGCGATAGTGACGAGGATCAGAGAGAAGATTTAACAGGGCATTCTGCATCTCCGATAATCGGCCGAAAGTTTCAGTTGCCAATTGTCTCAGCATGGAGTAGTTAAAGAAAGGAGCAGATATGGATTTTACACTTTCAACAGAGCACGAAATACTCAGGAAAAGCGTACGCGACTTTGCCGAAAATGAGATCAGGCCCATCGCCAGCGAGTTGGACGAAAGGGAGGAATTTTCCTATGAAACCATGAAGGCCATGGCCGATCTCGGACTCTTCGGGATGTTCGTATCCGAAGAATACGGCGGCCAGGGAATGGACTATATAGGCTATATTATCGCCACTGAGGAAATCGCCAGGGTGGACGGCTCCCACGCTGCAACCGTTGCTGCCGGCAATTCCCTGGGTCTCGGGCCGCTCTACTATTACGGAAATGAGGAACAGAAGAGAAAATACCTCCCGCCTGCGTGCCGCGGTGAGAGCCTTTGGGCCTTTGGATTGACCGAGCCCAATGCCGGATCCGATGCCGGAAATACACAAACTACCGCGGTTCTGGATGGAGAGGAATGGGCAATAAACGGGAGCAAGATATTCATTACCAACGGGGCCACTGATATTACCGCAGGGGCTATCGTCTTGACCAAGACAGGAACCAGGAAGGACGGAAAATCCGAGCTCACTACCATTATCGTCGAGGCTGGAACACCCGGGTTTGAGGCCAAAACCATGCATAAGAAGATGATGTGGCGGGCATCAAACACGAGCGAGCTCTATTTCGAGGATTGCAGGGTGCCGAAGGATAATGTCCTGGGCCCCGCAGGCGATGGCTTCCATCACATGCTCGGAACCCTGGACGGGGGCAGGCTCTCGATCGGCGCAATGGGGCTTGGAGGGGCACAGGGCGCTTTTGAACTGGGCCTCAAATATGCCCGTGAAAGGGTCCAATTCGGGAAAGCAATCGTGGGTTTTCAGGTTAACTCCTTTAAATTGGCTGACATGGCAACCGAAATAGAATGCGCCCGACTTCTCCTGTACAAGGCCTGCTGGCTGAGGGATCAGAACATGCCTTTCGGAAAAGAAGCGGCCATGGCAAAACTGTATTGCTCCGAGGTCATGGGTAGGTGCGTTGATCACTCAGTACAGATTCACGGCGGCTACGGCCTGATGAAGGAATACGACATCGAGAGATTCTATCGGGATCACAAGCTCCTTGAGATTGGAGAAGGAACTTCTGAGGTTCAGCGCATCGTGATCAGTCGCCAGATCGGCGCAGTGTAAGTGCATGATAGAGAAGATACTCGGGAAGGATCTTGCCCTCTACATAAAGGGGCAGCGTTTTTTGATAGCAGTGGCAATTATCCTTACGGCCCTGGCAGCTATCTTCACCGTGATTCCCGTCTACCTCCTTCAGCCCTTTATCGACGAAGGGATGAAGAGCGCATCAGATCCGGTTGCGTGGAAAATCCCGTGGCTTTCAGTTCACCCACCCCTGTCATTTGAGAGAACCGAGCGGGTTCTGGTTACCGGGATCTCACCGAATCGACTGCTTATGCTTCTCACGGGCGTTGCGTTCCTTTCGGTCCTGTTCAAATCGATCACGATTTACTTCAGCGAGCTCTCAGCGGCAGCCTTCTCAAACAGGGCAATACGAAGATTGAGGATTGAGCTGGCCGAAAAGTTTATATCGCTCCCCTTAACGTTCTATCACAAACGAAAAAGCGGTGAGCTCATCGCCAGAGCTACTGCAGACCTCACCGTGATGCAGGGTTTCATAAGCCTCATCCTTATCGGCCTCGTGCAGCAACCCCTCACGGCAGCTGTTTTCCTCTTCTATCTGCTCCTCATGAACTACAAGCTCACCGTTCTGACCATTGTCATTACCCCCTTTATCATAGGCCTGATCAGGCTTTTCGGCCGCAAGGTCAAGAAGCACTCCGTCAGGGTTCAGGATGCCATAGCAGAGGTGACATCGAGCTATCAGGAAATCATCCTTCTGCTCAAGGTGATTAAGGGATTCTGCAGAGGAACCTATGAAGCCGAGAGGTTCGGCAAGCTTGCCGATATCCTTTACAAAAAGGTGATGCATTGGAATAGATGGCAGCTCGGTATCGGCCCCATGATGGACGTGAGCGTATTTCTGATCCTGCCGGCCGTGTTGTTGATAGGCAAGGTTTACTTCCATCATAGCCTGGGGGAAATCATCGCAATTCTGTATGCCTTTGCCAGGGCATATTCACCGGTGAAGAACCTGGCCAGGTTAAACAATAACTTAAAGACGCTCCAGGGTGCAACCAAACGGGTCTTCGAGATTATGCACACCATGCCTGAAATTCAGGATACGACAGGCGCAAGGGAGATGCCGAGACTGAAGCATGCCATCGAGTTCTCTCACGTCTATTTCGGCTACGATTCTGCAAAGCCCGTGCTTCGTGATATCTCCTTTGCGGGAAATGCAGGTGAAATGCTGGCCTTTGTGGGCTCCACAGGCGCCGGAAAGAGCACCCTTCTGGATCTCATTCCCCGTTTCTACGACGTGGACTCTGGCTCCATCAGGATAGATGGCATGGATATTAGGGGTGCAACCCTTGATTCCTTACGCGGCCAGATTGCAATCGTAAGCCAGGAAAGCCTCCTGTTTCACGACACTATTGCCAACAATATCAATTATAACGGGGGACACTACACTCAGGAAGACATTGAGAGGGCAACCAAGATCGCCCATGCCCATGATTTCATCACTGCCCTTCCTGGCGGTTATGATACGATAGTAGGCGATAGGGGAACACTTCTGTCCGGTGGACAGAGACAGAGAATTGCCATAGCCAGGGCTATCATGAAAAACCCGGCTATCTTGATCCTCGATGAACCCGCCTCAGCCCTCGACCCGGAGAGCGAGCTTCGCATCCAGGAGGCCATCGAAAGATTATGTGGCCGGATGACTATCTTCATCATTTCGCACCGCCTGGGCGCAATCAGGAGGGCCGATCGAATCTTTGTGCTGGAGAACGGCATCATTGTCGAGTCAGGCGCCCATGAGAAACTCATCACGGAAAAGGGCCGATACAGGGACCTTTATGACATCCAGTTTAGGCCATGATATCTCCCTGCCTTGATGTTGGCAGATGCCACATCACGTACATCAACAATAGGACTCCATAGTTCCGGAACCGCCATCTTATAAGTCCCATCGCCAAATATGTCAAAAACCAAGGAATGAAGTATCATAAACTGTATAATGCCTATAAACAGGAACCCCAAGCTCTTTTACAGATAGAAGCTCTTGACCCTTGAGCCAATTATTGGTAATGCTCATTTGCGTTACCAGCGGCCTGGATGCCATCTCTGCTTATCGATTGCGCGCCGTATCCCTATTATTGTCCCACTCGGGGATTGGGAGAAAAACCCTCGCCTTTAGGCGAATACTTTAATATGCCCGAAGGACAGGGGAAACCGCAGAATACCCGCCTGCCTGCGGGACGCTCCAAGCGTTGAAACCATGACGCAGCAACTGCGAGCACCGGGTAACCATGCCCGACCGGCGCAAAGGCATAGTGGGCAGGTCGAACAAGGAATATCGAATATAGAGGTGATCCCTTCGTAATTCTGCGGTTCGCTGTTCACTATTCGATATTCAATCTACGGTCTTTCCGGGCTGGCGAGTCGAATTCATTCGACGAAGCCGTGTCAGCCCGTCAA
>Ga0307422_1000858_pt1 | contig 16237 bp, 17 predicted proteins | sample SalMarWE160290MG_FD_202153 | JGI IMG/M metagenome (GOLD analysis project Ga0307422, IMG submission 202153) | Salt marsh sediment microbial communities from the Plum Island Ecosystem LTER, Massachusetts, United States - WE1602-90 | ecosystem: Environmental > Aquatic > Marine > Intertidal zone >...
ATGGTGATCTTCCACCCCGAACGGCGGAAGAGCTCGATGGTGGCCTTCTCCAGGCTCCCCTTGGGTATGCCCAGCTTTAAGAGCTTCATCGGTACACCTCATCCGGATCAAAGATCCGTTCACCTATGATCTGCAATGCATCCCCCTCCAGCCTTCGATAGAAACAGCTTCGGTACCCCATATGGCAGGCGGCCCCTCCCTTCTGTATCACCTTGAGGAGGACGGTGTCCTCGTCGCAGTCCACGAGAATCTCCTTGACCTCCTGGAAATTCCCCGAGGTCTCACCCTTGACCCACAGTTGATTCCGCGACCTGCTCCAGTACGTGGCCCGGCGGGTCTTCAGGGTTTCCTCCCATGCCTGGCGGTTCATAAAGGCCGTCATCAAGACTTCACCTGAGGTGAAATCCTGCACCACCACCGGAACCAGGCCGCCCAACTTATCGAAATTGAGATCAACCCCTGACATCTCCTATCTCCTCCCCTTTTATTACCATATATCGTCCGTTATATCAACTATTTCCCTCATGGTCCTTGATCGGAATGCTTGCATCTCGTGTCGACAATCGTGTAAAAAGGGGCGTGAGAAAATATGCTTCCCTAATTAAGTAGAAAATAAACCTTTCCAATTTCCTCTCCCCACGGGGGAGAGGATGAAGTCCCGCACCGCAATGTAGATTGTAAGGAAGCGGGACCAACCCTCTTCCGCCAGCGGGAGAGGGGGCTTATCACCTTTTTATGATTTTTAGGTGGATGACCCCGTCATGGGGAATTAGTTAATAAGAGGTAACAAAATGGAAACCCGCAAGAAGACCATTTTCAGCTGGTGTATGTATGATTGGGCCAACTCCGCCTTTGCCACGACCATCATGGCGGCGGTGCTCCCCATCTACTTCGTCTCCATCGTCCCCGAGGGGGGAGTGGATATCACCATCCTGGGGTGTACCGTTCACCTCTTTGCCACCCCCCTGTGGAGCTTTAGTATCACGATCGCCATGGTCATCACGGCCTTGAGCGCCCCGGTCCTGGGGGCCATTGCCGACTACTCGCGGGCCAAACGGGGGTTCCTCATCTTCTATACCTATCTGGGGGCCGTCTTTACCGCCCTCCTGGTCACGGTGGGGCATGGGGACTATCTGCGTGCATCGATCTTTTTCATTATCGCCCTCATCGGTTTTGCCGGCGGCATGGTCTTCTACAACGCCTTTTTGCCGGAGATCGCCCCTGAAGGGGAGCGGGAGTACGTCTCAGGCAAGGGGTTCGCGTTCGGATACCTGGGAGGAGGAATCCTGCTAATCCTCAACCTCCTGATGGTCCAGAAATATGAGTGGTTCGGCATACCCGATGCGGCGTGGGGAGCGCGGCTTTCCTTTCTCACCGTGGGGATCTGGTGGGGGGCCTTTGCCATTCCCACCTTCCTGTATGTGAGGGATAAGAAAGATAAGGTAGCCACGCACGTCCGATATATCAGCCACGGGTTCAAGACCGTGGCTGATACCTTTACAAAGATACGGCGCTTCACAGAACTCCTGAAGTTCCTCGTCAGCTTCCTCATCTACAATGACGGCGTGCAGACGGTGATCGTCATGGCGGTCATCTTCGGGCGGGAGGAGTTGGGTTTCGGGGTCTCGACCTTGATCGGCTGTTTGCTCATGGTCCAGATCATCGGGGTCCCCTCGGCCCTCTTTATGGGAAAATTGGCGCAGAGGATCGGGGAGAAGCGGACCATCTACATCTGCCTGGCCGTCTACTGCTTCATCGTCATCTACGGCTACTTCATAACCAAACCGATAGAGTTCTGGGTGCTGGGCTTCCTCGTGGGGTTGGTTCAGGGGGGGAGCCAGGCCATCAGCCGCTCGCTCTACAGCAGCCTGTTGCCCGTTCGCCATTCGGCGGAGTTCTTCGGCTTCTTTGCCATTGCCAATCGGTTTTCTTCCATCTTTGGTCCCCTCATCTTCGGCCTGGTGGCCGTTATCACGGGGTCGGTCCGAAATTCCATACTGGCCATCATTCTCTTCTTCATTATTGGGCTTGTGATTTTGATGACGGTGGATGTGGAGGGGGGCAAGAAGGCGGCGAGACAAGTGGTGATTAAATAAGCTTTTTATATGTGAATTTGTATAACGGAGAACTCACCTGATTGCATGGCGCGCAGGGAAATGCAGGCTGATACAGTGTCAGCTTTAATGCTATTTTGATGAAGGTATTCCCAAATCCTTACATATTTTCTTTGCCAATGTATCCTGTATCTCGCTGTGCCTCGGAACAGATGACCTTTTGTTCAGAGCAGGGTTCCACCACCATGAGTGCCGCCCGCCTTCCCTTAGCAATTCGCAACCGTTTATTTTCAGGTGATTAAGTAGTACTCTTCTCTTCATATTTTCAAGACGACTTCAGTATAATCGGATGTGGCAATTGTAAGGGCTTCGTTTTTATTCATTTCCAGAGCCTCTTTTAGTGTCACCCTTAAGGTTTCCATTAATTCCTCTCTGGTTTTTTCTTGGCAATTGATACCTGGTATTTCTTCGATCCACCCAATCCACCAACCATCGTCTTGTTTTATGACAGCGGTATAGCTATTTTCCATTTTTTCTCCAAATGTCTATTTTTTCTAGAAAAAGTATACCATGGAAATTTGAAAATACAAAGTTGCAAAAGCAAGGTTAGGGCGGCAATATTCCTCCACACAATAGATTAGGCAGCTCCGGAGAGACAGGCATTAGTCACTCAGTTATCGATGTTCCCTTAACATGGCCCAATGGGGGATCTCGGTGCCGGGGATAGTACCCTTTTCAATTACCCTGAATCCGAAACGCTTATAGAAGCGCATACTCCTTTCGTTTTGGGTTTCCAGAAAGCACGGCAGGGTTTCTTTGTCCGTTCGGGCGAACATCGCCTTCAGCAAGGCGGTCGCATGACCCCTTCCTTGAAGAGGGGGATCTACTGCCACGGGTGACAGATGCCAATACGGGAAATCCAGGAGGCGGCGGTGAAACGATAGGATATAATCCTCAACCGCATGCAGTTTCATAACTACAGTATCGCCCGCCTTGAGATAGAAACCGAGCCCCCCGGCCCTGAGCATCTGCCAGGGCGTCATCTGGACATGCTCGGAGGGGACCCACACGGCAATCCCTTCGAGATTAGGGGATATGGCATATACCTCGCCATACAAAACGCCGCAACGGAGCCGAAACTGAAACAGATGATACAGTATCTTCTTTCTCTTTTCCGCATCGGGCTTGCAATGGCAAAAGATCGCGTTATCCTGAAACGCCCTGGCAACCACCACCGCAGCAGGTTTGACATGGGATTTTTTGATGCGAAAGAGGTTGTTGAGATCGGCTGCCATCGGCATTATTTCATACGGGCGGTTATATGATGGAGGCGTGTTTTTGAAGGGAGTGGTTGGCTGCATCCGAGTAGCTGTACATGCTACTTGATAATATAGATTTCATACACTGTTGTATGTAAGGTTACAGACCTTTAGAATACATGACTACGCGCTTCCAGTAGAACCAAGTGCGAAAAACAAAGGCAATCGCCACCAAAATTGATAGAAGAGAAAAGAGAGGAATAAAAGTTTTAAACCAAAGTTGCTTAATTAGCCAGACAGTAAAGAAGGTTACGCCGAAAAAAAGACAGAAACTCATACTTATTAATTTTAATTTCCCCAATTTTACTAACATATTTTTGTTAATCCTGTATCTCTCTGCCTGCACATACATATTTCCAAATGCGATACAAGCAATATACAGCAGAACAGACATACTAAGAAACCATTTTTCAAGATCTCCCGCTATGTTTTTGGCGAGAAATATCTCCGACATAGACAATGAAAACGGAATCAGCGCGTCAAAAAAAGTGGGAATCCACACGAGGCTAGCGACGCCCATCAAATATTCATTCCATGTGAGCACAATAACTAGAAATGTTGCCGAAAAAAGTATACATTCTACATTCAAGGCTGGATTTGAGGGACAATTCAAAGCCAGGAAACCTAACGCAACACCTTGAACAATACTAAGTAGTGTCAAGTAAGAAGACTCATGAAGCTGCATCAACCTGCGATACAGCTGTTTTCTGAGATTAGTCTTTGTAGTCATTGTATCTATTTCTTTTTGTTAATTCCTTTTTTATTTGTTGTCGCCTCTTTTTACTTGCTTCTCTCAATCTACGTTTTCTTGATCTTGAAGAAAGTTTATTCAAAAGAGAATTCCCCCATACTGATAAACGATTTGTTTTTAAATCAGATTTTTTCATAAACAAGTATGGTTTATAGTCGTTTATAGGGATGGTGCTGTTTTCTAAATATCGTCCTTTAAATTAAATAAAACCGCCCCATTTCCCCTTGTTTGTTACTTCTTTTCAATAGTACCACCTGCCCGATCGATGGCTGCCTTTTCAAATGCTGCCTGGAACCCCGGGGAATAATTCATATATTGCGGTATCGGATATCGCAGGCCTGCGGCATGGGTCTTTTCGAGTCCTTCAATCAGGCAATCAAGCCGCTCTCCGGGGCAGGAAAACATGACTTCGTGATCCTGGACTCCGCCCCAGACACGGTCTCCATTGCCCAACGTGACATACTGCGGCTTGTTCGTTTTTATTGTCTTAGTCACGCCCTCATGACAAGAACCCACTCTTCCCGCTGCGCTGAATTCCAACACGCCCCCTTCCGTAAAGAGATACCCCTGCACAAACCGCATTGCCTGAGCGGGCAGACAGTATATCAATACACTGTCTGGTACGATTTTAGTCCGTGTTAAGGGAGAAATAATCAGCCCTGCGAATTCAGTATCCAGTGAATAAAGATGTCGCTCAAATGTGCTCGCAATAGCACCGTCCTTTGCATACAGCCCGACGCTGAATGCTTCGGCCCACTCTTTGTCTTCCTCCTTAGGCATGTCCCATCCATACACCTTACGTGCTAATTTGCAGTTTATATCCTCCTCGGTGACGGCAATGGTCCAGCCGTAGGTGCGGGCCATTTTAAAATTCTGGCAGACGAAATTCTGCAATCCCATGTCTCTGGAAGGTCTTTTATACTCAGGCTGTATCTCAGCTTCCGATTGAATCAGTTTTACTGCCAAGGGAAAGGTTGCAGGGCGGATCAGTGCTTCTATCCGCTCACCGTACTTTCTGTATCGATCCAGTTCTGTCGTCATGTTAGCTCCTTATTTTTGCATAACATTTATTTTTAAGCTTTTGCTACTATTGACAGCATCTTATATACAAGAGAGATGCGTGTCAACGATGTTTTTGAAAAAGCTATAAAACTTTATCATGCTATCTCAAGCATCCTACATGTTGGTTGTACGATATCATCGTTCTCGGATGATCTATTGGCAGTCTTTCCCGGCCTTCTTTGCTGCTCATGCAACCGTTTCCCTGTTGTTGGTGTTCGTAGCTGAATGCGGCATATAAGATCCTTTCCATGCTCGCACGGTCTAATAATAACATCACCCATAGGTCTGGGTCTTTTTTTTGCCTCCCGGAAACGCCGTTCAATGACATTGGTGGTGCGGATCCGAATCTACAGGAATGGATCATTGATCTGAAAAAAGCCCAGCGATCCACACCCCTGGCCAAAGGGCCACCTCCGGCTAACGATGCCATCTCATCCTGACGCACGATATGATACGCTACCTTGCCTTTTGCCCTGTTCGATGATATCGTTTGAGTATTACCAACGAACAAAGATGTGGTCTTATGCGCGTCGGTATCCCCAAGTCCTTGATGTATTATAAACTCTTTCCTCTGTGGAAGACTTTTTTGCAGGAATTGGGCATGGAGGTGGTGACCTCCGATGCAGCAATGCACCAGATTGTGCAAAAGGGCGTTCCCTTCTACGAGGACAGCTGTCTTCCCGTAAAATTGTTGGTCCCCCATGCCCACAGTTTAGTGGGCAAGGTTGATGCCCTTTTTCTCCCCCGCCTGATCAGCCTGGACGGCCGCTATATCCTCTGTCCCAAGTTCCGAGGGGCCCCTGATGTGCTGAAATTGGCCTTGCAGAACACAGTGGAAGTCTGGGATGGGGTGATAGACATGCGCCTGGGGAAGAGGGGCCTTGATGCATTCTTCTCCGACATAGTGGAGAGGACGGGGATTGATTCCAAAGGGGTGCGGCGGGCATACCAACGGGGCGAAGAACGCTACCGTGCGTTTACTGCGGAACTGGCCGACAGGATAAACAACCTGCGGGTGGAGGAGATCTTTGAGCTCGAAATCCCTGTCCCCTCAGATGCCGAAAACAATCATCGATATACCGTGGCCTTTATCGGCCGACCCTACAATCTCTTTGATTCATTCGTTAATAAAGATCTCCTCACCCTGGCCAAGGGGTGGGGGGTACAGATAGTAACCTCAGACACCATACCCTTTCAAGAGCGGGAACGGAGGATCTCCGCCCTCTCTAAGGAGATCTACTGGGAGACCGCACGGGAGATTGTGGGGAGCATCCTCTACTTCGCCGAGCAGGGGAGCGTCGATGGAATCGTCTTTGTTACCTCCTTCAAGTGCGGCATCGACGCCTTGATGCAGGAGTTTCTCAAAAGGACGGTAGGGAGAAACAACAAGGGGAATATCCCCTTCATGACCCTGACCTTCGATGAGCACACCGCTGTAGAGGGGGTCAAGACCCGCCTGGAGGCCTTCCTGGATCTCATTTCACAGAGGAAGGGCAATGAGGGATAACAAGAGGGTAGTTATCACCGGCATGGGGGTTATCTGCGCCACCGGCGGCTCTGTGGAGGAGTTTCTCGTTTCTCTCAAGGAGGGGAGACAGGGGATCAGGGAGATCACCCTCTTCGATTGCTCCGGGTATTCTTCACAGGTGGCGGCCCAAATCGAGGGTTATGATCCCCTCGATTTTTTCGACAGGAGGGAACTGCGTCGTCTCTCTCGGGTCGATCAGTTCGTCTTGATCGCTGCCCGGGAGGCCTTTGCCGATGCCGGACTGAAGAACACGATCGACCACGGGGAGCGTAGCGGGGTGTGTCTCGGGGCCGGGGCCGGGGGTATGCTCTCGGCCGAGACGTACCACCACCAACTCCTGGAGGGGAAAAGACCACGGCCATCGTTCCTCCTTCCCTTCGTCCCCAGCTATGCCACCGATCGACTGGCTGAGCGATACCGGCTGCAAGGCCCGAGGACGACCGTCACCACCGCCTGCAGCTCTTCTGCCACCTCCATCGCCTATGGCGCCGAGCTCATCCGGTGGGGGGAGGCCGACGTGATGGCCTGTGGTGGGGGTGAGGCCCTCAGCGAGCTGACCTTCGGCGGCTTTTGCTCCTTGCAGGTCATGGACTCCTTCCCCTGTCGCCCCTTCGATGCGCAACGCAAGGGGCTCTCATTGGGGGAAGGTGCGGCAGTGCTGATTCTGGAGGAAAAGGAGAAGGCCCGGAGGAAGGGGGCGGCAATATACGGGGAGCTTCTCGGCTACGCCCTGGGGGGGGAGGCTTTTCACATCACCGCGCCGGAAGAGACGGGAAGGGAAGAGGCGAGAATCATGAGCGAGGCCCTCCAGGACGCCGGCGTCACGCCCGGGGAGATTGACTACGTCAACGCCCATGGCACCGGGACCATCCTCAACGACCAGGTGGAGACCCTGGCCATCAAAGAGGTGTGGGGGGAGGATGCCCATGAGATCCCGGTGAGCTCCACCAAGTCGATGATCGGTCACTGCTTGGGGGCCGCAGGGGGATTGGAGGCGGTTGCCTCGCTCTTGGCCATGCGCCACCATTTTATTCCCCCTACCGCTGGTTTTGAGCGAGGGGATGAGATCTGCGACCTCGATTATGTGCCCCAAGCCAGGGAAGATGAAACGGCGATCGTTCTGTCCAACTCTTTTGCCTTCGGGGGTAACTGTACGACACTGATCTTTGGGAAGGGGGACCTCTAAGCCGTATGGGAGCGGTGGTGATTACGGGAGTGGGGGTGATTAGCCCGGTGGGTACGGGCAAGGATGACTTCTGGAAGGGATTGATTGGGGGACGGGATGGGGTCGGGGAGATCACCGCCTTTGAGACCGCGCCCTTCAGGTCCAAGAAAGGGGCCCTGGTGAAGGGGTTTCATCCCAAGGCCTTTATCCCCCCCCTGAAGATCAGGAGATTGGACCGGGCCAGCCAATTCGCCATTGCCGCCGCACGGATGGCCTTGGAGGATGCCGGGCTCTCTCTTGGTGAGGGTGTCGCCCCAGAGCGGACCGGCATCGTCATCGGCTCCGGATTCTGCGGGGTGGTCAATTCCGAGGCCTTTCACCGGGGCCAAGTGTTGCGGGGGCCCGGAGATCTCAACCCCATCCTCTTTCCCAACACCGTCCCCAATGCAGCCGCCAGCCACGCCTCTATCGAGCTGGGGATCAAGGGCCCCAACAGCACCGTCGTGCAGTCCTTCTGCACGGCCGAGGCGGCCTTTTGCTTCGCCTGCCGACAATTGATGGCCCACAAGGCCGATGCGATCATAACGGGCGGTGTGGATGAACTGAGCGCCATCCTCTACCGGGGATGGAACGAGCTGCGCATGACGGCGCATGATAGAGGGGAGGGTGAGAGAAGCGCCCCCTATGACCTCCAGAGGAATGGATTTATCCCTGGAGAGGGGGCCGGGATCATGGTCATCGAACGCCAGGAGGATGCCCTGCGGAGGAAAGCGCGGATCTACGCCCAGATCCTCGGTTATGCCCAAACAGGTGGCGCAGCGCAGCCGGGAAAACGGGTGGCGCATGCTATATCAGGAGCCTTGCAACGGGGCGGAGTGAAGACGGTCGATTTCATCGATGGCGCGGGGAACTCCTCCCCTCGATTGGACGCCGTAGAGGTCGAGGGACTCAGGCTCGCCTTTGCGAACCGGTATCGCGACATACCTGTTAGCTCCATCAAGTCGATGATAGGGGAGGGAATCGCCTCAGGGGGAATGAGGATAGCGGCGGACCTCCTCATTATGGAACACGGGATGATTCCGCCCACCATCAATTATGAATATCCTGATCCCCTGTGCGGTCTAAGGGTGGTAAGGGAGGGCCTGAAGGCCCCGGTCAGGACTATTTTGCATACGGGTATTTCTTTGGATGGGACGTATATGGCCATCCTCTTGGGGAGGACCGATGGAATTTCTTGAGTCGCCGCAGAATGTCTTTGTGATCTTTACCCTCTTACATTTTACTATTGGGAGGCCCGCCTCCGTGGTCTTCGCTGTCATCAACCACCTCCCCCTCCATCTCTATCTCCCCCTGGCCTGGGTGTACGATTACGTCCAAATACCGGTATACGGTTTTATTTTGGAGGGTTCCTCCCGCATCCCCTTCCTGCGCTGGGTGGGGACACGGGTGAAGCGGGTCTCGGAGACCTGGCGGCAGAGAAAACTCGTACAAAAGGTCTCCTCGTGGGGGAACGTAGGGATTGTGCTGTTGTGCGCCCTCCCCATCAGGGGGTTTGGGATCCTTTCTGCCACCGTGCTCTCCTATTTTCTCCTGGGGAAAAACAGGGTGAAGGGCACGGTCCTCCTGTTGATAGGGTCTTTGCTGGGTATCTCACTGACCCTGGGTGCAACGAAGGGTGCAATGGATATATGGTGGGTCCTGCAGCATTGATGAGTAAGATGAAGCACATACTGCCCCACCGCTTTCCTTTTCGAATGGTCGACCGGGTGGTGAAGTTGGAACCCGGCCGCAGGGCCGTGGCAGTAAAGGCGGTCAGCCTCGACGACTTCTTCCTTGACGGACACTTCCCCCACGATCCGTGCATGCCCGAGGTGCTCATCGTGGAGGCCTTGGCCCAGACCGGGGGGATAGCCCTCCTGAGCGCCAAAGAAGGAGCGGCGGGGGTTCTGGTGAAGGTAGAGGAGATGACATTCACAAAGACTATCAGGCCCGGTGCCCATCTTATCCTTTCCGCCGAGGTGGAATTCAGCTTCGGGGAGATGGCCAAGGTGCGGGTCAAGGCCGAGTCAGGGGGGGAGACGGTGGCCGAGGGGATCGTGGTCTTGGCAGAAGGGAAGCCATGATCGCCGCAGAGAGGATACCCGAGTCCAGCCCCCTCGAAGATGCGGCACTGACCGAATATTACAGCCGTATGGCCAAGCGGTACATGGGATTTCCGATCAAGCGGGTACTTGCCAGGATACGTGCCCAGGGCATTGAGCGCGGGGTGGCCCTCGATGTAGGCACAGGGCCGGGCATCTTTCCCCTGGCGATCGCCGCAGGCCTGCCGGGTCTGGAGTTTATCGCCGTCGACCTCTCCCCGGCCATGATCGAGACGGCCCAGGCCAACGCCAGAGAGAGAGGGCTGGATGATCGGGTGCATTTCCAAGTAGGTTCCGCCTATGCCCTCCCCGTCAAAGATAAGAGCGTCGACTTGGTGCTCTGCGTGCATACCATGCACCACCTTGAGAATCCCCTTGCCTTCTTCAACGAGGCGGCGCGGGTCTTGAAGGAGAATGGGAAGTGTGTTATCGTAGATCTTCGTCGGGATGCACCAAAACCGCTTGCTCTATTTTTTGATCTTTTGTGGCGTCTCATGATCAGGGAGAAGAAGGCACGAGACGGACTGTGGAACTCGCTCAAAGCCGCTTTGACGATGGAGGAGTGTAAAGGGATGTTGCGACGCTCGGTTCTACCGCCCTGTAGGATTTATCCTCAGGCCATTGAGATGTGGATCGAATCATATTGAACCATACAAGGATTGAAGGGCACTCATAAAGAAAAGGATTCAACGATGAAAAGTTTAAAGATTATGATCCCTGTCATGTTATTAGCGATTATAGCAGCAACAATCTTTGTACCAAACAAAGGCATGACACAAACAGATGTTCCCCTTTTCAAAGATTATCAGGTGGTCGAGGTTCAACCCTTTGAGGTGCCTCTCAATGTGGCCGCTCCAGAGCATGCAGGGCACGATTTAGCCAATGAGACCGTGTACCAGATCATACGGTACAGTGACAAGTTTAACCTCTTCGAGTTGGTGATTATGGAAGGCGCGCACAAGGTACCTGCTGGCAGAAAGGTCCTCTTGGTAAAGGGGACGATCACTGCCTATTCTACCCAGGGCACCTGCGCGACAACCTTTCAGTTTGTGGACAAGGCAAGCGGCCAAGTCCTGCCTGTGCAGGAGACCGAGGCACAAGGCTTTACTTTTCGGGTGGCAAACTATATTGCCAGGGTGATCTATATATACAAAGTTGGAAGGTAACAGAAAAAAACATAAAAAGATGAAGAAGGAGGGAAAAACATGAAGATCAAGAGATGTGTGGGGATTTTAGTGGTAGTGGCAATGATCTGTGCGTTCAGTAGCCTGGCCATGGGGAAGGAGCTTCTTTTGGCGGACTATAATGCCGTTGAGGTCCAGGAATTTGCGGTCCCCTCCCATGTCCCCGCCCCTGACACGTCAGGCGACCGACTTGCTGACAATATCGTCTACCAGGTCCGCAGGTATGCCCAGAAGTACGGTGTCTTCGACATAATAATCAAAGAGGGGACCGCACAGGTGCCGGCAGGTAAAAAGACCCTTTTTGTCAAGGGGGAGGTCACGGAGTACACGAGACCGACGGTGGGGAGACGGGTAGGACGCTCCTTCATTCCCAGGGTAGGGAGGCATCTCGGATCAGCCTATTTTGCCGCCCACTATCGGTTCGTGGATAAAGCGACCGGCAAGGTCGTCCATGAGACCGATCTGAGGACCAGTTCCACCGGTGATAATGATACGGTAGACTATGCCATGTTAAGAAACGCCGAGGCGGCAGCCAAGCTTATGTATACACTTGAGAAATGAAAAAGGTATCGCGTCTTCAACAGGGGAAAGGATAAGACATAAACAGGTGTTTCTTTGTATTTCTGCACCTGAATGTAATGTATACAGTGCTGCGTGGCTGAAGTCCGGTGGTCATCATGAGCGACGGGGGAATATGCAGCTACCTAGATGACAAGCCAGACGTCCCTTCCCTGCCATCCTGAATATAGGGAGCATAAATGACTTCCGCTTTTAAGGAACATTTCGACACTATCCATCCTTACACCGGCTACGCTATGATCCCGCGAGAAGGACAAATTGAGTGGATCGCATGCCCCCCTATTCATAAAAGGCGGCAAAAAGAGATCAGCAGGAGGGCGGTTACGTTCTGGTCTGCTGCCTGGCCTGCGGCTTTGTCTATCACAGTCCCTGCCCCAGAGAGACCATGTGAAAAACAGTGATCGTAGACACAACGGTTACCGGGAAAATTCAGGCATTCTTTCCGGCGGCAGCTTAGACCATCCCACTATATTTCTCATAGCGGCTTCAACTGGTTCCAAGGCGCGCAACAAGGCATTTGGCATCCGCCTGCCGCTTCTTGGATATCCTGCCATCAGCCTGACGATGATCGCTTCCCTGACGCCGGATCTGTACACTATTCGTCTCATAGACGAGGCCCATGAACCTGTCCCGTATGGTCACGACTGCCAGCTGGCTCTGATTGTCGGACTGACCCACCACATGCCGAATGTGTATCATATTGCCGATCGTCTGCGCTCCGAGGGGACGAAGGTAATATTGGGTGGATTTCATGTAACGGCTCTGCCGGACGAGGCCCTGGAACACGCCGATTCCGCTATTCTTGGAGAGGCCGAAACCGTATGGGAAGAGGTTCTCGATGATTTTTCCAAAGGGAGCTTGAAGAAACACTATATTGGACAGGAGACGGACCTGGCACACCTTCCGGACATGAGGCGTGACCTGCTCAATAAAAAATTCTATCATCCGGGAGAAATTATTGAAACTAGCCGCGGCTGTGCGGTCGGATGCATATTTTGCGGCGTTCAGAATTTTTTCGGGAGAAGGTACAGGGGGCGGCCGCCTGAGGCCATCCGCAAGGAGCTGATGACCATCTTCGGCCCCAGACCACCGCAGACAAGATGGAAGACCTGGCTGGCACGACACTGGCATCCTGATATCCCCTATTTTATCGAAAGGCGCCTCCTCTATGTGATGGACTCCAATTTTGTCTCTGATTTCAGTCATGCCCGGGCCATATTGCAGGTCTTTAAGGACTGCGATATCAGGTGGTACGGCCATGCAAGCTTTAACCTCACACGGGATGAGTCCATGCTGAACTTAATGGCCGAATCAGGCTGTATCGGCGTAAACATCGGCTTCGAATCGCTCTCTCAAAAAACAATTGATTCCATGCGTAAGTTCCCGAACCGGACAGCTGAATATGCCGATTCTATTCGTCGCCTTCACGAACGTGATATCGGTGTTATGGGTACCTTCATCGTCGGATTCGATGAAGAGACCCCCGAAGTTTTCGACCGAATCGCTGAATTCGCCATTGAAAACCGTCTGGAGACCGCTTTTACGCTGATCCTTACGCCCCTGCCCGGTACTCCACTGTATGACCAGATGGAATCCCAAGGAAGGATTTTCAGCCGCAATTGGAGCGATTACGATCACGGCTCAGTGACGTTTTTTCCCCACAAGATGACCCCGGAACAGCTCCACTGGGGGATGAGATCAGCGTGGAGAAAAATCTATGCATGGCGGAGCATCTGGAAAAGGATCATGGAGAAGCCTCGTGTTCGGCCGTTCTTTTATTTGCCGGTTAACATCGGATTTCTCCGGTGCACCCGTCTGATCTGCTCCGAAAAACTGTGGCCCCCACCAAAAACAGGGCAAGCGCACAGACCTGTTAAGGAGAATAAGGGCCATGCATAATGATATGCAATGTCTTTGACACCACTGATATGCTATAATTCCAAAAGGAGGTAGGCGTGGAGCGGATTGCATGCCCCCTCTGTTCAACAAAGGCGCAGAAGAGACTCCAGCAGGAGGGCGACTACTGCATGGTCCGCTGCCTGGCATGCGGCTTTGTCTATCAAAATCCTCGTCCCGCTCAAGAGGAACTACTGAATGCCTATCAAACCTACCTGCCGGAAACAGAAGAGGAGATCGAGGCATGGGGGAGGATGATGGAGCCGGTCTTCAGAAGAGGGGCGGACCTCATCGAGCGCCATATCTCTCAGGGGAGATTGTTGGATGTGGGGTCGGGGTACGGCTTCTTTCTCGCCCTGATGCAGTCCAGGGGGTGGGAGGTCATGGGGCTGGAGGTCTCCCCCACAGGGGCAGACTACGGCCGAAAGCGATGGGGACTCTCCATCCTCCCTCAGCCGTGGGAGCAGGCATCTTTCTCAGAAGGAGAATTTGACGTGGTCACCGCCTTTTATGTCATCGAGCACCTCCCCGATCCCCTCGCCTTCCTCAGAGAGGTCCACCGGATAGTGCGGCCCCGGGGGATGGTCCTGCTGCGCTATCCCCACACTACCCCGATAAAGGCAATTCTCTCCTTCATGAGGGTAAGGAATCGCCTGTACCACCTCCCCTTTCATCTGAGCGACTTCTCACCCCGCACCATGCGCAGGGCCTTGGAACAGTCGGAATTTAAGGGGATCGAGACCGTCATCGGGGGTTTTACGGCCCCTGCCAATTCGGCAGGCAAGTGGGCGGGGCTCGTATTCGGCACCCTGGCGGAGGTTATCTGTCACCTCACCGGAGGGAAGATCTTATTGCCCGGGGTGAGCAAGACGACCATCGCCCGCAAGGGGACACCATGAGAAAAGGTACCTCTATTTCCTTTTTCTCGTTACTCTTCCTCTTCTCCCTGGTAATCCCTTCCGGGGCCCAGCAAGACAAGGATGTAGCCCCGATCTTGAAGCAACTCAAGAAGGCCCAGGAGTCCTTGCAGGACTTCACCGCCGACATCAAGCAGGTAAAGGTATCCTCACTGTTTACGGAGCCGCAGATCTCTCGCGGGCGGATGCGATTCAAACGACCAAACCAGATATGGGTAGAGATGTACCCCCCCTATCCCTCCATAACGGTCTTAAACCAGGGCGTCCTTCTATACTACTTCCCAGAGGAAAAGGTGGCCCAGCGCTACGACGTGGCCGGCAACCCCGTCTTGGCCAAATGGCTCCTCTTTTTCCAGAACCCCATCGAGACCATGGGAAAGAAGATATGGCTCCAGGAAGAGAAAGCGGGAGAAGTGGTGCTGGGCATAGACCCGGTAGAGGACCTCGCTATCTTTCAAGAGATCCGGATCACCGTCGACACATCAAACTGGATGCCGAAACGGTTGGAGATGACAGAAAAGGCCGGGGACCGTACCACCATCACCTACCACAACATCAGGATAAATGTCGGGGTTCCGGACTCCTCCTTTCAACTTCGTCTCCCCTCTGATGTGGAGATCATTGAGCCGATGAGGCGCTGACACTTTCATGATTGACCGTCTTGCAAAAATTCCCCTCCCCTGGGGGGAGGGGATAAAGTCCCGCTCCGCTTTGCATAAATTAGGGAATACGGGATGCCACACAGCGGCAGGGAGGGGGGTGCAAGTAATTATATTAAAGTTGGTTATCACCCTCACCCCATCCCTCTCCCATCAAGGGAGAGGGTGGTTTTGTGACTTGCTAATGCAGGCATCAAAGTTCTTTCATGTAAACAGATTACCGATATTTTCCTCTGAAAGGGTTCATTATAAAAATGGACCAGGTGCTAAAGAACAGAGTCATATCAGAGTTCGCGACGGCTTCCACCCGCGAGCAATGCTGGCGGAGGTTTGACCTGTGGGCACAAGGCGAGTAGTAGTCACCGGCATGGGCGCTGTGACCGCCGTGGGGAACGATGTCCCCACCTTCTGGCAAGCCCTCAAAGAGGGCAATTCAGGGATCAGGCCAATCACCATCTTTGACACCTCGGGGTATCGCAGTCGTAACGGCGGTGAGGTGGCTCTCTCACCAGAGGTGCATTTCACCCTGCGGGACTTGCGGAGGTTGTCTCGCTGTGATCAATTCGGGATTGTCGCCGCCCGGGAGGCGATGGATGCCGCAGGACTCACCGAGGCGGCAATTGAGCGGGAACGGTTTGGCATTATCTTGGGGGCGGATTCCGGGGGGATCTTCTCGGTGGAAAAGTACTTTCGACCTATTTATACCCAGTCTCCCACAAGGCCTTCTCCCAGCCTCCTGCTCTCCTTTTCCCTTGCCACCGCCACAGACCATATAGCGCAGGAGTTCGACCTGCGCGGCCCCCGAACCACCACGGCGACGGTCTGCTCCTCTAGCGCGGCGGCCATCGCCTTCGCCTCTGATGCCATCGCTGCGGGAACAGCGGATCTGATGATTTCCGGGGGGAGTGACTCCCTCTGCGAGGTGACCTATGCCGGCTTCAACAGTCTTAGGTCCATCGACCCTGAGGGTTGCCGTCCAGTT
>Ga0307422_1000859_pt1 | contig 16221 bp, 12 predicted proteins | sample SalMarWE160290MG_FD_202153 | JGI IMG/M metagenome (GOLD analysis project Ga0307422, IMG submission 202153) | Salt marsh sediment microbial communities from the Plum Island Ecosystem LTER, Massachusetts, United States - WE1602-90 | ecosystem: Environmental > Aquatic > Marine > Intertidal zone >...
AAGTTTTTTATTTTTATCTGTCTGGTTATCCTTGATTAAGGTTTTATACTCATCGAATGTGAAATATTTACCATCGGTATTTTTTAGCAGCGCAAATTTCTCTGCTTTTTCATAGAATTTCTCTTCGCTTATCATTCCGTATTCTATGAAAAGCTTCAGGTTGTCCCACTTATTTTCGAATTGTTTCCGGTCGTTTTTAAAAATATCACTTAGTCGGTCAGCTACTTTCTTGGTAATATGACTGGATATTTTTTTAACATTCGAATCACTTTGCAGGTAACTTCGCGAAACATTCAACGGAATATCGGGCGAATCGATAACACCATGCAGCAGGGTTAAAAATTCAGGTACAATACCTTCTACCGAATCGGTAACAAAAACCTGATTACAATACAACTGAATCTTATTCTTCTGTATTTCTATATTATTCTTAATACGAGGAAAATACAGAATACCGGTCAGATTGAAAGGATAATCGACATTGAGGTGTATATTGAATAAAGGTTCTTCTCCGATAGGATATAAATCGCGATAGAATTTATTGTAATCTTCGTCTTTTAGATCGGCCGGTTTTTGAGCCCAGAGGGGGTTAGTATCATTAATTATCTTATCCTTATCGAGTTCTTTTTCTTTTCCGTCTTTCCATTCCTTTTCTTTTCCAAAACCAATTTCTACCGGGAGGAAACGACAATATTTTTTAAGCAGTTCATTGATTTTATTTTCTTCCAGAAAATCTTTCGACTCTTTATCGAGATAGAGTATTATATCTGTGCCTTTCGTTTCTCTGGTTGCCTCTTCGATAGTATATTCAGGAGTTCCATTGCAGGTCCACTTAATGGCTTTAGACTTTTTTTTGTAGGATTGAGTTATAATTTCAACCTTATTGGAAACCATAAATGAACTATAAAATCCCAATCCAAAATGCCCGATAATGGCATTAGCCTGATTCTTGTATTTTTCCAGAAAGTCTTCAGCACTCGATAATGCTATCTCGTTAATATACTTATCAATTTCTTCTTCAGTCATACCAATTCCCTGATCGGATACTGTTAGAGTTCCTTTCTTTTTATCAGCTTTTACCCGAATTGTTAAATCGCCAAGTTCACCTTTGAAATCGCCGATATTAGCAAGGGTCTTAAGTTTCTGAGAAGCATCGACGGCATTTGATATCAATTCTCTCAGGAATATCTCATGATCGGAATAAAGAAATTTTTTAATGATGGGAAAAATGTTCTCACTGGTTACTCCAATTTTTCCTGTTTGCATAGTTATTCAGTTTATGTTCGACATGTTATGTTTAGGCCGTTCACAAAGCTTATGCCAGCCTGAAACTTCTGTCAAATAGTCATGGATATTAAAATTTTCTGATACGGATACTGAAAAAATATCAGTTTGTAACATCAATATTTGAATAATGTACCCACATACCTTTCTCCCATTTCAGGCCATCGTAAGTAAAATCAGGGCCATAGAATTCATACTGACCTGTCATTGAGGGTCTTGAAGGCGAGAGATGATCGAACACGATCATTTTTATACCTTCGTTATACTGCAAACTCATAATGGCTTTCTCATTGTACTCGAATACAATCCTGTCAACAATATGGTCTTCGTATTGTATCAACTTTTCGCAGAAGTACAGTTCATCAAATTCATCTATTGAAATTACATCGATCAGTTTTTTATTTGACAGGGGAGTGTTCAGATCATAACCTAGTAAAGTATAATATTTTTGACCGGTATGCTTATTCTCAATGGTTTTATAATATAACGAACCATTCCAGACTTTTTGGGGATTTAGCTTGTTAAGACTATCCAGGCTGTTTAATGGAATTACTATGTATTTATTCTTGAGTGTAGAATAAAATTGTATTATGCCATAATACAAATTTTCAGAAATTCCAGTTGCTATATTCCATGTAAATATTCTTAACCGGTGATCGGGGGAGTATATTTTACCAATATTTTCGAGAGTTTCAAAAGGATAATCGAAAGAGCCTTCGACATTCAGGCACGCTGCAAAATTTTTATAAAAATCTTCGGAAGCTTCTTGACTTATATCAGCTGGAGTTTCCATAATATGTAAATAGTTTTTTAAAAGTTGATTCTCCAACAATAACAATGAATCGGTATCCTGAGAAAAAACGAGACTAATGCTGATATAAAAAATTATTGCCGATGCTATAAGAGTTCGGAAACCTGAATGCATATTTTTAAAAGAATTGGATTCTGACAAGAATAACCCGCGAAAGGATATATTATTTTATAATCAGATTGATATCGCCCATTAATTTATCTTTATATGACTTACCTATAGGAATGGTTTTCATGCCATCCTTAGTTTTTATCATAATGGCGTTATCCTCGATAAAATTAATACAACTGATATTAACAATAAATGATCGGTGTACTCTTGTAAATATACCTGACGGAAGCTTGCTCTCAATAGCTTTCATAGTAAAATGAATTGTGTACCGATCTTCAAATGTATTGAAAATAACATAGTTTTCAAGTGCCTCAACCCAAAGAATATCTTTATACTTTAACCGGACGAGTGCAGAATTCTTTTTAATGAATATTTCATCTTCTTTCGGATCAACTTTATTCTTAAAGCGGACGCCGGCTTTATTAACCGCTTTAAAAAATCTGCTGTAATTAACTGGTTTTAAGAGATAATCGGTTACATCGTAATTGAAAGCTTCCAGAGCATATTTTTCTTTTGAAGAAACAATTATTATCTGGGGTGGATTCTGGAGCGTTTCAAGGAAATCGATTCCACTCATTTCTGGCATTTCTATGTCGAGGAAGATGAGGTCAATGTCTTCGCCCATATTAAATGCATTGATAGCGTCAACGGCATTCTCATAAGAACTTACCAGATTGAGTTGATCTGTTCTACTAACAAACTCTTCAATTACCCGGCGTGACATTTGATCATCATCAATTATTATACAATTCATGGTGTGATTGGTTTGTCAATAAATTTTTAACATTCGTCAAGATTATGGCCAAATATATAAAAAAAACGGATACAGATTGACAATGAAATTCTCACTTAGATTTAATGATTTGATTATTAATTTGGTTGCTAATAAATTCCTTTTCGATTAAATCTGAGTTCCGAATGGATCGCTTTAACCAGGTTCTTTTAACTTCTATCTTCTCCTCTTCTGTTAATTGCCATTCAATTACTGATGCCCGCATTTTCTCGGTTAAAGTATGCAGAATAAGGGCTGCCGAGACAGAAATATTATAACTTTCTGTAAAACCATACATTGGGATTTTAAGAAATTCATCGGCATTTTGAAGTATATTGTCAGTAAGCCCTTGAAGTTCAGTACCAAAGAATAGAGCAACTTTACCGGGCAATATATCAAAATTCTTTAATTCAGTATCATCCTGATGAGGAGTTGTAGCCACAATTCTATATCCCTTTTTTCTTAGGTCATCTATGGCTTTTAATGAGTTGTTTTTGGATTTATTGTATTTTTTTAAGCTTAGCCATTTATCTGAACCAATAGTAACTTCAGGATTTACGCTGTATTTATTTTTGTTCTCAACTATATAAACATCCTGAATACCGAAACAATCGCACGTACGCAGTACAGCGCTGGCATTATGTGATTGGTAGATATCCTCGAGAGCTACTGTAATATATCGTGTCCGGTATTCGATAATATGATCGAATAACTCTTTTCTGTTGTCAGAAATAAAATTTTCAAGGTAGGCTATTAATGAATCTGCCATAAGTCAAAAAAAAAGGGAGCAATAATTGCTCCCCGGATTAATTCGTTTTATCTTACTTGACTTTGCCTGCTAATTCGCTGCCAGCTTTAAATTTAACCACTTTTTTTGCAGGGATAGTAATTTCCTTACCAGTTTGAGGATTTCTACCTGTGCGTTTGCTTCTTTGAGAAACAGAAAAGGAACCGAATCCAACGAGTGCTACTCGACCGCCCTTTTTTAAAGCTTGGGTTGTAGCATCAACGAAAGCATCAAGTGCTCTCTTTGCATCAGCTTTGGTAAGACCAGCACCGCTAGCAATTGCATCAATTAATTCTGCTTTGTTCATGATAAAAAAAATTTAGGGTTAGTAAATATTTCATAGCCATTAAAACGTATACAAATATAGACTATTTGTTAAGCTATGCAAATTTAAGGATTAAAAAAATCCAATGTTTATCAATAATACAGCGCTTTTTTAATATGATGGTATAAATTATATACCTGTGTATTGATGGTTATATAATTACAGATAAGGAACTTAAGCTTAAGTAATTTAATTTCAACATTTTATATACGAAGTCAGAAAAATGGTTTTTCTTCAATCTTTACCAGGTTTTAAATCAGTGTGTTTTCATTTTTTTAAAAGGCTGCCTCGGTCGAATTCACCTTCAGTCTCATGTATAACAAAAGGCTGGCAATATGCTAACCTATGATAACTTGCGGATTTATCCGCCGTAGCTGATCGAGATATAACAAAACATAATCAGATGATTGTATAGTATAAAATCAAAACTAGCCTTCGTTCTTTTAATTGGAACTTCGACAGGCGAAGGCGGAGAGCAAGAAATTGTTCACCCGTGCGGGACGGGATCACGAGGGCTTCGCCGTTCGAACCCGCCTTCGCTCTCATGCATAAAAAAAGGCTAGCAATATGCCAACCCTAGATCATATCGCGGAGAGCGAGGGATTCGAACCCCCGGTCCCACATAAGCAGGACAGCAGATTTCGAGTCTGCCCCGTTCGACCACTCCGGCAGCTCTCCTTATGAATATTGCAAAGATATATATTTTGTATTATCTGAAGAATTTCAATTTGGATATTCATAGGGCTATTCAGATATACTATAACCAATCGTTGCGGTATTTATCTGCCATAACTGGTCGAGATCTGATAAAGCATAATCAGAGGAGTCTCAAGTGTAAAAGCAAGAATAGCCTTTGATTCTTTTCTTTAATTTGAACTTCGGCCAGCGAAGGCGGAGAGAGGGATTGTTCACCCGTCCGGGACGGGATCACGAGGGCTTCGCCGTTCGAACCCACACTCGTGCGCGTACAAAAAAAAGGCTGGCTATATGCCAACCCTAGATCACTTGCGGAGAGAGAGGGATTGTTCACTCGTCCGGGACGGGATCACGAGGGCTTCGCCGTTCGAACCCGCTTTCGCACTCATGCATAAAAAAAAGGCTGACAATATGCCAACCTTAGATCACTTGCGGAGAGAGAGGGATTCGAACCCCCGGTACCTTGCGGTACAACGGTTTTCAAGACCGCCGCATTAGACCACTCTGCCATCCCTCCGGGCGCGAAAATATGATTTTTTTCAATATAACTGGTATAATTTTTTAAAAAAGGAAGTGTCGAAATGCTAAGTAATACGGAGTTAATTAAATTTGCCGGACCTACCGAAACTGGTTGTCATGTAACTTCTTAAATTCACCGTTAAGCTCCAGCAATTGCTTATAGGCTCCCTGTTCAATAATTTCTCCGTTGTGTAGAACAAATATCCAGTCCACATTTCGAATAGTAGATAAACGATGTGCAATAACCAAGCTGGTGCGGTGTTTCATGAGGTTATCGATTGCTTGTTGAACCAGGCGTTCCGATTCGGTATCGAGGGCTGATGTAGCTTCATCGAGAATAAGTATGGGAGGATTTTTAAGTATGGCCCTGGCAATACTTATTCGTTGACGTTGTCCGCCAGATAATTTGCTACCACGATCGCCGATTCCGGTTTGGTACCCATTTTCTGCTGCAAGAATAAATTCATGGGCATTGGCGATCTTTGCAGCCTTGGTTACTTCTTCTTCCGAAGCATTATCGCTTGCAAAAGCAATGTTATTATATAGGGTATCGTTGAAGAGGATGGGCTCCTGGTTTACTATACCAAAGAGACTTCGTAAATCGCTGAGTTTATGTTTCCGTATATCAGTTCCATCAATAATAATACTTCCTTTTTCAATATCATAAAAGCGGGGTATCATGTCGACAAGAGTCGATTTTCCTGAACCTGACTGACCCACCAGAGCTATTGTCTGGCCTTTCTTGATACTTAAATTAATATTCTTCAACACATACTCGTCACCATAACGGAACCAAACGTTACGGAATTCGATGGCTTCATTAAGTGCATGAATCGGCTTTGGATCGGGCTTGTTTACAATAGGATTCTTTGTGAATAATATCTTGTCGATACGTTCCATAGAGGCCAATCCTTTCTGGATATTATAAAAGGCCGAAGAAAAAGCTTTTGTTGGCTGAATAATGGAGTAGAAGAAAATAATATAGGCAATGAACATTGAAGGTTTCAACATGGCTACGTTTGCCGATAATATCAGGCTACCTCCATATACCATAACTGAAACGATAACCATGGTTCCCAGAAATTCACTTAGGGGTCCGGCCAGTTGATGCCGGCTCATAACCTTATTCTGAATTTTTCTGTAATCTTCATTTTGCTTTTGCTGAACAAGCCTCATTTTATTTTCGGCATTGAAAGCCTTAACAATTCTCAGACCTCCTAAAGTTTCTTCGATAGTCGAGAGAATTACCCCCATTTTAGTCTGTGCCTTAAATGATGCCTGCCGTAATTTTTTACCAATAATTCCAATTAATGCACCAGCAAGCGGAAAGAGAATGAATACGAAAATGGTAAGTTGCCAGCTCATAAAAATCATTGCAACAACGGTAATGATGATTATTATCGGATTTTTAAAAAACATATCCAGCGATGTCATGATCGAACTTTCAACTTCGGTTACATCGCCGGTTATTCTTGCAATGATATCGCCCTTTCGCTCTTCAGTAAAGAATCCGATAGGAAGATCAACTACTTTGCGGTAAAGGATGTTACGGATATCGCGAACGACAAAATTCCGGATGAACACCATTGTCAGACTTGCAAGATAATGGAACCCGGTTTTGAAGAGTACCATCAGTGTGAAGAACAGCCCGATAAACGCAAGCGTTTTAAGAGTTCCGTGATGAGCCGATAATTCCTGTACAAAGGCGTAAAGATTGTTAACCAGTGCATCGCGGAGGTTACCCATATCGGAAAACGAAAAATGGATGCCGCGCATGTGATAGGCAGCTGATTTGGTTCCAAATAGAATTTCAAGAAGAGGTATGATGGTAATAAATGAGAACAAGCCAAAGATGGTTCCAAGCAGGTTAAAAACTATGTTAAAACCGATAAATTTCTTGTAGGGAGGTAGAAATCGGCGGAATAATTTGAAAGCGTCTTTCATGTTCAGATCCCTGTATAGTTCGATGGAGTGATGGCTCTAAGTTCTTTTTTCACTTCATCGCTCACTGATAACGAATCGATGAATGCCGATATTTTTTCACGTGTAATTTTTTTATGGGTCCGTGTCAAATCTAGCAAGGTCTCATAAGGATTGGGATAACCCTCGCGGCGCAATATAGTTTGGATGCCTTCTGCAACCACACCCCAGTTTTCTTCCAGGTCGGCATTAATTTTATCCGGGTTCAGAATAAGTTTTCCGAGCCCTTTTACAATGGATTTAATGGCGATTAAAGTATGTGCCAGCGGTACTCCAATATTCCGTAAAACAGTAGAATCGGTCAGATCGCGCTGAAGTCGTGAAATAGGAAGTTTTTCTGCAAGATGTCCGAAAAGGGCATTGCCCACTCCCAGGTTGCCTTCGGCATTTTCAAAATCGATAGGATTTATTTTGTGTGGCATAGTCGACGACCCAATTTCACCTTCTTTGATCTTTTGTTTGAAATAATCCATCGATATATAGGTCCAGATATCTCTGCACAGATCGATAAGAATGGTATTGATCCGACTGATGGCCTGAAATGAAGCAGCCAGGTTATCGTAATGTTCAATTTGTGTTGTTGTTTGCTGTCTTTTAAGTCCAAGAATTTGATTGACGAATGCATTGGCAAATTCGATCCAATCGATCTCGGGATAAGCCACATGATGCGCATTAAAATTCCCTGTGGCACTGCCAAATTTTGCCGATACCGGTAATTGCTTCAGTTGAGCAGTTTGCGAGTGCAATCGTTCAACAAATACCCTAATTTCCTTACCCAGACGGGTAGGCGATGCCGGCTGACCATGTGTATGGGCCAGCATGGAAACCTCATCCCATTCAAGGCTCATACTAATAAGGATATCAAGCAATTGTTGGAGTAGCGGGAAATAAACTTTTGTAAGCGATTCCTTATAGGATAGGGGGATGGCAGTATTATTTATGTCTTGTGAGGTGAGGCCAAAATGTATATATTCTTTATATTTCCTGAGATTTAATTTATCGAATTTATTCTTTAGAAAGTATTCAACAGCCTTTACATCATGATTGGTAGTTTTCTCAATTTTTTTTATTTCAGCAGCTTCCTTTTCAGTGAAGTTTCGATAGATATCCCGAAGAGATTCGTAATATTCTTTATCAATTCCTTCAAGCTGTGGTATATTATAACGGCTCAGGGCAATGAAATATTCAATTTCAATTCTAATCCTGTATTTTATCAGCCCATATTCAGACAAATAGGCAGCCAGCTCTTTCACTTTTTCTCTATAACGACCATCAATCGGTGAAATGGCTGTTAATGTATTTAATTCCATACAATCTTATTTAAAACTCAAAGTTAGAAAAAAATAAGAGAGACTCATTTTCATAGTAGCAATATTAGGACGAATATCGGGCAATGTGCAAGTGAAATAAAAAGTTTTATTTGTGAATTTCTCCGCATTCTTTAATTTCGCTCCCAATCAATACAGAAGAATATGAAATCTAAAGGGAATATAAAAATCTGGAAGCTTTTAGTATTATTATTGTGTATCCAGATTCTGGGAGGATCAAAAATCGCTAACGATTCAATTCAGGAATCTGTGCCGGTTGACACCGTTAACGGAGAGATTGTTAATACAGGTGCAGGTCTGGTTTATATTTTTGAGATCAGAAAAGAGATTGCTAAACCTGCCTGGCGTATAACACAGGAAGCATTTGATGAAGCTCAGGCACTTGGAGCCGATTACATTTTAATTCATATCAATACTTACGGAGGCATGGTAAATATTGCCGATTCCATACGAACACGGATTCTGAATTCTTCTATACCGGTATTGGTTTTTGTCGATAACCAGGCTATTTCGGCCGGGGCACTTATCTGTATTGCAGCCGATAGTATTTATATGCGACCCGGAGGCAGTATAGGAGCAGCTACAGTTGTCAACCAGTCGGGAGAGGTTGTTCCCGATAAATACCAATCATTTATGCGATCGACAATGAGGGCAACTGCCGAGGCGCATGGCAAGGATACGATAATAAAGGGTGATGATACTACCTATGTATGGCATCGCGATCCGCATATTGCCGAAGCCATGGTAGATCCACGACTAGTAGTTGAAGGAGTGGTTGATTCGGGGAAAGTACTAACGCTAACTGTTGAAGAAGCAATTCAGGTAGGATATTGTGAGGGGAAAGCAAATAGTATTGGCGAAGTGCTTGATAAAGCAGGGCTTTCGGAATATAAAGTAGAAAAATATCATCTGAAAAGTATTGATTCCATTATTCTGTTTCTGTTAAGTCCTGTGGTTCAAAGTTTACTTATTTTACTCATTATTGGAGGTATCTATTTTGAACTTCAGACACCAGGTATTGGATTTCCTCTGGGCATTGCAGTTATTGCAGCATTACTGTATTTTGCTCCACTCTATATCGAAGGACTGGCACAGAACTGGGAAATACTGGCCTTTGTGGCAGGAGTTGTTTTACTGGTTCTCGAAATATTTGTAATTCCGGGATTTGGAATTGCTGGTATCGCAGGTATTCTCCTTATGTTAATCAGCCTGACACTGGGAGTGATTGATAATATTGTATTCGAATTTGAAGGAATTGCTGCATTGAGCATAGTTGCAAAAGTATTCGCCAGGATTCTTATCACGGTACTGGTTGCTTTTGGATTATCGCTTTGGCTAAGCCGTAAGGTTGGTATGTCAGGATTTTTTAAGGGTTTATCGCTCGATGCCCGGCAAGAGCGTTCCGAAGGATTTATCGGAATCGATACACATCAGAAAGAGATGATTGGTAAGACAGGGACAGCATATACTGTATTACGACCTTCGGGCAAAATCCGGATTGAAGGTGAACTTTTCGATGCCATGGCAGAAATAGGCTATATCCAAAAGGGTGATAAGGTGAAAGTTATTCGCGATGAAGCAGGTCAGTTATATGTAATAAAAACATCATAGTAGCGGTTATATGAGTGTAAAAGTATACCGGAAAATAACCTTTAGGCATTAAGTTCCGTAGCATGTTTTACATTCTATAGTGTGGTTAACAGTTTGTGAGAATGTAGAAAATTTTAGAGGTCAAGTAGTATAGTAATTATTTAGAAAACTTTAGTAATTTAAGTTTTACATAAAAGCACTCGATGAAAGCACATGTCTGGCTGAAGCGAATAATGATTATTCTTCTTGTGGTTATTATCCTTTTAGGCATCAAGGGAGTCGACCTTTATCGAAAGGCCTTTTCTCCTAATATTTTTATTTCCAAGGATGCTAATACCTATTTATATATTCCTACCGGATCTTCCTATGAAGTTGTTTTGGAGAAGATAATTGAGTTAAAAGTGGTTCGTAATACTAAATCGCTGGAATGGACAGCACAAAAAAAGAATTATCCGAATCAAATAAAACCAGGAAAGTATCGGATCAGAAACCGCATTAGCAATAATGAATTGATCAATATGCTTCGTTCGGGTAGGCAGTACCCTGTAAAACTGACATTCAATAATATTCGCACACTGGAACAATTTTCGGAACGCATAGCTCTTCAGCTTGAGCTCGACGCTTCAAAACTTCTTTCCTTATTAAAGTCGGATTCGGTACAAAAAAAATACGGCTTTACCAGGTATACTATTAATTGTATGTTTATTCCGAACACCTATGAATTCTTTTGGGACACCCCGACTGATAAATTTATCGAGCGTATGCACGCAGAATACGAATCGTTCTGGAATAGTAAACGTAAGCGTAAAGCTGATAAATTGAATTTGTCGAGGGAAGAAATTATTACGCTTGCCTCCATTGTAAATGAGGAAACTGATAAGGATGAAGAGAAAGCCCGCATTGCAGGCGTATATATCAACAGGATAAAAAAGGGTATGCGGTTGCAGGCCGATCCGACAGTAATATATGCAGTAGGTAATTTTAATATAAAGCGCGTATTACGTAAACATTACCAGATTAATTCACCCTTTAATACCTACAGGGTTGATGGACTGCCTCCCGGCCCCATTTGTTTACCGGAGATTTCCTCTATCGATGCAGTGCTTGATTACGAGAAACATAATTACCTTTACATGTGTGCAAAGTCCGATTTTTCGGGTTATCATGTTTTTACTGTCACACTTTCCGAACATAACCGGAATGCTGCATTGTACCGAAAGCAACTTAACAAAAGAAGAATTTATCGGTAGTTGTAAAAAAATTAGTTGGATAACGTTATTTTTTACCATTCCACTCTTTATTTTTATTAAAATTTTCATAATGGATAAAATTAAATTTGGTACTGATGGCTGGAGGGGTGTTATCGCTAAGGATTTTACACTTACTAATGTTGCCAAAGTAGCCTACGCCTTGGCGAGGTGGCTTAGCAGTAAATATCAGAATCCTTCGGCAGTTATTGGGTACGATTGCCGTTTTGGTGGTGAAATGTTTATGGAAGCATTTGCGAAAATACTGGCTTCAAAAAATGTCAGAGTCTATATTTCCGAGAATTATGTCACTTCACCCATGGTTTCGCTTGGTGTTCTGAAACTGAAATCTAATTGTGGTGTTATGGTCACTGCCAGCCATAATGCCCCTGAATTTAATGGCATAAAATTTAAAGGGGATTATGGTGGACCCATGCTCGATCGTGATGTCAGGGATATTGAAAACCTGATTTCATCCGATTATGAGTTTGATCTGGAAATGCTGAACTGGAATTATCTTGTGGAGCATGGACTGATACAGTATATTAACCTGGAAGCCATTTATCTTAAAAATATCCGCGATAGTTTTGATATTGACAGTTTAAACAATTCCAAACTTCGTTTTGCCTTCGACGCCATGTTCGGTAGTGCACAGAATATTTTTAAAAAACTGATGCCGGGAGTTAAACTTTACCGGTGCGAAGTAAATCCATCATTTTTGGGAATTCCTCCCGAACCGCTGGCTAAAAATCTGCATCTGGTCGAAGAACATATTTGGCAATACCACGACATCGACGCGGCTTTTGCAGTTGATGGCGATGGGGATCGTCTGGCATTTTTCGACGAAAACGGAACCTATCTCGACAGCCACCATGTCCTGTTATTGATTATTCATTATCTGGCCAAATATAAAAAACTCACAGGGAAAGTGGTAGCGAGTTTCTCTGCTACGAACAAAATAGAAACTCTTTGTTCCCATTATGGTCTTGAAGTCGTTCGCACACCAATAGGATTTAAAGAGATTGCAAGCATAATGTTGAATGATAATATTCTTGTTGGAGGTGAAGAATCGGGAGGTATTACCGTAGGTACCTACCTCCCGGAGCGTGATGGTATTTGGATTGGATTAATTATTTGGAACTGGCTGGCAGAATCAGGTAAAAAGCTGAGCGAATTAATGGAAGAAATATATGCTTTAACAGGTCCCTTTGCATACGAGCGGCTCGATCTCGATCTGAATAAAAATACAAGGAACAAAGTATTAGAGCAATGTAGCAGCCATGCATTTACCGAGTTTGGTGAGTTTATTGTAACCAGTGTCGCAACCATCGATGGCTATAAGTTTCAGTTGGGAGAGGGGCAGTGGGTGATGATACGGGCTTCGGGATCCGAACCTGTGATCAGGATATATGCCGAGGCTGAAAACCGCGAGAGAGTCGTATCTATTATAAATGCCGTAGTTAACCGGATTAGTAAAGGGTAGATTACAGGAATAATCCATATTACTTGTTTTGGCCGGTCATCGAAGTTATTCGGCAGATTATACTTGTAATGCACTTTTATGCAAACCCAATATTCAGAACAGAGATTAATATTGATCCAAAAACGCAGGTAAATGAAAATTGTTGAAGCTACCACACAGGATGCCCAAACACTGACTGAAATTGCTGTTATAGCCAAACGGCACTTGAATTACCCGGAGCATTATTACGAAATATGAAAGAATAAGCTGACCATAACACCGGAATATATTAAGCGAAACAGGGTTTATGTTGCAAAAATACGGAGTCGTAGTATAGGTTTTTATTCAATTACTGAAAATCCAGACGATTATTATACAGGTGATATTCTAATCAGGAAGGGATATTGGCTGGAGCATATTTTTATCTTGCTTGATTACTAAAAACAGGGATAGGAGTGAATCTGGTAGAACATGCAAAATCGATTTGCAGAGGATTGGGAATTCAGAGTTTGCAAATTTTTGTCGATCCCTTTTCAGGAAGTTTTTACGATAGTATAGGAGCTATTTGTTTGTACGATTCATAATCATCAGTTCCGGGCAGAGATATTCCGGTTTATGAATTGGTAATGACTAAGAAACCAAAATAAAATAATGTTTATTTCTCAGGGCATTATTTTAAACATTTTTATAGAAGTGTTGTTCTAATACATGTTAATTGCAAAGTTTTTAATTAAAGCCCTAGTGATAGTGTAAAGCAGAGTAACTTTATCTTTTTTTGCACAGGTTTTATATAGCTTAACCAGCAAAATACGCTAACAAAGATCATACGTTCAGTTAATATAGCATATCGTTAATAATAAGAATATGGGGTATAAGGTTGAATTTAAATTCGACAAAGAGAAAAGTATCTTTTTTAAGGTTTATTCCGGTGACATTTATTTTGACGATTTTAGAAGCTCATGGGAAAATGCTATTAAAAATAACTTGATTTCTCCTGGTGTTAAGAATTTCATAATTGATTACAAAGATGCTACTATTATGTTTGATCACAGCAGGGTAAAAGATATTGTTATTTTTTATACAAAGTATAACGACATTTTCAGCAACTCAAAAATCGCGCTAATCATGGTAAAACCCGAGCATGTTATATTTCCTATGATGGTAGAATCAGAGGGAGTCAATTTTATGGTAAAGCCATTTTATACTGTTGAAGGTGCCCTTAAGTGGTTGGGGTGAGATACGGAGATTTATCCAACTATTCATCCTTCTATCTAAAAAATAAAGATCACATTAAATTTATAATTTCATATTTTCTCAAAATTCATGTACATTACTATCTGAAGATGTATTTTTATCTATTAAAAGCGTATATCTATATATAATCTTTCTTAAACAACCATGAAAAAAATTGGAATTATTGGAGGAATTGGACCGGAATCGACCCAAATGTATTACAGTGAGATCATAAATTTATATAGGGAACGCTCAAGAGGACAATTACCTGAAATTATAATCTATAGTGTTAATATGGAGGAGATGAAGCGCTACCTGGAGGTAAAAGATATGAACTTGTTGGTGGCCATGCTATCTGAGAAAGTCGATAAACTGGTACGGGCAGGAGCCGATTTTGTGGCAATGGCATCGAACACACCCCATATTGTATATGATGAGCTGAGCCGGAAATCGAAGGTTCCGATGATCAGTATTGTCGATGAAGCAGCCAAATATTGCAGGAGTATAACTAAAAATAAAAAAGTAGGTTTACTGGGTACCGGTTTTACCATGAAAGCTGATTTTTATCCTGAAACTTTTAAAAAATATAACCTGTGTATAGTTTTACCAGACGGCAATGAACAGGAGTATATTCATGAAAAGATATTCGCAGAACTGGCACTTGGAATTATTAATGAAGAGACAAAAGAAAAATTTATTGAAATTGCCGGATCGATGGTTAAAAAATATTCGATTGATACGCTGGTATTGGGATGCACGGAATTACCACTGATTTTCGACCGGGAACATTTCAAATTGCATTATGTCAATACGGTAACTATGCATGTAAAGAGTATCATCGATTTCTGTTTTCAGAAAAGATAAAGATTTTCTTTAAAATATAATATGATCTCATTCGAATCTGAACCAGTCGATAGTTGCATAACCTTCACTTTCCGTCATATTCGGATTTACACAAAACAAGCCGACCTTGGCGCCGATCCATTTACCTTTTTTGGCTTTAAAGGGAGTACCTAGATTTTCGAAATGATTACTGTCGCCGCTGTAGCTAAACTGGCATAAACCTTCAGTGTCGACCGAAACCCTGAGATAAGAAGTATTGGTTATTGCAACTACAGAACCTGTTTCTTTCAAGGCTTCATCGCAGCGTTCGTATAGGCCTTCATAAGTGCGTATATAAAGTGAATCGTTGCTTTTTACCAGTGCAATATAGGCCCATTCGGTTCCCATAATAACCAGTCCACATCGTTCACCATCCAGAATTATATGGGATTCAATTTTTGTTGTTACTGTAAAGGATGGAGCTGAAAATTTTTGCAGAAGCAGGTTTGGTACAAACCAGAAATTTCCATTTTGTGTTACGGTACTAACAGCATTAAGTTTTAATATACCCTTTGCTGGATCAAATTTATACCACGAATCCATCGGATTGGCGTGCCATTGCCATTGCAATCCCAGTGATTCTCCAGTAAATTCATCGCTGGTTTGAGGTACAATAATTGGATAAGTATTTCCAACATCAGGTTTTTTAAATTCCATCACAGGCTCGCCAACACCATCCTTATTGCTGTCAATTCCTATCAGGGGCCAGCCGTCTTTCCACGAAACAGGCTGCAGGTGTACAATGCGTCCATAGAAATCGCGATCCTGAAAATGCATAAACCACCATTCACCCGATTTTAACTCTACAATTCCACCCTGGTGCGGACCATTGATTTCAGTATTTCCTTTATGCAGTACAATTTTAGTTTCGTAGGGCCCGTAAATATTTTTCGAACGCAACACAGTTTGCCAGCCTGTGGGAACACCTCCTGCAGGGGCTAAAATATAGTAATAACCGTCTTTCTTCAGAAATTTAGGCCCTTCGATGGTAGGTTGACTGGCCTCCCTATATATTTCAATTCCATTGTCAAGGATCTTATTGCCATCAGCATTGAGTTTGTGAAGGTACAGAGCGCCTCCGCAGAATTTGCTACGCACAAGGTAGGCATTGCCATCGTCGTCCCATATGGGACAGGGATCTTCCCAGTTATCGACTTTAACAATATGCTGCAAATCCCAATTACCAGCCGGATC
>Ga0307422_1000861_pt1 | contig 16215 bp, 16 predicted proteins | sample SalMarWE160290MG_FD_202153 | JGI IMG/M metagenome (GOLD analysis project Ga0307422, IMG submission 202153) | Salt marsh sediment microbial communities from the Plum Island Ecosystem LTER, Massachusetts, United States - WE1602-90 | ecosystem: Environmental > Aquatic > Marine > Intertidal zone >...
AGAAGCCGACGACGGCGAACGCGTTCTCGCTGATGCGGCTGTCGACGAACGACCTGAGATTCGTCGAGAAGCCCAGGAGCAAGAACAGGGCGAGCGCGACGATGGTGGCGAGGATGTCGGCCAGAAAGAGCCGGTTGTGGATCGCCTCGTAGCGCTTCGCGTCCCGGCGTTGGGCTTCGGTCTGCTCGGGCGCCGGTGCCGCTGCCGGCTCCTCGGAGGGCTCCTCGTCGTCGCCTTCCTGGTCGGTCGGGTCCGTATCGCTTTCCGGACCGCGCTCTGGAGGGGGTTCCTCGATCTCGGCGTCGACGAGATCCGGTCGCTCACGGCGCTGGAACTCCTTCATGATCCGCGCCGCGTCGGGATCCTTCGGGGGATCTTCCCGTGGCTCGTTGGGGAAGAAGTCCGGCTGCTTCGTCCGGCCTTCGCGTGGCGGATCGTTGGGCATCGAGCACCTACTTGCGTCGCGATAGCGTGACGGCTTCGAGGCGGAGCAGCGCCCGGCCAAGGGCGGCCCGCGCGCGTGCGATCTCGATTCCTTCCTGGTGTTGGGCGAGCCGTTGTTCGGCGCGTTGTTGGGCTGCTTCGGCGCGTTCCTGGTCGAGGTCGTCGGCGTGCTCGCACACGGGCGAGAACACCTCGACCTCGTCGGCCCGAAGGGTAGCGACTCCGCCCAGCATGCTCAAGTGATGTTTTTTGCCGTGTATCGTGTATTCCGCGATGCCGTGGCGGAGCTGTGCGACCGTGTCGTGGTGGTCGGCCAGCACGGTGAAGTCGCCGGCGGCGCCCGGCAGCATGACGGACTCAACCTCGGCGTCCACCACGCGCCCAACGGGCGAGAGGACGCGGAGCGTGACGGTGGCCTTTCGTTTCTCGTCCTGAGCCATCAGACCTTCGCGCCAAGTTGCTTTGCTTGCTCGACCACGTCGTTGATCGTGCCGACCATGTAGAACGCCTGCTCGGGCAGGTGGTCCCACTTGCCGTCGACGAGTTCGCGGAACCCGCGCACGGTTTCCTCGCGGGCGACGTACCGGCCCGGCCGGCCGGTGAACTGCTCGGCGACGAACATCGGCTGCGACATGAACCGCTGGATGCGGCGCGCCCGGGCGACGATCGTCTTGTCCTGGTCGCTCAGCTCGTCGATGCCGAGGATGGCGATGATGTCCTGGAGGTCCTGGTAGCGCTGGAGGATCTTCTGGACGTCGGTCGCCGTGCGGTAGTGCTCCTGACCGAGCACGCGGGGGTCGAGGATGCGGCTCGTCGAGGCGAGCGGATCGACGGCCGGGTAGATGCCGAGCTCGACAATGCGCCGCTCGAGGTTCGTCGTCGCGTCGAGGTGGGCGAACGTCGTCGCCGGCGCGGGGTCGGTGTAGTCGTCGGCCGGCACGAAGATCGCCTGGATCGACGTGATCGAGCCGCGCGTCGTCGAGGTGATTCGCTCTTGGAGTTCGCCGACGTCGGTGCCGAGCGTCGACTGATACCCCACCGCCGACGGCATGCGCCCAAGCAGCGCCGAGACCTCGGACCCCGCCTGGATGAAGCGGAAAATGTTGTCGACGAACAGGAGCACTTCCTTACCGGTCTCGTCGCGCAGGCTCTCGGCGACCGTCAGCCCAGTGAGCCCGACGCGGAAACGCGCACCCGGCGGCTCGTTCATCTGGCCGAAGACGAGCGCAGTGCGGCTGAGCACGCCCGACTCTTTCATTTCGAGCCACAGGTCGTTGCCCTCGCGCGTGCGCTCGCCGACGCCGGCGAAGACCGAATAGCCGCCATGCTCGGTCGCGATGTTGCGAATGAGCTCCTGAATGATGATCGTCTTGCCGACGCCTGCGCCGCCGAACAGGCCGACCTTGCCGCCCTTGGCGTACGGCGCGATGAGGTCGATGACCTTGATGCCGGTCTCGAAGATCTCGCCGACGGGCACCTGTTCCTCGAAGGTCGGCGACGGCCGGTGGATGGGCATGCGCGGCACGTCGGCCGGGATCGGGTCGCCCTCGTCGATCGGCTCGCCGAGCAGGTTGAAGATCCGCCCGAGCGTCGCGGGACCGACGGGCACCGTGATCGGCCCGCCGGTGTCGATCGCCTCGTCGCCGCGCACCAGGCCGTCGGTCGAGTCGAGCGCGATCGTCCGCACCGTGTTGTTGCCCAGGTGCTGCTGCACCTCGCAAACGAGCTCGCCGCCGACGCGGCGCTTCATCGTGAGCGCCGTGCGAATCTCCGGCAGGTGATCCGAATCAAACTGCACGTCCACGACCGGGCCGAGGACCTGCGCGATCTTGCCGACGTTCATACCTGCGTTCTCCTGGCTGTCTTCGTCATGTTCCGGGCGCCGTCGTCGTCTCCCGGCGCCGGCGACGGCGCCGGCGTCTACTTGAGTGATTCACCCCCGACGACGACCTCGAGGATCTCGGTTGTGATCGCCGCCTGGCGCTTCCGGTTGTAGAGCAGCGTCAACTCGTTGATCATCTCGGCGGCGTTGTCGGTGGCCGACTCCATCGCGTTGCGCCGGGCGCCTTGCTCGCTCGTCGCCGCTTCGAGCAGGAGCTGGTAGACGTGCCCCGTCACGAGCTGCGGCAGCACGATGCGCAGGTGCTCGTCCGGGGGCGGCTCGTGTTCGGCGAGGCTGAGCGCGCCGGCGCCGGTGATCTCGATCTCGACGGGGAGAAGCTTCTCCGCACGCAGCTCCTGGTGCAGCGTCGAGGCGAACCGGTGGTAGAGGACGAGCACCTCGTCGATCGTGCCGCTCAAGTACATGCGCATCAGCCTGCCGGCCATCGCCTCGGCTTGCCGGTACGTGAGGCCTTCGAGGATCTGCACGTGCTCGCCGATCAGCGCGACGCCGTGCTTGCGGAAGTGCTGCACGCCCTTCTGCCCGACGGTCATCAGCGACGTGAGGACCGGCTCGGCCAGCAGCTTCTCGGCCCGTGCCAGCACGTTGCCGTTGTACGCCCCGCACAGGCCGCGCTCGCCCGAAACCACGACGACGCAGCGCGACCGCACCTCGGCTCGCGGCTCGGCGAGCGGCGCCTGGCCCGGCGTGAGCAGCGGGTCGAGCTTCTCGACGATGGTGCGCAACCCCTCGATGTAAGCGCGTGCGCCGCGCAGCTTCGCCTCGGCGCGACGGAGCCTGGCCGACGCGACCATCTCCATCGCGTTCGTGATCTTCTGCGTCTTACGGACGCTGCTGATCCGGCGTCGTATATCGCGCAGGTTGGCCATTGGTTACTCGGCGCTTGCCTCGCCCTCTGCGTCATCGGCCGGCTCGGCCGGCTTCTGTGCCTCGTCGGTGGCCTTGAGCACGTCGCTTGGCGCGAACGTGCGCTTGAACGCGCCGATCGCTTCCTTGAGCTTCGCTTCGAGCTCCTCGTCGAGTTGGAGCTTCTCGATGAGCTCGTTCCGTGCCTCGGCGCTCGCGTTGACAATGAACTCGAGCAGCTCGCTCTCGAACCGCGTGATGTCGTCGATCTCGATGTCGTCGAGGAACCCGTTCACGACGGCGAAGATCTGGATGACTTGATCCGCGACGTGCATCGGCTCGTACTGACCCTGCTTGAGCACCTCGACGAGGCGCCGGCCGCGTGCGATCTGGTCCTGGGTCGCCTTGTCGAGCTCGGAGCCGAACTGGGCGAACGACTCGATCTCGCGGTACTGCGCCAGCTCGAGCCGGAGCCGGCCGGCGACCTGCTTCATCGCCTTGACCTGCGCGGCGCCGCCGACGCGGCTCACCGAGTTGCCGACGTTGATCGCCGGCCGCACGCCCGAGAAGAACAGGTCGGCTTCGAGGTAGATCTGCCCGTCGGTGATCGAGATCACGTTCGCCGGGATGTACGAAGCGATCTCGCCCGCCTGCGTCTCGATAATCGGCAGCGCCGTGAGCGAGCCGGCGCCGAGCGCGTCGTTCATCTTCGCCGCGCGCTCGAGCAGGCGCGAATGGCAATAGAAGATGTCGCCTGGATACGCCTCGCGGCCCGGCGGCCGCCGCAGCAGGAGCGACATCTGGCGATACGCCACCGCCTGCTTCGACAGGTCGTCGAAGATCACCAGGGCGTGCTTGCCGTTGTCGCGGAAGTACTCGCCGATCGTGCAGCCCGCGTACGGCGCGAGAAACTGCATCGGCGCCGGATCGGCCGCCGAGGCGTTCAAGATGACCGTGTAGTCCAGCGCGTTGTGCTCATCGAGCCGCTGGACGACGGCGGCGACCGACGACTTTTTCTGGCCGATCGCCACGTAGATGCAGACCACGTCGGTGCCGCGCTGGTTGATGATCGTATCGACCGCAAGCGCCGTCTTGCCGGTCTGGCGGTCGCCGATGATAAGTTCGCGCTGGCCGCGGCCGATCGGCACCATCGAGTCGATCGCCTTGAGCCCGGTCTGAAGCGGCTCGCACACCGGCTGGCGCTTGACGACGCCGGGCGCGATCTTTTCGATCGGCGCCGCTTCGTCCGTGCGGATCGGGCCCTTGCCGTCGATCGGCTGGCCGAGGCTGTTGATGACCCGGCCGAGCATCGCCTCGCCGACGGGGATCTCGACGATCCGGCCGGTCGTGTGCACCTCGTCGCCCTCGCGCACGTGCATGTCGGACCCGAGCAGAATCGCCCCGACGTTATCCTCGCTCAGGTCGAACACCATGCCGTAGACGTCGCCGGGGAACTTGATCAGCTCGCCCGCCATCGCGCCGTCGAGGCCGTAGACGCGGGCGATCCCGTCGCCGACGAGGATGACGCGGCCGACCTCGCTCACTTCGAGGTACTGCTTGTACTTCTCGATCTGCTCGGCCAGGATGTTTGTGACTTCTTCGGGTTGAATCTTCACGGCGTTCACAAGGCTCGTCCTTTCGTTAACTCTTGGCGCAGGGAGCGCAGCGTCCCCGCGATCGTCGCATCGTACATCGTGTCGCCCACGCGCACGCGCACGCCGCCGATAAGCTCGGGCTTCACCTCGAGCTGCGGGATGAGCGTGACACCGAGCTGCTCGCCGAGCCGGTGCACAAGCTTGGCAACCTCGTCGTCGGCAAGCGGGGTGGGTGACTCGATGATGGCCACCTCGCGCTCGAGGCGGTCTCGAACGAAATCGGCTACGACGGGCGCTACCTCGTCGAGCAGGGTCACCCGCTTATTGATGACCAGCACGCCGAGGAAGTGGCACACCGGCTCGGACCAGTCGGCACGCGCGGTGATCCGGTCCATTGCGTCGCGCTTCTCCTCGACCGGGATGAACGGGTTGACCATCACCTGCCGGAACGCGCTGCTTGTGTGCCAGAGCTCGGCCGCCTCGCACACCTCTTCCTGGACCCGGCCCAACCGGTCGGTCGGCAGGTCTTTGAGCAGCGCTTGTACGTACCGCGCCGTGAGCGCGTAATCCGCCATATCTATCCGTCCTTCTGGCCCGCCGCCACGGGGCGACAGGACAAAGGCAGCCAACGAGAGTCCCCAGCCCGCGCAGCGGGCGGCATCGTGTAGCCTCGGGCGTCAGCCCGTGGGAGAAGGGCGTCGAGAAGGCGCGAGCCCCCGCAGGGGGCGACATATGACACACAGAGGTGATCTGTTGATGACGCAGGGCCACATGCCGCCCCCTGCGGGGGCTTCATCTTCGTCGATCCGGCATTCCACAGGCTTACGCCTGTGGCTACAACATGCCGTCCCCTGCGGGGACTCCGCTTGGTCGTTTCCATCGATTCACCGCAGCTAGCTAAAGGCTGGTTGCCTCGTCCAGGTATACCGTTGCGGCCTTGCGCTTCTGTGCCTCGGTCAGCTCGCCGCGCAGGACCTTTTCCGCGATGTCGATCGCCAGCTCGGCCGTGCGTTCGCGGAGCGATTCGCGCGTGAGCTCGACTGATTGCGCGATCTCGCGCTGTGTCTTCTCGATGACGAGCTCGCTGTCGGCCCGCGCGCCGTCGAGGATGCGTTCGCGCTCGCGGTCGGCGATCTCGCGCGCCTGGCTGCGGATCTCGTACGACTCGCGGCGCGCGCCGTTCAGCTCGCGCTCGGCCTGCTCGCGGTCGGCTTCGGCCGCCGTCTTTCGCTCCTGCGCCTCGTTGAGCGTCTGCTTGATGCCCTCGGCTCGCTTGTCGAGATACGCGAGCATCGGGCGGAACAGCTTCTTGTTCAGAAACGCCACGAGCAGCAGGAAGCTGACGATCTGAAACGCCATCGTGGTGTTCAGATACACGAGCGCGATGACATGCGTGAGCGGTACCGCGATCATGGCTCCGTCGTTCCTTTCCGAATGCGCCGGGGCGCCCTACACCACGAACATCAGCAGCAGCGCCACGACGAGCGAGTAAATGCCCGTGGACTCCGACACCGCCTGGCCGATGAGCATCGTGCGCGTGATCAGGTCGCCCTTCTCCGGGTTGCGCGAGATGCCCTCGCACGCCCGGCCGGCGGCGTAGCCCTCGCCGATGCCCGGGCCGATCGCGCCGAAGCCCATGCAGATGCCCGCGCCCAGGAGCGTCAGCGCCCGTACGATGTCGCCGCTGACTTCCGCGATGAGAGGTGGCATTGTCTGTCTCCTTTATCCGTTCTCTCGATTCTGTCTCAATTCAGCACGGCCGCCCGTGATGCGTCCGGGTGTCACATCACAAAGATCAACATGATGGCGATGCCGAGCGCGTAGCTCGCCGTCGACTGCGACACCGCCTGCCCGAGCAGCATCGTGCGCAGGATGGTCGGCTTCTGCCGCACGTTGCAGGCGACGCCGTAGACGCCGTACATGGCCGCGATGCCCGAGCCGTAGCCGGGCCCCACGGCGCCGAGGCCCATGCAAATGCCCGCGCCCAGCAGCTTGCAGACGGTGACGATGTCCGACGACGTTGCCGGCTCGAACACGAGAAGCAAGGCGATAATGAGCGCGAAAATCACCGACGACTGGGCCACGCTCTGGCCCACGAGCATCATGGTTGTCACGTCGCCCGTCGTGTCGGGCCGGCGGGCGACCGCCTTGCAGGCCATGGCGTTGGCCAGGCCCGCGCCGATGCCCGGGCCGAGCGCGCCAAAGCCCATGGCAAACCCCGCCCCGAGCCGCGTGGCCGCACCGGCGAGCCCGCCGCCGGGCAGCTTCACGAACAGCAGCACGATGGCCACCATGAGCGAGAAGATCGCCGCCGTCTCGGTCACCGCCTGGCCGATGAGCATCGTCTTGAACACCTCGCTGTGGCCGGACGGCTGGCGCGCCGACGCGCGCGCCGCCTCGCCGCCGCCGATGCCGATCCCGATGCCGGTGCCGATCGCGCCGATCCCCATCGAGAGCGCGGCGCCCACGTACGCCGAAACCGTCACGATCTTGTCGACCGATAGGTCCACTGCTTATTCCTCAGCCGGTATCTTGATTGCGATGTAGACCATCGCGAGCATCGCAAACACAAATGCCTGCACTGCCCCGACGAACAGCCCGAGGAACAGGTTCAGGCCCACCTGCACGAACACCCCGACCGGCACGAAGTAAACGACGCGCAGCAGGAGCGTGACGACCACAAGCATCACGACCGACCCGCCCAGGATGTTGCCGAACAGACGGAACGAGTGCGACACGAGCTTGCCGATCTCGCCGAGCACGCCGAGGATCACGCCGGGGAAGTACTTCACCACCGGGATATCGATCTCGCAGTACGTGCTCAGGAAGTACTTCTTGAACCCGGCGTACTTGATGCCGGCAGCGTGCGCCACCACCATGACGATCAGCCCGCAGCCGAGCGTGGTGTTCAGGTCGGTCGTCGGCTCGTCGAGCGCGGGCAGCTTCGTGGTGAACGCGAGCCAGTGGCCGTCGGGCACCTCGATCGCCCAGTCGAGGAACGAGCCGACCACGTGCACGTTCGGGTCGACGAGCGCCACAATCGAGCCGACGTACGTGCCCAGGTACGCCCACAGCTTCGGCAGCAGGCCGAGCCAGTTCGAGATCAGGATGAAGATGAACAACGTCGTGATGAGCGGGAAGTATTTTCGGGCCCGCTCGCGCAGCGTGTCCTTCGTCAGCGAGTCGAACAGGCCGACGACCAGCTCGCCGACGCCCTGCAGGCGCGACGGGATCTCCGAGAAGCGCTTCGTCGCCCGGTGCGCGAAAAGCAGCAGCAGCCCGATCACGGCCCATGTGATGAGGATCCGGTAGAAGAAGACGGCGGTGAACGGCGGCATCGACGATTCGCCGTCCTCGGCCTTGCCTTCCTCGATGTGCACCTCGCCCGTGGCCAGGTCGATATACGGCGGACTCTCGCCGATGCTCGAGAGCGCGTCGTAGTCCTTCTGCGGCTTGTGCTTCGGCGCCACCCCGGCCAGGAGCACTGGGAGCAACGCGATCGCGGTCAATATCCAGAACGTGCGCTTGCGCATCTCACCTCTTGGCATCAGCGGGCGCGGCACCCGCGCGCGCGCCGCCGGAACGGCGGCCCATCAGCAGCCCGTGGCCCCACAGTACCGGGTAGACGATGAAACAGCCGGCTGCCGCCGCGATCAGGTTCCAGCCCTTGAAGTGGACGGCGGCCGCTCCCGCGAAGATGAGGGCCATCCGCGCGAACGTGCCGACCACGGCCACGCGACGGCCACGGTTGCCGCTGCGCAGCACGGCCGCATTGACGCGGACCATCAGCTCGAAGTTCATGAGACCGACGCACAACCCGAGGACGAGGCCGAGCGTCACCTCCCTGCTGCCAATGGCGACCGCCACCAGCAGCAGTATGGCGGCTGCCCGCAGCGTCCAGGCCACGACGGAGCGCTTGAACAACCTAATGTCGTCCGGGATGCTCACTGCGTATTCCTCGGGAGAAGCAGCCGGTAGACCTGGATGAATCCTGCTGCAATACCTGCAAACAGAAGCACAAGGGTCAATGCCGGCCCGATACCAAGCCAGCGGTCGAGCAAGACTCCTGCCAGAAGCCCGCCACCGATACAGACAACCAGCACGAGACCGACCTCGCCCACCAGCGCCAGGTACTTGAGATATCCCTTGTCATGGTCCATCAGCTTGGATTGACTCAGCATGCCGGAATCTCGGCGGGGGACGCCTCCCCCCGATTCCGAGGAGGCCGGCTCCGTGCTTCGGGCTGCGCATGGGGCGTAACGTCGCCGGCTCCTCAACTCGTCCAGAACCTAGTCGATCCCGATGCGCGCCAGGATCCCGTCGAGCTCATCGAGGGAGTAGTAGTCTATGGCGATCCGGCCGCCCTTGCCGCGCTGGAGCACGGTGACCTTCGTGCCCAGCGCGCGGCTCAGCTTCGCCTCGAGCTCGGCGACGTGGACGTCCTTGGGGCGCGGCGCCCGGCGCACGCCTGGCTTCGGGCGTGGCCGCGCGCTTGCCACCAGGGTCTCGACCTCGCGTACCGACAGCCCGCGGTCGGCAACAAGCTGCGCGATCCGGAGCTGTTCGGCCTGCGTGACCGCCCCGACCAGCGCCCGGGCATGGCCGAACGAGAGCTTTCCCTCGGTGATCATCCGGCGAATCTTCTCCGGCAGCGACAGGAGCCGCAGGTAATTGGCGACGCTCGTACGGTCCTTGCCCACGCGCCGGGCCACCTGCTCCTGGGTGAGCTTGAACCGCGTGGCCATCTCGTGGTAGGCGCGGGCGTGCTCGATCGGGTTGAGGTCGTCGCGCTGGATGTTCTCGATGAGCGAGAGCTGGAGCGCCTCCTCGTCGTTCGCGTCCACCACCATCGCCGGCACAGTGTCGAAGCCGGCCTTCTTGGCGGCCAGGACGCGGCGTTCGCCGGCGATCAGCTCGTAGCCGCCCTCGCGGCGCCGCACGGTCACCGGCTGGATCACGCCGCGCTCCTTGATCGAGCGGGCGAGCTCGTCAAGCTTGGCCGGATCGAAGCTCGTGCGCGGCTGAAGCGGGCTGCGCTTGACCTCGTTGACCGGCAGATCGATCAGCTCGCGGCCGGCCGAGATGGCGATCTCCTCGGCGTCGCCGATCAACGCTTCGAGGCCTTTGCCGAGCGCCTTGCGCGCCATCGCCCCTCCCTCTGCAGGTCGACGTCGGTTCGTGCTTGGGCGGCAAAGGATACCAGACGCGCCAGGGCGTCAACAACGCAAATCTCCCTTCCCATCGTCCGGCACGACCCCGCGCGAGAGCGGATGGCTAGCTCGGACTCCTCAGAGGCCCGGCGCGCAAGCGCGTCCGACGCAATGAAACTGTCTGTACGGGGAGCCATTCTGGCGCGGGCAGCACGCGGGCTCCTCCAAACGCGCTGTGACATACGACGACGAGGGTTGAGGCCTCAGGGCAGATAGCCGAATCGGATCGACCTCGTGGCAGCGCAGGACTCCAAGCCCCCTCAGGGGCGATTGGCAGTAGCCTCGGGCGCCAGCCCGTGGAACAAGATGCGACGCAATGCCTCAGAGCCCCTTCAGGGGCGATTGAGCTCGGACCGCATGCGTTCTCAATCGCCCCTGACGGGGCTCTGGCTGTTTCTCCATGCCGCTTCCCACGGGCTGGCGCCCGAGGCTACTCCCAATCGCCGCTACGCGGCTCAGTCAGAAAGACCGCGCGTGCATAGGCTGTGAGAAATCCCGCACTAGCGCGGCTCGGGCAGGATGGTCCACGTCTGCTCGTGCCGCTCGAGCTGGCGGGTGTAGAGCATGAAGTCGATCACCTCGTCGCTCACGCCCTGCTCGCGCAGCGCAAACACGTCGGCCGCCTGGAGGTGGAAGATTGTGCCGGTGCGGCCGATCTCGGCGATCACGTCGTCGTCGGGCACGCCGGCCGCCGCAAGGCCGACGACTTCCTCGGCCGTCATCGGCACCGGGCCGTAGAGCCGCACGGCCGTGATCGTCTCGAGCATGAAGTCGATTACCTGGTCGCTCGCGCCCGCCTCGCGCAGCCGGGCGACGTCGGCCGTCGTCAGCGGCCAGGCGCGCCGCGACTGCCGCACGGCCCAGATGATGGTCCAGTCGCTCTCGCCCGCCCTTGCCTTGGCCACGATCTCGTCGAGCGAGAGCGCGACCGGCGCCGGGCCGACGGGCACAACGACCACCGGCCGCTCGCCGCAGCCGGCGAGCCAAACGGCCGCGCAGACGGTCGCTGCGGCCGCGCAGACGGTCGCCGCCGCCGCAAGCACCTGCCAGCGTTTCTGTTCACGGGCTTCCATGACGCCAATGCCTCCTGTACGCGTTACCTGGTGTGTCATCTTACGACAAATCCGTTGCTGTTGGAACTGCCGCCGCCTATAGTCCCGACGAGACGACACCGGTTGTGATTCACGCCCGAACGCTTCGGACACACATGGACCTGACCAGATCACTGCGCGTTCTGCTCGCCATTCTGCTGGTCGCGGGTGTGGGCTCGTGCACGCGGGAGACGCCGCCGCAGGACGCCCCCGCTCAGGCCGAGCCGGTCGGCCCCCGCATCATCAACGTGCTGCCGCTGGCGACGTCGGTCGGCGTGTGCCGCCGCGTCGAGATCGAGGTCGAGTTCGAAGGCTCCTTGGGTGATCCGTTCGACCGCGACGACGTCTGCGTGTGGGCCAACGTGCATACGCCGTCCGGCAGGCGGGAGCGCATCGATGGCTTCCTCTACGACCGCGACGCCAAACGCGCGCAGCACGTCTGGCGCCTCCGCTACGCGCCGCGCGAGCTCGGCGAGCACGCCTACCGCGTCCACGTGCGCACGCGCCACGGCCAGGACGCGACCGGCCCGTTCCGGCTCGACGTGCTCGACGACGGCGCGCTTGGCTTCGTCCGCGTCAGCCGGGCTGACCCGACGATGTTCGAGCACTCGCGCGGCCGTTTCTTCTACCCGTTCGGGCAGAACGTGTGCTGGGCGGCCGACTACGAGCACTACTTCCGCACGATGCGCGCGTACGGCGCGAACTGGGTTCGCATCTGGATGTGTCCGTGGAACCTGTGGCTCGAAGGGCCCAGCGGCCCCGGCGTCTATGACCTCGACGCCGCCAAGCGCCTCGACCGCATCGTCGAGCTGGCCGAACGGTACGGACTGCACATACAGCTTGTGTTCGACTATCACGAGGCCCTCGACACGGACTGGGAGCAGAACCCGTACAACGTCGAGAACGGCGGCCCGTGTGCGGGGCCCGAGCAGTTCTGGACCAGTGGCCAGGCCAAGCGGCTCTCCAAGCGGCGCCTCGACTACATCGTCGCGCGCTGGGGCGCGTCCGAGAACATCTTCGCGTGGGAGCTGTTCAACGAAGCGAATCTGACGCGCCGCGCCGATGACCGGGACGTCGTCGCCTGGCACCGCGAGATGGCCGCCTACCTCAAGCGAATCGACCCGTATGACCACCTCGTGACCACAAGCACGAGCGGGAGCAAGCGCGACGAGCTCACGGAGCTCTGGTCACTCGACGAGATCGATTTCACCCAGTCGCACCTGTACGGCGAGACGATCTTCGACTCCGTGCGCCGCGCGTGGCTCGCGCGCCGGACATACAACAAGCCGTATTTCATCGGCGAGTTCGGGCGGGGCGGCGACGCGGCCGACGAGGAGGTGGACCCGGACGGCATCCTGCTCAGCGCGGTCCTGTGGCTCGCGGCCACGACGCCCGCCGCCGGCAATGCGATGCCGTGGTGGTGGGACACGCACATCGACCCGAACGATCTCTATCATCGGTTCGCCGCTGTGGCGCGCTTCCTCGACGACGAGGACCGCCGCGGCCGGCGCGACGAGTTCCTCGAACATCGCGTCGAGCTCAGCGAGACCGAGGCGGTCCGCGTCCAGGTGATCGCCAACCGCACGAGCGCGCTCGCCTACGCCTACAACGCCGAGCGCATCCGTTCACCCGACAAGGCGAGCGAGCACCCGGCCGTCCCCGTGCCGCTCACGCTCGAGATCGGTGGCCTGGTCAGCGGCACGTACCGCGTCGAGCTCTGGCACGCCGAGACGGGCCAGATCGCATACGAGCTGACCGCCCGCGTCTTCGACGGGCGCCTGCTCATCCAGCTCCGTGCGAGCACCGAGCCGCTCGCCGTCAAAGCGACGCGCGTCGGCAAGTCTCCGATCACGATCGACCTGATGCGGCCTGACGAGTAGAGCCGCCGCCGAAAACAATGACGGCCGGCGCCGGATTCCGCTATGATGCTGAGGCGTGTGAGGTAAGGAAGCGTCGTCGAGAAGTGAACCGCGGAGCGCTGTGAGTTGACCGGGCAACCGCCGACAGGAGGAGTGCCCGCCCGGCTCGTGCCGTACGAGAGCCGCGCGCTGACGTATCGGTCCGATGCGCGCACACTCGGCGGCGCGATCCTCGCCGCGACGCTCGTCTGCGGCGGGCTCGCGGCGGCGGCGCTGCTTGTCGGCGAGCGACGGATCATCGCCTGGGCCGATGCCGCCGGCGGCAAGGCGGGCGTCGACCGCGACGTGCTGACGTATCTCCTGCGCGCGCCGCGCTTCCTTTTCTACGCCGTATTCGCGCTCTTCTTCATCATCGGCCTTGATCGCAAGCAGCGGATGTGGGTCCACGTGGCGCTCATCGTGCTTGCCCTGGAGCTCGTCTTCGCAGGGGCGCTTGTCCGCATCCTCAAGATTGTCGTCGGCCGCGCGCGCCCCTATCACGTGCCGAGCGGCTTCCGCCCGTTCTTGCTGACGGATGCGGATTTCCACTCCTTCCCGTCGGGCGACGCGGCCGACGTCGCCGCGTCCGTTTCGTTCCTTCTCTATTTCGCACGCACGAGGGCCGTGCGGCTCATCGCGCTTGCCGCGCTCGCGCTGGTGATGTTCGAGCGCCTGATGAACCGGTACCATCACCCGACCGACGTGCTCGCCGGCGCCTACATCGTGCTCGTGCTCTCGTTCGTCGTGTGGCACTGGTTCGTCGTCGGGTTCCCGTCCAAGAAGCTCCGCACCTGGCTCGGTCAGGATGCGCCGCCGCCTGCCGGGCCCGACGCCGCCACGGACGCGGGAGAGACGGTGGAGGAGACGTCGTGACGCGGCGCTACGTCCTGCTGCTCGTCGGGATTGCAGCCGTCGTGGGGTTCCCGCTCAGCGCCGCGAGACAGCTCTGGGTGCTCGACGAGGTTCGGTACGCCGCCGTCGTCGAGGACATGCACGAGACGGGCCGCTGGTTCGCCCCGCACCTGAACGGCGAGTTCTACGACCACAAGCCGCCGCTCTACTTCTGGCTCGTCGGCGGCCTCACCGGGCTCATCGGCGGCCAGGGCAAGTTCGTCCTGTACGTGATCGCGTGGGCGCTCAGCCTCGCGTGCGTCATCGCCACCTTCTACTTCCTGCGCGCGCTGTTGCCGGAGCGCACCGCCTGGCTCGCGAGCGTGGTGATGCTCTCGTCGTTCTTCTACGCGATCACGACGGGGATCGCGCGCATGGACCTGATGATGGTCGCGTTCATGGTGCTCGGCCAGCTCGCCTTCGTGCGCGGCTACACGACGGGCCGGCGCAGTCTCTACGCGTGGTTCTTCGTCTTCTGCGCGCTCGCCGTTTTGACGAAGGGACCGTACGGCATGCTGCTGCCGCTCGTCGGCATTCTTGTGTTCCTGGCGTGGGAGCGGCGGCTGCGCGAGGCCGTCTCAGGCTGGTTCCTCGGCGGGTTCTTCGTGGGGCTCGGCATTATCGGCGCGTGGCTTGCGGCGGTCTGGGCCGTCGAGGGCGCGCACGCCGTCGAGCTCTACGTGGTGACGCAGACGATCGGCCGGATGGCCGGCTCGTGGGCGCACGACAAGCCGTTCTGGTACTACGCGGCGTGGCTGCCCGTCGAGTTCCTGCCGTGGACCGCGTTTGTGCCGTGCGGGTTTCGGCTGATGCGCCGGGAGCAGCCGACCGCCTTCCGGTTCCTGCTGGCGATGGCGGCGAGCAACCTTGTCGTGGTCTCCGCCGTCAGTTGCAAGATCTTCGTCTACATCCTGCCGATCTGGCCTGCGCTGGCGGCGGCCGCAGCCGTCCGACTCCGGCAGCCGCGTGATCGCCGCGCCTCGACATGGCTGCGGATCGAGGCCTTGCTCGTGGCGATCCTGCTGGTCGCCGTGGCAAGCGCCGCCCTGTACCTCGGCGCCCACTACTTCGGGGAGAAGAAGGAGCCGATCTGTTCGTCTGTCGCTGCGCTTATGACCGCGGCCGTCTTCGTGCTCGCGCTCACGTGGGTGCCCGGTCTCAGGGCCGTCGGCTCGCGTGCCGCCTTTCTCGCCGTCCTGCTTGTCTGGGTAGGATTCGTGTTCTCGCGCATGATGTCGCTCGGTCTCACGCCAGCGTTCAACGACGTGATGTCGCCTAAGACGGCGGGGACAACGATGGGCGAGTACGCCGAGGAGGGGTACGCGCTCGCCACGTGCGGCGTCCCGATCGGGACCTACAACTACTACGCCCGACAGCTCGTGATCCGGTCGCTGAGCAGCCAGGACGTAGCCGCCTTTCTCGACGAGCACCCGCGCGCCGTCGTCGCGATCCGGGGCACCTCGCTCGACGAGATCAGGCCCTTGCCGGCCGGCGTGCGGATCATCGGCGAGCACGTCCTCGAACTCAAGCCGCACTCCCTCCTCGTGAAAGACGAGTAGCCACAGATTGCACAGATCTCGCAGATGGAGACGCGATGGCCGAATGGCCATCGCGCTGATCGGTGTTCATCTGTGCAATCTGTGGCTAACTCGAGTTCCGGCCTTCCTTGACCGTTTTGGCGCGTTTGAGGTCGGCGTCCATCATGAGCTTGACGAGCGTGTCGAAGTCCACCTCGGGCTGCCAGCCGAGCTCGGTGCGCGCTTTCGTCGAGTCGCCGATCAGGTGCTCGACCTCGGCGGGCCGCAGGAGGCTCGGGTCGGTCGCGACGTGCTTCTGCCAGTCGAGGCCGGCATGGCCGAACGCGGCCTCGACGAAGTCGCGGACGCTGTGTGCCACGCCGCTCGCGACGACGTAGTCGGCCGGCTCGTCCTGCTGGAGCATGAGCCACATCGCGCGCACGTAGTCGCCGGCGTAGCCCCAGTCGCGGTGCGCGTCGAGGTTGCCGAGCCGCAGCTCGTCCTGGAGCCCGTACTTGATCCGCGCGGCTGCGTTCGTGATCTTGCGGGTAACGAACTCGAGCCCGCGCCGCGGCGACTCATGGTTGAATAGGATCCCGCTCACGGCGAACAGGCCGTAGCTCTCGCGGTAGTTGACCGTGATGTAGTGGCCGTAGGCCTTGCTCACGCCGTACGGGCTGCGCGGGTAGAAGGACGTCTCCTCGTTCTGCGGCACCTGGCGCACCTTGCCGAACATCTCGCTCGAGCTCGCCTGGTAGACGCGGATCTTCGGGTTGACCTGCCGGATCGCTTCGAGTACGCGGGTGACCCCGACCGCCGT
>Ga0307422_1000864_pt1 | contig 16190 bp, 15 predicted proteins | sample SalMarWE160290MG_FD_202153 | JGI IMG/M metagenome (GOLD analysis project Ga0307422, IMG submission 202153) | Salt marsh sediment microbial communities from the Plum Island Ecosystem LTER, Massachusetts, United States - WE1602-90 | ecosystem: Environmental > Aquatic > Marine > Intertidal zone >...
CCGCCTCCTCGATTGCCGATTGGAGGATCGTCTCGTGGGTATGATGGCGGCCTTCCTCTACAGGTGCCCGCTTGCGATCCGAGACTCCTGCCAACAACCACAGGCTACCGTCACACTGACGGCCTGTCAAGACGCTTGGGAGCCATGCGGCCCAACCCCGGTGGTCGGGACAACGATGGGCGTTTCGCCAAAAGGCCGACGCCGCGCGGGTGGTGCGCTCGGATGGTGGACAGAGAGCTTTCCCGGCACACACAGGTATCCGGACGTCGAGGCTTATTCAGCAGCCTGCTAGCCGAGGGGGCCGGTCCAGTTGCTGATTAGGTGCGCCAGCAGGCGGACGCCGATGCCGGTGGCGCCTTTGGGCGTGTAGGGGCGTTCCTTTTCGGTCGTGGCGCCCCCGGCGATGTCCAGGTGCGCCCAGGGGTACACGCCGTCGACGAACTTCCTGAGGAACAGGGCGGCCGTGATCGTGCCGGCGGGCCGTCCGCCGACGTTTTTCATGTCGGCGACGTCGCTGTCGAGTTGCGGCTCGTACTCCTCCCACAGCGGCATCTCCCAGACGCGCTCGAACGTGGCGGCGCCGGCCTTGGTGATGCGCTGAGCGAGCTTGGGCGCCGTGCTGAAGAGCGCTACGGCGTGCTCGCCGAGCGCGACGATGCACGCGCCGGTGAGCGTCGCCAGGTCGATGACGGCCGCGGGCTTGTAGCGCTTGGCCCAGAGCAGCGCGTCGGCCAGGATGAGCCGGCCCTCGGCGTCGGTGCTGACGATCTCGACGGTCTGGCCCGACGCGTAGCGGATGATGTCATCGGGCCGCGAGGCGGTGCCGCTCGGCATGTTCTCGACGGCGGGTATCAGACCGATGACAGGGAACGCGGGCTTGAGCTGGGCGACGACGGCCATCGCGTAGAGCACGGCCGCCGCACCGCCCATGTCGCTCTTCATGTTGACGATATACGCCTGGCCCTTGAGCGAGAGGCCGCCGCTATCGAAGGTCACGCCCTTGCCGATCAGGACGAGCGGCTTGCCCCTGGCTTTCTTGGGCTGGTACTCGACGATGATGAAGCGGGGCGGGTTGTTGCTCCCGGCGCCGACGGCGAGCAAGCCGGCGAGCTTGTCCGTCTCGAGCTGCTTGCCCTGGAGGACGCGGCAGGTGAGGCCGTGCGTGCGGGCGAGCTCGCGGGCCGTGCGCGCGAACGCCTCGGGGTTGAGCTCGTTGCCGGGCATGTTGACCAGGTCGCGCGCGCCGCTCACGGCCTCGGCGACGATGGTGGCATAGCCGACGGCCTTGCGACAGGCGCGCACGTGCGGCGCGGCAACAAGGAGCGTCGCGCTCGTGAGCGCCTTGGCCTCCTCGTCCTTCTTCTTGAACCGGTCGAACCGATACTGGCTCAGCAGAATGCCCTCGGCGAGCGCGCCGGCGATCTCGGGTGGCGGCGTTCGCCTGACGCCGAACGTGTCGGCGGCAACGGCCATCGTCTTCGCGTTCTGGCCGCGAGCAGCCTTCGCCGCGACGGCGGCCGCCTGGCGCGCGTGCTCGAGCGTGACCTTGTCCGACGGGCCGAGACCGACGCAGACGAGCTTGCGCGCCGGGAGGCGTCCGGCCGTGTGGAACGAGACGACCTTGTTGCGCTTGCCCGTCAGCTCGCCGGACTGGAGCGCGTCGCGGACAAGGCCATCGAGCGCGCGGTCGAGCTCGGCGAGCGCTCGCGGCAACGCTCTTGGTTTCTCGGTCAGCGCGCAGACGAGGGCATCGACGTGCACCTGGCTGGGTGATGCGGCGGAGACATCGACCTTCATTGAAACGGTTCCTCCTCTGGACGTGTGCCGACGCGTTCGGAGAGGCATCCACGAACGTGGGAATTATCGCATAGAAGGCAGGCGAGTGCGAACGAATTCGAGGTGGGCCGCCTCGATCTCGACGAGCGCGCGGAACATCTCGCTCCAGTGCGGCTCGTCGTGCCGTGCTGACATCGCACTGTAGAGCGCCACCAGCTCGCGCTTGTGCTCGACGGCGACCTCGAGCGCTTCGAGCAGCTCGTCCTCGGTCTCGGCGGCGAGCTCGATGTCGGTGACGACGTGCTGGAAGAACGTGCTCAGGCTCGGCGAGTGGGCCTTGCACGCGCGTTCGATGATGCCGAGGTGGTCAATGGCGTCGTCGGCGAGGCGGCGGGTCAGCTCGCGGCGGCCCGCGTCGGTCGTGGACGCGTTCACGAGGCGGTACAGGTCGTAGGCGGCCTTCTCTTTGCGGATCGCCTCCCGAATCGTTTCCTTGAGCCCCGACATGACATCCCTCGCTCAGGCGGAGAGTTAGCCGGCCCGATTCGCGGTGTTGAGAAGCGGCGGCGGTCGAAAAACCGGCGCAGAGACCGCTAGTAAGAAAACCCACCAGCGTGCACTCGACCCAACCGCCGCTCTGCCGAGAAATTATATGCGTTCGGGCGCGGCATGTCAAGCGCGCATTCCGTCGGCACGCAGACTTTGGACGATTACGTACCCGCAGCACCGAGCCAAAGTCGCGCGATGCGGTCATGGCCTGGGTGTCGGAGCATCAACAGCCGCGCGCTGGCTATGGCTTCGCGGCCTCGATGCGGTAGCCCACTAAGTGCGCATCCATCTTGTATTGCTCCGCGAAATCGCCGAGGTCGCTCTCGCCCGGGATCGCGCGACTCCTGCCCGTCGGGTGCATCTCGATCACTTGAAAGCCGATCTCGTGCAGCGCGGGCTCGAAGTGAAACCCGAGAGAGTCCGGGAACGTTTTCTTGAAGGTCTCCATTGCGTCCGGCGGCGACTCAGGGGTGGTCCGCACGTCGATATCACCTTCCCACCCGTAGAACGTGCCGCCGGAGCGAAGGACGCGGAACACCTCCTGCAGCGCAGCGTGCCTCGACGGCGTGACATTCGTGAGGCCGTGCTGGCTCACGACGGTCGGCACCGAATCCGGTGCGATCGGCATCTGGGTGGCGTCGAACTGGGCGAAGCGCAGGTTGGGCCAACAGCCCCTGCGCCGGGCGAGCTTCTGCCACTCGCGCAGCGGCCAAAGGCCGAGGTCGTTCATCACGACGCGGGCAGAGGGCTCGAGGTCCAGGAGCAACGGGGCAACACCACCGCCGGGGCCGACCGCAATCTCGACGATGGGCCCGTCGGCTTGGAGGATGCGGCGCACCATGTCTTCAAGCTTGGATCTATCGGCCTTGTAGTTGCGCTCGATGAGCGTGTCCGGATTTTCGACTCCCGCCTTGCGCAGTTCTTCGTTGCGCGCCTCCTCGTCGTCCCACCCGCTCGCGACTTCAGAACGGAATCGCGGGATGCCGTCCTCGACGGGGAACGAGACATCATCATCTTTAGTACGCAGCACACCATCGGTCCAGCGACCGTCGGCGTCGCTCTCGCCCTCGTAGACGAGCGTGCGGTGATCGCCCGGCGTGACAAATTGGATCGAATCATTCATGGTCGGACAAAGCTCCTAGCGCTTCCTGCAGGCCGGGGACGCCTTTGGCGCCGGCAAGGACCTGCAAGCTGGAGTCCTTGAGATCGTCGCCGAACGGCTCGCAACGGCCGCTGAGGCATTGCGCCAAGAACGCTTCGGCGATGGCGTTGAATGACGTTCTGTTCTCGGGCCGAGCGAAGCCGTGGCCCTCGTCGGGGTAGAGCACGTAGGTGACGGGGAGGCCCTCGGCTTGCATCGCCTCGACGATCTGGTCCGACTCGGCTTTCTTCACGCGCGCGTCATTGGCGCCCTGACCGATCAGCAGTGGCCGACAGATACGGTCGACGTACGTCAGCGGCGAGTGCTTCTTCAGGAGCTCCCGGCCCTCCTCGGTCCGGTGGTCGCCGATGCGTTTCGTGAACAGCTCGAGCATGGGCTTCCAGTACGGGGGGACGGACTCCGTGAAGGTGATCAAGTTCGATACACCGAAGAGGTTGACGCCGCAGGCGAACAACTCCGGTGTGAACGTCAAGCCGGCCAGGGTCGAGTAGCCGCCGAAGCTGCCGCCCATCACGGCGACGCGCTTCGGGTCCGCGATCCCGGCATGAATGGCCCATTGAACGGCGTCGACCTGATCCTCGATGATCTTGCCGCCCCATTCGAGGTCGCCGGCATTCACGAACGACTTGCCGAATCCGGTCGACGCGCGGAAGTTCACGCTCAGCACGGCATAGCCGCGATTGGCCAGCCACTGGTGCTCGGAGTTGTAGCCCCAGAAATCACGCCACCACGGGCCGCCGTGTGGCATGAGCACCATCGGCACAGGCTTGTCGGGGATGCCGTCGCCGTTCGAGTCGCTCCCTGGGGGGAGCGAGTAGTACGTCACGAGGTCGAGACCGTCGCGAGACTTGATGACGGTCGAGTGCATCTTCACCAGCGGCAGCGCTTCGAGAGCCTGGCGGTTTGTGAACAGGAAATGGGCCTCGCGTCGCGCGCGGTCATAGAGGTAGTAGCGGGCCGGGCCGTCGTCGACGATGTAGACCACGACCCAAAGCTGGTCGTCGAGGGTGCGGCTTCCGATCTCCATCTCGCCGCTGGAGACGGTGTGCAGGTAATCGACGTCGGCCTGGATTGCCGGGTCGAGGACCTGCCAGCGCTTGCGGTCGTAGACGAACGAGACCGCCTGCACATGCTTCTCGGTCGGATGGCGCATAACGCTGTCCACGTCGGCTTGCGGGTCTGCAGCCAGGACGCGCGCCTTCTTCGTCTTGGGATCGATCTCCACCAGAGCCGACGTGTCGCGCCCGCGGCTGTCGGTCATGTAGATGAGTCGGTTCGCCTTGTCAAAGCCGCGCGGCCAGGTCGTCAGCGTGTCTTCAGTCGGAATGGTGTCCCAAGGCTGCCAGTCCCCGGCAGCATACTCATGGATCTGAACACCGCCATCAGGCGTGTTCTCGTGGGCGTAGCGCACGCGGTAGTCGTCATCGACAGAGACGCTCATGAAGCGGTCGTGTTCCAGCAGCAGCGCCATCTCGCCGGTGAGGATGTTGACGCGGTACACGTCGTGCCACTTCGGGTCCCGTTTGTTCAGACCGACGACCACCTCGTCAGGGCTCTTGTGGCTGATCTCCATCGGCTGGGCCTGTACACCCTCGAAGGGAGTGAGGTCCTTGATCTCGTCGGTGGTCAAATCAACGCTGTACAGCCGCCAGTTCTCGTCGCCATCCTTGTCCTGAAGGTAGAGCAGGTGGATGCCCGTGTGCGCCCACAAGTGGATGCGGATGCCTTGGCCCGTGTCGTGCGTCACCGGGCGCGCGGCGTCGAGGTCCTCGCGCGGCGCCACCCACACGTTGAGCACGCCGTCGAGCGGCGCCAACCACGCCAGGTGCTCGCCGTCCGGGCTGATCTGCACCGCCGCGCGATCGGGATTGCCGAACAGAACTTTCCGCGGAATCAGGGGGACATCATTGCGATTCATCCTGCTTTTCTCCAGTGCCGGTGTGCTTCGTGTGCTTGACTGTGGCGTTCGGGTCGACGTCGAGCGATTCCCCGTACTCGACCGTGCCGATCTCGCAGCCGGGCCCGATCCGGACGACGCGGCCACAAACGGTATTCGCCGTCGTCAGTTCGAGCGAGATCTCGGGTGCCGCGATATTGTTGGCGGTGAGCCGTCGCCGTTGGTGATCGCCCCTGCGTCGATGCGGATCGTCGACGACGCGGACCGTCTTCCCGACCAGCGTGTCCACCGTGCACGGCCCACCGGGCCGAATCTCGACGGCATCAGCGGCCAGCCGCCCGCCGATGTCAAAGACGCCCGATGACGTGAACTTGTTCACGTCGACGTTCTGTTGGATACTGAAGCTGCCGGAGCCGTTAAACACTCGCGCATTGACGCTCCCGCGCACATCGGCCGAGCCCGAGAACGTGATCGCCGTCGCCTGGACGTCGCCGTTGATCGTGGCCGAGCCTGAAACCTCGAGCTCGTCAGTCTCCACGTCCCGCTGCATTTCGGCCGAACCACTGACGAGCGCGCGCTTCGAACGCACGTCGCCGCTGATTGTGGCCGATCCCGACACCTCGAGCCCGTCGGTCTCCAGGTCCTGCCGCATCTGGGCGGAGCCGCTGACGAGCGCGCGCTTCGAGCGAACGTCGCCGTTGACCACGACCGAGCCGGACACCTTGAGCTCGTCGGTCTCCAGGTCCTGCTGGATCTCGGCGGAGCCACTGAAGAGCGCGCGCTTCGAGCGAACGTCGCCGTTGACCGTGACCGATCCGGACACCTCGAGCCCGTCGGTCTCCAGGTCACCCCTGACATTGCCCGTTCCCGACACGTTTGCCTCTTGCGCCGTCGCGCTGCCGTTGATCACTCCCACGCCGTCGATCACGAGCTGCTTGGCCTCGAGGTCCCCGTTGACCGTGCCCACGCCGGAGATCCGAACCGTCCTGTATGTGCCACCGGGCGCCGTGGCAATGCCGCTGAGGTGAAGGTCTCTGGTGGTTTCAGTATTACCCGTCATGTATCCGTCTCCTGTATGCCTGCTACTCGACCTTGAGTGTGACGGTTACCTCGATCGTCACTGGGATCGACATCTCGCCTTCCGCGTTGGGCTTGCCCGAGACGACGTATTCACGCTCAAACGTGGCGTCGACCTGAGCCTCGAGAATCATGCCGGTCTGCTCGTTGATCCGGCCGGTGCCATTCACCCTGCCGGTCGTCTTCTTCCATCGTATGGTGAGGGGGCCCTCCTTGATCGGCTCGGGATCGGGGTCCGACTCGATGTCGCCTTCGTAGACAACCGTGGCGATGCCGTCCTCGCAGGAGGCGAGCGTGCAGGTGTTCTTGACGATCTTCCTCTGGAGCGGGATCGGGGCCCACGAGTCGCCGACGGCTACCGGTTCGTCGGGGCGGAAGCCAGGTAGAAACACCCTCCACAGCTTGTCCTTGAGGGCCTTGTCGGTGACGTTCCTCATCACCTGGTCGGTGATCCGGGCCCGAAGCGTCTCGTCTTCGGGAAGCGCATCCGTGACGGCTTCGCGGATGGCGTCGCCTCCCTCGACCTCCAGCACCTCGCCGTTGGGCGACACCTTCAGTGTGTACGAGCGGCCGATCATGGCCTGGTCGTGAAGGGCCCACAAAGGCGCCTCGTCGGGCGGGTGCTCCGAGTCGTACTCCATCACGCCGGACTGGTCCTCGCGTTTGAAGGCTGTCCGATCGATCGTCACCTTGATTGTGGCGACGCCTTCCTCGTCTACGGCGAGGACCTCAAGCGTCTGCGTTGCTTCGGAGGATTCGGTTCTCTCCACCTCGATCATGCCCTGCCATTCGAGTTGCGTCGACTTCCACGTGACCGTGCACCGGAAGGTCTGGCCCTTCTCGAAGTGAAGGCGCAGGTCGAGCTTCCCCGGCTCGTCGCCAGCGCTCGCCGTCACCGACAAAGCGAGCACGGCAACAACAGCCAGCAAGACAAGTGTGTGTTTCATTGGATCTCCCCTCATTGTCGTGAAGTTCTTTCGAGCGTGACGATCCTCTCCATGCTCGACACAGGCCGCCGCTTCACTGCCTTTTGGCGGGCTAGCAGTCCCCAAGGCACGTGGGCGGCACGAACCGGCCCCTACTCACAGAAGACGCGAACTTCCTCCCCATCCGCCGATTCGACGTGAACCTGGAGCTCGCTCAGCGCGTCAACGAGCTCATCCCCTTCGAGCCCGGCGAGCTTCGAGAAGTTGAGTCCGGACTTGTTGATGGCTTCCGATGCCCCCTCTGGCAAGAGTGACCCGAGCTTGAGCCCGGTTCTGATCAAGCTGAACGGCACCCTGACGTTGACATTGTCGCCATCCTCGCTTTCGACGACGACGCGGAGGTACCGGACCTTCCTCGGCTTGGCGTCGTCGGGCGCTTGCGGCTCGACGGGCAGCAAGTGGGCCGTGTGCTGGCCGGCATCGCCGGGCCCTTCGATCTGGCGTGCGGCCGGCGCGATCGGGCCGACTTTGTCGAGCAGGGCAGACGCCTCCTCGACGGAAACCTTCCCACTCGCGACCATCTCGAGGATCTTCTTCTTCGGTTCGTCCATCGTTTCTGTCCCTTTCAGTCGCTATTGCTTGTTGTCGTTTTCTCAAAGAAGCCCGCGGCGACGCCTTCCGCACCCGCCAGAGCCACGCTCGCCGGCTATATCCATTTCAGGTACACACGGTGTCCTTCGCCCCGGACCGAGATCGTCATGCCCCGCATGGCAACGAGGAGGAAAACGATCACGTGCCAGTTCCGCAGGAGCCGGTACTTGCGGTTCCGCGCAGAGGCGCCAGCGCCGAAGCCGATTGCCCAGCACAGGGGCAACACGGCAAGCGCAATCGCCCAGAGCAAGATCCAGGGGATGACCAGCACGAGCCGGTCGACTCTTAGGAGGAGGAAGGTCGACGGGAACGATGCCGGGACGACCGCGTGGCGCATCAGAGCTCCTCCAGCGCTTGCTTCACGTCGATCTCGCCCGCCTCGAGCTTGCGCAGAACGTCATCGACCTCACGGGCTCTTTCTGCCTGAGCCTTGACGTGCTTCTTGACGTGGGTCCTGACGCGCTTGCGGACGCCCTCGCGGATGTGCTTGCCCAGGTCCTTGAGCGGTTCCAGCTTCCGGCGAATCTCGCCCCCGATGGAACTCCACGAATCGTCATCAGTCGAGTTGGGAGGCGCCATCGCCTTGTCAAGCTGCTCGACAAGCCCCTCGAGGCGGTTGCGCGCCGTCGGGTAGCTGACCCCAAGGCTCTCCTGCAGGCTCTTGATCGAGCCGTAGCTGCGGATGAAGGCGATCGCCATCGCCTGGTCCTGGCTGCTGAGGCGCGCCAGCGGCGACACGTCGAACTCCCCCTCGAGCCGGACGTTGCAGCGTCCGCACAGGCAGACCACGGGCGTCATCGGCTTCCCGCATTCGGGGCACTTGGCATTCGAAATATCCATAGCCACCTCCACAAATCTGCGCGATACTACTCCCCGGCCTTCACTTTGTCAAGTCGTTATTTCATTTGTTTGCGCCCCACCTGGACGACCTCCTTAGGCACGCAAGACACGCCCCGGAGGGGCGTCACGTGAGTAGCTCCGGGTGAAACCCCGAGATCCGGGTGTCCGGCAACACGCCTCCAACCCTGAAGGGGCCGAACTCATGTCGCAGACGCCGCGCGTGTCCAGCCCCGTTGGGGCTGTGGTGGTTGCGGTCGGGTCCCTCACCTCCGGGTTCCACCCGGAGCTACTCACATCGCGCCCCTGCGGGGCTCGCGGTTCCGTGCACGTGGTTGGCTTGTCGAGCGCTTACGCCCGGGGGTCTTCGGCTCAGGCCGACCGGTTGCCCTTGAGCAGGTCGATGAACTCCTGGCGGGTCTCGCGGTGGGTGCGGAAGGCGCCCAGCATGCAGCTCGTGGTGGCGAAGGCGTGCTGTTTCTGGACGCCGCGCATCGCCATGCAGAGGTGGTAGGCCTCGATGACGACGGCGACGCCCATCGGCCGCAAAAGATCGTTGAGCGTGTTGGCGATCTGGGTTGTGAGCCGCTCCTGGAGCTGGAGGCGGCGGGCGAACATGTCGACCACGCGCGGGATCTTGCTCAGGCCGATTACACGCCCCTTGGGCAGGTAGCCGACGTGGCACTTGCCGTAGAACGGCAGCAGGTGGTGCTCGCAGAGGCTGAACAGCTCGATGTCCTTGAGCATGATGATCTCGTCGTAGTCTTCTTCGAACAGGGCGCCGTTGACGATCTCGTCGAGGTTCGCCCGGTATCCCTTGGTCAGGAACCGCAGCGAGCTCTCGACGCGCTCGGGCGTCGCCTTGAGACCCGGGCGGTCGGGGTCCTCGCCCAGTTTCACGAGCAGCTCACGAATCAGCTTCTGCATCGGTCTCAGTCGGCTCCTTCTCCTCGGTACGTGGCGATGTTCGTGTCGGTCTCGGCGACCCGGACCTCAACGAGACGGCCGGGCGCCACGTTCGGATCGAGGCACTTCCAGATGGCGACGGCGATGTTCTCGGCGGTCGGCACGAGGCCGCGCATGGCGTCGACCTCGGTGTTGAGGTTCTTGTGGTCGAACCGGTCGAGGACCTCGCGCCGGATTGTCTCCTCGAGCTCGGCGAAGTTGACCACCATGCCCGTGCGGGGATCGAGCTCGCCCTCGAGGGTCACATCGAGCCTGTAGTTGTGGCCGTGGCCCCCGGGGCTTGCGCACTTGCCGTAGAGGCGGCCGTTCTCCTCGTCGCTCAGCTCGGGGTTGAACAGCCGGTGGCCGGCCGAAAACTGCACGCGCTTTGTCAGCCTCACCGTCGGCATCACGTGCTCCCTTTGGTCTGCCCCTCGACGGCCGGCTCGAACACGATATCCTCGACGAGGACGCGGTGCGGCCTGCGCGCGTTCTCGACGAGGACGGCGGCGAACTCCTCCGGCGTGATCCACTTGGTCAGCCTCGGATCCTCGGCGGCCCAATCGACCTCGCCGTGCGAGGCGACCTGGTACGGGTAGGCGATCTGCACCTTGACCCCATGCGGCTTGAGCTCGCGCGCGAGCGCCTTCGAGAAGCCGACGACGCCGTACTTGCTCGCGCAGTAGGCGGTCGCGTGCTTCATCGGCCGCCGCGCGCCCACCGAGGCGATGGTGAAGATGTGGCCTGCGCCGCGCTCGATCATCGCGGGCACGACGGCCTTGCAGACGAGGAACGCGCCGCGCAGGTTGACGCCGACGATGCGGTCCCACTCGTCGGTCGTTAGCTCCTCGAAAGGCTTCGTGAGGAACTGGCCGGCGTTGTTGACAAGGATGTCGATCCGGCCGAACGTCTCCACCACCTGCGCGACCGCCCGGTTCACGTCGGCCTCTTGCGAGACGTCGGCCGGCACGGCGAGCGCCTTGCGACCGGCGGCCTCGATCTCGCGTGCCGTCGCGTCGAGGGCGTCGGCGTCCCGGCCGCAGATGGCGACGTCGCAGCCGGCCTGGGTGAACGCCAGCGCGACGGCGCGGCCGATCCCCTTGCCGCCACCGGTGACGAAGACAGTCTTGTCAGTCAGGTCGGCCATTGTGTCCCCGTGTTGCGCAGGCTGGTAGCTCACCACATTTCGACTGGGACTACAAGGGGGAGTATCTCTCGCAGAGACGCAGAGCTCGCAGAGGGGGAACGTCTGAGCCGCGACCGACTCTGCGAGCTCTGCGTCTCTGCGAGAGGCTCTCCTATATGAAGGTCTTCTCGCGGCGGGTGAGCAGCAGGATGAAGAACGGACACCCGACGAGCGTGGTCAGGACACCGAGCGGGACCTGCTCGTGGAACACCGCCCGGACCGCGACGTCGGCGCCGAGCACGAGCAGCGCGCCGCCGAGGATGCTGGCGGGTATCAGGGCGCGGTGGTCGGGCCCGACGATGAGGCGCATCACGTGCGGCACGACCAGGCCGACGAACCCGACGATGCCGACCGCGGCCACGGCGACCGCCGTGAGTAGCGACGACGCGATGAGGAGCACGAGACGTGTGCGCTCGACGTGGACGCCGAGGTGGTGGGCCGCCTCGGATCCCATAAGCATCACGTTGAGGTCCCGGGCGTACAGGCGCGTGAAGGCCACACCCACGACCGTGACCGGCGCGACGATGGCAGCCTCGCGCCAGCCTCGGTTGTTCAGCGTGCCCATGACCCAGGCGAGCACCTGGCCGATCGTCTGCTGCGTGAAGAGGAACATGAGGAGGTAGGCGACCGCGCCGGCGAACGTGCCGACCGCGATGCCCGTCAGTAGCAGCAGCGTCGTGTTGACGCGGCCGCCCCGCCGCGCGAGCGCGTAGACGAGGAACGTGACGCCGACCGCGCCGGCAAATGCGCACACGGACGGCCCGGCCTGCCCGGCGATCGCGCCGAGGCCCGCGGCGAACGCCGCCGTCGCGCCGAGCGAGGCGCCCGAGGCGATGCCGAGGATGTAGGGCGACGCCATCGGGTTCTGGAAAAAACTCTGCATGACCGCGCCCGCCACGGCGAGGGCCGCGCCGACCAGGATGGCCAGCAGCACGCGCGGCACGCGCAGCGTGAGCACCCGGTTGACGTGCGCCGCGCGGATGTCGCTCACGTCGATCGCCTGCCCGACGAGCGGAATGCGCGAGCCGATGATGCGCAGCACGTCCGAGGCGGACAGCCGCTCCTTTCTCGGCAGGCCGGGCTGCTCGATCAGCACGGCGCCGATGGCCGCGGCGAGCACGGCGACAGTCAGCGCGATGAGGACAACGTTGCGGCGAGCGGTGGCTGCATGGGGAGCCATCACGCCTCCTCCGCCGGGCCGCCGAGCGTCGTGCCGGGCTCAACGCGGTGGCCGGCCAGGAACTCGGCGGTCGTCATCGGCCGCTTCCCCTCGGGCTGGATGCGCGCAACTTCGAGCAGTCCGTGGCCGGTCCCCACACGGAACGTTCTCCGCTCGACGAGGAGCTTGCCCGGCACGGCGTCGCCGTCGACGACGCGCGCTTCGAGCACCCGGAGCATCCTCGCCCCGCCCGACGCCGGCAGGAACGTGTACGCCGTCGGCCACGGGATGAACGCCCGGACGCGGCGCTCGATCGCCTCGGCCGGCTGCGTCCAGTCGATCAGGCCGTCCTCTTTCTTCAGCTTCGGGGCGAACGTCGCCTCGTCGTGGTTCTGTGGTATGCGCGGCGCGGTGCCGGACTCGAGCGCACGGATCGCCTCAACGACGAGCTCCGCGCCGATTCCGGCCAGCCGCGCCTCGAGCGAGGCGCCCGCGTCCATCTTCTTGACCAGGTACATGACCGAGATGCCGGTCTCGGTCTCGCCGTTGGCGATCGCCCACTGCACGGGCGCGGCGCCTCGGTACTTGGGCAGGAGCGACAGGTGCAGGTTGATCGTCGAGATCGAGGCGAGATCGAGGAACGCCTGGGTCACGATCTCGCCGAACGCGAACACGACGGTGATGTCAGGTGCCAGGGCACGCACCACATCGAGGAACTCGGGCGCGGACGCCTTTTCCGGCTGGTGGACGACGAGGCCCAGCTCTGAAGCTGCTTCTTTGACCGGCGACGGCTTGGGCGTGCGGGAGCGTCCCTTCGGCCGGTCAGGCTGCGTGATGACGCCGACGATGGGCCACGGCTCGCGCGCCAGTCGGCGCAGGCAGTCGGCCGACACCACCGGTGTGCCCATGTAGAGCAGCTTCATTTGAACCTCTTCGCTTCCGGGCGCGCCTCACGCGCTTCCGGGCGCGCCTCACGCGCTTCCGGGCGCGCCTCACGCGCTTCCGGGCGCGCCTCACGCGCTTCCGGGCGCGCCTCGAGAGAGCGTCGGTACGCCTGCATCCCGAGGCTCACGAGCAGCATGAAGGCCAGCAGTGGACCGCCGACCACGAGGTAGAACTGAGGGACCGTGCGCACGGCCAACCGGCTTGCCGCGATGAAGGCGACCGGTGTCGCGGCGTGGGTCGCCACGGCGAAGCACGCGCGGAACGGCACCCGGCTCTCCTTCCGGGTCGCCTCGATCGCCGCGCTGAGCGCCGCAACGAGCGTCGCAAGGGCGAATAGCAGCACCACAGCCAACAGGAACAGCAACCCGACGACGTTGACGAGCGTCGGCCAGCGCTCCTGATCAATCGCATTCAGGAAGAACGCCTTGGCGCGCGTGCGCCCTTGTGTCTCCGGAATGGGGCTGTCGAACGTTTTGCTCCCATCCTCACTGGCGTGGACTGTTTCAATGATCTTGTCCCGCGTAATCAGCATGCCGTAGGCGTATTCCGCCGGGACCTCTGTCGTTTGGCCCGTCGTGTCGACGATATAGACACGTCGTTCGTCGCCAAACGTGTCGACGCGGACGTACGGCTGTTCGCCCTTGTAGTCGGCTGTGCCGCTCTCGAAGTACAGCTCGTCGGGAAGGATCCGTTCGTAGTGGTCGCGGCGGATGGATCGCACGTGCTCCTGTTCGACGTAGATGAGCGGGGTCAGCAGGAGTGTGACAAGGAACACCACCCCGCCGAGGTAGAAGGCGGCCGTCGACGCCGGCTGCGCGGCGAGCCGTGCGTAGGCGGACGGCACGAACGAGCGCACGACGTCCCGAAAAAACTCGCGCAGATCGCCTGCCTGCCGAAGCCTCGGCGAAGGCAGGAACGGCTTGACGTGCTCCTGTGCCTTGGAGTGCTTTTGCTCTTGCGGCATGCCGCCTCCTCCACACGGCGACGCGGTGGGTGCTCGCGCGCGATGCTATCACACGCTTCCTCGACGGCAAGCGAAAAGGGAACGCAGGCGCCGTGCACGTTGACCGGACGGTGCGTGCTCAACTACACTTCGGGCGATTCGTGTACGAGAGGTCGTCGCATGCTCCGCACCGTGCTCAACGTGACGTTCGTCTGCGTTGCGCTCCCCGTGCTGCTGCTGGCGCCGGGCGCCGTGTTGTGGGGCGCTCTGGCCGGGCGCTACGAGCGCCTGCGGCGCTGGGCGGCCGAGACGCTCGGGCCGTGGACGGTCACCGTGGTGCAGGTCGCCGCCTCGATGCTCGTGACCGGCTGGGTCGGCTTCGTTCTTGGCGAGGTCGGCGTGTTCTCCCGCACCTGGCTCGTGGCCGTCGTCGCGGCGCTGAGCGTGGCCGGGCTGCTCGCTGCCCGGCTCAGGCCACGCGACCTGCTGCGGTCACGGCGCCGCACGCCGGCTCGCGGTGCGGCCGCTGCCCGTAAGAGCGTCCGACGCCTGTCCGACGTGAAGGGCCTGATCAACGAGCTGGTGCTTCGCAGTGAGTGGTTCTATGCGCCTGTGATTCTCGTCGTCGCGGCGTTTTTGTTTGCGTCGCCGATGCGCACGCTCTGGCGCGGCCACGATGGGGGGCGGCACCTGGCGTGCGGCATCGCGCTCGCCGAGCGGGGCTCGTTCAGCCTGGACGATCCGATCGGGCCGAGCCTGTCGCCCGACGGAGCGCGAGGGACCGGCTCCGCAACGACCCGCCTGAGCGGCGACTACCGCGCACGCCCGCATGATCGCGCGATCATCTACCCGACCTTCCTGCACTTCGGCGCCACGTGGGTCGGGATCGGGTACGTGCTGCTCGGCCGATGGGGCGCGCTGCACGCGACGGCCGGCATCGCCCTCGTCGGCGTCGGCGTGTTTTTCGTGTTCGTTCGGGCGATCGCGAGCGTCAAGGTCGCCCTGCTTACGACCGTCCTGCTCGTGCTGAACTTCGCCCAGAGCTACTTCGTGCGCGCCTCGTCGCCGGCCGTGGTCGCGCAGTTGTTGGCATGGACGGCGTTCCTGTTCTTCGTGCTGTTCGTGCGGCTCGAGATCAAGCCGTTCGGCATACTTGCGGGCGTCGCGCTCGGCCAGCTTGTGTTGACGGGCCAGCATCTGTACCCGGCGCTGCTCGTCGGGTGGCTCGTGTTTGTGTGCAGCACGTACCCACGGTATCACCCCAAAAAACTCTACCGGTTCATCGTTTTCCCGTTCCTGGTTTTCGTGTTCCAGCCGGCGCTGTTCGACACGTTTGTGGGCACCTACTACACGCGCAACCTGGCGCGCGGCCTCGTCGAGGCGCTCGTGCCGGGCGCGGGAGGCGCTTGGATGGCCCACCTCCCCATCGCCGTGGCGCGTCTCGGGGGCCTCGTCGGGATCGCGGTATTTGCGGTGATCGCGTACCGGTCCGTCTACCGGCGCAACGAGCGCTTTCGCGACGCGGTGCGGCGTGCGCTCGCGTGGCGCGACGGGCTGGCGCCGCGACTGGCGGGCGTGCTCGCGGCCGTTGCGTACGTGGTCGTGTTTGCCGCGCGGCACGCGCCGTACGCGGTCGAGGCCGACGTTGTGGTCCGGCACGGCAAATGGTTCTACCAGTTTCTCGACGAGCTCGGCTTCGGCTTCTTCCTGCTCGGGGTGGGCCTGTTCATTTACTTCAGCGTTGTTCGGAAGCGGCAGCCGGGGCTCACGTTCCCGTTCGCCGTGTTCTTTGTGTTTTGGCTCACGGCGATGTGGAACCCGCAGACGAGCGGCACGCTCATGCACGGCGCCGAGCGGCTCGTGCCCCTCTACCTGCCGTTCGCCTACGTGTTCGTGGCGTACTCGCTCTTCGCGCTGCGCGAGGTGTCCGGCCGGTTCATCCTCGGCGAGGCGGTCAAGGTGCTCGTCGTGATCCTGGCCGTCGTACTGCCCGCGGTGACGGCGCGCGAGCAGCAGGTCATCGAGCCGTGGAAACGCCACGAGCCCGGACGCGACATCCTGGCGCAGTACGACGAGTTCTTCCGCACCGAGCCGTTTCCGCGGAACGCCATCGTGTTTTACGAGCGATCGCTCGCCA
>Ga0307422_1000865_pt1 | contig 16184 bp, 9 predicted proteins | sample SalMarWE160290MG_FD_202153 | JGI IMG/M metagenome (GOLD analysis project Ga0307422, IMG submission 202153) | Salt marsh sediment microbial communities from the Plum Island Ecosystem LTER, Massachusetts, United States - WE1602-90 | ecosystem: Environmental > Aquatic > Marine > Intertidal zone >...
TCATGCCGCTTCCGGTAGTCTTAAAATTCCCGGGCAATCAGAAAGCTCAGACTGTGGTTTATGCCAGCGGGCCGAAGACTTCCTCCAAGACGGCGCTTCCGGCGAAACCTTCATCAATCGAACTGGATCCCGATTACTGGATTTTGACCGAGAAGACCAGCACAAAGAAGAAGTGAGTTTTTCGCGCCGCTCATATTCGGGACGTTAGAAAGATCTTTTCCCCACAATTCTCTGACCGCCGGATTCGATTCAAGAAATCCTGAATGCCGAACTGAAACAGTGCAACGCAGCCCTTTTTACTTCCGCTGCAGTAGAATCTTCATGAATATTCCCGGGTTAAAATATGAAACTTTACGGTTTTTATTTCATCATTTCCCGACGTACGGATTTTTAATCACGGAGGAGACGACATGCAGAAAACCTGGATCGGCGTTGTTTTGAGTCTTTTGTTCCCGCTGGCCGCAATAGCGCAGGATGAATATCCCAGGGCGGAAATATTCGGCGGATACTCTTATTTCAGGTCAAATCCGGAGGGATTTAACCTGAACGGCTGGAATGCTTCTGTTACAGGGAATGTCAACAGTTGGTTCGGAGTTGAAGGGGATTTTAGCGGACATTATGGATCTCCAGAGGTGTTCGGCATCGAGAATCCGTTTGTAGACGTTAATTCCCATACGTTCATGGTGGGACCCAAACTGTCCTACCGCAGCAAATCGGTGACCCCCTTCGCGCACTTTCTTATCGGGGCGGCTCGGGCGGGAACGGGAACGCTCGGCTACAGTGTGTCGGAAACGGCTCTGGCGGCCGCGATCGGCGGCGGCATCGATATCAATGTAAGCGAATCCATAGCCATTCGAGCCGCGCAAGCGGATTATCTGATGACGCGATTTAATTCCTATACGCAGATAATGTTCAACAGGCTCGGCGATGAGCAGAACAATTTCAGGTTCTCGGCCGGAATCGTAATCAAATTTTAGAGTCATTTCGGGAACGGCGTTGCAGGAGCAACAGCGTGAATTGAGAAAGGGATTCAATGCGCTACAAAGGCAGGAACGGCGCCGCCACAACCCTTTTCGCTGATTGGACCAGCAAGGCGCGGTTTTCTCGGCTAAAAAAAGGCCCAAGCCGGCTTCATTCATGCAGCCTTGCCTGGGCCTGATAAAAAATGAGCTATTAAGCGTACTTACTCGCCGCGAAAGCCTGTGAGAAATGGGGGCTTGAAGGGGTATGCCTTTAACCCGGATTATTCATGAGAATTCGTAGCGAGGCGGCGCAGACAGGCGTGGATACAAGGCGCGCGACCGAGAGCCCCGCAGACGTACTCGGCAGTACGTCGAGGAGCTCGAAGGAACGCAACGCTGTAGGCATGCCTGGATCCGCCGCCGCAGCAGAAGCCTCATGAATAATCTGGGTTAAGCCTTTGGCCTCGGAAGAAATCCGGCCGTCTCCATAATCTCGCCCACCTTATGCTCCCATTCAATCGCCATAAGGTGGATTCCGGCGATGCCCTCCATCTCCCTGAGTTCCTGCATCTGCTCGCAGAGCATCTTTATGCCTTCATTCGCCGCATTGTTCTTTCCCGCTCCCTTGAGCCTCTCGATTATTTCCTCAGGAATGATAATCCCGCTCACATTGTTGGCCATGTACCGGGCCATGCCTACAGATTTAAGGGGAGTCACTCCGGCCAGAATCTTGCACTTTTCATGAAGGCCCATATCCACAACTTGTTTCATAAATTCTCTAAAGCGCTTCATGTCGAAGATGCATTGAGTCTGGATGAAATCAACGCCTGCCTCTACTTTCTTAGCAAGCCTCAGCGGCCGGTACCAGGCGGGATCCGCAAAGGGATTGCATGCGGCGCCGATAAACATCTTAAGATCGCCTTCAATTTCCTCGCCGCAGATAACCTTGTGTTCATCCCTCATGGTTTTGACCATGTGGATCATCTGAATGGAATCTATATCAAAGACATTCTTGGCTTCCGGATGGTTTCCAAATGTTTGGTGATCGCCGGAAAGGCAGAGCATGTTTCTGATTCCGAGAGCGGACGCGCCGAAGATATCCGACATCATGGCAATCCTGTTCCGATCCCTTGCCACCATCTGCATGTTCGGTTCCAGGCCTTCATCGATGAGTATCTTGCACGCGGCAATCGAAGACATGCGCACAATAGCCGTCTGATTATCCGTTATATTGACGGCATCGACGTTGCCCTTCAGCATGCGGGCTTTTTCTCTGACCGCCTCTCCATCCGGCCCCTTGGGAGGTCCTAATTCTCCGGTAACAACAAATTCCCCTCTTTCCAAAAGTCTTTCTAGATTGCTTCCGGACTTCATATTCTCATATCCTCCCTGACTATTCTTCGTGGACCCCCGTGATGGCTCGGCCTCCAGTCTTTATAGGGCTCAACTTCTTTTATCCTGTCAAGCTCGCCCAAAGCCTTGAGACGCTCGACTATGAGATGCCAGGCACAGTCTTTATCCTTGTCTACCTCGCACTTCCCGTTTGAGGAGCCCCCGCAAGGCCCGTTAAGCAAACTCTTCGCGCACATCGTGATGGGACAAATACCGCCGGTTTTTTCGAGGACGCAGTTCCCGCAGCCGACACAGCGCTCTTCCCAGATGCCAACGTCCACGTTCGCGCCCATAAACGTGGTGTTTAGAGCAGGGACGACCTTGATGGGTTTATCGGATATGACGCGATTGAAAAATGTTGTTGCGTGCTGGACGCCGACGCCGCAAGCCATGGATATGACGATGTCGGCCGCTCTAACCCTGTCAAGCAGCACAGGGTCGTTCATGTATTCGTCGTCGCATTGGCGCAATGCCATGGCTTCCGCAACCTCGACATCTCGATTATTTTTTCGAAGCGCAATTCGCAATTGAGACGCCAAGAGCTTCACCTCTTCTTCGCCTCCGGCCATGCAAACAGTGACGCACGAACCGCAGCCGATGATGAGGATCTTGGAATACCTCTCGACCATGGATAATATTTCTGAAAATGGTTTTCGTTCACCTACTATCATAGCGTGTCTCCCCGTAGTTAAAATTGCCGTATATGCTGCGCTCTTTCTATCTACGCAGAGGGCTTGGACCGAGGGCTTTCACCTGTTCCGTCATGGAGCTCAACACAGCCGCGAAATCCTTGCCGCACGGGCCGGCCACAAAATCAAACCGGAGCCTGTCTTTCTCCATGCCGGCTTCCTCTAAAAGCGATTTCGCCCGCTCGACCTTTTTCTGAGCCCTGTAATTGCCGTCCTTGAAATAGCACTCCCCGAACTTGCACCCGATGACGACAACGCCGTCTGCGCCGCTCTCGATGGCCTTCAAAAGATGGAGCACTTCTATCTTTCCGGTGCAGAGGACCCGGATGACCCGCGCGGTAGGCGGGAACTGAAGATCCGTCCTCCCGGCCGTATCTGCGGCGGCGAGAGCGCAGTAATGGCAGCAAAACGCGACTATTTTTGGTTCAAATTCCTTCATCTTTGTCTCCTTGTGGCCCTCATGCAAATATCGTCTCTATCTGCGGGATGACATCGGCGTCGGTAAAGCTCATGAGTTTTATAGCGTCGTTGGGGCACGAACTGACGCACACCCCGCAGGCGCGGCACTCGAAGGGAACGATCTCCGCCACCCCGTCGTCATTGATAAACGGCACGCCGTAAGGACATACCCTGACACAGGTCAAACAGGCGATGCATTTGCCGGGATTCACCTCGGCATAAACAGCCTGGTGGGTGATTTTCTTCTTGCCGAGAACCGCAAGCGCCCTGACGGCGGCGGCCCTGGCCTGCCCGATGCTCTCGTCAACTGTCTTCGGCCCATGAGCCAGGCCGCACAAACATATCCCTTTCTTCCTTGCGGCCACCGGCGTGAAAGTCATGTAGTCTTCCTCTTCGAAGAATCCGCATGGCCCTAAAGGAATTCCCAGTATTCGAGAAAGATTTTCATTGTCCTCTCCGGGCTCTATGCCGGCGTTCAATACAACCAGATCAGGCTTCAGCTCAAGAGCTTGCCTGGTGGCGCTGTCGGTGCATTGGACCGTCAATCCTCCATCCGGCGATACATCCAGGCCCTTCTGCTCGTCGTATCGGATAAAGTTCACTCCCTCTTTTCTCGCCTTTTGGTAGAGGAGGTCGCGGAGAAAGTATGTCCTGATGTCCCGGTGGAGATGATGGATGGTCATTTTGGGGTTTATTTCCTTGAGCTTGAGAGTATTTTTCACCGCCTGGGAACAACAAACCCTCGAACAATAGGGATGCTCGGCGTTTCTAGATCCGACGCAGTGGATGACGACGGCGGAGCCTATATTCTTCAGCTTCGAGTCGCCCTTTTCGATCAGCTCTTCAAGCTCGAGCTGCGTGACGACCTTTTTATCTTTTCCATAGAAATACTCCTGAGGAGCGTACTCCCTTGCTCCCGTCGCCACGATGACGGCACCGTAGCGCTCCTCCGAAATCCCCGACGGGGTTTTCAGGGTCGCCTGAAATTGGCCGACCCGGCCCTTCATATTGATCAGGCGGGATTCGGAGAGGACGTGTATCAAAGGATTGCCGTTCACCTCTTTTTTCAGGACATTGATATACTCGGAAACCTTTCTGCCCTGCGCGTCGCGGGAAAGCCGGTTTGCATTTCCCCCCAACCGATCGGTTTTTTCGACCAAGTCGACGGCTATACCCTGTGATGCTATGCTCTGCGCGGCTATCATACCGGCAATGCCGCCCCCTAACACCAGGCCCCGCTGAGTTACATCCCTCGTGTATACCGGCAAGGGCTCCAGGCTCTTTACCTTTGCCACAGTCCCTTGGAGCTCTTCCTTTATCCGCTCGGTAGCCCTTTCCTTTTCATCAACATGAACCCATGCGGCAAGTTCGCGCGCATTGACCATCTCCACCAGGAACTTATTGAGGCCCACCTGGCGTATGGCATTTTGCAGCTTGGGGAGGAGACTCCTGTAACTGCACCCGACAAAAACAACCCTGTTTACGTCATTGTCCCGGATGCTACTTTGCATCTGTTCGATGCCTTCCTGGAGACAGCCGTATTGGATTTTCTCGGTTTTCACAACACCGTCGAGCCGCTCTGAAAACTTCGCCAGGGCATCGGTGTTCACCACCTTGGATATGATGCCGCCGCCCTCGCAGATGTAAACCCCCACCCGTGGCGGAACATTGCTGAGATCGCGCTCGGGCGGAAGCGGCTTCGCTTCCGGGCCCCCCGATTCAGCTCCTTTGAGAAGATCCGCGGTCTCCATGGCTGCAGCCAGAGTGTCGGCTACCGCCTCCGGAGTGTCGCTCAACGACCGAAAACTGGCGCCGACAGCCACGCCCGGCGCCGCCATGTGCGAGTGATCCGCGCATATGGGAAACTGCCAGGCGTTCAGAGAAATGCCAAGCTTCTTCGCCGCTTCTATGCCGTCGCGGGAGGGGCTAAGCCCCAGAGACAGCACCACCAGATCAAAGGTGTCCTGCCCCGGCTGCTTGCCTTCCTCTAAAACGTAATTCAACGTGAGGTTCTTGGTATCTTTATCCTCCACGATCGATGCCGCCTCAGCCCTCATAAAATGCGCGCCCTTTTGCTGCGCGTCGACGTACACTTTCTCCTGGGTCTTAACCAAGGCCATGATATCGTTGTGGAAAATGGCGACTTCGTTTTCCGAGTCCTTTGCTTTCATGGAGAGCGCCGAACGAATGGCATACATGCAGCAGACCGACGAGCAGTACTCAAGGTCTTTGGCCGGCTTTCTGGATCCGACGCATTGGATGAATGCAATTTTCTTGGCCGGCTTTCCGTCCGACGGCCTTAATACGCGGCCCTGGGTGGGTCCGTAAATGCTGACCAACCGATCCATCTGGAAGCTGTCGATGACATTTTTCATTGTTCCGTATCCGAGCTTCTTGGCTTCGGACGAATCGCGGAACGGTTCGACCCCCGGGCTGAGAATGAGCGCCCCAACCTTCAACTTCTGGATGGATTCCTTTTGATCCAGATGAATGGCATTGGTCGGGCATACATCCGCGCACTTGGTGCAATCCTCGCCCTTCAGATGCAAGCAGCTCGCCGGATCAATAGAGGGCTTATTGGGAACCGCTCCGGCGTAGGGCATATAAATCGCCTTTCTTGACCCCAGTCCATGGTTAAACTCGCTTGGCGCCGAAGCAGGGCAAACCTTCCAGCACAGGCCGCAGGTCACGCACCGAATGGGATCCACATACCGGGGCTTTTTCTTGATTGTTACGGTGAATTCCCCCGGATTCCCTTCCACGCTTTCGAGTTCCCCTAAAGTGATAATCTCTATATTCGGATTGTTGGCTGTCTCCAGCAACACAGGCGTAATCATTCCAAGGGCGAAATTATCCTCCGCGGTCCTGTAAAGCTGCGTCAGCTTGCCGCCTATATTGGCCTGTTTGTCCATGAGGTACACCTTAAAGCCCAGATCCGCCAGATTCAGCGCGGCATGAATGCCACCCACTCCGGCGCCCGCTATCAGGACGGACCTCAGTTTATTCCCGTTGTTGTTCATGAAAATCTCTCCACTTTGCGGTGATGGTTGCGTCAAACATCTATCCTGATCCAGGAAGCCTTGCCCGTAGCGGCGGTATCTATTTAGATCCTCCAGACATTAGGCTATAGGTTACTGCACTTGGGCGGGGCAGCTTGGCACTGGAATAGATCAGCACATTCTCGATAGGGGGGGCCATCCCTTGAGCGCTTTGCTTTAGCGATGGGGCATGGCTGCGGGCAAAGTGCGTCTTTATCTCCGTGGCGGCAAAGCCATCGCAGTTTGAGTCGCCTTGGAGCATTTTGCCTTTGCCTTTGGCGTCCAGAATACAGCGTCCGAACGATAAGAAAAATGAATGCCGCTTTCTAAAAAAATCAATTTCCTATAACTCATAATAGCTTTTCGAATAATTGAGAAGCAGCCACGTCGGCCGTTTGCCAACCCCCGGTATCGGGATGTTAACTGCTCCGTCCGTCTATCATGCCACCCAAAAACTTTGCACTAAAGCATAGTCCGTTGTCTAGACAAAAAAAAGTTCATTCCAGTTAAGGCTCTTGCGGTCGCTGAAGACCGCAAGAGCCCGTAGTTAACTGATTTCAGCGCCGGTTGCGCTCGCTTCAGTTTCTTTAAAAGATGTACTTGAAACCGAATTGGATAATGCGCGGATTGACGGATGTGCCGGTGATCTGCCCGAATGTAGCATTCCGGAGACCGGCGTCGGGATTCCCGAACTGTGGAGAGTTAAAGGCGTTGTAAAACTCTGTCCGGAACTGGAAGGTATGTCCCTCTTTTATCTCGGTGTTCTTAATGAGCGAAATATCCCAGTTAAACTGGCCCGGACCAAGAACAACGCCCACGCCGGAATTGCCGTAGCCGGTGCCATTGCCGTAGATGCCGCCGGTTGGAGGATCGGAGAACGCGTCGCGGTTGAAAAAGCCTGAGCCGCCGCTTTCGCCGCCCAGCCGATCGCGAACTTCGCCTGAAGTAAGGATGGAATCGTAGGTCGCTCCCTCGCTCATCTGCGCCCTGCCGCCGCCGGCTCCATAAATGCTGCCGGCCGAGCTGTCGGTGAAAGTAATGGGCAGGCCGCTCTGGATCGTCGTGATTCCGGAAACGCTCCATCCATCGAGAAGCTTCCCTAAAGCTCCCTGATGCTTCCCAAAGGGCAAATCATATTGATAGTTCAGAATGAAGCGATGCGGCCGGTTCCAGGGTGTCGGCCCGTACTGCTGATCTTGATCCAGCGGGTCATTGGAATTGGAACTGATATACATGCCGCCATGGCCGATCGTGCTGAGGTTTTTGCTGAATGTGTAAGATGCCTGCAGCGATAATCCATACGAATACACCTTACGCACCGTGGTTTGAAGGCTGTGATAATTGGACCTGCCGTCGAAATAGGTCCCGTCCAGTCCGGTCGGCTGATACCCTATGTGGGGTACCCGCAAACCTATGTTGGCCACAGTGTTGGCAATCTGGCCGTTGATGGGGTTTTGCGGAGTCGCCAGCTGGGCGAGATTGATTTCTTTGTATGTGTTCATGAGCCTCGTTCCGTGCGTCGAAACGTAGGAGACATCCAACACCCAGTTGGGGAGGAATTCATACTGAATGCCGACATTGTATTGATAGGTCAAAGGCACTTGGATGTTGGGTGGAAGGAAAGAGGCGTTCAGATCGGAACCGAACCCGGTGCAGTTGGTCCCGTCGGGATCGCAGGACAGAGAGCTCCATCGGGACGGGAAAGAGCCCGGGGCTAAGTCAGGGTACGGATTCTCCAGAGTGTAGGAGTTGAAAGGGCCGTAGCTGAGAGAAACCGCATAGGGCGGGCTTTGCTGCAATGCATGGACGAAATTGTCCGCCTGTACCCGGTCGTAAAACATGCCGAATCCGCCGCGCACCACCATGTCGATCTTGTCGCTGGGCTGCCAGGCTATGCCGATTCTCGGGCCGAAGTTTGTGTAAGGGACATGGCCTTCGATGGAATTATTGTTATTCACTTGGAATACGCCCGCCGGAGGAGTTCCGTATTGGGGATTCGTATTCTCCGGCACGACAAAGCCGACCAGGCCGGGGCCCTCCGTAGTCGGGCCGGTCGGCGGTATGGGAACAGTGGCCATCAAATCCGGCCAGATGTTGGTCAGGTTGCCGATGGAGTCGCTCAACATGCCGAAATACTCCCATCTCAGGCCAAGGTTGAGCGTGAGACCGGGGCTTACCTTCCAATCATCCTGGACAAAGGCGCTCAAATTGTTCATGCGGTAATCGTGGTCGAACCTACCCTTGGCGCCGTCTCCTTTTTCGGTCATGGACGTATAGATATTACCGGGTCCGCCGACGAGAAAGTCGTTGAAGGTTCCGAACATGAACCATCCCCTTGCCAGCCCGGCGTCGGAAAAATAGTGCACCCTTTCATATTCGAGTCCGGCGCGGATCGTGTGGCTGTTATGGATCCACGCAATCTGATCCGCATACTGGTAATTGCCCGCCAAGCTCTGCGCAGGGCGGAAGGAGTTGAACATATAGGGCCCGGTGAGTATCCATATCCATGGCGGCTGATCCTGGTCGGGTACGGTATTGGTTATGCCAAGTTCCGTGGGCGACGCTCCGTCTATTACGTCGTCGCCAATATCTCCCCAGTTCCGCTGATAGGAAAAGCGGACTTCGTTTGTAAAGTTGTTCTTGATAAAGGAAGTGAGTTTTCCGACGACGTTGTGATTGGAATAGAAATCCCTCTGAGGGTTTCCGGGAAGATTGCTGTAGCCCATTGGGATAATGTGCGGATCGCGCGTATAGAAAAACCTCCCCGACAGCGTATTCCTCGCATTGATGAGATAATCGACATTGGCAAGGAACTGATCGCCCTCGTAGCGCGCGGGAATGCTGAAGGTCCTCCGAGCGTATCCATCGGTGCCCGATCCGGGAAAGTAATAATCGCCGTTAGGAAGCTTCAGATTGAGAATATTGAGCGCCACCGGGCTTATATTCGATCCGTCGCAGGCGACATTGGCTCCGCCGGTCCAGCCCCAGTTCATAAATCCGCAATTCGCCGCTCCCAAGGCAGCAGCGAAGCCGGGCGCGCTGCGGTCGCCTTCCGGAATGGGCGGCAGCTCAACATCGATACGCCCGCCGCCTGTAAGGCCGTTCTTCTGTCGCGTCCCCTGCCAGCTGCCGAACAACAGGAGCTTGTCCTTGACAGCCGGGCCGCCGAGTGTGAATCCGTACTGATTCTGATCCAGGATCGGTTTCTCAGGGTCGGTGTCCAATCGGTTCCGATTATAAAAGAAGGGATTGGCGTTTAGTGAAGTGTCCCTCAAAAAATAGAAGCCCGTCCCGTGCAGCTGGTTGGTGCCGGATTTGGTCACGACATTCACGTTTGCTCCCGGATTCCGTCCATAGCTCGCATCGAAGTTTGATGTCTGGACCTTGAATTCCAGCAGCGCGTCGGGATTTGGAACCCCGATCCCGGCCCCCACATTCTGGTCATCCGCATGTCCCAGGCTGGCAATGCTGTTAATCGACACTCCGTCCATTTGATAATTATTCTGACTGGGATTGTTGCCGTTGACGCTTGTCTTCTGCGTGCCTTTTCCAAGGTCGGTCGCATCGGCGACGCTCGCTGTGACGCCGGCGGATAGATCCAATACCTGCGTATAGTTGCGGGTTGTCAAAGGCAGCGCGAGAACTTCATCCCCATCGACCAAAGTTCCCAGGGTTGAATTCGTGGTTTGAAGCACCTCAGCGTCGGCGATAACCGTGACGCTCTCGCTGGGCATGCCGATTTCCAATGTGCAATTCAAAACCGCAGTTTCGGTTACATTGATGGTCACTGATGGGAATTCAGCGGTCTGAAAACCATCCGAACTGAACTTAATCTTATATTTGCCCGGCGGCAGCAGGGTAAATCGATAGGATCCATCCGCGCCCGACTTCATGGCGCGGGTTTGAGCCGTGGCGACGTTGGTCGCCGTGATTTCTGCGCCGCTGATTATGGATCCCGATGGATCTTTTACAATTCCGGTCAACGCACCTGTATCGGCCGATTGCGCCATAATTGGAGATGGCGCCAATAATGCCATAATGACAAGTAGCGAAAAGGCCAGCATCAAAAAATGCAACTTCTTGCGTTTCATATTCCTCCCTTCAACTGTTATTAACGGGAACAATGGAACAGAGCCTTGCGGTTGATCTGCATTTAGATGATATCCCGAAAAATCGACAAACCGCAAGCACACCTTGAAATTCCTCTTGAGCGAGAAATGACACGGGGTATTTTCCATATCCGAGCCGCTTTTGTCTATTTAAATAGAAGCCGGCAAGGGCTTTGCCCTTGATATTGCGCCAAAAACAGCGGGGTATGGAAGCCGGAAGCCCCAGGGGCTCGCGCATAGTCATTCAGCAGAGGACCGGCTTTTTGCTTCACCGACGATCTCGAAAAGCTGTTTGTCGCCGTTGCGGCGGCTTTTGACAATCTACTTGAGGTTGCAGGAGAGGGCAAAAAGGCCGGCGGCTATCGCTTTTCCGACGTTGGCCATCAGATCGCGGCTGCCGTTCACCGCATAAACATGAGGCGTGACCGCCCATATCTGGGACGCGATCCGCTTCGGCCCCAACTCCGACAAGCGCCGCCGCCGGAACTCGTCTACGAGCATGGGCAGCACTTTGTCAGTAAGGCGCAGCGCCGTGTCGACCACGAATAGCGAGATGTCGGGACGCAGCAGAGTGAGCCGGTCGCAAAACGCAGCGGTTTCGGCAATCGAGAGATTCTTCGGGGGCGACGATTTTAGTTCCAGATAAACAAGTTTTCCTTCAGCGGCGGCGACGACGTCCAAATCTCCGCCTCCTCCGCGAACGTGCAACTGGACGCCCGTTGCCACGTCAAAGCCTAATCTTTGCTTGAGTTCGCGGCCTACATACCACTCGAGCGTTCCCCCGAAACTGCGGGCCTGCCATTTCAAACGGAAGCGGCTGCGCGAGACTCTTTCCGCCAAGCCTAGGGAGATGAGCACTTCGGTATAATTAAGCGATTGGGCTTTCGTTAGGTAGCGCGTTGTATCGGCGGGCCTGAAAGCGTCCGCTTTGCGGATGGCTCCCCGCAGAAATAATCGAAAGGCATAATGGGCGAGCCATTTGGATATGCTATCGGCGGTCCGGTCGTCAAGTTCGGGAGGAAAGGGCAAGTCTTGTTTGGTTCTCTCCGGTCGCAAGCCGCGCCGGACCAGCATCGCCATCGCCTCGCCGGCAAAATCCAAAGCCGGCGGCTGTTGAGGTAAGACGGCCGCCGCTGCGCTTAATTCCAACTCCTCTGCGCTGCGTCTCCTTTTCATTTTTCGAAATCATCCCTTACGATAAGTCTTTGTTGGTATTATACCCGTGAAATCTCCTGAGTCTTCAGATGTTCGATGTAGACTCCGCATCGTTGAGGTGGAAAGTATGAAGGAAGTATCGGAACTGTCGCGGGATGATTTGCTGAAGCTGCTCGAGGTCAATGCGAAAAACTGGATTGCCCACGACGGCTGCTGGTTCCTGGCCGTTGAGGAGAAATACGGTCTGGAAACCGCTATGGAATTGGATACGCTATCGTGGCAATGTTTTGCCCCAATTGAAGCGGAGCGCATAAAGAACGCTTTCGGAATCCCCGACCACGGCGGCCTGCCCGCGCTGGAGCAGGTGTGGAAATTGCGAATGTACGGATTGGCCAATAAACTGCAAACCGTTTGGCTCGGCGGCGACATTCTGGAATTGCATATGATCGAATGCAGAGTCCAGAGCGCCAGGCGGCGCAAGGGACTGCCCGATTTCCCTTGCAAACGGGTTGCGGCCATAGGGTTCCCTCTGTTCGCCAAAAGCGTCGATCCGGCGATACATACGGAATGCCTTGCATGTCCCCCGGACCCCGTAGGAGAGGGATACTGCAGGTGGAGGTACACGCTCAAGGAAGGAGATTAGCGGTACAAAGCGCGCGGGTCTCTCATCGTTTTTATTAGATAAACAGCCCGGCGTAAAAGGGATTGGGTCGGCGGGGACGGTTCTCCAAAACCGGTCTTTACACAAAATGAAAACGGAAAACGCTCCTGAAACATTCAATCAGCAATTCGAACGTATCGTTCGCCTCTTTCCGGATCGCACCGCTTTTCGGTTGAAAACTCCCGAAGGGTATACATCCACTTCCTATCGAGAGGCGTATCGTCAAGCCAAGGGCGTGGCGGTTGGACTGATCGCCATGAGGCTGGATCGCGGGAGCCGGGTGGCGATCCTATCCGAGAACCGTCCTGAATGGGTGGTATCCTATCTCGGCATTTACTTCTCGGCCATGATCGCGGTTCCGCTGGACGCCCAGATATCGCCAACCGAGTGGCGGCGCCTTATCGACGATTCGGATTCGCAATTGATATTCGTCAGCGGCGCTCTCAGGCCGAAACTCCTGGAGGCGATCCGGGATTCAGCCGTTAAGAGGCGGGTGGTTGGCTTTGATTCTGTTGCCGGAGACGCCGGCGCGCCGGCAGATCTTTCCGGCATGATCGCATGGGCAACCGGACTTGTGAACCCTCCTTGCCTGCCCGAGTGCGGCTCCTCGGATATCGCCACCGTCATCTATACCTCCGGAACTACCGGAACGCCCAAGGGCGTTGTCCTCACGCAGTCCAATATCGTGGGCGAGCTTCAGAGCATTTTCGGCGCCATTCACGCCGACGAAAACGATGCGCTGCTGTGTCTGCTGCCCCTGCAGCATGTATTGGCGTCCGTCATCAATGTACTTGTGCCTCTCTATCTGGGCGCGCAGGTCGTGTTCGCGGACACGCTGAAGCGCACGGAAATCCTCCAGGCTCTGAAGGAAGCCGGCATAACCATTTTGGCGACCGTGCCTCAATTCTTTTACCTGTTTTACAACCGGATCCAGGAAGAGCTTTCCGCGAAACCGGCCGTGGCGAAGAAGCTTTTCCGGGCGATGCTGCGGCTGAACCGCTTCAGCATGAAATTTTGCGGTCTCAACCTTGGGAAGATGTTGTTCTCGAAGATACACCGCAGCTTCGGCCCCAGCCTCCGGCTGTTCGTAAGCGGAGGATCTTCGATGGATCCCGAGGTGGCGAAAGATTTCCGAGACATGGGATTCGTCATACTCCAGGGATATGGATTGACCGAGACCACGGGGGCCTGTGCGGTGACGCGGGTTGAAAAAAACGTTGTGGGCTCGGTGGGGCCTCCGCTTCCCGGCGTTGATATCAAGATTCATGCTCCGGATGAAACCGGAAGCGGCGAAATCGTAATCCGCGGACCAATGGTTGCGAAGGAGTACTTCAAGAATCGCGCGGCGACCGATGAAGCCATCAGGGACGGGTGGTTTTATTCAGGGGACCTGGGCCGCTTCGATGAAGATGGGAATCTCTTTATTACGGGAAGAAAAAAGGAAATTATTGTGCTGCCCAACGGTAAGAACATTTACCCCGAGGAACTGGAGAAGCATTATCTGCAGAGCCCGTATATCCGGGAAATGGCCGTTATCGGCGTATCCAGTCCGCACGAGAGGGGAGAGCGGCTGCATGCGGTCGTAGTGCCGGATTTCGATTACCTGAAGTCCAAAAGAATCGCCAATGCGCGCGAAGCCTTGCGCGATCAGATCGCCGCGCTTTCCAACCAGCTGCCTAAGTACAAGCGCCTTATGAGCTATCAAGTGCAGAGCGATGACCTGCCCCGGACCACAACGCGCAAGATCAAAAGGCTGGAACTGAAGAAGCGGATCGAAAGCGGAGGACTGAAGCCCGAAGAGAGCGCCGCTGCGCCGGCGGCAGCGCTGCCGGAAGACAAAGCCTTGCTGGAATCCTCCACGGCGCAGGAAGTGATGCGCTGCATCCGGGAGATATACCGGCCCGGCGCGCCCGTAAGCCTCGACATGAATCTTGAATTAGACCTGGGATTTGATTCCATGGAAAGGGTCGAATTCATCGCGGACATCGAGCAAAGGCTGAAACTGAGGCTGCCGGAGGACTTCGGCGCCGATATATTGACGGTGCGCGACCTGATAATGCAGCTTCGGTATCAAACGGAAGCCGGTCCGTTCAATGGAGCGGCGTCTCCCCAAAGCTGGAAAACCATTCTTTCCGAAAAATCCATGAACGGGGAAGAATCCGAATTCCCGCATTTTTCCGGCGCGGCCGTTTCGCTTTTCAAGTATCTGTGTCTGCGCGCAATCTACTTTTTGATATTCCGCACGTTGCTGCGGCTCGAAACAAAAGGCCTCGAACGGCTGCCTGCAAAGGGGCCTTATCTCATCTGCCCGAATCATCAGAGCTATCTGGATCCGTTTGTGCTGGTTTCCGTCCTTCCTTACCGCGTTTTCCGCAGCATGTTTTTTGTCGGATACAGCGTATTCTTTGAAAGCCGGCTGATGAAGCTTTTTGCCCGTTTGGCTAATATTGTCCCGATCGATCCCGACGCGCAACTGCTCGGCGCCATGAAAGCGGGAGCGTCCGGTTTAAGGAAGGGCTTAATCTTGTGTATCTTCCCCGAAGGGGGCCGCTCGTTTGACGGAGAGATGCAGGAATTTAAGAAAGGCGCGGCCATACTATCAAGGGAACTGGAGGCGCCCATTGTGCCGGTCGGGATCCAAGGCACTTTCCAGGTATGGTCGAGAGACAGCATGCGTATCCGCCCGCACAAAGTGAAAATAAAATTCGGCGATCCCATTTCCGCAGCTCCGGTTGAAGCGGCGGATCCCTACCAGGCGGATACCGACGAGCTGCGCCGATCGGTCGCTTCTTTGATTTAATTTCTCCGGCGCTGCCTATGCCGGCGCGCAGACCAAGGGAAAGAGGTATCCGAGCCCGCCCGGCCTTTGCTGCATTTCCTTCCGTTCATTGACTATGCTCATATCGCCCACTATCATCTGACGGAACAATAGGAGACTGATATGAGATCCCTATCGATTTTGCGCGCGGCGCTCGCGGCGGTTTTGAGTTGCGGGGTCATCGTTTTCGCTCAACAACCCTACACGGCCGGCGTGCTGGAAATCGCCGACGAGATGCTGCAAGTCGCGGCGCGCCTGCGGGGTCTCGAACCTAAAGCTCCCATCCTTAAGGGAATAAAGGACAGGGACGAAATATCCCGGCATATCAATGACCGTATCGCCGAGGAGTACGACCCGCAACAGCTTCAGGCCGAAGGGAAAATGCTTCAGATACTCGGATTGATTCCGGAATCCGTCGACTACAGAGAATTGTCCCTTAAACTGCTCGCCGAGCAGGCGTCAGGATATTACGACGCGGGCACAAAAACTTTTTTTATCGCCTCTTGGCTTAATCCGGACGAGCAAAAACCTGTTATGGTCCATGAGCTTACTCACGCCCTGCAGGATCAGCATTTTGATTTGAAAAAAATGCTGGATAGCTTCCCCAGGGACAACAGCGACCGTATTTTGGCCTATCAAGCGCTCGTGGAGGGGGATGCGACGGTGGTCATGCTTCAATATTTTCTGGATCCGCTCCAGAGGCATTTTTCGGAGCTGCCGGATCTTGCATTCTTCATGCGGACGCAGATGGAAGGCATGCAGTCCCGCTATTCGATATTTGAAACCGCGCCCTCTTACCTCCGGGAGATTCTGCTGTTTCCTTACGGGTACGGCGCTTCTTTTTTGCAGTATGCCTGGAAGCAAAAACCATCCTGGCAATTCATCAATGAAATCTATTCGC
>Ga0307422_1000866_pt1 | contig 16182 bp, 11 predicted proteins | sample SalMarWE160290MG_FD_202153 | JGI IMG/M metagenome (GOLD analysis project Ga0307422, IMG submission 202153) | Salt marsh sediment microbial communities from the Plum Island Ecosystem LTER, Massachusetts, United States - WE1602-90 | ecosystem: Environmental > Aquatic > Marine > Intertidal zone >...
CTCCAGGATGTCGGAAAAATTTGGTTTGGGAATCAACTACATACGGAACTCGGTCAAAACCGTTGTCAATGCCTACACGGGCAAGGTTGACTTCTATGTTATCGATGAGGCCGACCCGATCATTCAAAGTTTCAAGGAGATCTTTCCGGATCTGTTTCGACCCATTGATGAAATGCCCGACGCTCTCAAATCTCATATTCGCTACCCGAGAGACCTGTTTGACATCCAGGCGGCCATGTACCGATCGTACCATATGCAGGATGTGCAGGTCTTTTACAATCAAGAAGACCTCTGGGAGATTCCCAATGAACTCTACGCCGATACCCAGCAAGAGATGGTACCCTATTACATCATCATCAAGCCGCCGGGCGAGAAGCGCGAGGAATTTCTCCTGATGCTCCCCTTTACCCCTTCCAAGAAGGCCAACATGATTGCCTGGCTTGCGGCGCGAAGCGATATGCCCAACTATGGGGATCTCTTGGTTTACAAGCTCCCCAAGGACAAGCTTGCCTTCGGCCCCATGCAGGTGGAAGCCCGGGTAGATCAACAGACTGAAATCTCCCGTGAATTGACCCTGTGGGGACAGAAGGGTTCGCGCGTTATTCGGGGGAACCTCATGGCCATCCCCATCGAGAAGTCCTTCCTCTACGTGGAGCCTGTCTACCTGCAGGCCAGCCAGGAATCAAAACCAGAGGTTCAAACCCCTGGAAGAACGGCAAGACCCTCACCGGGCCGACCGGCAGGGCCCGCACGGAGCATCGCCCTCCCCGAGTTGAAGCGGGTGATTGTGTCCTATGGCAACGAAGTGGTCATGAGAGAGAATCTGGCGAGCGCCCTGGCCGCAATCTTTGAAGGAGTGGGGCGTTCTAAAGGGACCGTGCCAGGACAAGAGGTAGCGGAGAGATCGATTCAAGATCTCATCGTTGCTGCCTTGGACCAATACAAGACGGCCCAGAGACGCCTGAAGGCAGGGGACTGGGCAGGATACGGGCAAGCACTCGACAAAATGGGAAAGATACTGGAGGAGCTTGCTCGGACAGGTAGGTAAAGGCATCCCTGCCAAGAGGTAAGCGTTATATCAGGGGGAAGAAGGGTCAGGTCTTTTGTTTTGGTATTGCTATCCCCTTTAAAAAAGGGGATAGGCTACTTTGTAAGAAGCTACCCTTAAACCTCGCTCCCTTTTCCCCCCGCAGCTCCTTCTTCATCACCTTCCCCACCAAATTCTTGGGCAGGGCCTCGAGAAACTCGACGGGGGACGGGACGGAGGTCCATTAATCCCATAATTTTAATCAACTGGTCATAAAAAAAGGGGGACATCCTATAATGCCCCCTTTTTTCCCTCACAGTGAAACGATATTTTTTTGAAACAACTGGGGAAATCGGCACATATTCGGCTCCCCACAAGGATCTGTGGGTTAATTGTGACATGGGGAGCTTACTCAAACCGTAATACAGTGTGAGTTTGAGGTCTCAGCGGCACGATAGCCAAATTTGTTCTTGACAGGCTATACGATTGTGTTTTAGAATCGCCCTGAAAATCCTGACAGATGGCTGGCAGGAAAAAGGTCGTGATTCCTCTAAGGGTGCACATCAGCATTGTGCCCGAGCCCGGACTGCACGGGCAGAGTGCCGCTCTGAGGGAATTCTAATGTTTTAGAAGGGACCTGGATATAGTGTGAGGATATGGCACTTACCGTTCTCCCCCGAAGGTTTAACCTATGCGCGAGATAAAGACCAATATTAAAAAACCTGAATTGGTTACGAAACGACGCAATCAGATTATGACGGCGGCGATGGAGCTTTTTCGAAAGAAGGGCTATCACGCCACGACCATGCGAGAGATATGTAAAAAAGCAAAAGTCAATCAGGGGAGCTTCTATGATTATTTTGGGGGCAAAGAGGATATTCTGGTCTATATCTATAAACAGGTGATGTCCAGAGACCTCGATGGGGCTTCTCCGGATGGAAAAATTTCCGGCCTCAAGGATATTGAGCATTTCCTCAAAGTGCTGATGGCCAACGCATGGAATAGAGAAAAACATTATATTCAGCTCCTGTACCGGGAAACCAATAGCCTCGACAAAAAAACCATGAAGGAAGTTATGAAGCTCGAATCCGATCATATAACGTGGGTGGCTGAAAGACTTCGAGAAGGATTAGGGCTGCCTTCCACGAGTTTGAAATTAGAAATGGTTGCCAATGTGGCTGTCTATATCAACTCCTTTCTGCCGCTTCGCGGCTGGAATGTGCACCACATTGATCAAGAAAAAATCCTCAACTTTGCCGTCGATATGTTGATGACGAAGATTAAGGAATTACGACCCACAACGGGTCAACAACATGAGAAAGGATGAAACCGTAAAGGCGGAATTTTTTGGCCGGATAGTATGACCTGAGGACGATACCGATGAAACATACCTAAATGTGCCCGTAACAACCCGGCCCAGCGCTGGCTTGGGTTTAAATTCGCTATCGTAAATCGATTCAAAGAGTTAACTGCAAGGAAAAGGAAGAATTGTCCAAAAAAACTGACAGACGTATGGCAGCAAGTATTTTGTGGTTTCTCTCAAGTCACACATTAGAATTGTGCCCGGACCAGCAACGGGCAGCGTTACTGCCGAAGGTTATTCACAATTTTTATGCATAATAGGGTGCATAAAATGAAATTACATTACAAAGGAGGAGAGAACATGAAGCTTTTAAAAATGATTGGGTATGTAATGGCGGCATTGGTTGTAACTTCGTTCGTGTGGTGTAACACTGCTGCAGCGAAGGATATCGTTGTCGGGTTTAGTGGCCCCCTCAGTGGGCCCGCTGCAGAATACGGCCAAAATTGTGTGAATGGGATGGATATGGCCGTCAAACAAATTAATAAGACCGGTGGGATCAAGATTAACGGCGAGACGTATACGGTAAGGTTAGAAAAGCTTGATGACGGGATCGATCCCACACGGGCGGTTCTCAATGCACGACGGTTGCAAGAGCAACATAAGGCGGTCGCGATATTCCAGCCTATTACTGCGTTATCCTATGCCATGATGAATATCAACCGGGAAAAAGGTCATGAATTCATCGTGATGGCGTATACCAGCTCCCCGGCTTTGGCAAAACAGGGTAATGAATTGACAATCACTATTCCGCCGACGTTCAGCATCTATGCGGAGGTCGAAGCCAAATGGGCCATTGCCAAGGGCTATAAACGGGCAGGCGTTATCGTGACCAATGAGGTGTATGGCGTGGAGTGGACGGACTTCTTCTCGAAATACTTCAAAAAATTGGGAGGCACGATCACGGCCGTAAAGGCCGCCAATATGTATACGGAAACGGATTTTTCTTCGCAAATAACCGCCGTGCTGGCCACCAAGCCCGACGTCATGCTGGTCGGTGGGCCTTCGGCGACGTCGGCCCTCATGGTCGAACAGGCCAGGAACCTCGGTTATAAAGGTGCATTTTGCTTTATCGATCAGGCACAAATAGACCAAATGGCTCATGTCCTCGGTAGTTATCAGCTGCTGTATAACAGTATCGCCGTGGGAACGGTGCAAGATCTGCCCTCTGCTTGCACTGAGTGGTTTGAAAAGACATTCAAAGCAGGTTATAAAGGGATGTACACCTGGGAAGTCGCTTTGCATTACGGCGCCGTATTGGCCGTCGCCCGGGCGGTTGAAGCGGCAGGCACAACTAATGTTCTGGCGATCAGAAAAGCCTTCCCAAAGGCTTATCCGTTACTCGGTGACGAAGTTCCGGCGCAGGTTCACGGGATGACGTCTGACGGGAGGCAAAAAATGATGTGCTCTACCCAGGAGATTAATAAAAAAGGGGAATTACAAAAGCCGATATTGCAAATCTGGTGGCCGAGGACCAAAAAGGAATTCAATGCTGCAAAAAAGCTGGCTTTGAGTCCGAAGAGTAGGGGTAATCACCCTAAAGTAGAAACGGTATGGATGAAAGCAGAGGATTATAGAGACTAAGTCCAACAGAGAGTCTCGTCATCAATCGGAATGGAACGATTTCTTCGTCGTCAATCATTGCTCGTGGTCCCTCCCCGACAAGGTCGGGGAGGGACCACGATTGACAAGTCCGGCCACTCGGCAGAACTTGCGCGCCTTGCCTCTAGACCTTTTGACGAATTCGTTACAAATCATTAATTACTTTTAGATTGTTGTGGGTTTATTATGCTGAAACTGAAAAATGTGACCACCATGATTGGTGAGCATCAGGTGATTCTTGATGTTTCCCTGGAGATTGCGGAGGGGGATTTTGTGGCATTGCTTGGCGGCAATGGCGCCGGGAAGAGCACGTTGTTCCGGACCATTGCCGGGGTGCTGTCTCCATCCCGGGGGAAGGTAGAATTCAAGGGGGAGGCAATTCACAAGTATCCTGCCCATAAGATTGTGGGGAAGGGTTTGTGTTTGTGTCCCGAAGGCCGCCTGTTGTTTCCCCAGCTTCCCGTGTACAAGAATCTGATGCTGGGGGCTTATCGTCGTAAGGACAAGAGGGACATTAAGGACAGCCTGGAGCAGGTTTATGCTCTATTTCCGATCTTGAAAGAGCGCCGCAAGCAGATGGCGGGAACGTTCAGCGGCGGGGAGCAGCAAATGCTGGCCATTGGCCGGGCGATCATGTCGAAGCCCCAGATGCTGCTTTTGGATGAACCGTCGATGGGGTTGGCGCCGCTGATTGTGGAAGGGATTGCGGATGCGATCTCGACGCTCAACAAGACGGGGATCACCGTCTTTTTGTCGGAGCAAAATGCGCAGATTGCGTTGATGATCACACGGCACGGCTACGTTTTGGAGAATGGGAGTTTGGTGTTGGAGGGCTTGAGCGCCGATCTGCTCCAAAATGAAAAAGTTAAAAAGGCCTACCTGGGTACATAGGATAGGGTATACATGGATCTTTTCCTACAGCAGATATTCAATGGTGTGATGTTGGGAAGTACGTACGCCATTGTGGCGTTGGGATTGACGCTGGTATACGGTATTCTTCAAATTCCTAATTTTGCACACGGACATATGTATATGCTGGGGGCGTATGTCTGTTTCTTCCTGATCACGGTAGTCGCTATACCCTATTGGCCGGCCGTGGCCGTTACGGCGGCATTCATGGCGGGGGGCGGGGTCGTTTTGGAGTGGCTGGCCTACCGGCCGTTGCGCCATGAATCGCCTATCAATTCACTCATAGCGGCCCTCGGCGCCTTGATAGTCTTGGAGAATGGCGTTATTGCCCTGTGGGGCCCCCAGGGCCATCGTATCGGCAATCCCTTTCCGGCGGTGTTCGATGTGCTGGGGATCACGATGTCGGGACAGCGGTTGCTGGTGATCGTGATTGGCGTGGCCCTGATGCTTCTGTTGCAGCTTTTTATTAAGAAGACGACGTTGGGGAGCACCATCGAGGCCGTAGCGCAGAATCAGGAAGGGGCCATGCTGGTGGGGATCAATGTGAACTTGGTTTCATCGCTGACCTTTGCGATTTCTACGGGATTGGCGGCGGTGGCGGCCTGTCTGGTGGCGCCCATTTTCATGATATCGCCCAGCATGGGGGCAATGCTGGGAATGAAGGCGTTTATCATTTGTATTCTCGGCGGGTTGGGAAGTGTGCCGGGAGCCATTTTCGGTGGTCTCATTTTGGGTTTGATCGAGGCCCTGGGCGGGGGCTACATTTCGTCGGCCTATAAGGATGTGTTTGCTTTCGGCGCGTTGGTGTTGATCCTGGCCATCAAACCTACGGGCTTGTTTGGGAAGGAGGTTCAGGGGAGATGGTAACATGGCTGCAGGAAAAGTGGTTTTATGTGGTCATCATGGCACTAGCCTTGATTGTCCCTTTCTTCGTTCCCAACCGGTATATCTTTCAAATCATCATTATGAGTTGCCTCTTTGCCATCGGCGCCCTGAGCCTTAATCTTATCTTGGGCTATACGGGCCAGGCGTCTCTGGCCCATGGGGCGTTTTTCGGTATCGGCGCCTACGGTGTGGCGATATTGACGACGACGCTCGGCTGGTCCTTCTGGGCGGCCCTTCCGGTGGCGGCCTTGAGCTCGGCCTTTTTGGGTCTGATCGTCGGTATTCCCGCGCTCCGGACCAGGGGGGCTTACTTTGCCATTGCCACCCTGTGCCTGGGCGAGATTGTTGTGCTGGTGGCGGGCAACTGGACCGGTTTGACGGGCGGTCAGAACGGGATTGTGGGAATTAAACCGCCGGATGCGATTCCGATTCCGATGATCGGCGAGATCAGTTTTCAAAGCCAGACCTCCCAGTATTATCTGGTCCTGGCTTTTTTGCTGCTCACCATATTTATTATGCACCGCCTGGTTTATTCCCTGAAGGGGCTGACCTTCATGGCCATCAGAAACAACGAGGTGCTGGCCGAGGCGGTGGGGATCAATACGACGAAGGCCAAGCTGCTGTCCTTTGTCGTGGCCAATTTTTTTGCGGGGATGGCCGGGGGAATCTACGCCAGCCTGATCTCCAGCATCAGCCCGAGCGTGGCCTCCCTGAAGATTACCTTTGATTTTCTGCTGTATGTGCTGTTAGGCGGCGCAGCGAGTCTGGCAGGACCGATTCTCGGCGCCTTTGCGCTGCCCGTCCTGATGGAGTACCTGCAGTTTCTCCATGGCTACCAGATGATCGTCTTCGGCGTCCTGCTCGTGGTCGTGATCATTTACTGCCCCAGGGGGTTGATGGGGGGCATTACAAACCTGCTCGCAAAGATTAACAATAAGAGAATGGGGTCATAACATGCTGCTACAGGGTGAAAGACTGGTCAAGCATTTTGGCGGTACGGTAGCCGTCGACGACGTAACCTTCAACGTGAACAAGGGCGAGATTCTGGCTATCATCGGTCCCAACGGAGCCGGAAAATCGGTTCTTTTCAGTTTGATCAGCGGTCTTCATAAGCCGACATCGGGAAAGATCACCTTTCAGGGAGAAGACATTACGGGCTTCAAGTCCCATATGATTTCTCGAAGGGGGATGGCCCGGACATTCCAGCTCACCGCTCTCTTTGACGAGTTGCGGGTAGTGGACAACCTGGCCCTCGGCTATCAGAAACGGACTACGGGTGGCACCAACTTTTGGGCCACGCTGCTCCACTCGGCGGGCTGGAAGGCGGACAAGGCCACGATGGAGGCCAAAATACTCGAGACGCTCGGTTTTATCGGTCTGGAAGAAAAGGCGCTTGAGCTGGTTTCTACCCTTTCCCAAGGTGAACAGCGTCGGTTGTCCATCGGCATCGCTCTGGTGAGCGATCCGGAATTGATTCTTTTTGATGAACCGACGGGCGGCCTGATTCAGAAAGATACGGATGAGATTACCCACTTAATCAGAAAAGTCAATCAGACGGGGGTGACGGTGTGCCTGATCGAGCACAAGATGCGGATGATCATGGACTTGGCGAACCGGATCGTCGTGTTGAACTATGGTAGTCAGATTGCCGAAGGGGCCCCGGCGGAGGTTGCCGCCAATCCAGAGGTTATCGAGGCTTATTTAGGAAGAAAACGGGATGCTTAACGACCTCGGAAAAAGTTCATATGGCTGCGTCGCTCTTGATCTTACATGAGAGCCTGGCGCGGGCCGGGCGGCCAAGAGATTTCTGAAAGAAAAGGGATCAACTCAGCGAATGGGAGGGTTTCGGGGCAAGCACTATACAGATGTGATGTAACGAAGATCTGCGAGCCTGCGACGGCGGGTCTGTACTTATTAAAAAATTAATAAGGAGGGTTTCAAATGGAACAATACAGATTGTTTATTAATGGCAACTTCGTCGACTCGGCGACGGGGAAAACCTTTGAATCGATCGACCCCGGCACGGAAGTCCCAATAGCCACGGTGGCCCAGGCGGGCACGGAGGATGCCGAAGCGGCTATTGCGGCGGCGCGCACGGCATTCAACAGTGGTGTCTGGAGCGGTCTTACCCCGGCAGCCCGCATGGCAAAAATCCAAGACTTCGCCGACCAGATCTCCCAGCAGGGTCTCCGCCTGGCCGCAACCGAATGCATGGACTCCGGCCAAATCCTGAAACTGGCCGGATTTGCGCCCTTGATGGGAATTTCGCTCTTCCGCAATCTTTCTCTGGCGGCGGCCACGAAGTTTCCCTGGCATGAGGAAATACCCGCCTCAGGGAATGCGTTTGCACCGGGTCGTGAATTCATTCGCAGGGAGCCGATAGGGGTCTGTGTGGGCATTATTCCCTGGAATTTCCCCTTGTCAATGGCTTTCTGGAAGATGGGTCCTGCCCTGATAATGGGAAACACCATCGTTCTGAAACCTGCTTCGGTAACACCCTTGACCGCCTTGATCCTGGCCGAAGCGGCTAAAGCGGCGGGCATCCCCGACGGTGTGGTGAATGTCATAACCGGACCGGGCGGAGAGTTGGGGCAGGTGCTGTGCACCCATCCCGATGTTGACAAAATAGCGTTCACCGGCAGCACGGAAGTAGGACGGGAAATAATGAGGATGGCATCCTCCACGGTGAAAAAGGTGACACTCGAGTTGGGTGGCAAATCGGCCAATATCATCCTCGATGACGCAGACATGGAACTGGCCGTCGAAGGCGCCTGCTTCGGGACGTTCTTCCACCAGGGCCAGATATGCGAGTCGGGCACCCGTGTGCTGGTATCTTCAAAAATCTATGACGAGTTCCTGGAAAAGATGAAGAAGCGGGCTGAGGCCTTTCGTATTGGGTACCAGATGGACCCTGCGTCACATATGGGTCCATTGGTTAGCAAGGAACAGCTTGCCACTGTCGAGCGCTACGTCAAAATCGGCAAGGACGAGGGAGCTGATCTGATCACAGGCGGCAAGCGAGTTGAAGTTCCCGGCATCACCGGCGGGTATTACTACGCCCCCACCATCTTCGCCAACGTCAATAACAAGATGCGCCTAGCGCAGGAAGAGATCTTCGGCCCGGTTGTCTGCGTAATAAAGTACGACAGCGACGAGGAAGCCGTGGCCATCGCTAACGATTCCATCTACGGTCTGGGGGGCGGAGTATTTTCCAGCAACACCGCCAGGGCCGAACGTGTAGCCGGCGGCGTGCACACCGGCACGATGTGGATCAACAATTACCACGTTTTTGCTGATTACTGCCCGTTCGGCGGATATAAGCAGTCAGGTGTCGGCCGCGAACTGGGACTGGCGGGCCTGCATGAATATACCCAAGTCAAGAGGGTGCATGTCAACGCCATGGCTGATGCTAAATCTAACATGACATTCCAGCTTATGTCCGACTACAAGCAGGTGGACAGCTTCGGATACAACTGCCCGACTAATGTGGTAGCCGGGCACGGGATCCTGGCGTCGATAGCTAAGGCTGTCGTAGATCTCGGCTGCAAGAGGGCGTTCATTCTTACTGATCCAGGAGTAAGGCAGGCGGGGTTGGCCCAATTGGCTGAAAACGCACTGGCGGATTTCTTTGTCGGCATTTTCGACAAGATCCCATCCGATCCTGACCTTGAATCCGTGGACGCCGCAACAGAAGCGGCACGTCAGGCGAATGCCGACTGTATCGTCAGTGTCGGGGGCGGCAGCGTCATGGACGCGGCGAAGGCGGTCTGCGTAATCCTTAAGAACGGAGGCAAGGCCAACGATCACCTGAATCTGCTGGTGCTTACGGAGTCCCAAACCCCGCACATCGCCATCCCTACCACGTCGGGAACCGGCAGCGAAGTAACCAATGTGTCTGTGCTTACAAGCAAAGGCGCCGGGCGAAAGCTCTTTGTGGTCGACCAACGGATCATGCCAAATGCGGCAATCCTCGATCCGCGCTTCACCATGACCTTGCCCAAGGGCCTGACGGTAACCACGGCCATGGATGCCATGACCCATGCCATTGAAGCGCTGACAAGCACCATGGCCAACCCGATATGCGACGGCATGGCCATGCAGGCCATACGTATGATCAATAAAAACCTGCCGCTGGTTGCTGCCGATGGCAAGAACGAAAAAGCCCGACTCAATATGCAGATAGCAGCGACCATGGCGGGATGGGCGTTCACCGTGGCTCAGGTGGGACTGGCGCACGCCATGGCCCACACCGTAGGGGCATTACATCATGTCCCGCACGGGGTGGCTTGCGGGATAGTGCTTCCCAAGGTGATGCGGTATAACGTTGATTACGCCGTCGAAAAACTCGCCCTCGTCGCGCATGCCCTGGATGTTGACGTGGCCAAAATGAAGGAACGGAATGCGGCACTGGCGGCGGCCGACGCCGTAGAGGCTTTGATGAAGAAGGTAGACCACCCGATGAGGTTGCAGGACGTGGGTGTCTCTGAGGAAAACCTGGCGATCTGCGCGTTCCACGCGATTGCCGATAGCGCTGCATTATTCAACGCACGACCGGTAAGCGATCCGAACGAAGTATTCGAGGTTTATAAGCAGGCTTACTAGGTGACGACCAGCCTGTGGTAGTCTGGAGTGACCGGGGACAGAGCCGATGTTTGCAACACAAAAACGACTCTGCCCCCGTTTGTAAATGTATTTCTCATAAAAGGGAGGGACTTTTAGATGAATCTGGCAACGCTGGCCGAAGATAATGTGCTCAGATTTGGTGAATATGAATACGTACATTATGAAGGACGATGGTATACCAACGCCCAGATGACCCGCAGTGCAAACAGGTTGGGAAATGCGCTGAAAGAGCTCGGTGTAAGAAAAGGCGACCGCGTGGGCACACAAGTATACAATTGCCCTCAGGTACTGCAGGCCTTTCAAGCCGTTTTGAAGATCGGAGCCGTAATGGTGCCCATGAATCCAGGGACACGTGGCGAGGAGGCGGCACATTTATATCGCGATTCCGGCATTAAGGCATTGATAACAAGCAGCGATTATATGCAGGTGGTTGATGACGCACGCCAGAGTGCGCCGGATCTGAAAACGGTAATACTTATCGACGAAGATAACATTCCGGGGACACTGTACTTCGATAAGGTAATTGCAGGTTGCTCAGAACAACTGGCCATTGAAGAGATGGAGAACGATGATAATGCGGCCATAATTTACACGGCGGGAACTACCGGGCTGGCCAAAGGAGTGGTCCACAGTCATTTCGGACTTTACTATACGCTTCTCGGCTTTAAGGAGGTATTAGAGACAATCGCCCCAGCCAGGATAACGTCGAGAACCGTGTTCCCCGACGTTAATGTAGGCAAAGAGATGATACAGGATATAAACCTGCTCGGTTTGGAAACGGGGAATGTCTGTCTCCTGGTTCTTCCCCTATGCCACATTTATGGAATGATGCAGATGTTTCTCAAGTTTTACACCGGTGACAAGCTGCTGATCTTGAAGCGATTCGACCCCGTGGAGGTATTCGAGTGCTTTGAGAAATTCAAAATTAACAACCTCGATGGAGTGCCCGCCATGTGGGTCATGCTTTACAACCATCCCGATATCGATAAATACGATCTGAGTTCTCAAAAATACTGTTCATGCGGTGGAGCCCCCATGCCCGTGGAATTGATGAAGGCATGGAAGGATAAATTCGGCATTCAGATCAACGAAGGGTGGGGAATGTCCGAGCTTGCTTCCTACGGGACCTCTTGTTTCGGCCGCCCATACAAACCCGGCTCTGTCGGCCGATTGATGCAGAAGGCGAGCACGATAAGCATATTCGACGAGAATGATCAGCCGGTTCCAACGGGTGAAATAGGTGAGGTTGTATTTAAGGGGTTCAACGTAATGAAAGAATATTGGAACCTTCCGGAAGAAACCGCCAAAACAATCAGGAAGGGATGGCTGCACACCGGAGATATAGGCTATCTCGATGAGGACGGCTATCTTTTCCTCACGGGCCGTAAGAAGGACATGATAATCAGGGGAGGCGAAAATATTTTCCCGTCAGATGTGGAAAACGTTCTGTATGGTAATGAGAAGGTAATGGAGTGTGCAGTAATAGGAGTGCCACACGAGGTCTACGGCGAAGAAATAAAGGCCTTTGTCGTATTAAAACCCGATCAGAAAGCCACGGAACAGGAACTCATTGATTTCTGCAAACTTCATCTCCCCACCTTCAAACAACCAAAGTCGATCGAATTTCGAGAATCACTCCCGAAGAGCGCAGTGGGGAAAATACTCAAAAAAGACTTAAGGATTGTGCCCGGTGAAGGTCGCTGACCGCACGTAAGGGAACGCGGGGTCAAATCTTTATTATTGACATTCCCTATGCCCCCTTAGGGAACAAAAGATGGACGTCCTTAAATAATTCAATGCCCTCCCTATCCCCTCCCCTTCTTCTGTCACTGCGTGACATCTCCCGTTTTACTCCCCAACCTTTTGATTCTTAATGAGGGGATGCCGCAGAGCGGCAGGGACCCCGTTGTCCGCAAAAATCAAATTGTGGTGCGGGGCCTTCAACCATACCCTTACATTAAGGATAGGGGCGTCGCATAGCGACATCCCTATAGTCGTATTTTTACATTAAGGATAGGGGCGTCGCATAGCGACATCCCTATAGTCGTATTTTTACATTAAGGATAGGGGCGTCGCATAGCGACATCCCTATAGTCGTATTTTTACATTAAGGATAGGGACATTAAATCAGAAAAAGACGACGGGCTGCTTTTTCAAAAGCTACCCTGGAGGTAAGGGGGGGCAAACCTTCCATATAGGTAAAGTGAGCCTTAATAAGTTTAAACGATGTTCCTCCTATTGCCTTTTACCAAATTTCATTGACTTTTTTATGTCAAATTGATATGAAATGCGATAATAAACATCCCGGCTGAAACATCAAGGTAAAAATGAAAAGCAAGGGAATAAAACAAACAGCTCCGGCGTCAAAGATTGATGCGCAGCGAAGAGCCGACCAAATCAGGTCTTTTCAGGCCGAATTAGAGTTGATCGAGCATGAAAAGATTATTTCTCTCAACAAAAGGCAACGCACTGCCATCACCGCATACCATAAAAAGCTTCTTGCACAACTCTCTGACTTTTTCGACGTTGACATAAGCAAGCGTGAAAAACAGCTAAGCCTCGGCTTGAAAATCGCCTCCTTTCTTGGAGCCCTGGGTTTGGCAGCCAGCGTTTTCTTTCTTTTTTACCAATTCTGGGGAAGATTCTCAGTCGGTGTTCAGGTGTGCATATTGATTGCCTCACCCATCATGGGACTGGTTGTCACCATGATCGCCGCCCGCCGTGAGCCTACAGGTTATTTCTCAAAACTGTTCGGCATGGTCGCCTTTGCCTGCTTTGTCCTCAATCTCTTTATGCTGGGACAGATCTTTAACATCACCCCTTCGTACAATGCCTTCCTGGCTTGGGGGGCTTTCGCTTTTATTCTTGCCTATGCATCCGATACGCGTCTGCTCCTGGCAGCGGGGATTATTTGCTTTGCTTGTTTTTTGTCGGCAGCGGCTGGGACCTGGTATGGGATATACTGGATTTATTTCGGGGAGCGTCCGGAGAATTTCCTTCTGCCCGCCGTAGTGAGCTTCCTACTGCCGTATTTTATCCCGCACAAGAAATTCTCGGGCTTTGATGTGATTTTCAGGGTCTTTGGGATGCTCCTCTTTTTCATCCCTGTGCTCATTTTGGCGAACTGGGGAATGATCAGCTACCTTAATTTAAACAATGCGACGGTGGAGGTTATTTACCAGATTTCAGGATTTGTTTTCAGCGCAGCGGCAATCTGGCTCGGTATCCGAAAAAACTGGTCCGATGTCATCAACACCGGTAATGCCTTTTTTGTGCTGTTTCTGTATACCAAGTTTTATGACTGGTGGTGGGACGTGATGCCTAAATACCTCTTTTTCCTGGTCATTGGGCTTACCGCCATACTTGTCATGCTGATATTAAAACGGCTCCGCAAAACAGGGATGAATAAAGTACAGGAGACGGCAAAATGAAGGCCTTTCTTTCTCCTACCCGGTTATTTATGTTGGGATTTGCTCTGCTCCTGGCTGCCAACATCATCGTTCTCCTGGGCGTGGCGGCGAATCGATCAGGAAAGCCTGAGGCCGTGATAGAACTTACAGAACGGGAGTTGAGGCTCCCCTATAAGACAAATGACGAGAACAGCGGCCTGGCACTTCAGCTGAAGTGGAGAATAATAAGGGATAGCGAAGATGGTATTTCCTACTATGGTAATTGGGGATCGCCGACCTGGTTCAATGCACAGAAATTAGCTGAATTGGGATTTACGATTGATGAATCCACCTGCCCCCGCACGAATTCAAAGCGGGAAAAAGTACCGCTGCCCAAAGATGTTTTTATCGTGTTTGAGTATAATGGAAATGCATACCAGGAAGCCTTGCAGAGGGCAGAAGAGTCTCTTAAAAAGGCTGAGGCCGCCTTGAGGGCAAGGGGAAAAGACGAAGAGGCGCAAAATCGTTTTAAAGAAGCAAAAGAACGGCTAGAGTCAGAGTACACGATGGCGTCCCGTCTTTTTGCTATTGATGCAGGGCTTGATGCTGGCAAACTAAGGGAACGTTATGACGACAGATCAAAATACATCATCGTGTCGGGAATCGTGAGATTAGAATGCCGCTCTGATAAAAATAAAAAGATAGTGGTTGGACACATTTCCGATATCCGGGTGGATAAAATAAATGTGCCCCTCAGGTACCGGAGCATGTTCGATGTAATCCTGTCTCAAGATAAATCCGAGAGGCGTGAGCGCAGTGGTCCCCGTTACAAGGTGGAAGTAGCTTATGGCAGCCGCTTTGAACCATGGATTCGCAGGGTTGATAAGTTGATTAAATAACAAGGAATTTGGGGCCAGATCTTCCTTTAAACCTTGCTCTCCTTCTCCCCCCGCAACTTCCTTCCTCATCTTGCACTGTTCCGGCCAAAGCCAACTACAGGAAGAACATCCCCAGTGCTTCGGCAACGCAGGCCGGTTTTTCCTGCCCTTCGATTTCGATGGTATGGGTGTTGGTTACCAGAATCTGATTCGGTTTTTTCTCTTCAATCGCCGTGATCACCATTTTGGAACGCACCCGGGAGCCCACCGGGACCGGATTGATGAAACGGACTTTGTTCAACCCGTAATTGATGGACATTTTGGCGCCTTCAATGGTGTATTTGCCAGCGTAGCTGAAAACCGGAATAAGCGACAGCGTCAGAAAACCATGGGCGATCGGTGCGCCGAACGGTCCTTGCGTGGCCTTTTCGATATCGACGTGGATCCACTGATGATCTTCGGTCACATCCGCAAAGCGATTGATCTTGTCCTGATCGATCAGGATCCAGTCGGTCGTGCCGTTATCCTGCCCGATGAGTAATTTGAATTTCTCTAAAGGTAATTTTTCCGGCACAAAAAGCCTCCTTTCTACTTTTAGCCCTCGCTCTCCTTTTCCCCCCGCAACTCCTTCTTCATCACCTTCCCCACCAAATTCTTGGGCAGGGCCTCGAGGAACTCGACGATCTTGGGTGACTTGAACTTTTTAAGCTTCTTCTGGCAATGCTCGATGATCTCCTCCGGCGTCACGCTCTCCCCCGGGTTCAGGACCACGCACGCCTTGATCTCCTCCCCGTAGACCTCGTCCTTGACCCCTATCACCGCCGCCTCCGCAACCTTGGGGTGGCTGAAGATGACCTCCTCGATCTCCCGCGGCGCGATGTTCTCCCCGCCCTTGATGATGAGGTCCTTTTTGCGCTCCGTGATGAAGAAATACCCGTCCTCGTCCTGGTACCCCACGTCGCCGGTGTAGAGCCACCCCCCCTTGAGCACCTCGGCGGTCTCCTCGGGCTTGTTCCAATACCCCTTCATCAGCATGGGGCCGGTGATGATGATCTCCCCCTCCGTGCCCCGGGGGACCTCGTTGCCCTTTTCGTCCACCACCTTCATCTGGGTCCCCTTCATGGGGAGGCCGATGGACCCGACCTTTTTCGTCCCGTCATAGGGGTTGGTGCAGTTGTTGGCCCCCGCCTCGGTAAGGCCCCACCCCTCGACGATCTCATGGCCGAATTTATCCTGAAAGCGGGTCTGGGTCTCCAGCGTCAGGGGCGCGGAGCCGCTTATCCAGTACTTCATGGAGCTCAGATCGTACTTCCCCGGCTCCGGATGCAGGAGCATGTAGATGTACATGGTGGGCACCGCCGCCAGGATATCCGCCCGGTACTTTTCGATGGCGGCGAAGAGGGCGTCGATATCGAACGTACTGAGCAGGACGGTCTTGCTCCCCCCCAGGAGGATACCGAAGGTGATGCTGGCGATGCCGTATGAATGGCACAGGGGCAGCACGGTGAC
>Ga0307422_1000869_pt1 | contig 16167 bp, 16 predicted proteins | sample SalMarWE160290MG_FD_202153 | JGI IMG/M metagenome (GOLD analysis project Ga0307422, IMG submission 202153) | Salt marsh sediment microbial communities from the Plum Island Ecosystem LTER, Massachusetts, United States - WE1602-90 | ecosystem: Environmental > Aquatic > Marine > Intertidal zone >...
GCAATGCCGCTCTGGAGAAAAACGGAGTCGAATTAGAAATAGATAAAGCTGTAAAAATAGATCGTTCCAAAAAAGAAGTGATTACGCAGAAAGAAAACAAATATAATTATGAAAAGGTGGTCCTCGCCATAGGTTCTATACCTATAACTCCTCCAATTCCCGGAATAGATAAAAAAGGTGTTTACGCGATTTACAAAGACATGGATTATCTGAAAAGTACAATCGATCGGATTAAAAATTCAAAACACGTAATGATACTCGGTGGAGGATTTATAGGAGTCGAATTTGCGGATGAAATTTCGAAAATAGGCCGGGTAAAAGTTTCCCTTGTGGAAGTGCTTCCTTCGCTTTTGAGTAACTCCTTCGATCCCGAATTCTCAGAAATTGCCGAACAGAAACTTACCTCTCAGGGTATCGACGTTTTGACGGATACTAAAGTTGAAGAAATACTCGGAAATAAAAAGGTTGAAAAAGTTCGGCTCTCAGACGGAAAAGAACCGGAAGTGGATAGTTTTGTTTTGGGTGTAGGTTCGATCCCCAACACGAAATTGGCTTTCGATGCCGGTTTAGATAGAGGTAAAGGTAAGGGTATATGGGTAGATGAATATATGAGAACTTCGGATCCGGATATTTTTGCCGTGGGAGATTGCGCGGGAAAAAGAGATTTTTACACCCGAAGAGATACTTCGGTCATGCTCGCTTCAACAGCCACGGCTGAAGCCAGAATCGCCGGAGCAAATTTGTTTAAGTTGAAAGTTGTTAGAGAAAACAAAGGAACTATTGCTATTTATTCTACTTATATAGATGGTCTGGTTTTAGGATCCGCGGGACTCACAGAGAACACCGCAAAAAAGGAAAACTTTGAAGTCATTATAGGAGAGGCAACCGGAACAGATAAACACCCCGGGACTTTACCGGGAACAAACAAAATTAGAATTAAACTGATTTTTTCACGCCAATCGGGTATACTTATGGGAGGACAGGTTTCCGGAGGGATTTCCGCGGGAGAAATTATCAATATTATTGGACTTGCCATCCAACAAAGAGTGTCGGCGACCGAATTGGAAACCCTGCAAGTAGCAACACATCCGTATCTTACCAGCGCTCCTACTATGTACCCTATAATTGTTGCTGCTCAACAAGCATCTAATATTTAGGTTCAAAATCAGATGAAAACGTACCTTGAATGTATATCATGTTTCTTCAAACAAGCCCTGGAAGCCGGGCGAATGGCGGGCGCGGATGATAAGACTCAGAAGAAAATTCTGGACGAAGTCGCAAGAGCCATTCCAGATATAAGATTATCGTCTACACCTCCGGAAATGGGAAAGACCATACACGATATCGTAAAGAGGATAACCGGACAGGAAGACCCGTACAAAAAGCTAAAGGAAAAAGCTACCGAGCAAACGCTGAAAATTTATCCTGAGCTAAGAAAAAAAGTGCTCTCGTCTAAAGATAAATTACTCATGGCTGTAGAACTGGCAATCGCTGGGAATATAATCGATTACGGAACAAAAAATTCTCTCGATGTTGAAAAAGAGCTTACGAAAATTCTCCAGAAAGAACAGAGAATTATAGAAAAGGAAAAAGAATCCATCTTCGATTTTAAATCTTTTAAAAAAGCTTTATCGGACGCAAAGAGCATTCTGTATATCGGAGATAACGTTGGTGAAACCATATTTGATAGTATATTGTTAGAACAAATCAAAAAAATGGATAAACATAAACAAATAGTGTATGCTGTCAGGGAAAAACCCATAATAAATGACGCTTTAAAAGAGAATGCCATCGAGGCGGGGATAGATAAATTCGCTGAGATTATATCCAGCGGTTCAGAAGTTCCAGGGACTATTATTGCTCTGTGTTCAAAACCCTTTATCGATATATACGAAAAAGCCGATCTTGTAATCAGCAAAGGGCAGGGAAATTATGAAACCCTATCTGATGAAAAAAGAGGTATATTCTTTCTTTTTATGGCAAAATGTCCAGTAATCGCAAAAGATGTAAATTGCAAAGTGGGAGAAATTGTTTTAGTTAATAACCACAATCGAGCTTCCGGGAAAAAATAAATGACGAAAAAAGAACGTTTATCCATTTTAAAAGAGAAAATAAAGAATTGCAGTAAATGTTCTTTATTCGAAACGAGAAAGAATGCTCTTCCAGGCGAAGGGAATTTAAAAGCCAGAGTTATGCTTGTTGCTCAAGCGCCCGGCGAAAAAGAAGATGAGGAAGGACGGATGTTTGTGGGTCCCACCGGCAGCGCCCTGGATAAATTGTTCGAAGAACTCGGTTTAAAAAAACCCGATTTTTACATGACAAATCTGATAAAGTGCATGCTCCCCGATTATCGAAACCCTAAACAGGAAGAAATAGACGCCTGTTCGGAGTATCTTGATCGGGAAATAGAATTGATCGACCCTGAAATAATATCTCCTCTGGGATACTATTCCACTAAATATATTTGTGACAAATACAATTATACTTTACCGGATAAAAAAGAGGACTTTAAAAATCTGTATGGTAAACTCTTACTAACAAAGTCAAAAAAAATATATCCGCTGATTCATCCTACGGCTCTTATTTTCGAGTCTCAGGATAAAGAAAAAATAAAAAAGGATTACGGAAAGTTAAAAATCTTTCTTTCCGAATGTAAATGGTATCCCGTGTGCCCAATGAGAAGGTTTTATGAAAACGGGCTCCTCGACCGCAGCCGGATTGAACTGTACTGTAAAGGTGACTGGGCAAGTTGCGTCAGGTATAAAATGGAAGAAAAAGGCGAATATCATCCCGACTGGATGCTGCCTGACGGAAGTATAGCTCAGGAATTAAAAAATAAATAGGAGGATATGTAAAATGGAAGTAAAAATAGTATTCGATAATACTAATTTGGACGAAAAGTTTACCCCCGGGTGGGGTTTTTCCTGCCTTGTTGATGAAACCGTATTATTCGACACAGGAGAAAAGTGGGAATATCTATTTGAGAATATGGAAAGCCTTGGTATAGATATTTCTAAAATAGAGAAAGTGGTAATATCTCATGACCACTGGGATCATACCGGAGGTTTATGGGGTTTACTTGAGAAAACAAAAAACATAGATGTTTACGTATGCCCTAACTTTAGTGAAGAATTTAAGAAAAAAGTTGTTTCCCTCGGAGGGAATCTTATTCCGGTAGAAAAACTAACTTCAATTAAGGATAAAATTTTCACAACCGGGGAAATTGCCGGAAACTATAAAGGTTCATTTATAGCAGAACAGGCGCTCTTGATAAAGAAGAACGAGGGTATTATAATAGTTACCGGATGTTCTCATCCAGGTATTGTAAAAATTATAAGACATGTTAAAGAAAATTTTCGTGAGGAAAGAATAATTTTTGTTTTTGGGGGTTTTCATTTGATGGATAATGATACAAGAGAAATAGAACTTATAGTTAAAAAATTTAAAGAACTGGGGGTAGAAAAGGTTGGTCCGACACACTGCACCGGTTATGACGCGCAGGTAATCTTTGAAGAGGCGTATAAAAGTAATTTTATAAAAATTGCAGCGGGAAAGATTCTTGATATCTAAAAATTATTGAAACTCAAAAAATGTTAAAAGAAATCCTGAGAGAATTAAAACATCACGTGCCGTTTACCACGTTAGGCGCTCTGAGCGGTATTTTAGTTATGCTTCTTTTTAGGCAAATTCCATCAGGGGTTTCCAATAATATTTTTTATACGTTACATCCCATACATGTTATTTTAAGCGCCTTCGCAACAGCTTCCATGTACAATCTCCATAAGTGCGGCGCGTTCAGGGGTAAATGCAAGCTTTTTGTTTTATTGATTATTGGTTATGTGGGTTCAGTGGGGATAGCCACTCTCAGTGATTCTATCATCCCATACATGGGAGAAATATTGCTTGATCTGCCAAACAGGGAAATGCACCTGGGTTTTATAGAAAAATGGTGGCTGGTAAATCCTCTCGCCATAATGGGAGTCATATTCGCTTACTTTAAACCCGAAACTAAAATTCCTCATATGGGGCATGTTTTATTGAGTACCTGGGCATCCCTTTTTCACATAATCATGAGCCTGGGCGCGGTAGTATTATGGTTTCAATATATATACGTTTTCGTTTTCCTGTTTTTAGCTGTGTGGCTCCCCTGCTGTGTAAGCGATATTGTATTCCCTCTTTTGTTTGTGAAAAAAACTCCCAATGAAGAATAGAATTAAAAGTTTGGAAGCTTTTGAAAAACATACCGAAAGATACGAAGAATGGTTCGAGAAAAACCGTTTGGCTTATTTATCTGAACTAAAAGGAGTGAAAAGTTTATTGCCCCAAGGTAAAGGAATCGAGATAGGCGTTGGGACAGGAAGATTTGCGGAACCCCTGGAAATTGAGTTCGGTATCGATCCTTCTCTTTCCATGCTCAAAGTCGCCCGGAAAAGAAAAATAAAGGTTATAGTAGGAATCGGTGAATATTTGCCGGTTACAGATAATTCTTTTGATTTTGTTCTAATAACCACCACTCTATGCTTTTTAAAAAATGTAGAAAAAACCTTAAAAGAGATAAAAAGAATTCTAAAGAAAAAAGGCTGCATTATTTTAGCTTTCATAGACAGAGAAAGTTTCCTGGGAAAAGTGTATCAGAAAAAGAAAGAGAAAAATCCTTTTTATAAAACCGCTAATTTTTATTCCGCGAAAGAAATTACAGAAAAATTAGAAAAAACGGGATTTTATAATCCGGAAATAAAGCAAACACTCTTTTCTTTCTCCGAAAAACTGGAAAATATAGACGATATTAAAGACGGTTACGGAGAAGGGGGTTTTGTCATTATAAGAATGAAAAAAAACCGGGAGGTTTAAATGGCTGTAATGGAAATAAGTGTTGTCCCAATCGCCACAAAAAGTCCTTCACTGAGCCAATACGTGGCTGAAGCCCTGAAAGTTTTAAAAAATGAACCCGATATAAAATACGAATTGACTTCTATGGGTACGATTATAGAAGCCAAATCCGTTGAAAAGTTGTTATCCGTCGCGGGGAAAATGCACAGCGTCTCTTTCAGCGAAGAAGTTAAAAGAGTAGTAACCACTATAAAATTGGATGAAAGAAAGGATAAAGATTTAACGATGGAGGGTAAGATAAAATCCGTGGAGGATAAACTTAACAAAGGATAGAAACCACGAGATTGTACAAGATTATCACCAGAGTACTTCGGGTAATAGCTTCTATTCCACGGCTCAAGCCACGATTGTCGGGATTGGGAAATCCCTCATAGGGACCCACGGTCAATTATTGCGGCTTATACAACTCCAGACTCCCAAATCCCAGCTTCATTACCATTTTTCTCAAAAATGAGTTGTATATGAAATGAGATTTCATATTCTTTGCGAAAATGTTTCTTCTTAACTCCCCGGTCTTTTTGCGATAACGTTTTTCGAAATTATCCGGAGAATTATTAAATACATCTGCGAGTATCAGGGCACTCCTGAAAGCGTAACTTATGCCTTCCGCGGAACTCGGACTTATCCATCCTCCTGCTTCGCCCGTTAGAGCAATTCCTTTCGTACCGGTTGAAACCTGACGAACGCTCATCGGTCGTATGATAAAAGCGCCTTCTCTTTTTACAGGTTTACCGAATTGAAAGCCGAAGTCTTCGAGTTTTTCTTTCAGCAGCAGAAACTTTCCCGGGGCCTTATCATTCGGATTTAAAGCCGCTCCGATAACCAGATAATTTTCTTTGGGAATAGTCCAGCAATAATAATCTGTGATTTCAGGATCAAATACAGCCGAAAAGTAGGGAAATTTGGTGTTATCTGCCTCAACCCATTCCTGTATCGCGAAATATGTTCTTGAAAAATGGTGTTTTGATACAGATTGTTTGTACACCAGAGAGGATGCCCCATCTGCTCCGATTAAGATTTTAGTTTTATCTATATAGGTGTTATTTCGGTCGGCGAATTTTATTTTGAAATTTCCGTTATCATTCTCGTATGATTCGAAATCGCATCCCAATTTTATATCGACGCAATGAGGTACCATCGATAAGAGCCAGCAATCGAATTTTTTACGGTCGACATTTATATAATGACGCGGATAGTATCTTTCAAGATGTCTTTGAGTGTCTATCGCCCTGACAGTAAAAAGTTGAGGTTCGACTAAAACACTTTTAGGGAGTCCCAATCCCATTCTGGACAGCAGCCTCTGAGCGTCCGGAGCCAGAAGACCGCCGCAGCATTTAGCAGATGCAGAATTTTCAGGAGAGTTTTTCAGTTCTCTTTTTTCAATTAACTGAACTTTATATTTGTTCCCTATCAGCCTTGCCAGAGTACTACCCGCGGGTCCGGCGCCAATAATAGTCACGTCATACATAAGGTTTAATTTCCTTCTTTAAAAAATATTTCGCTGATTTAATAAGTCAAGGGGCTTTCTTGCTTTTGTTGTAAAAACCAAAGCACGCAGAGAAAAATTTATTGTTTTTCATTGGGCACTCGATATACGGCACACCTTACTCTAATAAGCTTAATATTCTAACACATCTACGCACTAACTACAATCAAACTCTCACACAAAGAACACAAAGGACATAAATCAGAGACAAAATTTGAAATCTAAGAGAAGTTTATTAACTATGTTTATGCCTTGACAATAATCGGAAATTTCCTTAGAATAAAGTAATAAGTATTTTTATTTCTTTCAAAAGCTAACAAAAAAACATCGTAATTACTAAATAAAAAGGAGGTATTTATTATGAAGGCAAAAATCACAATAATTGTTTTAATCTTATTGGTTGCCGTAATCGCTGTTTTGCTCGCTACAGATGTAATCGTTATTACAAAACCCGTCGAAAGGACGCAGGAAACAATTGCACCGGAAGAAAAACCCATTGAAGAAGATGAAAAATCAGTCGAATCGGTTTCCGGCGAGTTAGGGATTTCCAATATAGTATTTTGTTCGGAAAGGCCTGAAGGGTACATGGATTATGAAGAACAGCCGAACGCCACATTCGAACCGGGCGACGTTGTCTGGATTTACTTTAATTTAGACGGAGTAAAATACAATTTAAATCAGGATAACTCGAAAGAAGTCTGGGTAAAATTACATCTGACATTAAAGTCTCCTGAAGGAGCGGTGCTTCTGGATGAAGACCTATACAATGAACACAAAAACTTTGAAGAAGAGTATAATGTAGAGGAATTATTCTTAAGAGTTAATATAAATACAACAGAAGAACTCGCTGAAGGTAAATACATTGCCGAATCAACTCTTAGAGATGAACTCGCCGATAAAGAAACCACCGCCTCTTCAAGTTTCTGGTTGGAGGGATAGAAACTACGAAAGCTGCATGCTCTATATATGAGTGACTTAGTTATTAGTCGTTTGAGACTGTGCCAAAATTATCGATTTCGCTCGTAGGGCACGGCTTTAGCCGTGCTAAGGCACTGGGAATCAATTATTTTGCAAACCTAAAGGTTTGCCCTACACAAAAATATTTGAATTTTGGCACAGCCTCGTTTGTCACCGGTCACCTGTCAAAAAAAGTTAAGAATATTCATGTAATTAGTGTAACTCGTTGTTCCTCTCCGTTTTGATGTGGTTGTGGGCTTTAAAAAACAGAATATAATTTTTTGTTGTTTTTCTGTATTCTTTGTATTTGTGTAAGAAACGGAGTTCCGAGCGCGAAGCACTGAGTACCGAGTTAAAAACAACTAAATTCTCTATATGTTCTACATATGAATAATGGGGTTGTGAATGGAGTAAAAACCAATAAAAAAATCCGTATTTATCCGTGCAAATATTAACAATATTCTTAGATTTAAAATTTTGGAGGCGGGAAATATTTCAGACTTTGGACTCTGGACACAAGACTCCGGACTCTTAATTTGTTATTTTGCAAATTAAGTGCCGGAGGAGGGATTTGAACCCACAAGTCCTTTAAGGGACAACGGATTTTGAGTCCGCCGCGTCTGCCAGTTCCGCCACTCCGGCTCACCCTGAAAATATATAAAACCAGACACATAAGTCAAGAGGCTTGACTCAACTATATATAGTTGAGCAGTTGAATGGTTAAATTGTTGAATAGTTAAATTGTAAAAAACCGAAAATTTTATTTTCTATGCGTGAGGCTGCTTTTTGGCAAGTGAATCTAATTTAAAAGTTACCATTTCTCCATTTTCCCATTTTTCAATTTTTCTAATGCGATCTCTGTGGTTAAAGAACGTTGTGCAGGGAGGCTTGACATGTTTAATTATAAGATTAAAATTTAAAAGAAATGAGAAGGGAATTAAAAGACAAAGAAGGCGTGGCTATAATCTCGCACGAAATAAAAAATTCCATTGCCGGACTAAAAACTGGAATTGAAATGCTGCGAGATATGGGAAGCGGCGATGTAAAAGAAATCAGCGACACCTTATTCGAAGAATTAAAATATTTACAGGATATAACATTCGATGTTTTAAGTTTAACCGGCTCTCTTGATTTAAATTTAGAAAAAGTTAATATTAGAAAATTGAGCGAAGAAAGCGCAGAGATAGTCACCGGTGATGTTTCTTTTATAAATTTGGATTTCGACGAAGATTTTCCTTCAGTTCTCTGTGACAAAAATTTAATGAAATCGGTTCTGGTAAATCTTGTAAATAATGCTTATGAAGAGGTCGGGAAAAAGGGGAAGATAAGAATAGGAGGCAGGAGTTTGGGAGAAGGTATGGTCGAGATTTGGATTGAAGACAATGGTTTGGGCATAAAAGGAAACGTCGAGTCGGTTTTCAAGAATTTTAAATCACAAAAGAAAAAGGGAACGGGTATCGGATTGGCTCTGGTAAAAAAAATAGTAAGTGAGCATTTTGGAAAAATCAGCGTAGAAAGTGCCAGGGGTAAAGGGACAAAATTTATTATCGAAATGCCGACAGATTTTCATTACGTTGATAGGCGTTCAGGCGGAGAGCGAAGAAAAAGCAAAGGTAGACGGAAGGAGGACTAATGATTTTAGTATTGGAAGATAATAAAGCTTTGCGTATGATTATAAGGAAAGCCCTCGAGAAAGCGGGATACATTGTTAAAACAGCTGAGAACGGGGAAGAAGGATTGAAAATCTTAGAAGAAGATATCCCCGATTTGATAATATCCGATATTATAATGCCTGAAATGGATGGCTTCGAATTTCTAAAAAAGGTTCGAAAAAAATATCCTCTGATTCCTTTTACTTTTCTGACGATTAAAGCCGAACTCGGCGATTATTCTAAAGGTTACGAACTCGGAGCGACCGATTATTTAACAAAACCTTTCGACGTTGATATTCTGCTTAAAAAAGTAAATAGAAGAATCGAATCGGGAAAAGTGCTTAAAGAAATTATAGAGGAAGGGAAAAACAGCGCGGATCTGGGGAAAATCCTGCCTGTAGACCTTATCGGTAATCTAAGAGGAAACAAAGTCGACTGTAAAATCATAATTACTTCGCCTGATGGCAACGGTAGTGTCGAGATTGATAAGGGAAAAATAAAAAAAAGCACATTCGACAATTTGGAAGACAAAAAAGCTCTTCTGAAAATCGCCGGGTTAAAGAAAGGCAAAATTAAAATCGAAAGGTAAACAAGTATTTCCTATTCTTAGATACAATATATCTTTAAAATGATGATCGAACTTAATGGCTCATATTGGAAAAGTACCTGTATTTGCGAAACCATTGTTAGTCCGTTAGCGCGTTGGTGTGTAGGCGTGTTTTTTAATCGGTCCAACAGTCCAACCGACCAACAAACCAGCAATTTATGATTGAGATAGAAAGAGTAACAAAAAGTTCAATCGCGGATAAACTCGGTATAAAAGCCGGGAGTCATCTTATTTCCATCGATAACAAAGAAATAAATGATTTTCTCGACTTAAAATTCTTTGAAATGGGGGTTCTCTTAAATGTTGAAATATCAGACGGGAAACAAACTCGTATTTACAGCATAGAAAAAGAAGAAGCGGAAACACTCGGTATAGAACCTTCAGAGTTTAAAATGAAGTTATGTAAGAATAATTGTACGTTTTGTTTTGTAAATCAAAACCCGGACGATGTGAGAAAATCCTTGCTCATTAAAGACGATGATTACCGCATGTCTTTTCTTTACGGGAATTTCCTTACTCTCACCAATTTCACCGATGAAGATTACGAACGCGTTTTAGAACTGAAACTCAGTCCTCTTTATATTTCGGTTCATACAACAAACGCGAAAAAACGAATCGAATTGATGAGAAATAAAAAAGCGGGCAGAATCAATGAAGATTTGAAGCGGTTAAATGAGGGGGGGATAAAACTTCATACGCAGATAGTTCTTTTACCCGGCGTAAACGAGGGGGAATTTCTCCATGAAACAATAGAAGATCTTTTGTCGCTGTCGGCGGTAGAATCCATCGGCATTGTTCCTGTGGGATTAACCGCTATGAGGGATGGTTTACCTTATATCGAACCGCCCACTCCTAAATGGATGAACGAAGTGATAATGCTGATCGATCCGTATCAAGAAGAATTAAAAAGAAAGAGAGGGAAGACAGTTGTTTATCTCGCCGATGAATTCTATATAAAAACAGAAAACCAAATTCCTTCCGCCGAATATTACGATGATTTTCCTCAATTGGAAAACGGAATAGGAATGGCGAGAAAATTCCTGGACAGCTTGAAATATTTAAAAGTTCCCAATTTTGAAGAAAAAGTTCTTCTTGTCACCGGGACACTCGCGTATAATTTAATAAAAAAACTCGCCAATAAATTCAGGAAAGAGGGAATAAAAACCGAGGTAATATCCATAAAAAACAGATATTTCGGAGATTCGGTGGGAGTTGCAGCCCTACTCGGAGGATGGGATTTAATGGGACTGCTTTCTGTAAAGGATTTTGATATTGCGTTTTTGCCTCCCGATATCGTCAACATAGACGGATTGTTTGTCGACGGATGCTCCCTTGACACTTTAAAAGAGACATTGCGTAAAAAAATTATAATTAGCCCTTATAACCTCTTAGAACTTGGAAATATCAAATGAATACAATCGCCATTGTGGGTAAACCCAACGTTGGAAAATCGACGCTTTTTAATCGTCTCCTGAACAAAAAAAGTTCTATAGTCGATAAAACACCCGGAGTTACGAGAGACAGGGTTTATGGTGTCGTGGAAAAGGAAAACAAACCGCTGATTTTAATCGACACCGGCGGACTTCAGTTTTCAGAAGATCCACTCGAAACACAAATTAGAGAACAGGTAAACTTCGCCCTGGAAGAAGCTGACATCGTTCTGATGCTTGTGGACGGTAAAGAAGGTGTTTCTTCTCTGGATAGAGAAATTGCCGATTATGTGAGGAAAACAGAAGGGCAAAAAGCCCTGATAATAAACAAAATGGATAAAGGAGACGACTGGAGTTTGATGGCTGAATTCGGAGAGCTCGTTATGGATAAAATTTTCCAAATTTCGGCTCAACAAAACCGCGGCATCGATAATCTGCAAAAATGGATTCTTTCGAATTGTGAAGAAGGAGAAATCGAAAGAGGAGTAACCGTCGGAATTATAGGAAAACCCAATACCGGAAAATCGACTTTTGTAAACGCTATTATGGGATATGAAAGGACAATCGCTGAAGAGGAACCGGGGACTACCAGAGACAGTACGAATTCCTATCTGGAGTATAGCGGAAGAACAATTGTTCTTGTGGATACGGCAGGGCTTAAACGAAAATCGAAATTAAAAAACTCTCTCGAATATTATTCTTTTCTGAGAGCCATAAGAACTATCGAAGAATCCGATATAGTTCTTGTTCTGATAGACTCGACAAAAAAAGTGAGCAAACAGGATAAAAATATAGTCAGATGGGCGATAGACCGTAGAACACCACTTGTTATACTTCTGTCGAGGTTCGATCTTATCCCGGAAGAAAAAAAAGAAACAATACTTAAATATTACAAAAGAGAACTCTCGATTTTTGATTGGGTTCCGCTAATAAATATTTCGTCTTTAAAAATGGAAGGCATTGAACAATCTTTATCTTTAGCTCTGAAAATTGTGGATAAATTAGATAAAGAAAGACCGGAACTCGAATCCGTTGTAAAAAAGGCGATAGATTATCGCCCGCCGCCCGGAGCCAGAAAAAATGTAGAATTACGTTTGCTAAAAGAACACCGCGGGAAAATAACTCTGGATACGAATTCGAATAAAAATTTTGATGAACAATACAGAAGATATCTGGAAAACAGAATAAGAAAAAAAATCGATTTTAAAGGAATCCCGATTTCATTTAAATTGGGAAGGGGGTAATTTTTTATGTGGGAAGCGCTGGCGTTCATAAGTTCTTATTTTTTAGGAAGTATCCCTTTTGGTTATATTGTAGGTAAAGTCAAAGGATACGATTTAAGAAATGAGGGAAGCGGGAATATCGGAGCTACAAATGTTTTTAGAGTTGTAGGAAAAAAAGAAGGCGTTTTCGTTTTTATTCTCGATTTTTTGAAAGGGTTTCTTCCAGTAATTTTCTTTTTTGATATCTCTGTTCTGGCGGGGGTTTTTGCCCTTATCGGAGCCATTATCGGACATATGACAACGCCCTTCCTGCGTTTCAAAGGAGGAAAGGGAGTCGCGACAGGTTTCGGAGGGATTGTGGCGCTAATGCCAATACCCGCGCTCAGCGCCTTCGGTATCTGGATAATACTTATGGGAATAACAAGAAGAGTCTCCGTGGGCTCACTTGGGGCGGCAATTTCCCTACCCATTTTATATTTCCTTTTTTCAAATCCAGTGAGTAAGATCGTCCTTTATATAACCATTCTTCTCGCGATCTTAGTTGTCTTCACGCACAGAAAAAACATAAAAAAACTCTTAAGGGGCAAAGAAGAACCTATCTTTTAATGAGGAAATTATGATTGGATGCGGAGTTATCGGAGTAGGATATATGGGAAAACACCACACACGGATTCTATCGTCTATAGAAAATATCGAACTGGTGGGAATATCCGATATCGAGGAAAAAAGAGGAAAAGAAATAGCAAAAGAATACGCATGTGATTTCTTTCCAAATTACAAAGAACTTATCAAAAAAACCAACACCATTTTTATAGCGACTCCCACAAATACTCATAGAGATATTGCGATCGAAGCCCTTAATTCGGGGAATCATATTTTTATTGAAAAACCGCTCTCGCTGGACCTTAACGAAGCCGAAGAAATAATTAAAAAGGCTCGGAGTGCGAGTCTTTTGCTGCAGATCGGTCATATCGAAAGGTTTAATCCTGCAATAATTGCTGCGAAAGAGTTTCTCGATGGACCTCTTTTCGTCGAAGCTCACCGTCTTTCTCCGTTTTTCGGACGGGGAACAGATGTTTCGGTGGTTCTCGATTTGATGGTGCACGACCTGGACATAATACTAAACACGGTTAAATCCGGGGTAAAAAACATATTCGCCGTAGGCGTACCGGTATTGACCGATAATATAGATATAGCAAACGCCCGAATCGAATTCAAAAACGGTACCATCGCAAATGTTACCGCTTCCAGAATTTCACAGACAAAAGTCCGGAAAATCCGCTTCTGGCAAAAAGATTCTTATGTTTCGGTCGATTCCTTAAACAAAAAAGTAAATGTCTTTCGCAAAGAAATAAAAAACGGCAAACCGGAAATAAAAGAAGAAAAAGTTTTCGTATCGCCTGAAGAACCGTTACTTCTGCAAAATAAATCTTTTATAGACGCCTGTTCGGGCAAACAACCTATGCGGTTTAAACCCGAAGAAGCCCGAAACGCTCTGGCTCTGGCTCAAAATATATCGGAAGAAATAAAAAAACGCACCGAAAAACCAAACTTCAAAATATTCCCGGAAAAATGAGCAATGAAAGTTTTGTTTATAACCGGCGAAGCATCTGGAGATTTACAAGCTTCTAAATTAATCGAGTCTTTCAAAAAAATTTATCCCGGTATTAAATTTTACGGTATCGGCGGGGAAAAGATGGAACAGGCAGGAGCAAAAATAATTTACCCCTGCGAGGAAATCAGTGTCGTGGGATTTAGCGAAGTCATACCAAGAATATCCAATCTAAAAGAAGCAAGAAAACAAATATCTCTCCTCACCAGAAAAAATAAAATCGACTTTGCGGTTACAGTCGATTCCCCGGGATTCAACATTCCCGTAGCTCGTTCGCTTGCAAAAAAAAGGATACCTGTTTTCTATTTCATACCACCGCAGGTATGGGCCTGGGGAAAATGGAGGATCAGAAGTCTATCTAAATATTTTAAAGGTTTATTTATAATCTACCCCTTTGAAAAAGATTTTTTCGACAGAGAAGGAATAAAGTCTTTTTTTCTCGGTAACCCCTTGATAGAAATCGTGAAGCCGGAAAGAAAAATTAAAAGAGGAGACTTTCCTTGCGGAAATCCATTGATAGCGATATTGCCCGGCTCGAGAAGAGAAGAAATAAAAAGATTGCTTGCTCCCTCTTTGAAAGCCTTTAAAATTTTTAAGAAAAAACATCCCTCAAGCAGCGCGATTATCGCGTTGCGCGAGGAAAAAGATCTCTCTCTGATTCCGAAAAACGGTATAGAGATGTTAAACGATGTTAAAACCTTTTACGGAAGAACATACGATATTCTAAAAGCCGCCGACCTGGCAATTGTCTCTTCGGGTACAGCCACGGTCGAATCCGGAATATTACAGACTCCCATGGTCATAATCTATAAATTATCATATATTTCCTGGATTGTTTCAAAGATTTTAGTCAGGGTTAAACAATTCGGTCTGGTTAATATAATCCTATCAGAAGAAATGGCGCCGGAATTAATACAAAAAGAAGTGAACCCCGGGAAAATCGCGAATGAGCTGGAAAAAATCTATGAAAACAGAGAAAAAATTTCAGAACGACTGAAAAAAGTGAAACACTTGTTAGGTGCTGAGGGAGTTTATGATAAGATCGCCGATGAAATCCTTTCTATGGTTTATTGAACCATTCCTGATAGCTTTTATAATACGCGTACTGGGATTAACCTGGAGAATAAAATTCAAGGGGATTTCTCGCTTAGAACGCTACAATTTTAAAGTCCTTTATGTGTTCTGGCATGAATACTATATTCCCGCGGTGTATTCGAATATTGGTTCGGGTATCGGGGTGCTGGTAAGCTCGAGCAGAGATGGAAAATTATCCGGCAGAGTGCTAAAACTTCTCGGGTATAAACCTTTTAGACCGAAAACGGGAGAAAAAGAAATAAAAGCTTTGATGGATTTAATAAATTACGGAAAAAATGGTAATCATATCGCCGTTACCCCCGACGGACCGGCGGGACCGAGAAGAAAAGCTAAAAAAGGCGTGTTACATATTGCCAAGAGAACCGGGCTGCCTATTTTCGCGGTATCGATTAAAGCTCATCCCGTTATTCGATTTTCTTCCTGGGACAAGCTCATGATGCCTCTGCCCTTCGCAAGAATCGAATTTTCAATGAAAGGTCCCATAAAAAACCCCGGTATTGAAACTTTAGAAAAACATCTTTCATGAACCGGAATTACCAAATTGAATATCGTAGAGTTTTTTATACAGACCGCCCTTGCTTAACAACGTCTCATGCGTACCCTTTTCTACAATTCTGCCTTCGCTTATAACAATAATCCTGTCCGCGTTTATTACCGTCGAAAGTCTATGGGCGATTATTAAAGCCGTCCTGCCGTAAAGCAACTCAGCCATAGCATCCCTGAGCAATTTTTCCGCCTCGGCGTCCAGTGAAGAGGTCGCTTCATCTAAAATCAAAATAGGTGAATCCTTAAGTAAAGCTCTGGCTACAGCGATTCTCTGCTTTTCTCCTCCCGAAATTCTCCCTCCTTTTTCCCCTATCACAGTATCCAATCCCTCGGGCATCTTCTCGATCAAATATTCCAGACGGCTCTTTTTCAGGACTTCGAACATCTTTTCGTCTGAAACGTTCATTTTACCGTACTTAAGATTATCTCTTATGGAATCGTTGAAAAGTATTACATCCTGGGGTACCATACCTATATTATCACGGAGACTGGAAAGAGTATAGTCTCTTATATCCCTTCCGTCGATCTCAATCCCGCCTTCCCGTGGATCAAAAAAACGCGGAATCAGCTGAACCAGAGTTGTTTTACCCGCACCTGAAGGCCCCACTATAGCCACGGTTTCTCCTTTTTTTATTTCTAAATTTATATTTTTCAAGGCGTAGTGTTCAT
>Ga0307422_1000870_pt1 | contig 16161 bp, 23 predicted proteins | sample SalMarWE160290MG_FD_202153 | JGI IMG/M metagenome (GOLD analysis project Ga0307422, IMG submission 202153) | Salt marsh sediment microbial communities from the Plum Island Ecosystem LTER, Massachusetts, United States - WE1602-90 | ecosystem: Environmental > Aquatic > Marine > Intertidal zone >...
TCGTCCTGACCCGTTGAGCGGTTGTGTGATTGGAGGGGGTGACACGGGATGTCCACCCCCCGTGGTATGCTGTTCGGTTTGTTTCGGCGGCGGTGGGGAAGGCCGGGGAGGTGTCGCCCGGGGAGGGGGTTGCCGAGGGGGGAGCGGCCGGGCGGGCTGTTGCGCTCCTTTTGCCTTTGCGATTTCGTTTTGTACTTTGAGCTTTTGAAGGGCGAGCAGCTCGGTTAAAGCCGTTTCGAGTATGGGCGCGGTTTGTCCGATTATCTCGGTTGCCACGTGTTCAGAGCCGCCAAATTCTGTTTTCATGCCGTTCAGCTCACGCAATAGCGCAATGGTCTGTTGCACGTCCCCGAGGGGCTCTTGTGGGTCTCGGCTCTTGCGCATCTTTTCAAGCTCGCGCTCATATTCGAGTTGGTGCCGCTGCATCGCCATTTGGTGTTGGCTTTGAGCCTGCATCATTTCCATCATGAGCTTTTGTTGCATGATCTCGGCGGCGGTATTTGCCTTTTCTGTTTTCTTGTCTCCCTCGTCGCCGAGCAGATACCACCGCATGAGCTTTCGTTGTACCTCGACGGGCACCCCGGGCATGTTCATACCCATACCGCCAAGCATGGGAAACGGGTTGGCATCTTTGTTTCCCCCTCGCGACGCTGCCCGCCTTTGCGCTCCCCCCATCGTGAGAAAATCGGCGTCAAGCTCTTGATAATTCTCTTTGGGCACATCGGCGATCCGGATCGTCTTTTGACCACGGTATTTGTGGGACTCGTCGACGATCCGGAGCGTGAACAATCCGCCGCCGAATTGTTCTTTCAATTTGTCGATATTGAAAGGACGTTCGGGGTCAAAATGGATTGTGCCAAGGTATCCCGAACACCATTCGGGTTCTTGCCTGTGCACCTTGATCATGAAGTCCTTCGGTATCTCGGTAAAGATCTCGTCGATCTCCATTTCTGATAAAATCTCTGAAGTCCATTTGTTTTTCTTTGGACGTCCCTGCCCGTTTTTTATATTCTTGGGATCCTCTGGCACGATAAGCCCCTTTCCAAACCGATAGGTATTCCACCGCGAAAACCGCGCTAAATACCGTGTATTTTAGATTAATTTACACTTTTTTTGGTTTTTTCTGACATTTTTAGATGATTTTGATAATATCTCTCTCGAACCTACGGCCCCATTGAAGCGCAAGCGCGTAAACCCGGAATGCCTAGGTATAGCGCGGCCCATCGGGCTTTTCCGTAGGTTCTACAGGCTCCCCCTTCCAGTGCTTTTTAAGCAAACAAGGACGGGGAGCCTTTTTTTTTCTGTCTTTTCATGTGCGCGATCTGCTCGCTCGTGGTGCTGATCTTTTCGGATTGGCAAAATCCCTAATTTTGATTTTTGGCGCGATCTTTGGTAGATCGTCCATAAGTACTTATGATAAGTAAATTAATCAGTTCCAGATTTGTTTGCAGGGCAAAAAAAAAGCCCTGCCCGTTTAAACGCATGACCAGTGCAACGGACAGGACCAGCAATGAAAAAGAAGTATCATAAAACTAGCCAAAAACCAAAAATAAACGCCCATCGCCTGCAGATCGTCACAAAAAAAGATCGGGGGAGATCATGACCGCCGCCGCTGCTTATCAGCCGAGCTTGCCGGGATTGCGCGGGAAGGTTGCCGACGAATACAGATTTTCACACATCAAATTTGGCCGTGATCTGTATAAGTTCTTTGCGAACGAACAAGCCAACGTCGCGCACCTTGCCTCTTTACTCGCCGTCACAGTCTATTGGGGATATGATTTTTTCGAGGTGAGCCAAGGGAAGCTTGGCGCGCTGCTCGTCGATGTTTGCGGGGTGGACGTTGCCCCCTCCCGCCGCTCGGTCTCCGGATACCTTTCCCGTCTCGCCACCCTCGGGTTGATTCAGATACCGAGGAAAAGGAGCTTGGACAGCGTTAAGCGGTATCGATTCACTGATAAATTCAAGGCGCTTTTGGACCCCGAAGCGCGTCAAAAAATGTGGGATATGCAACTACATGGAAACGGGGGGCGCACTTCCTCTTTACACATAAAGCCACAGAGTACAGATCAACCCGAAACTATCGGTTTTAATACAAACAAGAATCGCGCGATCAATACGACAAAGACAAGCGAACCCGAAACGGCCGTCTCACGCACGGACCGCGCGGGTCTCGATAATATAAATCGGCAGGAAATGAAGAAATGCCAGCCGAAACCGAGCCGCCCGGCCCGGCCGCGTAATGCTGCCCGCCCGGCGAAACCGCGCAACGGCGCACAAGCCAAGCTTTCGAAGTTTGAAAGCTCGGTTAGGTGGTGGATGTTCGGTTACACCGGGATCGCCAGTGTCGCCGAAGCCGAAATTTTGGTTGCGTTGTTCATCGAGCTTAACGCCGAAGGCACCGACGACTTTATCAACCAATTGCGCGGCAACTGGAACAAATCGGGGGGTAAAGGGGAAACCATGACCGAAGCCGAAAGAAGCTACAACATCCGGTGTCTCGTCGGGCACCTTCGAGCGGTGAGAGATGATAGGGCATCGGCCCGGGCGGCGGCGGCCGCCGCACCGTCCCGGGAGATATCTCCCCCTCCGGCTCCCAAGGTTGCCCCGGCCCGGGAGTTTTCTCCCGAAGAAAAGCGGGTGAGAGTCGCAAAGCTCGAACAGGCTTTTCATTGTGCGTTGATATTCGGAGACCGGAACTACACCGGCCCGGGCGCTGAAATTATCGAGCGTTTCCGCAACGCCAGCGAAACGGAGCGCGAGCAAATCTTGAACGATCTTCACGAAGGCAAAATAAGGCCAGTATGATTAAAAAAATTCCAGTATAGTTGAAATTTGCCCTATTTGCTCTTTTTGGGTTCGGCGTGAAGATCGCCCGCGTAAAGCTTCACTGATTCGAAATCGTCCCGGTTTGTCTTCACAGTGGGACCAATCCCCGGAATAAAATCGGCGTTAGGGTCATGCGGTGGTTCGATTGTCTTTCTCATCGGATCTCTGTCATACGTTTTTTTTATCAGCTCGGCCGCTTGTTCAATCAGCGTTTCAATGGATACCGATACCGACAAAACCCGCATGATATTTTGAAAGTCCTCTTGTGAAAGCGTCACCTTTTCGCCGTCTGCTCCCCGTCGAATCTTCGGAATCATATCGAACAGTATTAGGTCAATTAACGTTTGGGTCATTTCGACGCCTTTTCCTTTCGTTCAGGCGAATACTCGCGGCCTTGAGAGAAGCGGACAAGCCGGTCAATGATTCGGACAGCTCGTCAATAAGCTTTTCCGGTGGATTCGCCACCGCCGCCGGAAGAATGCCCGCTTCCTGAATGGTTTGGTTCATGTTGACCAAAACGAAGAATCGAAGCAATCCCCGAAATTCTGCAGGTGTAAGCTCGCACGGTTGATCTTTGGTGACTGAGAAAACCGCTTTGTCATAAACGGCTTGCATAATGTTTAAAAGCTTTTCTTGCATAATGCCCCCCTTTTCTTTCAGCACTCGTCAAAGCATGTTGTCAAAACCTCGCAATCGGTTGAAAGCTGTTCACAGTCGAACATACACCGATCGTATCTGTCAAAATCGGCCTTTTCACACTCGGCTTTGGCTTCTTTCAAGGTGGTGTTCATCGAATCCCACCCAATGCATTCTTGGAACCTATCGGCCATCTTTTTGCACTGGGAGATCTCGGCGGCCTTGTCGTCGGCTTTGTTGTCGGCTTTGTCGTCGTCGTCGTCGCTGCAGCCGGTAGAGAAAAGAATGAAAAGAGCGACAAGAGCCGCAACGGCGAGCGCTCCCCAAAGGAACGGCCTCGAAATGGTGGGGCTCATGGTCCGGGCGGTTTGATCTCCGGACAATGACGGGTCAATGATAATATTTTGGGTTTCGTGGTTCATGGTAAACTCCTTTGATTGGCCTCTCGGCCGGTTTGGTGTTCTTCTTTATTCCCTTTCGAACACCGTAAATAAAGGCAATTGGCACGGCGATGGGTGACAGCGGCAACAATAGCCACCGCCACCACGGTTTATCACTCATTCGTCCCCCTTTCCGGACAAGAACTTTTTCCCGGCGTCCGTTACGATGAAAAGCAACGAATCGGCGTCACAAAAAGCCGGGGCTTTTGTCTGTTTCATGAGCCCGGCTTTTTCAAGCTTCCTAAGGTCTGGTAAATCGGTATGACCGGGGCTCGCCAAGAAATGATTTCGATGCCATTTCTTCGGGTCCTTTCCCCCGAGCGTGTGTTCCATCAAAGAGCGCTGATAATTGGTTGTCATTCCTTCCACCCCGTAATTCTCCCGGTTTCGGGGTCAACGATGGCTTTTGTAAAGTCCATCGATGTGCCGTCGACCATCCTTGAAAGCCGTTCCCATTTCAGATCGGCCGGGGTTTTTTTGCCGCTTTCGTTTGTCACAATCATCTCGATTGGTCTCCAACCTTCAAAGGGGTTGTGTCCGCTCCTTTCAACCTTCCCGTTTACCGCCATCGCAAGAACCACCGCACCAAGCCACCGCCCGGCCGCCTCTCGATTCATTTCGATGGTCTGTTGTTCGATTTCCTCACCAGAGAATTCCCCGGGCACCAATCCGTAGACAGTCACCCACAATTTCCCTTTCTCTTTCATTTGACGTTTACCTCCCAAAAAAAAACATTTTCAATGTAAAAATGTTATGCAATAATGATAATAAACATTTTTAAACAAAACAAAGGGAAAAACGATGAAAAAAGATGTATTGAACCCGAAAAAACAGATCTCTGTCTCCCTTCCTCTCTTTGTGCTGCAGGATATGGACATTTTGATTGACGGATCGCACATCCGGAGCCGCTCTCATTTAATGCACATCGCCGTGGTAGACTATATCGCCCGGGCCAAAATAGACGGTTTGCCGAAACAGCTCACCATAAGCGATATCAAAGATGAACCACGTTCTAGGCGAAAGCCGAAAAAGTGAGTTGATCTACTTCCACCGCGCTTTGATATGCACCGCACCTATTCAACTTAACGCATTTAGCACACGTGAAATCAATCATATGTACGTCCTTCGGGTGATACCGCCCGGTGTAGATATGCCCGATGGGATCCCAAAACATCGAGTTGCAGGGGAATACCTTCCCGTCCGGTGTAATGAAGTGCAAAACCTCGCTTGCTATCCGGTCGACGTCACCCGGCCGGGGACGAAACCACGTCTTTTTTTGGGGTCGGTTCGCCCATCGAGGAACAAAATTGAAACCGGGATAGTCCTCCCCGAGCTCGCCGAGCTCGCCGCCGGCGCCGCCGGCGCCGCCGGCGCCAAGCACTCGTGTAATTTGGTGGGGTTTTCGCCGAATCGGCTCGATTGTCCGAAGAAACTCGGCCAATGGTTGCGGGTCGTGGTGGGTGACAACCCATTTAATCGGCATATCGAGCAGCTCGGCCCGGGCGGGGATAAGCAAACCGTTTGTGAAAATGGCCACCTCGAAACCTGCCCGAACAAGCCCGCCGGTAAATGGCTCTATGTCTGGCCTTAGAAGTGGCTCACCTCCGGAGAGATGAATTGCAGCGTGGGGGGTGTGGCGCTGCAGCCAGTTCAAAAGAAACGGCAACTCTAAGACATTGTGAGGGGACAAGAACCGCGACTTGTCCGGGCACTTCGAGAAATACCACTTTCCAAACTTCTTTTGTAGCTCTAGATCGTTCAGCGATTCGCCGCCGGGCGGTTTCCATATGTCGAATGACTCCGGGGGTGACCACTTCGGGAGATTACTCCCGGATACGCAATAATGGCATGAATTTTGACAGTAGTTCCACACGGACACCGTGATTGTGAGGGGGGTTTTAGCCATTACGGGATATCTGGGATCGTTCCTTCCATCCGGACATACTCACCGCATTGGATGAGAGTACCGTCAACGATCTTTGCGAACATGTCCATATCTCCGGTTGTATCCTGCGTGAGATAGGCGTTTCGGGTAGGGGCTCGCCGGTAACAATGCCCGGCCTTTGTCTGGTCCGTATCCGGTCCGAAGTACTTACAGGACCAACAATAATTTGCTCTTGCTTCATGTGCCATGTTGGTACCTCCTTTCTATGATCGGGCCGAGCCCGCGTAAGGTCTGAAGTCGCCACACCAAGCTTGGTCTGGAAGTGGGATCGGTGAAAATTCGTCACCCACCGCGAGAAGAGACGCTGTAACGTTCCCTTCCCCGGTTGGTGCTGTACGCATACACACCCCGTCCCCCTCGTCGTCTGGCGGCCGGTAAAAGTGGCACGCTGAACAATTTCTTGTTGCGCTTGCTCTTGGATAGTCTGCCATTGAAAAACCTCCTTATGGGACACTCGGAATTGTGCCCGTGTTTGGTTTCCAGTCGTCGCACCATTCTTCGGTGCCATCTTTTACGGCGGGAAACTGGTCATAAAATTCTCGCACGGGAACGGTCTTTTCGTCCATCCCTCGTGGTGCATATCGACGACACCACCCCGAGGGGTTATCGCCGGGATTCGATGTTTGAAAATAATCGCAATACCAACATCGCTTCGGTAGTGTAGTTGTCATGGTGTAGGCTCCGGATAGACAAAGGGCGGGGGATTCGGAATTGACGCCACCGCCGGTTTATACTCTCCACACCATTCGTTGGGTGAAACCTTGATGAGACACCACTTTGCAAAAGATTCATCATGGGTGATGTCGTCGGGATTGATTGAGCCAACGAACGGCCCGCTTTCTTCCATCGCCGCCGCCGCTGCAGCGACGAGGGGAAGCTTTACAAGTTCCACATATGCCGTTGCTTGCCGTATGGCGTTGATCGTGTCCTCGCTGCCCGATTCGTTGACAAACTCAAAACCGAAAAGCGTACTGTTCGCCGGTTCGATGAACCCGCCCGGGAAAGCTTCTTTGGCGAAATAAATTAGAGAAGTGCCCGGGGTGGTTGTGTTGTTGATACCGATATCGGTCTGGTTTGCGATGCACGGTAGCCGTTGTGTCCCGTTCGTTATCAGCGTTCTGTTTGACAGATTGATCTGATAAAAATCGAGCCGCAAAGTCGGTGCCGCTCCCTTTGTCCCCACGCCCACCGCAGCACCGGCGCAAGCCACTTTGATATCGATAACTCGCCAGTCATGGGGCAGAATCCACGGGGTAAGCTGTCCGTTTGAGTAGACGTTTGCCGATTGGGTGAGCGCCAGCCCCGAGGGGTTGTTTTGGTTCACCGTGGCACGGGAGAAAAATCCCGTTGTGTTGTTCGCCTCCCCCATAAGCTCGGCTTGCAAATATCGATATTCATCGTTGACCGGGTTGTCTATCCACTTGAGCCCGGTTGCTTCGGTGCTGTCCGCCGATAGAATTTGATTGTCAGAGCCAACGCCTAAACGCTGGTCGCCGGTGTCAAAAGTGTAAAGGTCTCCTTTCGTCGTCAAAGGGCTTGTTCCACCCACTGGGGTTTTCCAAGCGATGCCGTTTGATGTTGCACTATCCGCCGTCAAAACCTGCCCGTCGGTACCGACACCGTATCTCACCGAATCCGATCCGTCGTGGGTGAGCACATCCCCTTTTGTCGTCAAGATGGTACCGCCAGCGCATGCCAAACAAGGCCCGTATAAATCGCGGCCGGTGGGGGCATACTTTCGGCACCACCCCTCGACACTTTGAGATCTGTCGACGGGTTGGAAATGGTGGCAGGTCCAACACGAATATGACTTATTGGAAAGGGCGAAGGTCATATGATACCCCTTTCGTCGAATATTTTGCCGCGAGCGTGTTTGATAGCCAATACTCGCGGGTTGGTATACCGGTCACCGTAAATCACCGGGCCTTTTTCAAAGGCGTGCCAAAGTGTTTCCTCTATTTCCTCCCAATGCCAGACAATGCGTGTTGCCGTTCCGAGCCGTTTTAAAGACGTCGTTGGTATCGTGTAGGCTTTAGCGCTTAGGCGGCCTCGTTTGGCCGGTTTGGGGTCTCCCTTTGGGAAAAAATAGAGGGCTGTTTTGCTGTCATTGACCGCGATAAGCTCCTTTGACTCCCAAAAGCTTAGATCTCGGTCGGCCCGATGTTTGTCCGGACGATAGCCGATTGACTGGACATGACCGATCACTTTCACGTGCTTTGGTATCTTCATGGTTTCCTCCAATAGGCGAAAGCTAGACCGGCGATAATGGGCAATATGACAAACCCGGTGCCGTTCTTTCCTCCAATTCTGGCGAGCAATCCGCCCGGCTTGCTGCCGGTGTAGCTGCCCGTTTTGTTTTCTTCGTAGTATCCCGAAACCTTGTTGGCATAGTAGATCGGCCGGTTTGACTTCCCTCCCCAATTGGGGAAAGAAGCGGCAAGGTTCGAAAACGTCGCCGCCTTCCCCTCGGCTTTGAGTTTATCGAGCTTCTTTATCGTCGCACCGGCTCCCACCGCGTAGGCAGTCAAAACGATCCGAATTTGGTCCGGTTTCGCTTCGGACAATGACGCGGCCGGTGCCGCCTCCGGATGCGCTTTGTGAATCAAATGATTCGCCAAGGCGAGGTAGTAACATCCCGCGCGGATCTGGATACGAGCGGCCCGCTCGTCGGTACCGCTGATATCCTCCCACGTGGCAAGAGTTACGGGATCGAAGTTTGGCTTTGACTGTTCGTGTTGGTTGTAACCCAAAACCGTGGCGGGGACGGTCTGCATTAGACCATATGCCCGATCAACGTAGTGTTCGCCGCCGCTGGCAGTGGGGAGGTAATCTTTGCTTTTTGACGCAACACCGGCCGGGAGACCGGCCACCCCATTGCTTTCGTTACGGATGACAGCCAACACCAGATCGGGCGGTATGTCCTTGCACTCCCACGAGACAAACGGCCGCCATTTTTCGATCCGTTTCTTCCATGCCATTAGATATCAACCTTCCTGATAAAGAATCTCAGCTCGTTCAAAAACCGTTGTGCCTCGACAATGGCGGCCGCCGGTGCGCCTTGTTCTTTCAACGCTTCGACATATTGGCGGTTGCCAAGCTGCAGATCTTCGGCCATCGATTTCGCTTTTTCGATTCCCTCCTTTCCCGGTCTGTCAAAATCGGGGTGATAGATGACGATTGACCGATTCACTAGTAAGACCTCGTTAGATTTTCATACGTGCGGGGGCTCCCCTGAGCTTGCGTGAATCCCTGCAATATCCCCGATACGTCGCGCACCGGGGTGTCTTCCTCCAATGGGCTGATTCGTTGTATCCAAAGGGACAAGAGACTATTTTCGGGAACAACGAGGTGAACAAAATGATCCGTGCCGTAAATGAACCGCATTTCATCCCACTCGGGAAGTCTCTCGAATGGACTACCCGGGAGAAAATCGGGCGGGAATGTGCGCCAGTTGGCGGGGTCGACGCCGTTCGGATCGAGCCGTTCTATCCGTAGGTGCCAAAGCACTTGGGGAGCGGGATAACCCGGACCGGCTCCCGTGTATAGAGCTTGCCGGGTGTAGTAGAACGGGTCTCCCATCGGCCACCGCCAATTTAGGGGGGCAGCTCGTTCGAAAATAACGTCCAACATGTTCAGTCCGGTTTGTATGTTGCAAACCACACCGACCTCATTTTTTTGGACGATAAATTTTGCTAACTCGTGATTTTGAAGCCCCGGGCAAGCCGATGGAAAGTGCCACGTATGGGCGCTGTCCTGAAACTTCATTATCTCGGGTGTTCGTTCAAGTTGGTCCCAATCGACGGCATACTTTACGGGCGGTGCGCAACTCATTTGCCGGGCCATGGCCACCGCTCGCGGGTCCGCGACGTCAAACGCGCTCATTTCGAGCGTGAAAGGGTCATCCTCCGGAGCGTAGGGATCGGCCATCGGCGGGATCATTCCGCACGCAACCGCATAGTCATAGGCGAATTCCATGCTGTACGGTTCTGGCTTTACTGACTCGGCCAAGTCGGTCAATTGATCGACGCCAAGGACGGCTTGAAAAACGCTGTTCGATTTCTTGCCGGTCAACGCTCGTTTGAACGGAAGGCCCATCATGGCAATTGTCCGCCTTTCTTGTACTCCAAGCCCTCGAACACCACTTGAACCTTTCGAGCTTCGGCGTCGCCGTTGCGATTTATGAGTTGCACGTAAAGAGTGGTTTTCGCTTCCAGTGGAACGGGAACAGATAACGGAGACCACACACCGGTATGTGTGCTGCCGTAAACCCTCGCCATGGGTGCCGAATCTCCCTTCCAAAACCGTTTATCGTTTTGAATCGACCAATCGAGCGAGTATTGTTCGGGATCGTTGCCGTCCTCTCCAATTACCGAGTGTTTGATTCGGTGCAAAATGAACGGCCTTTCTCGGGTGACAACGCTCCCGTCAACGGAGTCGCCCTCTGTTGTTGGTATGTCCAGATTGACCGTGTATTGGGAAGCCTCCCAATCCTTGTACTTGAATTCTTGTTCCATATGGTCACCTCAAAAAAACACCGCAAAAAGGGGGGCACTTATGGGGGATCGATTGGGCGTGCCCCCCTCTTTGCCGGTGGGTTGAATGGTTTACCGGTGGAAATCGCCGATGGGTTGGACGTCGCGCATGCCACGGAAAGCCGCGATTATCATGCACTCGTTGTTCCACACACCGTTTTCGAAAACCACGGGTTTGATCGTGTTCATCGCATTGAGAATTGTCTTGGCCGTTTTGGTCAAGGTGAGCTTGACCGAAATGGAAATGTCTTTCGGGAGCTTCAGAGGGAGGTTTTTGAAGATGAACCGATTGCCGCCCAATGAATCGCCCTGTGTGATCAAGCTCGCATATTGGGCGAGGTTGCCGCCGACTTGGTGACCGACAGCACCGAAGCCATAGGGGCACATCTCCGGACGAACGGACAAAATCTTGTTGTCAGCACCGCCGACATAGATCGCCGCGTTCAAATGCAACGGCAGGATTTGAGACCAAATCTTTGCGGCCGCCCGGTCACCGTCATACATTTCTGTGTTCACGGGGTCCGGGTAGAAAAAACCGATCCCAAAATCGGTAAAGATGACCGGCCAATCGAGACCGGTTTTTTTCTTCATATTCGAATATGCTGGCCCTGTCTCGCTTTCCTGCCGTTGGTCAAAGAAACTAATGGGGACTTCCGCCGCCGCAAGCGCGGCCGGGGAGATTTTCCACCCCTGAACGTTGGTTTCGATATCCGGACCGATTCGAAGGACGTCGAACAGTAAAAAATCCTGTCTCACGTTCGTGAAACGGCTGTCCTGTTGTGCCTCGACAACGGCGGGTTCTTGTCCATAATATCCATACATTTTTCAATGTCCTTTCTGCTCTGTGAGCTGTTTAATATCCGCCCGGGTAATTCGCTGCCATACCGAAGGCCGGATTGTAGGGAACCACCTGCCCGCCGCTTTCTGTCGCCGCGCCCATACTCGGATCGTATGGGATAGCCTGCCCGCCGCTGTCGGTCGCCGCTCCATAGCCGTACATTTCCCCGGGTAGCTGTCCGTATTCGGGCACCTGCTCGTATTCCATCACCTCGATTTCGGGTTCAGCACCATAGCCGAGAAAATCCGGATGAATATTGTCTTGACCGAGTAGCGCGGGGTTTATCACGTCCTCATCGGCTCCGAACCAGCTTTCCGACCAACCCCACTTCGGGGCCAGCTTGCACGTGAAAGCCTTGTACATTGCCAATGACACACCGCCAGCCGCTATAAGCCCCACCGTAGGCTTTTTAAGCTTGAACAGTGCCCCGAGGGCAAAGGCCGCGACCATCGACGAGGCGGCCGCCGTGGCGATGTTCGGCCATGTCCACCGAACTTGTTCCGAGCCCCCCTCGGTCAATTTGTTCACCGCCGCTTTGGCAACCACCATACCGATGGCCACCGCAACGGAACCACGAACGATTTTTTTTATGTCCAGATCGTTCGACTCCCGCCGCTTAACGCGATAGGCCGCCCGTTTCTTCGGCTTGTTCCGGTATTTGTACTTTGTGACGGTTCGCGTTCTGTACCGCACACCACCACGAGACGTACTTCCTTTTTTTCTACCTCTCTTCTTTGCCATTTTGTTGGCCCCTTTCTTGGTTTGGGGTTTACGTTTACTCGTCTTGCGCTTCGGTGGGGCACGCTTGACGGGGTTTACACCGATGATAACGGGCATGTCCTAATCCCTCCTTCCGAGTTTTGGCGGACCAAAAGCCATCAATGCACCGATGGCCAAAGCACCGACGACAAGAGCCATTGTGCCCTTGCTACCAAGTACTTTCTCAATCCAACCCCTTGCGGTGGGGTTGGCTTTCAACGCTGCTTCATTCGCGGCCGCCGTCTGCTTTTTCCATGCGGTCCACTGGTCGCGAACCTCTTTTGGTTTGGTGGCCATGTCTTGATCGGCTTTTAATGCCGCTTGCTGCAGTTTGAGCCGTTCGATCTCCGCCTGCTTTTCGAGGCGGTCACCGGCTTGGTCACCAGCAATCAAAAGCGTGATCGCAACGATACCGGCCGCGACAATGATCGGCGCGATACCGAGGTCACCGAAGGACAAGGCGATCTCATCCTTCGGGTACATGTCGCTCCCGTCAACTTCCTCGGAAAGAGAAACAATATCCATATCGCCATTTGCGAAGCGCACCGCGTAGGTTTTGAGCAACACTTTGGTGATAAGGGTATTTAGGATTTTTGCCCGCCGTCCGATCTCGTTCACAATGTCCGCATCCGCTTGTGAAACGATGACCGGTTTTGTCCCCGTGAGCTGGCCGATCTCGTTTTGCATATCGTTGCAAACTTCGGCGAGCAACACGAGCGCCTTTGCCTTTGGTACCACCCGGCGCTCTATCTTTGAGCGCCATCGGTCCCAAAAGGCACTTTGGGCGGCAGTCGGGGCGGTCATACGGTCCGCCTTTTCGACATGGCGAGTATCGCCGCCGCACCGATTATTCCGGCCGATGCGAGGGCAACATATGGCACCGTGCCGCCGCCGGTGCCCGTGCCCGGTTTGAATCCCGATAAGGCATTGGCGATCTTGTCGTCGACAACACTCCAATCGATAGCGGGCGTTTTAACGGGGTGCGTTGCCAAGTAGTCTTGAACCGCCGATTGAATTTGACCGGGTGAAACCGAGCCGCCCGGGGCTCCCGGTGGTCCCTGTATCCCGGGGATTCCTTGCGGCCCGGGTGGTCCGGGGTCTCCCTTGGCGGGCGGGTTCTTGTCGAGATACGAGCTCACGAGCTCGGCGATCTGCGCTTCGGTTGCAGGTGGCCCGGGCGGTCCCATCGGCCCGGGCTTCCCTTGTGGTCCAACCGCTCCCGGTTTCCCTTGTGGTCCCTGTATCCCGGGGATTCCTTGCGGCCCGGGTTGGCCGGGGTCTCCCTTGGCGGGCGGGTTCTTGTCGAGATACGAGCTTACAAGCTCGGCGATCTGCGCTTCGGTTGCCGGTGGCCCGGGCGGTCCCATCGGCCCGGGGTCTCCTTTGCCTCCTTTCGGTCCGGTCTTTCCCGGTTTCCCGGGCGGTCCGATCTCACCGGGCACCCCGGGATCGCCTTGTGGTCCTTTGGCACCGGTTTTGCCCGCTTTCCCCGCTGGCCCGGGCGGCCCGGGCGGTGGGGGGTGGGCTTCGAGGTAGGCTTTGATAAGCGCCTCGATTTCGGCGTTTGTAGGTCCACCCGGCCCGGTGGGGGGCGGCGGTATTTTGTAGCTATCTTCCGGCTCGGTGGGGTTTCCCTCGGTGTCGAGATATGGAATCCAAACAACGGGGTGAGCGTGTCCGGTCATTACGGGCGCGTGCGGATGTATTTCGGAATAGTCGGGGGTGTCCTGCAGACCTTTGACCTTGTAGCTTTCCCACCCCTTTTTTTTCCGGTTGATGTGGTCGTTCCAGCTCGCCTTGTTCATGGCTAGCAAACCCTTTTTGACGTTTGCAGCACCATAGGCGCGTTTCGCGACTCCATACCAAGTTTCATCCGGCTTTTCCGTGGTGATACGGTAAAACCCGCCCGGCTTTGGTTTGTCGAGTATCTCGGCCGGTGTCGGGATATATCGAGTGTCCGTTGTCGGATCATACGTCGCGCCCATGTCGCCGTATTGGTACGGGCAAAAACGTCCCTGACCGCGACCCCATGGGGGCGGTCTATAATCTCGGAGATAGGACACCGAAGCCATCACACCCACCCTATCCCTGATTGTGTGGGCGTGCGGTAGTATGCGTTCACATTGGGATCAACGTAGGTTTCACCCAATGAAGCCATCCCATAGCCGTCAACCCCACGGTATCGACCTCCCCGCCGTCGACCTATTCCCTTTTTGCGGCGATATTGAGCCACAACCCGCTTGGCGCGGCCTTTTCCCATCCGCTTGCCTTCCTTTGCGAGCAAAGAAGCGAAAGCGCGAGCTTGGCTTTTGTTCTTGATGATCGGCTTTTTGAACTTGTCGAAAACCACTCCCACTTTTTTCGCGATATCGTACACCTTGCCGGTCAACATGAGGCCAGCCGAAACGGCCGGGCCGATGCCCGGGATGAACGCCGCAATGGGGGCGATCCGTTTGGCGATAGGTCCCACCATTTTTAACAACGGTTTCACGAGCTTCATTGCCGTTTTGAAGATTTTCGATCCGACCTTCCAAAGGAAGCGGCCAAAGGCTGTTCGACGAACAAATTTCTTGATCCGTTTCCCGAGCTTTCGAACGCCTTTTTTGATTCGCTTTCTCACCCTCCGGACGGCCTTTTTTGCCTTGCGAAAGAGCTTTTTGAAGAAACCGCCGAGACCGTCGGGGCTTTGGACATATTCGTATATCTCGCCATCATCGGCGAGCGCCAAAGCCCCCATTTGTGGCACGCCGTATTGCTGGATATAGTTGATATCGGCGGGGTCCATCTCGAAATGTTTCGTGCGGACTAAACCAGTATCACCGATCTCGTCGGTGTCGTCATACTCGGCCATGATGTAGGGGGTTTGGTCGCCGTTTATGACGCCCATCAATCCCGAGTAACAACCGAAACCGACGATACCGCTTCGGGAGAAATCGGGGAGCACTTCGTCACTCTGCAGCGCGGCCATGTGTTGCGGGTTGGATTCGTCAACGATTTCGTCCGCACCGAAAAGGCCGCTTTGGTCGGTGTAGTCGTAAAAATCGCTGTAGCTCGGGGAGCCCCCTCCGGATGGACCACCCGAAGCAAAGCCCCAATAGGGTGTTGGTTTCACTCCATACATGCTTGAACCTCCTAATTCGCCGGTGGGGTAGTTGTCGCGCTCATCGGCCCGGTCTACACCGTAGAGCGCCATAACCTCGTTAAAACGAGGCGGGAACTTGCCTTGCTTCGTTAGCAAGTTGCCGTTCAGATCCCATATCGCCAAACGCTCGTGTTTGGTGATTGCTCCCAAACCTTGCTTTGGAAACAAAACGGGATCGAAATAGAGCCATTCTTTGCCCTTCGGCCACTTGGTACGAAGAAAAACATGATTGAAAATGAATGGAGAACGGGGCGGGGCGGTCGTACAAATTTGGACGTCCATCCCTATCGAACGAAGTAAAGCACCGCCCGCAACGGTGATATCATCACAGTCACCATAACCCGAGTGATTGGGTTTGCCGCTGCCAAGTGTCAATTGGTATATGCGGGGACCGTCAAGGGTGAGCACTTCGGCACCCTTCGGGTCATAGGTATACCGCCACCACTTGCGCGTTATGCCGTCAAATATAGACTTGATTTGCAAGAGGTAGTTTTTGGGCGGGGCTTGCGTAGCGGTGCGGGCGGCAAGGTGTCTAATCGGCAGGTATACCGCTCCCGAGCGGATTGCCTTCCCTATCAAGCGGATCGTCAATTTCAGTTGTTCGGGTGTCGACGCCGTTTGAAAACTGATCGGTTTCATGTTCACTGTCGACGCTTGATAGTTCATCCGTTTCATCCGCGCTTTCTAATACTGCTTGGTCTTCGGGATCGAGCAAATCAGAAGCATCAGAATCAGAATCGGGCATTACAGTATCACTGTTATTATTTCTCTCTTCTTGTTCTTCGTCAACAGATATATCATTTTCGACGTCTATTTGTTGACTATCTCCAATAAATGCCAGCAAAAGCGCTTGTTGTTCCTCGTCGCCCATATTGCGATAAATGGCCCCCATCTCCCGCGCTATGTCGAGGGGGTTTCGTCCTGACCCGTTGAGCGGTTGTGTGATTGGAGGGGGTGACACGGGATGTCCACCCCCCGTGGTATGCTGTTCGGTTTGTTTCGGCGGCGGTGGGGAAGGCCGGGGAGGTGTCGCCCGGGGAGGG
>Ga0307422_1000873_pt1 | contig 16116 bp, 20 predicted proteins | sample SalMarWE160290MG_FD_202153 | JGI IMG/M metagenome (GOLD analysis project Ga0307422, IMG submission 202153) | Salt marsh sediment microbial communities from the Plum Island Ecosystem LTER, Massachusetts, United States - WE1602-90 | ecosystem: Environmental > Aquatic > Marine > Intertidal zone >...
GCCTGAAGAATTCAAGGAAAGCGCGGAAACAGAAGAAACAGAAAGCCTGTCTGATGGAGAGAAGTAACGTTGAGTCTAAAAAGTCAGCGTCGGTTAGCTGCCGAAATCTTGAAGGTCGGTGAAGGCCGAGTTTGGATAGACCCTGAAAGAATAGATTACGTTGAATCAGCCATTACCCGAGAAGAGATCAGAAAGTTGATTCACGAAAAAGTTGTCATATCCCTTCCCGAGAAAGGTGTCAGTCGTGCTCGAGCCAGAGTTTTGAAAGAAAAGAGGAAGAAAGGATTGAGGAGAGGACCTGGAGGAAAGAGTGGTGGTGCTCGGTCAAAGATTTCCAAGAAGCAGGCTTGGATGAACCGGATTAGACCCGTGAGAAAGAAATTGCACGAATTGAAGGACAGCCGCGCTATCACAGAAACTGTTTACCGTAAAATGTATGACATGTCAGAAAGCGGAGTCTTCGAGTCGAAGGCTGAGTTAGAACGCTACATCCGAACCCATGGTTTGTGGAGGAGACGATGATGGCGACTGGACCAAGATACCGAGTTCCTTTTCGCAGACGCAGAGAAGGAAAAACAAATTATCGATCCCGTAGAGCCCTCGTTTTGTCACGGGTGCCTCGCCTAGTAGTTCGACTTACTCTGAAACACGCGATCGTTCAGGTAATCGAAGCTGAAGCCATAGGTGACAGGGTTGTTGTTTCAGCTCATTCACGTGAATTGGCGAAGACCTACGGTTGGCTGAGCAGCGGCGGAAACGTTCCATCCGCTTATCTAACTGGTCTCCTGTGCGGTTTCAAGGCAATGACTAATGGCGTGGAAAAAGCTTTCTTGGACATTGGTTTGCATATTCCCTCCAAGGGAACGCGAATTTTTGCCGCCCTAAAGGGGGTTCTTGACGCTGGTGTTGAAGTTCCCCATAGTGAAGATATACTTCCCGACGAAAGTAGAATAAGCGGAAAACACATTGCAGACTATGGAAGTCATCTGGCTTCAGACCCCGAGGTCTATCAGCAGAAGTTTTCTAAGTCTCTTTCAAGGGGATCACGGCCAGAAGAGCTATCTGAACACTTTTCTGCGGTAAAAGACAAAATTAAGTCTTCGTTTGAGAAAAAGGTGAAAGAACAGAAGGAAGAAACATGAGGTCCCGCAACGACAAGTTTGAAACTTGGATACCCCGTACAAAGCTGGGAAAAATGATTCTTGAGGGGAAAATCTCCTCCATAGAAGAGTTATTCATGGAAGGACTCAAGATAAGGGAACCCGAGATAGTGAATACTCTCCTTCCCGATCTTCAGGAAGAAGTTATAAACATAGGGTTAGTGCAGAAACAAACGGACGCTGGAGAGAAATCCCAGTTCAGGGCTATCGTAGTTGTGGGAAACCGCAACGGTTACGTAGGTTTAGGTTCAGGAAAAGCAAGGCAGGTGCGCTCCGCCATCGAGAAAGCTGCTGTGGACGCACGCCTAAACATCACCCCTGTACGTCGAGGCTGTGGATGCTGGGAATGCGGGTGCGGAAAGCATCACTCTCTTCCATTCCAAGTTAGCGGCAGTTGCGGTGGGGTTGAAATTGTTCTGATTCCGGGACCTAGAGGTTTAGGTATTGTTGCAAGCGAGGCAGCCAAGGTCATCCTAGGATTGGCTGGTGTGAAGGATTGTTGGACGAAAAGCTATGGCTCCACGAGAACTGTTCCCTCTTTCGCCTTTGCCGTCTTTGATGCTCTTAAAAATACCTACCTGTTGGTTACACCAGAGGATTGGGTGAGTTAAATTGGCAGAACAAAGGAAGTGTTTGGTAGCTATCCGGATTCGCGGTTTAAGTGACATTTCTCAAGAAACCAAGGATACGTTAAGTATGCTGCGGCTAACCAGAAACTGTCATGCCACATTGCTTGATGATCGTCCCGCCTATAATGGCATGTTGCGGAAAAGTAAGGGTTGCTTGACTTGGGGTGAGGTTTCCCAAGAGAACATAGCGCTCCTTTTGAAGAAGAGGGGAAAACTCGTAGGTGACAAAAAATTGACGGATGAATACGCCAAAGAATTGGGCTACAAATCGTTGGACGACCTAGCTGAAGCCATGTTCAAGATGGAAGTTGAGTGCAGCAGTCTTCCCAAAGTGAAACCTGTGTTTCGTCTTCGCCCACCGAAAAAAGGCTTCAAAGGAAAAGTAAAACGAAGTTATGCTGCTGGTGGAGAAGCCGGATATAGGGGAAACGCAATTAACGACCTCCTGAAACGAATGGTGTAACCGACGCCAGCGATAATCTTTATAGTTACCATGTCAGCACAATCTCAGTTAAGGAAGGAATTCCCTTGAGCAATCCGTGGTGGAGACGAAGAAAAAAGAAAAGCCCCTGGTTCAATGACATCTATGAGGAACTCGAAAAACTCGGGGACCTGATAGATGAAACTGTCCAGAAAGCTTTTGAAGACTCGTCTGAGGAGACGCCAGTCAGACGTAATCGTATCCAAGGTTTCTCCATAAAAATTGGTCCTGACGGAAAGCCGAGGATTCAAGAGTTTAATAATCGTCAGCCACGGCAGAGTGAACCCGAGATTAGTGATGATCCGGAGCCTCTAGTCGATCTCATCGAGGAGGGGGAGACGTTAGTTGTTTTAGCGGCGCTCCCAGGAGTCAAGAAAGATGCTATTAACCTTCGCATAACTGAGAATTGTTTAACTGTCTCCGTTGATACGGCTGACTTGGAATGGTATAACGAATTGAAGCTTCCAACTAAAGTGGACCCAAAGTCTGCGCGTGCATCGTACAAGAACGGAGTGTTGGAAGTAAAAGTGAAAAAATTAGAGAAGCTAGTTAGAGATGGGAGAATATCTGTGAAAAAGTGAGGCTTGACGTTTGCCAACTAAAGATAGAAAAGTTAGAAGACAGCGTGGATCCCGAACCCATGGATGGGGTCAGATAGGACAACATAGAGCTGGAGGAGGACGGGGAGGGCATGGAAAAGCTGGACTCGATAAACACAAATGGACATACGTGATAAAACATGACCCCACATACTGGGAAAAGAAAGGCTTCGTGTCCACCAGAACCCTCGGCAGAAAGGTTAGTGTTATTAATGTGGGAAAATTGGATGACCTCGCTGACAAACTGGAATCCGAGAAAAAACTGGAGAGAAAAGACAAAAAAATCTTTTTGGACTTAGAAAGCCTTGGCTACGACAAGCTTTTGGGAACTGGCGAAATAATCAAGCCTATGCTTGTTAAGGTTGCATCCTATTCAGAGGCTGCCTCTAGAAAATTGGAAGAGGCAGGAGGACAAATCCTCAAAGAAAAAGAGTAGACGCTGATGTTTTTCTGAGCTTAGCTGATGGAGTAACCTGAGAAGTCAAAGTGTTTATATTTGTGTTCAACATACGCAACTTAACCAATCAGCTTACAAAATATTAAACTTAAGAATGAAGGCGATGAGATCATGGCTGGCAGATTCCTTTCACTGTTCGGACCGCTGTCACGGTTTATGCCTGAAGTAAGCTCACCAACTCGAAAAGTGAGCTTCAACGAAAAACTCTTCTGGACAGCCATGGCACTAATAATCTATCTGGTCATGAGTGAGGTATCTCTCTTCAATGTTGGAGGTGAAGGATGGCAACTCGACAGCCTCAGAATAATCTTCGCTTCGAACCGAGGAACTCTCACAGAGCTTGGAATAGGCCCAATAGTAACGGGCGGTATCATTTTGCAGTTGCTTATCGGGTCCAACATTATATCTGCTGATTTAGGTAACCCAGAAGATCGATCTCTCTTCACAGCAGCCACCAAGGTCTTCTCCATAGTTCTGACTGGAGTCCAAGCTTCTGCATACCTCATAGGCGGAGTGTATGGTTCTCTGGACGGCATTACATCCATAATAATCTTCATTCAGCTTCTATTCGCTGGTGTAGTGCTGCTGCTCTTGGACGAAATGGTACAGAAAGGTTGGGGAATGGGAAGCGGAATTAGCCTCTTCATTCTAGCCGGGGTAGCGCAACGCATTATGTGGTCCAGCTTTGGCCCATATATTATGGATGATGGAAAAAGCTACGGAGCATTCATCGCCCTCGGCCAGACGATTCTTGGCAGACAGCCTTTAGTGAACGCCTTTTTCAGGTTAGATGCCGAAGGCGCTCTTACAACTCTTCCAAGCATGTTAGGTTTCATAACAACAGTCGTCGTCTTCGTCATAGTAATCTACATGGAAGGAGTTAGAGTTGAACTTCCAATCTCCCACGCCAATTACCGAGGATTCCGAGGCAAATATCCCATCAAACTTCTCTACGTCTCTGTCCTACCTGTAATATTCGCCTCCGCCCTCTTTGCCAACATCTACATCTTCGCTCAACTCCTATCGAGCCATTTTGGCCAGAACAACTTCTGGGTCAGCCTTTTAGGCACCTTTGGAGGCGAAGGAGGAGAACCCATCGGAGGTCTCGCATATTACGTAACTGGCCCTCGAAGTCTAGCACAAGTCGGTGCCGATCCATTGAGGGCTCTCGTCTTCGTAGGCATTATGGTTGCTTTTTGCGTGATCTTTTCGCTCACATGGCTAGAAGTAGGAGGCTTAGGGCCCAGCACCGTTGCAAAACAGCTTGTCGACTCAGGCATGCAGATTCCAGGATTCCGCAGGTCAGACAGATCCATAGAACTGATTCTCAAACGTTACATTCCCGTAGTTACAATCCTTGGGGGCGCAATAATAGGGTTGATTGCCTCTGTCGCAGAGTTCTTCGGAGTGTTCGGAACAGGTATGGGTATACTGCTTGCAGTAGGTATCTTATATCAGTATTATCAACTACTTGTGCAGGAGCAGGTTGCTGAGATGTATCCAGCCTTCGGTCGTGTATTAGGAGGATAAACTTTGAGCAAAAATATCACCCTCACAGGAATTTTTCAATGCTATGGGAGAGGTAAATTATGAGTTCCTTTTTGGCGCAGGCTCCCTATGTGACAATAATTATTGTTTTTGTCTCCGTAGCCATGTCCTTAGCCTCATCACTTATTAACAGCCGTTTCATGCCTAAGGAACACCGCCAAAAGGTCAAGGCGCTGCAACATAAGATCTCTGCTTTAAAGAAGGAAAAAGACGAAAACATGAAGAAAGCGAAGAGCACAGACGACAAAAAACTGCTCAGGAAGGCTCAGAAACAAGAGAAACATCTTCTTCAGCTTCAATCTCAAGCCCTTTCCTTAACCTCTAAACAGTTTAGAGTGATGCCCATTACTATGACAGCTTTTTTTATCGTCTGGCTTTTGCTAACTGGAAGCATTCTCGGCTTTAGATTGTTCACTAGCCCCTTCATGGGTCCAGACCCTGTAGCTTACCTCCCATGGATAGGGCCCCACGTATTACAACTGCAGCTGTTCCATTGGTATCTCATCTGCTCTTTCCTCTTCGGGACTCTATTTTCTCGCATCTTCGGATTGACGGGAGGAACCGATTAGATGCCAGAACCTTCTAGGCGAGTTCGAAGCAAGAAACGTCGTCAAATAAAATTTTCTAGACAGCGAACAGTTATCCATTATCGCTCAGAGAAGACCAGTGTTCCACGCTGTTCCAGCTGTGGTCAAGCACTAGCTGGGCTTCCACGCTTAGAACCGTCTAAACTCAGTAAGCTTCCCGGAAATCAAAGAAGAGTTGAACGTATGTACAGTGGCAATCTGTGCCACAGTTGCCTCCGTGATCTTCTTAGACAGGCAGCAAGGAATCTTTGAATCGAAAGGCGGCTGTCAGACTGTGAAAAACCGCGGGGGAGAACAGAAGAAAAAAGTTGTAATATGTATTAGCGGAATGACGGGTTCCGGAAAAAGCACAGTGGCGAAAAAACTAGCCGACAAATATGGACTTGGTTACTTTTCTGGCGGGAACGCTTTGAGAACCTTAGCCCATGAAGAGGGATACGAATCTGACATGAGAGGCTGGTGGGAAACCGCTGAGGGACTGAGGTTTATTCAACAGAGGATTGGAGACCCTGCTTTTGACAGGAGAATTGATGAAAAGTTGTTGGAGCTGGCGGAGCAAGGGAACGTTGTTCTTGACAGCTGGACTATGCCTTGGCTGTTAAAGGAGGGTTTCAAGATATGGTTGGAGGCTTCGCCTCAGGTTAGAGCCAAGAGGGTGGTAAATCGAGACAATATCAGCATTGAAGAGGCGGTAAAAGCTCTGAAAGAAAAAGATGAAAGAACCAGACAGATATATAATGGTCTCTACGGGTTCGATTTAGGTCACGACCTTTCACCCTTCAATCTTGTTCTCGCCACAGACGAGCTGGATCCCGACGAAGTCTTTCATGCCGTATGTTTAGTTACTGATCACCTAGTTTTTGGAGCGGCTTAGTTTCCTTTAATACATACGGATTTCTTAACGGTCAGTTCTTTTGGTGTTACCATTGGAAAAGGACCTGCTCTAGGATTAAGAAGGCTGGTTGTGACTCTAGCAGGTAATAGGCTATGAGTATTAACAGTGTGGCTTGTCTGAGGGGGATTATTGCGTGTTTTTTGTAGCGGTGGCTCAGCAAGGCTAAGCCTATGTTGAGGATGGTGAGCAGAATGAAGACGCGGCTTAATGCAAGGCTGATCACAGCTTCGCTGATTCTGTCAACTGAAACGTCCACCATCCAACCATCTTCAGAGGAAGTTTGACCTTTGGCTCGGGCTACGATTCCGTCAAGGGCGTCCAGTAGCAGGATAAGAAAGAGAGCGATTATGGAGGCGATGATGGCTCTCTCGGAGAGTAGCAGGTAAGCTATTGGCGTGAATGCTAAACTTAGTCCCGAGATCATGTTTGCGTCCACTTGTCTTAAGATGGGGAATCGCGTTAGAACTGGTTTCAGAATCATATTAAATGCTGAGAATGCCTTGGCCATGGAGACTTGCAATCAATATCACCCCCAATATTACTGTTAGGACGGTATCGTAGGCGGTCAGTTTTTTCAGGTTCCTCGGTGCCAACCCCAGAAACACCACTTTTTCGCTTAAGGGATAGAAGGGTCTTGTAGGTCGTGTTAAGAGGTCAAGGAAATAGTGGCTCACAAAACCTATGAGCAGGGATCGCCCCAGCGATGCAGAGAATAACATGACAGCTATCGAGATTATCATTGCCAGTAGTAGTCCGGGCAGTTCGTGCCAGCGGGTTCTGGTTTCAGATTTGAATCTGCGTGTCTTCAGTGCTGTTCGCAAGTGGGCGATGTGGTCTAGGTCCGTGATTACCGATGCTATGCTTGTTACCATTAGGGTTGTTGGAGATATGATTGAGGGAGCGCCGAAGACCAATAGTAGATTAGCGAAAAAAATGTGACCGAGCGTATTCAACAGTTCATCATTCCATTTTTGTTATGAACCTACGTTCATGTTATATTTGGAGATTTCTCCACTTCTCCCGCACCTCCCTCTTTTTTCCCAAATAGACTTAAATTTTAACCCCCAAACCCAAATTAGTTTTAAAAGATCTATTTTTTCCTATAGTTTGCGGGAATGGTAACTTTCTTTTTTTCTTTCTTCTTCATCTTCTTTGCCCTTAGGGCTTGCCTATGCTGTTCCAGACCTGCAGCTTTAGCTTTCTTGCTGTTTTTAGTCAAGTCATGACCTCCGTCTTTAAGGCGAAACCACGGCGATTCTTCTTTAAAAATGTTTATCTAAAACACGTACGAATCTATCTAAAAATGCTCACGCGCAGAACCAAAAAAAGAAAAAACAGTATTTCCGAAACTTGGAAAGAATGCAAGGCAAACAGCCTTTCATTATCGCTTGTGGAAGCGGTCAATAATGCATAACAATCCTAGGCTTTTGAAGATTCACTTTCACACTTTCCGACATTGCAAAGCCCTACGGGAATACCATAAAACCAAAAGTATCTTACATGTCAAGAAAGTCTTAGGACATAAGTCCATAATGACCACTCAGAGATATGTGGAGCTTTACACTGAAATCTATGGTGACTTGAAACCCGATAAATATGTCTGCGAGACAGCTTCAACCGTTAAGGAAGCAACGAAACTGATTGAGCAAAGATTCGAATATGTGTGTGAGATTGATTGTGAGAAACTATTCTGAAAATTTGCTTAAACACTTCAAAGTTTTGTTATGAACCTACGTTTAAGGCATCTCCAAAGATATATTTTGGAATAATCTCCCGCACTTCCCCCCTTTTTTCAGTGCGCGCGCAAGACGTCTGTCATAGAGATATGGTATCGTCTTGATCCTTTGTTCTGACTTAACAAGAGGTTTTAAAAGCGAGACCATTCATCACTAACAGCACAAACAACGGAGAATCTAGAAATGAGCAATAAATCTAGCGACTCAAACGTAATATATGTAGGAAGAAAACTTCCCATGGATTATGTGTTAGCCATCGTAACTGCTTTCAGCGGAGCCGAAGTAAAAGAGGTTACCGTGAAGGCTAGAGGACGATCCATAACAACAGCTGTCGACGCCGTCGAAATAGCTCGACGTAAATTCGTGAAAGAAACGATAGTAGACAAAGTCGCCATCGGAACCGAAGAGATGCCGCCAAGGGAAGGAGAAAGCAACTCGAGGAATATTTCAACAATCGAAATCACCTTAAAACGAAGCTAGCCGACAACATCATCAGCATAGTTTCTACAGCGTGATGATCCTTCACACTCTTTCTAAAGGGTTGAATCTGAGGGTACTCTACGCTTTTAAGATTCAAGATGTCGCGCGCATATGTTGGGTGGAACCGCTTTGACGTGTTTAAACCACAGGATAACACGAAGCTATATAGCTTTAAAAGCCAGTATGCTCCTATAAAGGCAGATTACAACGGTGAAAACTTTTGTCTCAGCCAGTTTATGGAACAATAGTAAACTATAGGATAGGCATCGGAACGCAAAAGCCGAAGGAGTGCCTAATCCAATTTGCACATGTAAATTCCGCCTCTCTAGCAGGCCAACTTATTCGGAGAAAAGTAGTTTGGAAGCAGGGAGACAACAAGTTTATAGGGAAAATTGCGGGGGTCCACGGTAAGAAAGGCGTAGTTAAGGTCAAATTCCAGAAAGGTGTGCCAGGTCAGGCTTTAGGAACAACCGTTGAATTAGTCGACTAATTAGAGCACAACGCGCGCAACACTGTGTGCACGTGATTAAATGTTACTGTTTTCTGGAAGAGGGAAAACCTTTAAAAATGTTGAATAAAAGGGATTTTGCGAGGGTTATTCCCCTCGTTAAACTAAGCAAGAATTTAATAGTCCTTTCAAATCATGTCATATTGAGGTTGGTGGATCATGGCTGAAATAGGATTAAGGACTCGAATGCTAGTTAAGGATGTTATGTCCAGTCCCGCAGTCACCGTCCCAGAGGACGCCCCCGTTGACAAAACGGCTCAACTCATGAGCAATGATCGACTGGGTTGCATCATCGTAACTAGCAAAGATGGAAAAGCTCTTGGCATCATAACCGAAAGCGATCTTGTGAGACGCGTTTTAGCTAAGAACATTCGTCCAAGCAAATTAACCGCTAAGGAAGTCATGTCAACGCCGCTGATTACCGTAGATCCAGATGAGGTCCTGACTGAAACGGCGAGGCGAATGAGTAAACTTGATGTCCGAAGGTTGGGTGTCATGTACAAAGGAAATCTCGTGGGGATAATTTCCAGCAAGGACATTTTAGCTGTAACGCCTGAGCTTCTCGAAAACATGCAAGAGAAAGTCCGCATAGAGCGAGAAACTGAAGTGGATGAAGAGAGTTCGGAGTCCGCTCCTTTAGCAGGATACTGTGAACGGTGCGGAAGCTGGTCCGACAACCTCGATGAAGTTGAGGGAACCTATCTCTGTGAAGAGTGCCAGATGGAACTCTAGAGCTGGGTATTGAGGTTATACTTCTTGCTCATTCAGGATGTAATGGACAAAAGTTTCCCTTAGTAGATGTAGTTAAGTCCATTCTTTAGGTTGATGGGGGTCCCAGTTTGACTAAAAGTGATGGGGGAAGACGAGAAACCTTTCGGCGCACACTAAGAGAAAAAGGCCCTCTCGACTTGAAGGTGCATCCTTCGAAAAGGAGGGATGGAGAGATAATGACGATCACTAAAACCTCTGTTGTTAGTATGGCAATCACCACGCCTGTATACGACGGGATTCAGCTTATGGTCGAGCAAGGCTTTCGCAGGATACCCGTTGTTGATCCTGGAACCAAAAGGCTTCGAGGCATAGTAACTGCTTACGATCTTATAGATTACCTTGGTGGAGGTGAAAAGTTTCAAATAATCCAAAGAGAACACGCTGGCAACTTCTTTAAGGCAATAAACGAGCCAGTCAGGCATATTATGACCCCTAATGTGATTTCTGTTTCATCCTCTGCCAAAGTCAATGACGCAATAGACCTCATGGTAAAACGTAACGTCGGATGCTTGCCCATCGTTGATAAAGAAACTCGGCTCCGGGGAATAGTGACAGAACGGGATATAATCATGATTTTCAGGGGGATAGTGAGCGGAACAAAGGTTTCGGAGTTGATGTCCAAAAAGGTTGTTGTAGCCACGCCGGAAACTTCCATTATGGAAGCTGAAAGGTTGATGGTTAAAAATGGTTTCAGGCGGTTACCTATTGTTTCCGAGGGAAAAGTGGTCAGTGTAGTCACTGTTACAGATATCCTGCGTTTCTTTGGTTCCGGCAAGGTCTTTCAGAGGTTGCGTTCAGGAGCCATCGATCAGGTCTTGCAGACACCCGCTATCGAAACGGCTACTGGAGATGTTGTGATGGTTGAATGCAATGTTGACGCCGGTGAGGCTGCGATGATCATGTTGGAGAAAGGCGTTGGTACCCTGCCCGTGTTAGAAAACGAGAAATTGGTGGGAATGGTAACCGAACGAGATTTCTTCAAGCTCGTCGCATGATGAATGTATAAGAGGTTTGATAGGCTTAGTTCACTGAAGGTGGATGCTTGCCAGTCGACACAGTCCTCAATAATGCCAAAATCTGTATCCGAGGAAGTATTGTTGAAGCAGGCATTGCCATTGATGAGGGAAAAATCGTCAAAATAGCTAAGGATACAAACCTCCCTCCAGCCTCGAAAAAAATAAATTTGAAAGGTCACATAACGCTTCCAGGACTCATCGATTGTCACGTACATCTGCGAGACCAGCAGCTAGCTTACAAAGAGGACTTCTTCACAGGAACAGCTGCCGCAGCAGCTGGAGGTGTAACATCGGTCATTGATATGCCCAACAACAAACCTGCTACTCTGGACTCTTTCTCCCTTAAAGAACGGATGAAACTAGCCGAAAAGCAAGTGTTAATCAATGTCGCTTTCAACGCGGCTTTTCCCAAGAGACTAAAAGAAATAGCTGAAGTAATTAAAGCAGGGGCGGTAGGATTCAAGGTTTATCTGTCAAATAGGATTGGGGGGATCGAGGTTGACGATGACGAATTGCTATTTGCGGCATTTCGGGAGGCTGCGGAGAAGGGAGTTCCTGTTGCGGTGCACGCTGAAGACCGGAAAATCCTTGAGGAGCGGAGAAGAGAAATGGAAACGGCGGGACGGAATGATACGGAAGCTTATGTGCAGGCTCATCCTCCGGAAGCCGAGGCACAGTCAATACAGCGCATTATTCAGCTCGTAAAGAAATCCGGCGTTCAAGTTCACTTCTGTCACGTAAGCTCAGCATTGGGATTGAATGCCGTTCTAATGGCTAAGAAAACAGGTTTACCCGTGACGTGTGAGGTTACTCCACACAATCTATTCTTGTCTTCTGAACAGTATAGACGCTCTGGAATTTTTGCTCTTACTGACCCTCCCTTGCGAACACGCGAGAATGTCTCCGCTCTGTGGACTGCCCTTAAGCGCGGTTTCATCGATGTGATAGCTTCGGATCATGCTCCCCACGCCTTTGAGGAGAAGAATGTTGACTCTGTTTGGGAAGCGAAACCGGGTATACCTGGACTTGAAACAACTCTCTCACTTCTTTTGACTCGTGTGAACGAAGGTCGCTTGTCATTGGCGGAGCTTGTGAGACTGACCGCTGAAGAGCCGGCAAGGATATTTCATCTGAGTAAGAGGGGGTTTTTAGAGGAGGGAAATTGGGCTGATCTTGTGGTGGTGGATATGAAACGAGAACATGAGATTGACTCTTCAGTTTTCTTCTCGAAAGCCAAATATTCTCCTTTTGATGGGATGCACGTTAAAGGTAAGACGGTGAAGACTTTTGTTAATGGGCGATTGGTTATGGATGAAGGAGAGATAGTTGCAGAGTCCGGAACTGGACAAATAGTTCGAAATAGGTTCATTTTAAGGTGATAATGACTCGCTTAGAACTTTTCACTATAAAACTTATCTGATTTTTATAGATTTATCCTATAGAATTAAATTCTAGAAAATGGTTTCTTCATAGTTTATATAATTGAGAAACATTATACACGGCTACCTGAAACTTGTTTCCACGATGTGATTCTTATCCGCTCCAATCAGGAGGGATTTAGGAGTGGAGAACATCTATGCACAATTAATAACCAGTGAATAGTGTTGTGGCTTTCCCTTGATAACTGCAGTTTCTGTGCTGTTCACATATCCAGAGGCGTAGTGCGCAGTAAAAGTATTGATAAAAATGTTTCTGAATTTCGAGATGGCTTGAACAAAGGCTTTCGGTACTTCGGGTTATTGGCGACTGACTTAGGTGCATATGGAAAAGACATTGGACATAATCTTGTTGACTTGCTTACTGAACTAACAAAGGAAAAAGGCGACTACAAGATTGGTTTAAGGAACATTAATCCCTATCATTTGAACGATATGTTTGAACAATTGAGACCATTTTTTGCAAGTGGAAAAATTTGGTTCTTGTCTTCTGCTGCGGAATCAGGAAGCAACAGAATTTTGAAGCTTATGCGGAGACAATATACAATTCAGGAGTACATTAAATGCTTCCGAATACTTAACAAGGAATATCCAAACATTTTCTTGAGTACCCAATTGATGGTTGGTTTTCCTACCGAAACAAACGAAGATTTCCAAATAACAAAGCAGCTCACTAACGCCGTGAAATTCGATTGGGTAGAAGTTTACACGTTTTCTCCCGCAAATGGAACCACAGCATCAACAATGAGTGGGCAAGTTCCAGAGAAGATTAAAACGGCTAGGTTTCGCCAACTATACCGTAAAACAATATTTCAGCATCCCCACCGAAAAATGAGGCAACTATTCTGTTTATAATATTGATTCACATAGTTACCGACAATGCACTTGTATTGGAACCGCAAAGTATTCGCATAATCACTATGTAGATCTGCGATGTGCGTGTGCATTATGAATCAGTAAAATTGTATCAACAAAAATCCGTCAACCTGCGAAGAGAGATTAGAATTTTTTCTTTCTGATTTTATTGTTACTAGACTGGTTTTCAAATTTCGTGTTTGCTAGTTACGAATCACAAGGGTCTAGAGCCTTAAGTTGTAGCACTGTGAAAAATGGTTTATCTACTGTGCACTTAATTCAATTAAAGGTGTAACAATTGTAAACTCGTGATTAACACTTATTAGCAGTATTAATCAAAATTAGCGAGCGGTTGCCTAGCCATTCAGGAGATTAAAATGAAAGTAAAAGTTGGTGTCGTCGGACTTGGGTTCATGGGCTCTGCTCATGCTAGGGTTTACAACAAACTGAAGGAGTGTGAATTGGTCGGTATTTGCGATAGCAATTCAGATAAAAAGCACCTAGCCAAAGCGTACAATTGCAAATTTTTTGAAGATTCTGAAGAGTTTCTTGGGGAGAATTTGGATGCGGTGAGTGTCTGTACCCCAACTTCCATGCACAGAGACGTTGTCATAGCTGCTTTGGAAAAGGGCAAGCATGTTTTGGTTGAAAAGCCCTTTGCTGATAGTTTAAACCATGGTGAAGAGATGGTGAAAAAAGCGGCGACAATGGACAGGTTGTTGGCTGTAGGGTATATTGAACGATTTAACTCGGCTGTTAGAAAGTTAAGGGAAGTTGTAGATTTTTCTCAAATTTATTCCACGGTTTCTATGCGTTTTGGTCCGTTTCCGCCAAGAACGAAATACAGCGGCGTGTTTTTAGATTTAGCGTCCCATGAAATCGACATATTAAATTATCTCACCAAAACCCAGCCAGAAGTTCTCTACACGCATTTTTCCAGCAGATCAGACAACAGGTTTGAAGATTACGCGTATATTTCATTGAAATATGGTCACATACACAGTCACATCGAGGCGAGTTGGCTTCCAAACTATAAACTGCGTCTCATTCACCTATACGGAAACGAAAGTTTTTACACCTTAAATTATGCGCAACAAAAACTGAAATCTTATAGAGCTCCACCCGAAGCAAAAATTGAGCACGGAAGCTGGAATGACATCTTGTGGCTGTCTAGACATGTTGAAGAAGAGATACCTGTCTCAGCAAGTGAACCTTTATTGATGGAATTGCAGTGTTTCATTGACTCTGTTAAAAGGAACGAGGTTTTAGACCCACTTTGTAACACTCAGGAGGCGCTTCAAGTGTTAGAAGTTGCAGACAGTGCATTCAGTAAAATTGGACTGAAGAATAAGCGTGACACCGTTTAGCGCTTGCGTCTTTGACCTGTAAAAATAAAAAATGCAAAAAAGTTGTTTTTCGGATGCTTTTTGTTTCATTATTGCTTCGAGTACCATTTGATTAGTTCGTTTAGCCCCTTTTCAAGCTGGACCTTCGGATTGTATTCCAAGTTTCTTCTGGCCTTAGTGATGTCGCCGTAACTGTGCGTTATGTCTCCGGGTCTCGGTTCGGCGTGAACTGGTTTAAGAGATGTCTTACCCATAATCTTCTGAATAGTTTCTGTAAGCTTGTTTATGGTGGTGGCTTCGCCTGTGCTGATGTTGAAAACTTCTCCTACAGCCTTCCGTTTTGATAAGGCGAGCATGTTAGCTTCTACCACATCTTTGACATTAATGAAGTCCCGCGTCTGCTCTCCATCTCCGCAAATTATTGGAGGCTTATTTTCCAAGAGGCGATTTATGAAGATGGAGATTACGCCGCTGTAAGGACCATATTTTTGTCTGGGACCGTAAACATTGAAGTAGCGTAAACTGACCGTTTCAAGACCGTACACATTGTGAAAAACTTTTGCATATTTTTCAGCAGCCAACTTGTCGACGGCGTAAGGTGAAAGGGGCTTGGGTGCCAAGTTCTCATGGTTGGGTAGAGTTTCGGTATCTCCGTATACAGCACAAGAGGAAGCATAAACAAACCGTTTTACGTGCGCGTCTACGCAGGCTTTAAGCAGGTTCACTGTTCCTGTGATGTTCACTTCGTTTGAAAGAATAGGGTCTTCCACGGAACGGGTGACGCTTACTAATGCTGCTTCGTGAAAAACAGCGTCGACGCCTTTAACTGTATTCTTTACCAGATCGAAGTTTCGGATATCGCCTTCTATGAACTGGAATGATTTATTGTTTTGGTGTTGAGCTATATTCTTTTTTTCTCCTGTAGAGAGATTGTCAAGAACTCTAACTTTGAATCCTTCATCGAGCAGCTGGTCCACGATGTGGCTGCCTATGAATCCTGCGCCTCCGGTTACAAGAATCTCAGAGAAATCAAGCGTCATTATTTGCATCGCCCTTTGTTAGCACTAAAACGTTTTTTCAGTCTTTAAGGTTATGGTTGTCAACTGGAGCTGCTTTCATAGCTTCTCAGAAATTTTGGGTATGTTTATTGTTTCCATCCTTTCTTGAAGGGTGAAATCTTCCTTAATCGTTCAACCGATTTTGGCACTACTTCCAGAACGTAATTCACGTCTTCGTTTGTAGTGTATTTTCCTAAAGATAGCCTTAGGGATCCGTGAGCTTGTTGGGGTTTCAGTCCGATGGCGAGCAAGACGTGGCTTGCTTCTAGGGAGGCAGAAGAGCACGCTGAACCTGTGGAAGCGGATACACTGTTCATGTCTAGTTGCATGAGCAGGGATTCTCCTTCGATGTAAGCGAACCAGAAACTGGTGTTGTTGGGCAGCCTTTTTGTTAAGTGCCCAGTTAGATGTGTATCGTCTATGTTCAAAAGTCCATTTATCAGCTTGTCTCTGAGGATAGTCTGTTTTTTGGCGTCAGAAGCCATTTCCTTTTTTTGGATTCTGGTTGCTTCGGCGAAGCCAACAATTCCGGCAACGTTTACTGTTGACGATCT
>Ga0307422_1000874_pt1 | contig 16106 bp, 11 predicted proteins | sample SalMarWE160290MG_FD_202153 | JGI IMG/M metagenome (GOLD analysis project Ga0307422, IMG submission 202153) | Salt marsh sediment microbial communities from the Plum Island Ecosystem LTER, Massachusetts, United States - WE1602-90 | ecosystem: Environmental > Aquatic > Marine > Intertidal zone >...
ATCCCCTCCGCTGACTATGAATTTACCGTCGGGACTAAAATCAACCGCACTAACAGAAGCTTTGTGTTCCCTGATCTCGCCATATAAGTATTCATCAGGTTGAGACGAAATACTCATGCTTATACAAACAGGAATTAATAGTAGGTATTTCAAACGAATCATAAATTAAGTATATGATTTAATAAAAGTACTTGAAAAATATTCATTTAACCAACGACTTCACAGGATTTCTAACACCCTGCATAGTATTAACATATGCCTTTACCGAACCGACAAGTATTTTGGCATCAACTAAAATGGGAATTCTGTTCCTATCATCGCTTACCCAAACCAATAAATCTTCCCCTCCTTTAAAAATAGTTCCTTCCACCAGCAAAGCCGAGAATTTAATACAACGATACTTCTCACCACTTTTCGCCTCGATAGTCTCTCTCCCCAGGAATCGGATATACAGATTATATATTTCATTATCGATAATGGATATAATAGGAACCGAATCCCCTACCTGAAGATTCGAAAAATCGATGTTCCTTGTATAATATATCATGGAGAGTAAATCGAAAGTACAAGGTGGAATTTTAAGCGTATCTTTTTGAAAAGGTCGTTCGGAATTTTGTGTAAAAGAATATACAAGGTTATCCCGTTGATTGAAAATATATTTATTGTCTGTCTCAAACCCTCCCTCATAGTTCTCCCGATGAAACCATAAGGGACGAAGCGTTTCTTTATCGAGATAGCTTTGATAGTGATCACGCACTTTAAAAATCCAGTCGTACGATTTATAAGTAGTCCCGGTACCACTGAGATAATAAATATCTCTGTTGTTATATTTCCCTGATTTAACGCTGAAATCAACATAACCGGCGTTTAGCCAGATAAAGCCCCAGTTATAATAAACTTCATATCCTATCACTTCCCCCGCATTAAAAGCAAAATTTCCTTCAAAGCATTGTGAAAAACTCAAATTAAAAGAGACTAACACTAAAATCACTATCAAAAGTTGTCTCATGTTATTCTCATTTAAACAGTAACAAATTTTTGAGATAGTTTAAAAAATCCCGGATAATCAGGTTTTCAGGAGTTTTGAATAAATATCAAAATTTTCATCATCGAAAGCTACAAAGATTATTTCTTCGATATGTTCTGATTGTTTAATGAAACTTTTTACCTCAGCCAGGGCTACTTCGGCTGCCAACTGTTTAGGAAACATATAAACTCCGGTACTTATGTTGGGAAATGCTATACTGAGTAATTTCAAATTTTCAGCAATCGCCAGGCAATTATAATAACAGCTCGCTAACAGCTTTTGCTCGTTATCCTTACCACCATGCCATACCGGACCAACAGTATGAATTACAAATTTAGCAAGTAAATTATACCCGCTGGTAATTTTTGCTTCACCCACCGGACATCCACCAAGGGTTTTACATTCGGAAAGCAAACCTGGGCCTGCCGACCGATGAATAGCACCATCTACTCCCCCTCCTCCTAATAGAGTTGAATTAGCTGCATTTACAATTGCATCAATTTTTAGTAGAGTTATATCACCTTGTTGAAGAATGAGCCTGGGCATATTTTTGAAATTTAGCGTAATTCTGCATTCAATTGAGTGATCAAAGATTTGGTAATTTTCTTCATTATACGGTCAATTTCTTTATCGGTTAGGGTTTTATTCAAATCTTGTAAGAAAAAGCTCACTGCATATGATTTTTTCCCGGCAGGAATATTCTTCCCTTTGTAATAATCAAACATGCCCATTCGCTTTAAAAGCTTGTCACCCGATTTAAAAGCCAATTTTTCTATCTCGCTGTATTGTATATTGTCATCAATTAGCAATGCCAGGTCGCGTCGTACTTCAGGATACTTCGGGAGTTCCTGAAAGGTTCTGTCACTGATCAGATATTTTAATAATTCACCCCAAAAGATTTCAGCAAAAAATACTTCCTGCTCAATTTCAAAAGATTCCAAAATGTCGGCGTTAACCAATCCGGTCCGGATGAGAGTTTTCCTATTAAAAGTGTATTCAAGACCCCCCGAAAATATGTCTTGTTCCAAATCAAGCCCCTGCAGAGTAAATTGACTGATATCAATACTCAGTAGTTTCAGTATGTTAGTGAAATAAGCCTTTAACTGGTAAAAACTTGTTGCTTCTTCCTTTAAAGCCCACGATTGTTCTTCTTTGTCACCGGTAAGAAATAAACCAAAGACAGGTTGTTCAATAAAATTCTTGAGTGTAGATAAATCCTGATCCCGGAGCGAGTATACCCGTCCAAACTCATACAAGCGTAAATTAGGATTTTTATGGTTTATATTTCTCGCAATAGCTTCCAGTCCACCAAATAATAGTGTTTGGCGCATAACCTCCAAATCGGCGCTGAGAGGATTCAGGACAGGAACCAGTTTCTCAATGGGCAGGGTTTTCAGATGCTTATAGTAATCCTTTTTTGTAAGCGAATTGGACATTATTTCCGTAAAACCCGAGTGAGTCAGGTACTCACTTACATTATTTACCCACATCTCATTATCGGGCTTGATAACAGGAGATACACTAATATTTAGTTTATTAGAAAATTCGACGTTATTATAACCATAGATCCTAAGTATTTCTTCAATAACATCGGCTTCTCTGGTCACATCAATACGATAGGGAGGAATTTGCACTTTGAGCTTGTCACCTGCCTCATTTACTACCAGTATATCAAGAGTTTTTAATATCGATTTAATCAGTACTCTTTCTAATTTCTTCCCGATCAACCGGTCGATGTGGCTGTATAGCATATCTATCTTCCATGGTTCAATTGGATTTGGATGCACATCTATCATTTCCGAACTGATTTTCCCTCCGGAAATATCCCTGATCAGCAATGCTGCACGTTTTAGTGCGATAAGTGTATTTTGCGGATCGACACCTCGTTCAAAACGAAAGGATGAATCCGTGCTAAGTCCATGTCTCCGGGCTGTTCTCCGAACAGAAACAGGATCGAAATAAGCACTTTCCAGAAAGATGTTTTTTGTATTTTCTGTTATACCGGAATCTAATCCGCCAAACACGCCGGCTATACATACAGGTGCTTTGCCGTCGCAAACCATAACATCCTGATTGGAAAGAGACCTTTCCTCTTCATCGAGGGTAATAAATTTTGTCCCTTCAGGTAATCGCTTAACAATTATTTTATTATCATAAAGTCTGTCAGCATCATAGGCATGCAGGGGTTGTCCAAGCTCGTGCAAAACATAGTTGGTAATATCAACAACATTGTTTATCGGGATCAATCCAATAGCGCGAAGCCTGTTTTGCAACCATTTGGGTGAAGGAGCAATATTGATCTCGGTTATCGTGACTCCTGTAAACCTTCTGCAACCTACTGTATCTTCAATCTCCACATCAACCTTCAGTTTATCATTATCCTGCTTTAAATCGACCAAAAAGGGTTTCTTAAGCTCACTGGTTTTTTGTAAGGAGAAAAGGGCTGCAATATCGCGGGCTGTGCCAAAATGCGATGCCGCATCGATCCGGTTAGGAGTTAAACCTATTTCAAAAACAGTATCCTTGCAAATCTGAAAATAGTCCGAAGCCTGCGTACCTGGAAGAGCTTTTGGATCGAGAACCATGATACCCGCATGATTGGTTCCGATTCCAATTTCATCCTCTGCACATATCATGCCTTCAGAAACTTCTCCTCGGATTTTGGTTTTTTGTATGGTGAAAGAATTATCGCCCGATTTTATTTCGGTACCTGTTGTAGCGACAACAACTTTTTGTCCTGCTTTCACATTAGGGGCACCACATATGATATTTAAAGGTTTTTCATTGCCTATATCAACAGTTGTCAGGCTAAGTTTATCAGCATTCGAATGTTTAGAACAGGATAATACTTCGCCGATCACTAAGCCCTGCATACCCCCCCTTACCTCTGTATATTCCTCAATACCCTCAACTTCAAGACCGATATCTGTAAGTATGGCACCCAGTTTTTCGGGTTCAGAATCAATAGAAATAAAATCTTTAAGCCAGTTATATGAAATTTTCATTCCTGAAATATGATTAACATAATAATTACAATTCGTCCAGCAGCAACAAAAATAACTAAAATTTCTCTGTATACTTATTCTCCCGATCAACCGATTATAATTGGGTTAAAATCCGGTGAAATAGCTTTAGGAATACAGATGAAGTTAATGAAAATGCCGGCATCAAAAATTCAACAATATACTGCTCGAATACTAAAAAAAATCTGCTGCGCAATAAGTACTTTTTATCAAATAAATGTTTCATAACCAGAAACATACAGTACTAATTTTTCGTACACAGCGATGAGGTTTTTTAAATATTTTGAATTTGTCAATTATTTTAGGCTTTTAAAAAAAAAAATATTTTATTTTTGTCCGCCTTTTAAATAAATAAAATTAACTAATCTATGTAGCTATATTGAAATGAATAAATTGTCTGTTAGTAATTTGCTTTACGATCGTTCTCGCGAGGTAAATAACCCCCACCAGGGTCTGGTTATTGGTAGTCGAATCCCTAAAGACTACTTTATTACTAAAGGAACCGGAGAAAGTGATATAACAATTCACGCAGGTTCTTATCATCTCGCCCTAAAAAACGCAGGTATCGAAAAGGCCAATATCATGACCTATTCCTCGATACTCCCCGCGATTGCCAATCTGATAGAACAACCTGAAGATTACGTGCACGGCTCTGTAATGGAAACCATTATGGCAGTTGCTCATGGCAATGCAGGTGAAAAAGTGTCGGCAGGTATTATTTATGGCTGGTTGCACAATAAAATGACGGGTGAACAATACGGTGGATTAGTTTGTGAACATAACGGAAACTATAATACATCTGTATTGGAAGAGATGCTGCGGGCTAGTCTTGATGAACTCTATTACAATGGATTCGAAGAAGACTATTCTCTGGGTAAAATAACCCTTCTGAAAGAAAGTTTTATTCCACAGAAGAAATATGGTACAGCTCTCGTTGCTTTATGCTTTACCAATTATTTCTACCCCATAATTCAATGATATTTTAGAATTCCATTAGATTCAGATGTTTAAAAGGCACATCTGAATTCAATCATTATATTATCCACTTCCCTGAAGTGCAATATTTCAATTGCATTTAAGGAAGTGGTGTTTTTTTATGCAATTTTACAGCTTAAAATCACATTCTATCATGAAGAAAGCCGATTTATTAAAAAATACCGTAGAACATATCGATATCCGATCATTTGATTCCACGCCCATTATCAATGCTATGCGCAATATGTCGTTTACTTCGCGCAATACGGCAAATGCTGCCGATATACTAATGAAAATGATCAGGGAGAAGAAATGTACCAACATTCTCACGCTGGCAGGCAGCACCAGTGCAGGAGGATGTATGCAAGTTTATGTCGAAATGGTCCGGAATAAAATGGTAGATGTTGTTGTAGCCACAGGTGCCTCTATTATCGATATGGACTTTTTCGAAGCCTTAGGATTCAAACACTATATAGGCAGAACCGACATTCCCGATACGCAATTGCGGAAATTACTCATCGATCGTATTTACGATACATTTATCGATGAAGAGCAACTTCAGGCATGTGATATGACTATTAAAAAAGTAGCTGATTCCATTGAACCCCGTCCATACTCATCGCGTGAATTCATTAATGAACTGGGTAAATACCTTATTAAAAATTCTGTTAAAAAGGACAGCCTTATCCAGGTTGCTTATGAATCGGGGGTACCCATATTCTGTCCTGCATTTTCCGATAGCAGTGCCGGATTCGGACTTGTTAAGCATCAGTGGGAAAATCCTGTAAAACATGTTTCTATCGATTCGGTGAAAGACTTTCTTGAATTAACTAAAATTAAAATGGAAGCTCCTATTTCGGGACTTTTCATGATTGGTGGCGGAGTACCCAAAAATTTTGCGCAGGACACGGTGGTATGTGCTGAAATTCTTGGGAAAGAGGTACCCATGCATAAATACGCAGTTCAGATAACCGTAGCCGATGTTCGCGACGGAGCCTGCTCTTCTTCAACCCTGAAAGAAGCCAGTTCATGGGGCAAGGTTGATGTAACCGATGAACAAATGGTATATGCCGAAGCCACTGCTGTGTTACCTTTAATTGTGAGCTATACGTATCATAGTATGGAGTGGAAAAACAGGAATTTTAAACGCTGGAACGATTACCTTAACAATTAATAATTGACTTCAATTTTATTTATTACTACATAGTAAACGACCACCACCTCTGGTGGTGGCTTTTTTAAAACCATAACCTCTAAAAGAGGTGATATTCATTACTTTCGGCTTTACGTCTCCTCTCTTCTTTTTCCTGATGCTGAATATATCGACGTATTAATTCTTCGTCTATACCTACCGTACTGACAAAATATCCCCGTGCCCAAAAATGATTTCCCCAATATGGCTTCTCTTTCAACCTTTTCTTAGTCTTAAATTGAAGTATCGCACTCTTCCCTTTTATTATTCCCATGATCTATAAAACTGATCTCTTCGGGGCAATGCTTATCAGCATATGAACATGATCAACTTGAATATTCAATTACTCTATCTCGACTTCATACCATCCACATACCTGCTTAATCTTTTGTTCTACTAGTTCTTTTATTTTCCCTTCTAATTTCCTATATCTGTATTTCGGAACAAAGATTATATGATAATTGCAAGGAATTATGCTTTGCAAACTTTACATTACCATCACCATAGGCGATAATTTAATAATGAAATGAAATTAAAAGGGGCTGACCCTTTTGAGACAGCCCCTTTTATTTTTATTTACTTGGAGGTCAAATCGAGAGACCTCGTAAACAGTAAATTAAACCGGTTATTTTTGGATCTTTCCCGTCATTTAACTAGCAAATTTCCTAATATCCCGGATTTTGATATTCAGCTTTTTCTTGATCGGTCATTTCCAAACCATCCAGCTGAGTCTGTGGAATGGGGCGAAGATAGTGATAAGGTTCAATATCACGGGTAAAGATAATCGGTGTATGATTTCCTTTACCGGGTCCGCAAATGGTGTATTCAGTAGCGTATTCTGTCCATTTTTGCGTACGTACTAAATCGTACCAGCGATAACCTTCGCCAAAATATTCACGTGAACGTTCAGCTAAAATATAATCGATGTCAATAGTAGCAGGTGTAGCATCCATCATCTCAGCACTATGGTCTTCAATTTTTTCAACGGCACCGTTGTTATCCCAGCGCCAAACGCCAGCGCGTGCACGTATAACATTAATTAAGTCTCTTGCACTTTCACTACCAGTTGCACCCTTTACTGCAGCTTCGGCTGCTATTAAGTAAAGTTCCGAAAATTTGGCAATGTAAAAAGGACGGGTAACACCGGCATTTGGGTTTCCATATCCACCGTCATTATCGGTGCGGTAGGTACCGAGCTTATAAAGTCCCGGGTACATAATTCTGCTAATACCCTGCGGATTTACGACAAAATCTGCTCTTCCGGGAAGTACTCCTGCACCTACACCGCTTTTATAGATAGCACCTGAGTAATCAATATCTGTTGCAGGTTCTTCATCCAGGAAAGTTAGTATAGGATCACCAGGGGAAACTTCCATATAGTTTGCGTTATAAACAGTACTGTCAGGATCATAATCAGCTGCTAAATCCCAGTTGCCACGGTATACGGTGGTAAAGGTTCCGTCATAGCGGGAATCATTTGTTTTATCAGCGAAAGTATTTGTAAATACACCGATAGGCGGGGCCATACGTATCCAGGGACGTCCAAGATGCTGCTCAGCCCATCGTTGAACAGAACTTTTAGGAACCCATGTTGTATTATCTTTACTACTGGTGATTTCAGTATAGTTCCAGGTCAGCATCCAAACCGCAAAATTAGCAGGGGATCCACCCCCTTCATAATCAAGAGGAGCGTCATTATAAAATTCACTTGCTTCAGTGTGGTCGGCGTACAGCAGCATTTCATTATTGCGGTCGTTCTGTGCCAGGGTTACATCATAATACGTTGGCTGCAGACCAAAAGGACCGGGATCGTCGATAGCAGCTGTTGCCACATCATATGCCTGCTGAAAATACCATGCAGCATCGTGTCCATCAGGATCAACGCGCATGCATTCCGGGTACGTAGGAATATTATTCGGGTTTTCCAGCCACCATCCGTAGGTCAGGTAAGCTTTTGCCAGATAGAGACCGGCAACCGTTTTAGTTACTCCGCCGGTAACACGCGGCCCATCTGGTAAATCTTCCACTGCTTGTATCAGATCCGGGAATATGCCAATGGTATATACCTCAGGTACGGTATTACGTACTGAGATTCTGATAGGTGAAGTGTTGAATGCTATGTTACCTGCACCCAGATCCAGAGGCACTCCTCCATAGGTCTGCACCAACAAAAAGTAATCGAAGGCACGGAAGAATCGGGCTTCCGCAATCAATGCATCAGATAATCCCGCTACAGAAGCATTCTCGATAATACCGCTTGCCGTATTAATAAAGGGGAAAGTTTCATCCCAGGGAATCGATGATGGGAAATTATCAGGTGTGACCTCCCCCTCATGGGTCATGTCAAATTGTTTGAAGTTTTGGTCAGCACTCTGACCCCAGGTAGCTTCATCGGTACCGGTGAGGCAAGCATTAAAGTAGTATGCCTGACCGTAGATCCAGCGCAGGTGGGAATACAAAGATGTTAACCCTCCCTGAACACCTAATTCGGTCTGAAAGAATGCAGAAGTGAAAGTACTGCGCGGTGTTTCTTCCAGGATATCTGAACACGACATAAGGAACGAAGTCATTAATGTCGCAACGATAAAAGTTTTTATATGTATTCGTTTCATCATTGTTTTTTTTTAGAATGTCACATTAATACCAATCAAATAGTTGCGTGATGCAGGCGTATTAGTACCTACGGTAAGCAAACGTTCTTGGTAGGTCGTGGTTACCGCTGCATTTTCATCCGCATAAGAGTTGGACTCAGGATCCAAACCTGATTCTGAATGGAAGGGTGAGAACATAATAAAGGGGTTCTGTGCGGTGAAGTATAGCCGCAGCTTGCTGATTTGCGCATTTTTTATCCAGTCGATCTTGTCGAAGTTATAACCAAGCGTTATGGTGCGTATCTTCAGGTACGAAGCATCGAAGTAACCTAATGTACTGCCATATTTTGGATTATCTGAACTTATCACACCAGCAGGATACGGATACCTGACATCGGTATTTTCCGGAGTCCAGTAGTCTACCTGTACGTTGTTTCTCCGGCCGGACAACATGTTCAGGTAGCCGGATGCGGAATGGAGGGTACTGATGAGGATACCCCCGTATTTAAAGGCACCGACAACATTCAGGTCAAATCCTTTATAGGATACATGGGTGTTAAAACCGCCCTGGAATTTTGGATCTATGCTTAGAGGCTGCCGGTCGTCAGATCCAATCCTTCTCGCTGGCGTGCCATCGTCGTTATACTCACCGGTATATTTCACTTTTATCATACCCACATTACCTCCCGATTCATATAATTCCAGTTCATCTGCTTCATCTTCCTGCCAAAGTCCGAGATATTCGTAGTCATAGATCACATTGATCGGATGACCCACAAACCACCAGTTGGCCCTATCCTCTTCAACTCCGGAAGCAAGGGATACCAGTGTGTTTTTGTTGCTATACAGGTTGAAACCAATATCCCATGTCCAACCTTTGAAATTTTCCAGGATGGTCCCGTTAAGATTCATTTCCACCCCTAGGTTCTGGGTTTCCCCGATATTTTGTACGACGTTTTCAACACCACTAGTAGGAGGCAGACTAACCTGCAGCAGAAGATCTTTGGTATTTGTTATATAGTACTCAACCGTACCGGAAAGACGAGTGTTCAGGATGGAGAAGTCCAATCCGTAGTTATAGGTTTCGGAGTATTCCCATCCCAGTTCAGAGTTGGGAAGTCCTGTTACATAGTAGCCGGTAGCAAATTCATCACCAAAGTTATAAGGCCTTGTGCCCAGTTCTCCGAGTGTCGCATAGGGATCTACAGCCTGGTTGGAGGTTTGACCGTATCCTACACGAAGTTTTAATAAGTCAATAAGGTCTACATTTTCCATGAAAGACTCGTTGCCAATATTCCACCCGGCTGAAACAGCAGGATAGGTGTGCCACTTGTGTCCTTCAGCCAGTCTTGAGGAGGCATCGGAACGCAGGCTAGCCATTATCATGTATCGGTTGTCATAAGAATACATTGCTCGTCCCATCCATGAAATCAACCCGCTCAACTGATAGTCCTGATAAGGATCGCCAAAAATATCATCACCAATGGGAAAAGTAAGTTCTCCGGTAGCCTGTCCAAGATTAAAGTATTGGAAATCCGGGTTGGGAATATCCCTAGCTCGAACGTAAGATTTGTTATAATGGGTTTCTTCTGCAGAGTACAAAGCCACCAGATTCAACTGATGTTTATTATTAAAGGTCCGGTCATAGATCAGCAGGTTCTCAATTACCCAGTTGGTGGTAAACTTATTTGTGAGAGTTGCAACTGAAGGATTTGATTCGTTACTACTATTTACTCCTTCTCCGGTGAAAGCACCCTTGGCTTCCATACGAAGATTTAAACCAATATTGGCGCGATACTTCATGCCTTCAATTCCGGGGATCTTTATTTCACCGAATATGTTGTTATAGGTACCATACCCTTTTTTCTCACTTATCCAGGAACCGCCTAATTCGTCAATAACATCTCTGGTCAGTAAGTAAGGTTCATCCAATGCCATGCTTATAGTTCTTTTGAAGGTGCCATCGGCGTTATAGGGATCGGAAATAGGGGTCATACTTAGAACGCCGTAAAGTCCTATCTGATCTCCTTCAGTTAAACTATAATTATTGTTTGAAGTCAATCCGAAATGGAAGTATTTGCCAATTTCCTGATCAATAGCAGCGCGTATTGAATAGCGGGTGAATTGTTGTGTGGGAACCGGGGATTGATCATAGTAGTATCCCAGGCCAAAGTAATAGCTGCCATTTTCTGTACCACCTGCGATCTTCAGATCGTGACTTGTTACATAGGCAGGCCTGTAAAACAAATCCTGGTAATCATAATCTACAGAATCGGATTCATCAGGTCCGTTATCATACCTACCAACTGTATCACGGAGTGCAATAAACTCTGAAGCATTCATCATAGGGTATTTGATAATTTGTTTGGTGCCATAGTAGCTGTTGAAGCTTACCTGTGCTTTCTTCCCTTTTTGCCCTTTATTGGTTGAGATCAATATAACTCCGTTTGCACCACGTGATCCGTAAATAGCAGTAGCCGATGCATCTTTAAGGATATCGACACTTTTAATATCACTTGGGTCGATATCGCTTAATTCCCCGGCAAAAGGTATACCGTCAAGTACGACAAGCGGGTCGTTGCTGGCTGTCAGCGAGCGTGTACCACGAATACGGATCTGCATGGTGGATCCGGGTTTGGATGAGGTCTGTGACATCTCCACACCTGCAATACGTCCTTGCAAGGCCCGCGTCACATCAGACGAGGGCACTTCGCGTAATATATCTCCGCGTATCGATTCAACGGAACCTGTCACAGCTTCTTTTCGCAAGGTACCATATCCTATAACCACTACTTCACCAAGTTCCTCAAGACTTTCGATCATTATAAGGTTGATCTCTGTCTGGTTGCTTACCGCCATTTCTTCCGTATTAAATCCAATATATGAGAATACCAGGACCGATGCAGAAGATGAAACGGAAATTGAGTAGTTACCATCCAGATCGGTTATTACCCCATTAGTAGTCCCTTTTTCTATGACATTAACACCTGGTAAGGGATCTCCTTCGTAATCGGTAATTTTTCCTGTAACAACCACCTGCTGTATTTCAGCTTTCGGGACTATAACAATAAAATTATTGTCCATAATCTCAAAATCAAGCTGTGTGTCCGTAAGCAGCACATCAAGAATGGTTGTGATATTTTCAGCTGATATTTCCAGCGACACCCGGTTATCGAGTTCGCCGTACTGATCGTTAAAGAAGAAAGCATACTCGCTGTTATTTTCAATCTCGCGAAATAAATCGCGCAACTGAACATCCTCAACATTAATGCTTATCTTCTCTCCCTCGGAATAAACGCCTGCTGTCACATTTAATACAGCGACAAGACTTATTGCTACTATAAGATTCATAGTTTGGATAAGTCTTTTAGATTGTTTTCCCCTCATTGAGGAAAAATAGGTTAGGATAAAGTTCATAGCTAATTGATTTTAATTCAACATAGTCTTTTCATAATTAGAGTTAGAGTATCGACCGGAAGAAATGATATATATTTCCAGTCTTATTGTTTAGTTAGTGTCCATAGGCTTCGCATTTTGATAGTTTTTTCACTCAATATCAGTTAGATAGTGGTTTGAAATGTTTATTATAAGTTAAAATTACAGTTTTCCCTTTAATAGAATACTTTATTGGCGAGGTTAATTCAAGGGCTTTCAGCACCTGTTCAAGCGGAAAATCACGTAATGTGCCCGAATAAGAATAATTTTTTAATTCTTCGCTACTAAATTGAAAAACTATATCATATTTTCTCTCCAGTTTAATAATAAGCTCTTCAAGCGGCTCATTATTTATGATCATTTTACCGTCCTTCCACGATGTAGCTTCTTCGATATTAACATTTGCTTCAATAGCAATAGGCATACTAGCTAACTTTTGAATTTCATTATTTTCATTATCCTTTTCCTGATCTCTCTTTACTGCTGGAGTCAGATTTGCCTGATACTGATTTGATTTTTTATTATAGGTAAGCTTTTGTTTGGGCTTTAAAAACAAGGGTTGGTTCGATTCTTTCTGTTCAATACGAATATTGCCTTCCACAAGGGTGGTCTCAATGTTATCATCTTCAGAATAGGATTTCACATTGAATGTTGTACCCAACACAAGTATATCGAGGTGTGAAGTGTGGACAACAAACGGATGCTTACTCTTCTCAATGTCGAAATAGGCTTCACCGTCGAGAAATACCTCACGCTCCCGGATATCGAAGGTCCGGTTATACTTTAATTTACTACCTGCATTAAGCCATATCTTACTCCCATCGGGAAGGATCAGAGAAGAACGTCCGCCATAGGGAACCTCAATTTCGCAATAGGTTTCATCTGTAACTATTTGTGAATTATGTACTATTATATAGGTACATAAAGCTGTTATAATAATAATTGCAGCCACAGAAGCGTATCGCATAATTTTTCTACGAATTATGCTATTGCTTTGCCTTCGTTTTTCAGCCTCGGTTTTATCGATCTGCTTTACCTGAACGAAAAATTTATCAAATGCACGATCAACCAATCCGGTATCTTTCTTGGCATCTGCCAAAATTTCGATGTATGCTTCCTTACTGGTGGCAAAATACCGAATATTTTTCTTGTCTTCATCTAACCATCGGTCAATTGCCCGAATTTCCGAAATGGAGGCTTTACCCTCGAAATACCTCCAAAGGATTTCCTCTAAGTTGTCATTAGTAATCATTATATGAAATTTCGTTATAACAGTACTAAGACGTATGAATTCCTCACTACCCTAAAAATAATCTAAAAAAAATTAATCTAAGGTTTATAAAGTATTGGAAGATTCCTGCATATTCCCGGTATCTATTGTTAATCCAGTAACTCAGAGGTGATTTAGAATTAATTTATATCCGGGAGATTAATAATCCTGAGAAAAATTAGTTACACAAAATAATCTTTTAATACTGTGCTGAAACTTTTTAGGGCTTTAGTAATATGGTATTCCACCGTTTTCAACTGAATGTTTAATATATGAGCAATTTCTTTGTTCGATTTAGATTGCTCCCTGCTCAACCGGAATATTTCCCTGGTTTTATCAGGAAGGTCTTCATTTGCCCGCTGAAATATTTGCTGAATTTCTTTAAGTTGCTGTTCTGAAAATGTAAAATTAGCTGCCCTGTTGTAAAGGATCTCAGCCTCCCTGATCTTAAATCTATGTCTTTCTTCATGATCTACAATCACTTTCCTGTGCCGCAAAACCTGTATGCACTTATTATGCACCGATCGGAAGAAATAAGAGGTGAGGGATGAAAAAACTATCAATTCTTTTCTCTTCTCATAGAGGTGAATAAAAAGCTCCTGAACCACATCTTCTGCCTCATTCTCATTATCGAGATAACTTTTTGCATAGAGAAAAAGTCTGTAATAGTAAACATCATACAGTTTACGAAAAACTGATGGATCACCTTTTCTTATAAGATGTATTGTAACTTTTTCCTGATTATCCATAGAGATCAGACATGTATCATCCACAGGGTGTTTAAAAGACGAATATATCAACGAAAATGCTAAACTAAAAATCATTGTGAATATAAATTCTTTCAAACGCAGCCTAACAGGCATCCGTTTGTAATTATGAAACAAATTCTTAGTTTTAGCTTGGCTTTAATAAAATCCGGCAAAATCACCGTATTAATAAACGAAACAATAATAAATCAATGGCACATCAGGCAAAAACTCTTTCAATAAAAGAAAAAATAGGTTATGGGCTTGGCGATTCTGCCTCATCGATATTCTATAAATTGTTTACCACATTCCTACTGTTTTTTTATACCGATGTTTTCGGAATTTCGGCAGCCGCTGCTGGTACCATGATACTCGTAACACGTATTTGGGATGCTGCTAACGATCCGATAATGGGTTTGATTGCCGACCGCACATCGACACGCTGGGGTAAATTCAGACCCTACTTAATATGGATTGCCGTGCCATTTGGCATTATTGGAGTACTTACCTTTACAACACCAGATTTCAGTGCAACAGGTAAACTGATCTATGCCTATTTGACCTACACGCTTCTCATGATGGTTTATACGGCCATTAATGTTCCCTACTCTTCGCTTATCGGAGTTATGACATCCGATTCTGTGGAACGGACCTCCCTGGCTTCGTATCGGTATTTCTTCGCATTTGCCGGAGGAATTCTTGTACAGGCTACCCTATTGAAACTGGCAAAGTTTTATGGAAAAGGTAACGACTCACTAGGCTGGCAGTTGAGTGTGGCCAGTTTTGCTGTTATAGCTGTAGTGCTTTTCTTACTTACATTTTTATGGACCAAAGAAAGAGTAAAGCCCATACAAGAAAAAATATCCTCATTGAAGGACGATCTCAAAGATTTGTTGGCGAACCGGCAATGGTTCATTATGGTGGCTGTGGGCATATTTACGGTCATCTTCAACCAGCTACGGGAAGGAGCTGCCGTATATTACTTAAAATATTATATAGCCGAATCCAGTATACAATTTTTCGGTAAGCTAATTCATTTCGACTATCAAGCCTTAACGGGAATACTGATCCCTGTGTGGACAGCTTCGAATATCCTGGGTGTACTCATGGCCACATGGCTGGCAAGAACTCTTGGCAAAAAACGGGCTTACACGCTGTTTATGATTATTTCGGTCTTTGCCAGTTTGTTATACTATACCGTAATGCCTGGCAATATTTACTATCTCTTTTTCTTACAAATTATAGTTGGGATTGCTGCCGGATTACCCATTCCGTTAATGCTGGCTATATTTGGTGATATTGTTGATTTTTCGGAATGGAAAACCGGCCGGCGTGCTACAGGATTAATTTTTTCCTCCATATCTATGTCGCAAAAGTTTGGCAGTACACTGGGTATTGCCCTTACGGGTTTTATACTTGCTGCTTTTGGCTATAAGGCAAATCAGGTTTCAGCAGAAACACAAACCGGTATAAAACTTATGATGAGCGTAATTCCGGCTATTGCAGCTGCATTATCGGTACTTCTGTTATATTTTTATAAGCTGAACGACAAATACATGAAGGGTATCGCAGCTGATCTGGCCGAAAAGCGAGGCCAGAAATAATCTGCTATTTATACGCTAACAGGATAAGAACAGGTTGCCTTATTGAGACAGCCTTCACTTATATTAATTACAAAAAGATTCGTTACTTTTTACCTATCGATTCCTAAGGAAAGATTTTCATCTGTCTTTATAATACTTCATCTACTGTTTTTTAACCGCTAAGAAATCAATGAATTATCCTATAATTATTCTGTAGATTAATTAACTTTATCTGGGGTATGCACATGCTACATACTCTTAATT